>Ga0310122_10000561_pt1 | contig 23568 bp, 18 predicted proteins | sample CB6_Bottom_1051__FD_203503 | JGI IMG/M metagenome (GOLD analysis project Ga0310122, IMG submission 203503) | Marine microbial communities from Western Arctic Ocean, Canada - CB6_Bottom_1051 | ecosystem: Environmental > Aquatic > Marine > Oceanic | place: Canada: Western Arctic Ocean | collected...
ACGAAGCGGGCGATCGCGCCATTGTTGGTCGGCACGACATCGCCCTCGTACGCCGTGGCGCGGATGACATTGGTGAACTGTCCCTTGGCCAAGGGCAGCAGCGTGAGCTCAAAATCGGCGGCAGCGCCCGGCTCCACTTGGCCAAGCGCGTACACCAGCGTCCGCCCGTCACCGAGCACCTGCGTCGGCTCCGGCTTGGCCGAGAGCAGCGTGACGCCGGCCGGTAGTTGGTTGGTCACCGTCACCTGCGTGGCCACGGTTGGCCCAAAGAAAACCAGCCGGCTGCTAATTTGCACAGACTGATCAGGCCGGTAGTCCGGGCTGGCCGCGGCCGAGGTCATCTGCAGGTCGCCAGGGGCCGTGGCGGTGAAGACCGCGTCGCTGGCCACCTCGCCGTCGGGCGTGATGATCGACACCGGGCCGGTCGAGGCATTCGCCGGCACGCGCGCCAGCAGTTCGCCGGCAGACTTGCGCTCGAACGCCGCCACGCCGGTGCCGAACTTCAAGAAAAGAATCTTGTGAAACCCAGCGCCACGGAGGGTGACCATGGTTTGCGCCGGGCCGATAACCGGCTCAAACGAGTCGATGCGCGGCAGCACGGCGAAAGAGTTGGTGCTGATCCAGTGCCCGCCCGGCGCGGCCAGCTTGATGCCGCCGCCGAGCAGGCCGTCAGCCACGGTGAACTTGAGTTTGTCGTTGGCCACCACCTCGAACGGCACGGCCTGCCCGCCGATCCGCAGCGACTCGAGGCCGAGAAAATTGCGCCCGGTGAACTCCACCACGTCGCCCGGCTTGGCCGCCAACGTCTCCGGCTTGGCCAAGCGCGGCGGCAGGAAAAAGGTTGCCTCGCTTGTGAAATCGCCGAGCACACTGAGCAGCTTGACCGGGCCAGACCGGGCATTCGGCGGCACGGTGACGCTGAGTTGCGTCGGCGCCGGGGCGTTGAATGCCGCCGCCTTCACGCCGCCGAACTCCACCGCCGTGGCGCGGTCGAGGTTGCGGCCGTGCAGTTTCACCTTCGTGCCGGCGACGCCTGTGCCCGGCTCGAAGCCGGTGATGTGCGGGCCGTTGCCGATGATGGTCAGCTTGTCGGCGGTCGTGCCGGAACCGAAAGCGTTTTGCACCGTCAACGTGCCGGTCGCGGCGTTGAGCGGCAGCTCGATGCGAAGCTGCGTGGTCGCGGTGACGGTGAACCGCACCGCCATTTCGCCAAGCAGCACGCGGTTTGCGCCGGTGAAGTTGGCCCCGCGCAGTGTCACCCACTTGGCCGGCTCGGAAAGCGGCGGGTCGAACGACTCGATCACCGGCGCGCGCGTTACGGTCAGCGCCGCGCCGCTCGTCCCGAAGCCGAACGAGTTGGTGACTTTCACCAAGCCGCTTGTCGCGTTGGCGGGCACGGTGAAGTCGAGTTGCTGCGGCGACGGCGTGCTTTGTCCCGCCGCCCGGGCCGCGCCAACGTGCACGGCGGTGACTTGGCGGAAATTCACACCGCGCAGTGTCACCTTCATCCCGGGCGCGGCGACCGGCGGCGACACGCTTGTGATCACCGGTGCGCGGGTGATGGTGAAAAAACTCCCGGTGACCGCACGGCCAACCGCGGAGGCGAGGGTGATTTTTCCGCTGGCGGCGGACGGGACGCTGGCCTTGAGTTGCGTGTCGGCCACGACGCTAAAGCCGGCCCGCACATTGCCGAACCACACGGCGGCGACCGGCTTGAAATTGACGCCGCGAATGACGACCGAATCGCCGGGCGCGCCCACCCACGAGTCGAGGCTGTCGATGATCGGCCCCGGGCCGGCGACGATGAACGGCTCGCCGCTTGTGCCGGTTTCGTCGTGCGAAACGGTGATCGCGCCGTCGGTGACATTCGGCGGCACGACGGCCCGAATCTGCGTCGCCGCCGTGACGCTGAAGTTGGCCAAGCGAGCGCCGAACTTCACCGCCGTGACGCCGGTGAAGTTTTGTCCCTCGATGGTCACGATCGTTCCCCGCCAACCGCGCGCGGGATGAAAGCCGGTGATGCGCGGCGCGACGGCGAACGGCATCGGCACGGTGACTTCGCCGAGCAGTGTGGCCAGCGTCGGCTTGGCCGTGGTGGCGGCGTTGGGGACGGTGGCGTGAATCTCGAAGACACGCGGCTCGCCCTGCCCATCGATGACGGTAACCGCCTCCCAGTCGGCCAATGCGTCACCGAACTTCACCGCACTCACTGACTGTAACTCTTTGCCTGTAAACACGACGCGCGTACCGGGGCGACCATGACGCGGCTGCATCTCGGTGACGACCGGAACGGCGCGAGGTTCACCGGGCCAAGCAACAAACACAGCGGCAACCAGCCAAGCGCGAGGAAAAGTTTTGCGGGCTCGGCGCACGTCGGCTCAGGCGATGCCCAAGGTCTTTTTGCCCTCCTCGCTGATCATCGACTGGTGCCAGGGCGGATCCCAGACGACCTCGACGCTGGCGTCGTCGATGCCCGGCAGGGAGAGAATGCGGTTTTGGGCGTCGGCGGCGATCGCCGGGCCCATGCCGCAGCCGGGGGCGGTGAGGGTCATTTTCATCTTCACCTGTTTGCCGCCGCCGTCGGGCAAGTCATCCATGCAGAGGTCGTACACGAGGCCAAGATCCACGATGTTCACGGGGATCTCCGGGTCGTACACCTGCTTGAGCGACTCCCAGATTTCGTGCTCGGTGGCCGGCGCTCCGGACTCGCGCGGCTTGGCCTCGTCCGGCACCTCGAAGCCAAGGGCGTCGGCGTCGCTGGCATCGACGCGGAACAGCCCCTGCGGCGAGCGAACGGTGTACGCACCGCCGAGCGACTGGGTGATGTCCACCGGCGTGTCGGCACCCATGGTCATCCGCTGGCCGGAAGGAATCTGGGTGACCTCGCACTCGCGGGTGAAGCGGACGGATTGAATCTCCTGCATCGACCGATAGTCAATGGCAGCGGCGGTGGTGTCGAGGGCGAAGTTGGCTCACTAGTGGGGTATATTTGCCTTGCGGGGGTCGATGAGAATTCGCTCTTTGACCCAAAGCAAGTCGCGATCACCACCGGGAGTGGGAGCAAAATTATAACCTCGGTTGGGAGATTTTGTTTTGCTGTGCACCCATTTTTTATTTTCCGAGTGGCCATCTGCAAATCCGAACGTTCCGCCACCATTGTGCCAATAAGACGCAGAGTTCTGCCAATGGTTTGCTGCATACACTGGAATTGCAAAAAACGAATCATCAATCGTTTTTTCGTGCTCATCCAAGAACACAAATGACTGTGAAGGTGGAGGTCTAGTGATATCGGACATTTTCACACGCGGCGGATACTGTGACCCTTGCACCCAGGATATCTCGGCAAACACACCACCGATATGACCACTCATTGAATAACTACGCACCGGATAGTAGCCACTATTGCCCTGACCCAACTTCGGCTGGGACGGGCATTTGTATATTCCTAAAGAATCATTATAATTAAACAGCTTTCCTTGTTCAAGGTGCCTCGTATCCTGAGCATGAGCTTTGTTTCGCATGTTATACGCGGGATCGATCCAAGAGTTCTTGTTTCCACCTCTTATGGAGTTACTCACCAAATAATCATCGTTGTCACCGGCATACATTACCCAACATAAGGTTAATTGCTTGGTGTTGTTCAGGCAGTAGGCACCCTGCCCCTTGGCCTTGGCCTTGGCCAGCGCCGGCAGAAGCATGGCTGCCAGGATGGCGATGATGGCGATGACCACCAATAACTCGATCAACGTGAAGGCGTATCGCCTTGTTTTATTGGGAGTGTTCATCGGTTTTGTATGGTCGTTTCTTGTTAAAATTACGGTCGAGGAGCATGCCAACGGGTTTCAAATTGTTCTTTCAAAATAATCCACCGTACTATTTTGAACATGAATCAAATCGGCCGTGCGCTTGGCCAAGCGATTCAGGGAAGTGGCTTTTTGCATGTGGGGCAAATCGGCCTGCCATCCGCCAACTGCCCGGCCTGCAAGTAAAAACAGCCGTTCACCGGGCACTTCAGGCCGTCCACCAGCCGGCCATTATTGCACTTGGAGCAAACCATCGGCTGGCCCTCTTGGCTTGGGTTGTCATCGTAAAACCGGCCTCGGATCTCGGGATCGATCACCTGCATCTCGCCGCAGGCGCTGCATTTGGCCCAAGTGCCACCGTCGGGAAAATCGGCGCTCGTGCCCGACGAGAACACAAAACTGACGATGAAGCCGCCACAAAGAATGATGGTTGCAATGGAAAGTCCCAGCTTGGCCTTGTCGTTCATCTGCGGTTTACCACCATTCCCGGTGCGGCTGGTTGTCGTTGTTCCAGCGTCGGAGCATGTTTGCGGCATCTGGCTTAAATGCGCCGCTGCGCTTGCGCGCCACAAGATCCATCATCTTGTGATACTCGGAATGCCCGTCGGCCAGCAGAATATTGGAGCCAAGGGTGTGCCGCTTGCTGGGCCATTCCTTGGCAGGATTGTTAAAGTTGCCACCGTCACAGGGATCCACCGCGCAATCCCATACCCCATCCGCCTGGGTATCGGAGATGCAGACCATGTCCGAAGGCATGCGTACCGTGCTCTCGGGAATCAAATCCTTCTCACTCTGAACATCCCCACCGAGACCCAGTGTGCGGTCGTTCACCCTCACAAACTCACGCACCCCCCAGTCGTTGTAGCCGTACGTGAAGAAGGCTCCGCCACCGTGGTGAAGGTTGAACGGAAACGTGGGGTCTTTCTTTGTACGATCCTTGCCCTTGTAATCCTTCCACTTGAAGCGATCCACTCCTTTGCCCTTTTTTGCCGGACAAAAAAACAGATCAGTGCTTTCAGCGTAGCCATAAAGCCGCCCTGTCCAGGCGATGGCGTTGTTGACCGGTTTTCCGGTGTACTTGGATAGGCCTATACCGGACCGGAGATCCCAGTGTCCGGGATAATAGCCGTTGTCGGAGACGTACATCTGCAAGGCGATGCCCATCTGCTTTTCGTTGTTCATGCAGAAGATCTGCTGCGCCTTGGCCTTAGCCTGCGCCAGCGCCGGCAGGAGCATGGCCGCCAGGATGGCGATGATGGCGATGACCACCAATAACTCAATCAACGTGAATCCGGTTCGCTTGGCCTGGGTTTGCTTGTTCATTGGCTAAATAATTTCCACTAAAAATCGGCGGTGAGTCAGGAATCTGCCATTGACCACGTAATAAGCAATCCTAAAAGAGCTGTTTTTGGTCTGGCCAAGCTGGAGCGAGGGGCGTAGCATCCGGCTCTCCAACAGCGAGATCTAGCACCATGGCAGACCTAAACTTCAACTGTCCGCAATGCGGCCAAAACCTGACCACAGACGAAAGTCTCTCCGGCTCTGAGATCGAATGCCCCTCCTGCAGCAAACCGATCGAAATCCCCTCGGCCGGCGATGAAAACGTGGAGCGAACCGAGGCGGAGCCCGCCCCCCCAGTAACCGCGGAGCCGGAACCCAAAAAACTGGCCGTGCCGGTTCACGAGGGCGGCGAGGAGTTGCTGAAAAAAAGCAGCTCACACAAGGAGGAGGAGATCAGCGGCGACGGAACAATTTGCGTCAAGACCATCAAGCGGGGCGACTGCATCGAGCTGGGGCTGGACAAGTTCGACGAGGCGGTCAACAAGTTCCTCGAGAAGTTTTCCCGCGAGCAGATCATCAGCGTGCACTCCCTGAACTACTCGCACTTCGATCCCACCACCCAAAAGTACCTTCCCGATTACGCCGCGTTGATTGTGTACGAGCGGTAGGGAAAAGTTTTCAGTTTCAATCGAGAACATAGATTTTCTCGGATTTTTAACTATGATTATTTGTGAAAATCCGTGAAATTCGTGTCTCTTTTCAGAAGACGAACGGCGAGTTGAACAGGCCGCACTCGGGGCACCGGGAACGATCCACGTCGTGGTCGTCGGTGTAAACGTAGGCGCACCCGTCACAGCGAAACACCCGGTCCTCGGTCGGCTCCGGCTCGAAGCGTTTGCGACGGTATTCGTAAAGCACCACCATCACGCCCAACACGCCGGTCACGACCGCGAAGCAGAGGAAGATGATTTGGCCAGGAAACATCAGGCCGGCGGCGGGGTTGGAGCGGCGGGCGGCTTGGCCGGCGCTATCGTCCGCCAATGGAACAACACCTCGCCCCACTCAAGCACTCCCGGCCGGTCGGGGCGATCGAACCGGGTGCGCTTGGCCGGCTCGAACCGGATGCCCCGGAGCAACTCCAGCGCGCGCCGGTCGGCGGCGGCCTGAAATGCGTCGCCCTTGACCAGGCGATCCTCGACCGTGGCCGACACTACGTAGCCGTCCGTGTTCACGCCGATCCGGACACGGGTTCGCCGCAGCGCCTCGTCGTGCGGCATGGCCGGGACGGACACCGAGCGCACCACCGGCCGCTTAGCCAAGCTTCCCCGGAGTTCCAGCTCGGAGGCGGCGCGGACAGCCAAGCGGGGCGGCTCGACCGCCATCGACCGGGCCGGGCGCTTGGCCGGGAGATCCGTCACGAAAGCGAGGTGATCCGGCAACGCCGCACGGAAGGCGGCCCCCAGAGCGGCGGGCTGGTTGTCGAGCAGGCGCGGTGCTTCATCCCAGTTAATGAGCTGATGCTCCACCCCGGCAAACTGCCGCCAAGCGGTGCCGGAAAAACCGCGCCGGTTCGGCCGCGAAAACAGGGTCGGATCGCTGAACACCGCCCCCGGGCCGGTGTCCGAGATCAGTTGAATCTGCGGCATCAACCGAAGCGGTTCGTTTTTGTTGTGTGTGCGCACGGCGAGTGCATCGCGTCCCAGCCAGACAAGGACGCCCAGTTGCAACGCGAAAACGATCAGCACCCAGATTCCCATGGCCCGGTTGGACCAACCCTCGCCTGGCTCGCGGGTTGTTGGCTCGTCACTCATGGTGCGGCACGGGGGGCCGGCTCGAATGGCCGGGAAAAATCCGGCGGTCGGGAAGCCAACAGGACACGCCCGACACCGATCTCGCCGGCGACGGCGCAGAGCCGGACAATCGCCCCGTGTTGCACCGCCTTGTCCGCCTGGATCAGCAGCGAGATTTCTTTCGGCTCCTTGCCGCCCTGCTCGATGGCTTGGACGATTTGGGGGCGCAACAACTCGGTCGAGGGCAGTTCCAGCTCCACCTGTTGCCCGGCCTTGAGTTGGTCGTCGAGACGGGCAATGCGGCCGTTCACACGCACCCTACCCTGCTCCACCGAGCGCCGGACGATGTTGTGATCCAAGTCAGGGCGGCGGTTGACCAGCAACTCGGCGATGGGGAGGTTTTCCTCCTCCTCACTGACGGGCAATGAAATGAGCTCGTCACGCAAAATGAGTCCGCGAAAATAAAGAATCCCGTTCGCATCGACGGCGACCGCCAGCGAAGGATCGTTCACGCCCGTGTGCTGGGAGGACTCGGGGAGGGTGATGTCCACCTCGATGCCCGGCTTGAAAACCATGGAGGTGTGAAACAACAAAAGGGGCAACATCAGGAACAGCACCCCGACAAACGGGGCGAAGTCCAGCCGCCCGTGAAAGGGCCGAATGCTTCCCTGGTTGTTCATTTGTCGCCGGCCTTGGGTGCCGCCTTGCGGGCCGCCCGGGACTTGGCCCGGCCGGCCGACTTGGCCGGCGGCATTTCAACGGTTATGATGTTGAGGATCTCCGACGAAATCTTGTCGATATCCACGGCCAAGTCATTCTTGCGGCCGACGAGATAGTTGAAGGCGATGTAGCACGGAATCGCAATGGCCAGGCCAAGCGCCATGCAGATCAAGCCCTCCCAGATGCCGTCGGCCAGCGTCTTGGCCAAAACCCAGTTGCCCTCCTGCCCCACGCCACGAAAGATGCGGATGAATCCCAGCACAGTCCCGAGCAGGCCGAGCAGCGGGGAAATCTGCGCCATGGTGCCCAACATGTTCAGCCGTTTCTCGAGTCGCGCCACCTCGACCCGCTTGTTGTCATCGAGCAACTCGCGAAGCTGCTCCCGCGACAATTCGCGGTTGAGGATGGCCATCTTCGTCATCCGAGCCACCGGCCCCGGCGTGGCGTCGCAAATCGCCACCAACTCGACGATGTTGTAGTTGTTTTTGAGATTGGTCCGGATCCCGGCGATGAACTCCGTGGTGTTGATCTGGACACGGCGATAATTCAGCACGCGCTCAAGGAACGCCGTCACTGCAAACGCCGAGACCAACAGCAGCACCCAAACCATGGGGCCGCCCTGCCTCAACAGCTCCCACGCGGTCTGTGCCTCCCCCCCCTGCGCGAGGACAAAAAAGTTCATGCCTCGTTATAGGCTTCCCGGGCGGTGATTTTCAAGGCTGGGAATCAACGGGTTTCCCCGCTTGGCCAAGCGCACTGTCACTTGCCGCCGGCCGGCCGGCCGATGCACCACAGGCTCTTGTGGGTTCGCAGGTAGATCGCTCCGTCCGACACCGCCGGCGTCGAGTTCGAGTACTCGCCCACCGGGTTGCTTGCCAACAGCTCGAACTTCGGGCTGGCGCGTACCACGTGCGTGTCGCCGGACTGGTTGGTCACGTACACCCTGTCGCCGACCAGCACGGGCGAACCCCACACGCCGGGATCACTCTTCGTCGCGGGCAGCCGCTCGGTGTAAACCGTCCCGCCGGTTTTCAGGTCGAGACACGTCATGAAGCCGGACATGTTCACAAAATAGGCATGCCCCTCGTGCATGACCGGCGTGGCGATGCGGTTCTTCTTCGCGCGCGCCTCGTGCCATAGCCGCTTGGCCGTCACGTCGCCGCTGCCGCCCGGCTTCACCGCGAGCGACGCGCCGAAGTAGCCGCCCATCGCCAGCACGACGTTGCCGTCGTAAACCGGCGACGTGTACACGAGCGGGTTCAACCCGTCGCAATGCCACAGCTCGCTGCCGTCCTCCGGGTTGACTGCGCGCAGCGTGTTGGCCTCGCTGACGACCAGTTCCGCGCGGCCGTTCGCCCTGATAATGATCGGGGTGCTGAACGAGCCGGTCATCCCGCCTTCGCGCCCGCGAAAACCGTCCACGCGATCGGGGTTGTCGCGCTCCTCGACCTTGCGTTTCCAAACCGTACGGCCGCTCAGCTTGTCGAGCGCGTACAGCATCGAGTGCGGGCCGGGGCCGTGATAAAGAATGCACACGTCGCCGAACAACACCGGCGAAGTGCTGCTGCCCCACTCGTGTTCCTGCGGCCCAAGGTCGCGATACCAGAGTTGCTGTCCATCGAGGTCGTACGCGGCGACTCCGGCCGAGGCGAAGTTGGCCACCACGATGCGGCCGTCGGTCGCCGGCGAACCGGAGCAGTACGGGTTGGTCTTGTGGGTGGTTTCCTTCTTGGCGTGGGTGACGCCACTGCGCCAAAGCAGCTCGCCGGTGCGCTTGTCAAAACACATAACCGTGCGACGCTTGTCGGCGTCAGTCGCCTGCGTGATGAACACCTTGTCGCCCCAGACAATCGGCGAGCTGTTGCCGCGATCCGGCAGCGGCGCGCGCCAGCGGACGTTCTGTTTCGTGTCCCACTTCAGCGGAACAGTTTCGCCCTTGGCCAAGCCGGAGCCGGCCAGGTCACCCCGCCACGACGGCCAATTGCCCGCGTGCACGCCCGCCGCCAAGGCGAGGCCAAGCCCGAACATGACGAACCCCCGGAATCGAGTGTTTGCGTTCATCCGGGGAGGCTATCGCGAAGCCTTGGCCAAGGGCAGGCTTTTTTTGGGAACGGCGAACGATTGGTAATTTCTGGAATGAAACGCAGAAACCGCAGGGCCGCAGAGGGAGTTACAGAATCAATTTTGAGACACGGATTTCACAGGTGTTCAAAGAAAATCAAACTCCAAACTCTGTGTAAATCCGTAAAATCCGTGTCCTTATTCCTCTTCTGCGACCCGGTTCATTTCAACGCGTCGAGGATGACTTTGGCCACTTCGCCGGCCAGGATGGCCGAGCCTCCCGGCGTGAAGTGCACGTTGGCCGGCAGCTGGATCTTCTCCAGCCTCGCGAGCGCGAACGAGTACAGGTCGTGAATCGGGACGCCGTGCTTTTGCATCACGCGCCTGGCGGCGGCGTTGTAGCTCACGACGTCTGCCGGGATGCGCCGCGGACGAACCTTGGCCTCGGGCACCGGCGTGGTGTTGCGCCAGATGAGCTTGGCCCCGGTTTGCTTCAAGCGGCGAACGAGTGAGTCGAGATTCTTTTCGTACGCAGCCGGCAACACTTGCCGTTTGCCGTGCGGCATGAATTTCAAGTCGTGCAGACCCCAGTTGAAATGGATGACATCCCACTTGCCGTCGCCGAGCCACGAGTCGATCTGCACCAACCCGCGAATCGTCGGGCCGCCGTTGGTGGGGATGCGGTGCACGTTGGCTTTGCCCTTGAGCAACTCGCGCGTCGGCAGCGTGTAGCCGATGGAGATCGAGTCGCCGATGAGCAGCACGCGCGGCAAACCGGCCACGTCCCTGATCGGGGCCATCGGGTTGGGTCGCTTGGGTTTGGTGTTCTGCGCCTGGCCAAGCGCGGGTAGCGCGAGCAATGTCGCGAACAACAGTGGGATCAACTTGGTTTTCATTTTGGTTTAAGCATGGTTTGCGGAGAAAATTCCGTCGGCCTCCTCGAGGGTTTCCTTCGAGCCAATGTCGTACCACGTGCCGGGCACGCTCCACGTGTAAACCGGCATCCGCGGGTAGAGCCACTGGATCAGCCGACCGGGTTGGTCGGGGTTGTTTCCGTCGGCGATGTATTGGTCGATGAGCGGCAGCACCGCCCTGGGATAGTGATAAAGCGCAATACCGATCAGCGTCGACTTTGGCGCAGCCGGTTTCTCCTCAAAACTGGCGATGCAACCGTTGGCATCCGGCTCGACGACGCCGTACTTGGTGGCCTCCTCCAGGCTGCCGACGTCGTACACGCCGAGCACGGGGGCGTTCTTCTCCGCGCACAACCGGCCGTAATCGCCAAGTTTGTCGCTGAACAAATTGTCGCCGGCAACCACGATGACGTCGTCGTCGATGCCTTGGCTTTTCAAGACCAAATGCAGGTCGCCGATCGCGCCGAGTTTGTTGTCGTCCCCGGTGGAATGGTCGTTCACGACCCGCACCGGCGCGGCAAAACCGGACGAGTCGCGCCTGCAGGCCCACGCCTCAAAATGGCCAGCGAATTTTTCGTTGGTCACGATGAACGCCTCGTCGATGGCGTCGATCGCCCCGAGGCTGGCCAAAACATGATCGACCATTGGCTTGCCGGCGACCGGCAGCAGCGGCTTGGGCTGGTTGAGCGTTAGCGGGTAAAGGCGAGTGGCGTATCCGGCGGCTAAAATGATCAGTTTCATTCTGAGCGGCGGAGCCTAAAAACACCGGTTCAAATCGTCAACGCCGGTGAAAAACAAAAATACCAAAAAAAATTGAAGCATATCCAGTCGGTGGACGTACGGGATGACTCATCGTACTCCTTGTGGGGTACGGTGTGTTTTCATCGGGTTGGCCCTCGTCCGGTCGCAATGACTGGGCGGGGGCTATTTTTGTGCGCTTGCCCTTTTCGAGGCCTCTACAAGAATCGCTTATTCTCTCCCTCACCCCTGCCCTATCCCGCTGGGAGAGGGAGCCGCGCACTTCGTCCTTCGACATTCCTTGTTCGGTGTTCGATATTGGGTTTTCCCAGCCCTTGCCCTGTTCGGGCTACTTCACCTCGAACAAGTCATCCCCAACGAAGCTGACATCCCCGCGTCCCGGTGGCCCCGGGAAAACCACCGTCACGTCTCTTTTGCCTTTTTCGGCGTTGGCCGGTATTCGCAGTGTGCCGCGAATGCTGGTGCGCGACGTCCGCGAAAGCCCGGTCAGGCGCATCGTCCCCACGCTCACTCTCGAGGGCCGGATTTGCGGCGGCGGCAACGGCGGTTGTGCGTTGCCGTTCAACGTCACCGTCACCGTCAACCGTTTCCCCGCCGAACCGCTGCCGGGGATTACACGGATAACGCCTCCGTCACCTCCGCCGCCGACCGGCGAACCACCGCCCCCACCGGGTGGCCCACCGCCGCCGGCCCGATTGGGAGTGCCGTGGTACTTGGCTAAAAAATACGGGAACCCCGCAGTGACAAAATAGCCGTAGTCGAAACCGAAAAAACTCGCCTCGTCGAACGTCGCTCCGCTGGCGAGTTTCACCTTGTCCAGGGCGCGACCGTTGCATTCATCAAGCGTGCGCCCCTTGCGCTTGGCCTCGTAATTATAATTGTCCCATGCGTAGGTGGAATTGGCGCCCCCCTCGATGACCTCCTCCCGGTAGTCGGCGTCCGGCTCGTAGCCGCTGACCTCCTGCCAACCGAACGCCTCGTCGCCGCTCTCGCCGTGAACCCCCTTGTAGCGCGCGATGATCGGGTAGCCGTCCAGCGCGAAGCCGATGATGTTGTAATGCTCCTCCGTGCCGTCCGGCGCCTCAAACATGCAGGTCGGTGCAAAGTGAAAATGATAGTCCGCCTGCCCACCGGTGTGGCCGTGGCAGTAGTCGAGGATGCCGTTGATGTACGGGTCGCCGTACGGATGCGGAATCTGCGCCTCGTTCGGCCCGTAGATTGGCAGCCCCGCCGTCGTGATCGCCACCGTGCCGAGCAGCGGAATCTGCGTCAATTCATCCGCTGGTTCGGGGAAACGCGGAATCTCCCACTCGAAATTCTGCCCGCGCAACCCGTTCGGCGTCGTGGTGACAAACTCGAACGTCGGGATGCCGTTGCTTTCGACGATGATCGAGTCGTCGTCGAACGACACCGCCAACTCCGGATCGGGGTAGCCGTTGGACTTGTTTTTCGGGTGCGGTGAAATTTCAGTGGCAAACCAGCGCACCTGATGCGGGTCGGCCCCCTCGGTTTTCACGCGATAAAAAACCGTCGATGCCCCGACTACCAGCGGCAGCTTGAAACTCATCGTGTCGATTGGCCAGGCGCTGCCGGCCGAGAGCGGGCTCCACTGCGGCCTGGCCAAACCGGTCGCGTACTCGACGGTGTACCTGGCCTGCCTGCCGGCGTTGTCCCATCGCAGCTCGTGACCGCCCTCATCGGCTTGGCCAATTTGCAACCGATACTCCTGCGCCGCCGGCTTGGCCAAGCCGAGCAGAAGGCCCAGCGCTGCCAGCCAAACCGAAAACTGATTGCGTCGTTTCATTGCCGCCTGGCCAAGCTGCCACGCCCAATCCACTCTTGCAACCACCCCCAGCCAGCGGCACTTTTGACGCGTGGTTCACTCATCTTTCAATCAACTCTCCCGCTTGGCCAAGGCAGCCTCGATTGCCCTGCCCTTGGCTTGCCTGGCCGCGCCTGGCCAGGCGGCCGATCTGCCGCCGCGCAGCGCGCAGTTCCCTGCACGCGTCGAGCAACTCAAGGCCCACATCGAGCGGGTGGATCGGCAGGCCGAACAGCTCCGCGCGCCCGAGTTCCCGGCCGGCAAGGATTGGTTCAACTCGCCGCCGCTGACCTTCGGCAAGCAGCTCGCCGGCAAAATCACCGTGCTCGATTTCTGGACCTACTGCTGCATCAACTGCATCCACATCCTGCCCGATCTCGCCGAGTTGGAGGAGCGCTACGCCGGTTATCCCGTCGCGTTTGTCGGCGTGCACTCGGCCAAGTTCGACAACGAAAAGGTGTCCGAAAATATCCGCGACGCCGTGCTGCGCTACGAGATTGCCCACCCTGTAGTGAACGACGACACGATGCACATGTGGCAGCGCATCGGTGTCCGCAGTTGGCCGTCGATGGCCGTCGTCGGACCGAAGGGCAACCTGATGCTGATGGTCTCCGGCGAGGGCAACAAGGAGTTGATTGACGCCTGCATCACCGCCTCGCTCGCATTTTACCCCAAAGATATTTTCCGGCACGACCCCATCCCGATGTCGCCGGAGAAGGACAAACTGCGCATCGACTCACCGCTGCGCTACCCCGGCAAACTGGCCATCGACACCGAGGGTGAACGGCTCTTCATCAGCGACTCGAGCCACCACCGCATCGTCGTCACCGACCTCGACGGCAGGTTCATCGACACCATCGGCTCCGGCCGCATCGGCCTGGCCGACGGCGGCTACGACGAGGCGCAATTTTTCCGGTTGCAGGGGCTCGCCTATCACGATGGCAGCCTGTACGTCGCCGACGCCGAGAATCACGCGCTGCGCGTGGTCGACACGAAGGCCAGGCGCGTCACTACGCTCGCCGGCAACGGCACGCAGGGCCGCGACTACAACGGCGGCAGGAGCGGCCGCGAGCAACCCATCAGCACGCCATGGGACGTGTTCGTCGAGAGCGGCCAAGTCTTCATCGCCATGGCCGGCACACACCAGATTTGGTCGTACGACCTCGGCAAAAAAATCGCGAAAAACTACAGCGGCAACGGGTCCGAGCAAAACCTCAACCGCGCCGACAGACTGCTCGCCGCGTGGGCGCAGCCGTCCGGCCTGGCCGTCGGCAACGGCGAACTGTTCGTCGCCGACAGCGAGAGCAGCACCGTGCGCGCGATCGACTTGACGAGTGGCGCCACCCGCACCATCGCCGGCGGCGAGAATGCCCAGCCGCGCAACCTCTTCGCGTTCGGCGACACGGACGGCGTCGGCGAAAAAGCCCGCATGCAGCACGTCCTCGGCGTCCAGTGGTGGGCGAAGGAAAACAAGGTCATCGTCGCCGATACGTACAATCACCGGCTCAAGCTGCTCGACCCGAAAACCGGCGAGGTCCGGCGCTGGATCGGCTCCGGCAAGCCCGGCCTCCGCGACGGCAACGGACTGGACGTACAATTCTCCGAGCCGTCCGGCTTCGCGCTTGGTCCGCGGGGCAAACGGCTGTTCGTCGCCGACACGAACAACCACTCGATCCGCGTCGTCGATCTCGTGTCGCTCGACGTGACCACGCTCCAGCTCACCGGTGTTCCCGCCGCCGGCAAACCGGTCGCGCCGCGCAGTCTCCGGTTGGCCGACCTGCCCGGCACGCCGACGATTCGCACCGAGCCGCTGCGCTTGGCCAAGGGCAAGAACGGCGTGCTGATACTGAGCCTCGCGCTCCCCGCCGGCCATCACTTCACCGAGGACGCCGGCAGCCGCTGGCAGGTGATCGCCGACGACAAGTCGCCGGTCCGCATCAGCGAAGCCAAGGCCGCCGGTGCGCTGAAGGAGAACGCTGCGATCCGCATCCCGTTGACGCTGATGGACAATGCCGAGGGCGGCCTCGTGCGCGTCGAGGCGATCGCCTACTTCTGCGAAGATGACGGTCCGTGCCAGATTTCCGGCGTGCTGTTCGAGGTGCCGGTCGCGCTTGGCCAAACGCCCGGGAAACCGGTCGGGCTCAGGCACACCTTCAGCAGCCAGGCCGCCCAATTCGGCCTCCCGATCGGCGAAACACCATAATTGGTTATTTTTATGTTTGACAATATATTATTAAAACTTTTATTCTTCCCCGAAGAAAGTAAAACCGCCAATTGAAAATGAAACATAAACCAGAAGCCATCACGCCGCTGTTTTGCGCGGCTCTCCTGATTTTCGGCACTCCCGGGTCTGGCGCCCAATCTGCCAACAACACGCTGAAAGGCCCACCCGCGGCGGTGAAAAGCAGTTTCGAGGCAGTCGCCGCGCGGCTCGATCCCAACGGCCACCTTTACGCCTACCTGAGCACCGAGCAGGCGCTGGCCCGGCTGGGCGAAGGACTCGAGGGCCTTATCACGCTGGCCAAGACGGGCACAGAAGCCGGCAGCAGCCTGATGGACAACCCGTTCGTGGCGCCGATCATCGAGGGCGTGCTGGGCGTCGTCGAGCCGGCCTACCGCCAGAGCGGCATCGGCGAGATCAGCGGCGTCGGCATGAGCAGCCTCGCGATCGAGGAAAACCTCTGGCGCAGCAAGATGTTCGTGCACCATCAACCGGGTAAGGGCAGTGGCCTGATCTGGGACATGTTCGGCAAGCAACCGCACACGCTGGAGGTACTCTCACTGGCACCGGACAACACGGCAGCCCTGATGCACAGCGACCTGGACGTGAAACGCGTCACTGACTGGGCGGACACCGTGTTCGGGGAGATGCTCGGCGGCGAATCAATCATGGCCAATGCGCCGCCGCAAGTGCAGGACATCCTCGACTCGTTCGGCAACGAGGCCGGGTTCCTGATGACGCTGGACAGTGAAAACAAGATGACCCTGCCCGGCTTCATGCTCGACCGGGAGGAGGATCTCGAGTTGGACGGCGTCGCGTTTGCGCTGCTTTTGCGCGTCAACGACGACACGTTGATGGAGATGCTCGGCGAGGCAATGGGCGGCGGGTTTGGCGCTCCGGAGGGAACCAAGGTCGGTGGCGTCACCATTCACTCCATTCCCCTGCCAATCCCGCTGCCGATCAAGATGGATCTCTCGCCCTGTTACTTCCAGGTCGGCAACTACATGGTGTTGTCATCGGCGGAGAGCTTGGCCAAGCGCATGGCCGAAGCGCACGGTGGTAAGGGACGGCTAGCGGACGACGCCAATTTCAAGGCCTTGGCCAAGGGACTGAGCCTCAAGGCCAACGGCATTTACTACGCCAACCCACAGGCCACCGAATGGGGGATGCAGATCAACGAACTGAGCATGGGCAAACTGGAGGGCGGCTTGGCCAAAGTTTACGAGATTTACGAGGAAAGCCTGAAGGAAGGAATCGGCATGGTCTCACTCTTCAAGGTGGAAAAGGACGGGCTGCTGATTGAGGGTAATTCAACCGTCAACCCGTATGGCGGCAACATCGTGCACTCGATCGCCGGAGTGGGCGTCGCCGTGGCCTCGTCGCTCAACGACCTGCAGCAGTCCGGCCTGTTCGAGGATCTCGGCGGCTTTGGCGGCCCGCCGGTCCCGGGCGGTGAACCCGATTTTGAATTGCCTCCCAATCTGCCAAGAGTTGACCCGCCACAATTACCGGGCGGGGATATAACCGTCACCATGCGGGTCAACCCGACCTCGGCAGATTCGACCGGGCACACTCGAACGGAAGCAGGCGTGGGCGATATTTCCGATTTGTACTTCTATTCATCCGGCGCTTTTTCCTTTGACGAGATTCGGATCGGCAAAACCTACGACTCAGTGGCTCCCAAGGGGTCGACCCAGTCGGACGACCTCATTTTCTATGAGGGATTTGATTACGAACCCGGCAACGCACTCACCGAACAGGGTGGCTGGTATCAAGGCGGCAGAATCTCCCGGCGCTCCGACAACTACACCGTTCGACAGGGCTCACTCAATTATACCGGTTTGTCAACGACGGGAAACCACGGATACGCCGCCTCCTCTGAGATCATGTCCGGCATTGCCCGGTACATCCCGCCCGAGCTGCTGGAGAACAACGGCGGCAAAATCTTTGCCAGTTTTTTGATGCAACCGGAGGGCGTGTTGCACGAGGGAATCTACGAGGGGTATTTCATACTGTGCCTGGAGACAGACCAAGGAAAGGAAATAGGTTTTGGTAAAAGTGGAGAAGGAGGGGAATTAACAAATTCAAACTATGTAAGCGAATTGCGGGGAGGCAAAAAACAAATCAACTCCGGTGTCTCGTGCGAAATCGAAAAGGCCGCCCTGATTGTCCTTGAAATAAGCGCAAACAACTCAGCCCTTACTGAATCTGCACAAATAGCAAAAGCCGAGTCACAAAACCTAAGTGGCAAATGGCTTGGAAAAGGATACAAATGCTGGGGAAACCTAGATGAGGACGGTCAACCATTGATATTGGATGAGATAATTTTAGTTTCACAAGATGGAGATAAAGTGGTCGCTACAAAAATTACCGGAGATGAATGCGTCAAAGCAGGTGAAAAGACATGGGAGGGAAAAATATCTGGCGATTGGATTGAGGGTGTAGCTTATGGCAGATCTCAAATTTCATCGAAGCTAAATGCATACAAAACTCGAATCAAAATAAAGAGTAATAACTTGCTTCATTTGGATGCTTTTGGGCCAGATGCTGCAATAGAATTTGAAAGAATCGAAGATGATGTTGAATTGGATTTGAAGAATGCAATCGAGGGTTTTTATCAGAAATACGAAATCGACGAAGCAGACCGGCTGACCAAGGAGCAGGTCCTGCAGATCGCCAATGGCAAAGACGACCGCAGCAACATCCCGGAGGAGTTCGGGGTATTTCAAATCAAGGGTAAGGGGTTCACCGCAAACATCACCTACACCCAGCCGGACGGGGGAAACCCGTTCGAGATGCCGGAACATCATGGCACCAATAAATTCGTCGACGGAAAATATTTCTACTTCGAGTCGAATATCCCCAAACCGGACGGTGGGGTCGATCATATGCAGTCTGTCTACCTTCTAAGTGCAGATCGCACGCGATTTGTTTCGCACGGAATGTTCAACAACAAACTGAGCTCGGTGGGCGTTGGCAAATCGACCGGCGAAAACAATGTCGAATGGAAAGGAAGCGGGGTGCTGGAGGAACCAGTTCAAGGCACATCAATCACGACCTTCACAGGCTTCGACCGCCATGGGGAGGACAAGTTTGAATTTAGTGGCACGTCGTATCTCAACGACGAGCCGTGGTTCAAACGCAAGGGCGTCATCACGAAAAAATAACCCATCCCCTCGAACAGAAAGGAACCAATTTAATGAAAACAAAACACACGATACTGACGACAATCGCAGCTGCGGCATTGGTGGCCTTGGCCGGTTGCGGCGACACACCCAGCGATGGTGACAGCAGCTCCGTGCCGGCCGGCCCTTCGGCCGTGAAGAACAGTTTTGCCGAGGTGTCAGCCAAGCTCGATCCCAACGGCAGCCTCTACCTCTATTACAGCACCGAGGATGTCATTGAGACAGTCGAGAAATACACCGACGCCCTCATCGGCTTTGCCAAGGAGACCGCCGGCTCGGGCGCCGCGGGGTTCCGTCCCGGACCGCAGGAGCAGGCGATGATCGATGCCGGCACCAAGGTGGGCAAGGCGTTCTACGACCAGCTAGGCATCAACGAGATCAGCGGTGTCGGCATGAGTAGCTTCGAGTTCGAAAAGGGACTGCATCGCAACAAGGCGGTCATCCATCATTTTCCGGACAAGTCCACCGGCAAACTGTGGTCGCTCTTCGGCACCGAGCCGCACGAGATCGGCATGCTGAAGATGCTCCCGGCCGACACCGCGCTGGCGCTCTCGTACGAGTTCAACGCCAAGGCGCTGATGGAGTGGCTGCCGGAACTGGCCAAGGCCTCCGGCGACGAGGCGATCCAGGATCAATTTGACCAGGCAATGCAAATGGCTGACATGATGATTGGCCTGCGCGACCTCGTCGGATCGTTCGGCAACCAGATAGGCTTGTTCGTTACGCTCGACGCCGCAAACACCATTCCCTTGCCACCCGATTTGGGCGGTGAAATACCGACCCCGGGCTTGGGATTGGTCATGAAGGTGAAGGATGACAAAATCGCTGACATGGTTCTTATAGCACTTGAAGCATCCCCAATCCCGTTCGAGAAACAATCCATTGAGGGCATTGAGGCGCATGTCCTAACAGAACCGGCACCAACACCCTTCCCTCTTGCTCCTGCGCTGTTCAAGCTGGACGATTATATCGTTGCAGCCAGCAACACGGAACTGGCCGCGAAAATTATTGCAACACACAGGGGCGACAAAGCTGGGCTGACCAGTACCGACGAGTTCCAGCGCCTGGCCAAGGGGCTCGACCTCAAGGGCAATCATTTCTTCTTCGCCAGCGAACGGATCGGCAAGACCGTTGCGCCGATCATCGAAACTGCCATGGAGGCAAACCCGCTGCCGCCCGGCTTCCCGGACATCGACTGGACGGCGGCGTACAACATGCAGACGCTTGGCCTGGTTCGAGTGGAGGCGGACGGGTTCGTCTTTGAAAACCACTCCACCAGTGGGCTCGTCAACTCGGTGGCCATGCAGGCCGGTGTCGTGCCGGTGGCCGTCGGTGCCGGGATGCTCCTCCCTGCCCTGGCCCAGGCCAAGACCAGGGCGCAGCGGATCGCCTGCGTGAACAACTTGAAACAGATCGGACTCGCATTTCGCATCTACGCAACGGACAATCAGGATCGTTTCCCGTGGCAGGTTCCCCAAGTGGAAGGCGGCACGGCTAAGATCGCCAGGCCACGATCCGACACCGATGCCCTGCTGGATAGCAACGGAAAACCGATCTTCGATGCCAGCGCTTGGCAGCATTTCCAGGTGTTGTCGAACGAACTGTCGAACCCGAAGGTGCTCCGCTGTCAAAGCGACTCACGTGATTTACAGCAGGCCAATTCCTTCCTCAACAAAAAACCAAGAGGCGCTGACGGCAAAAACGTAATCGTATTCAACAAAAACGCCGTGAGCTACTGGCTGCGCACAGGCCCGGAAGTGGGCGAGAACGATCCAAGCCAAGTCATGGTAGTCTGTCCACACCACGAAGGGCAATTCAACATCGGGCTCACAGATGGATCCGTGCAACAGGCATCGTGGGCGAAGATGGCGCAGTACTTCATGAATATCTCCAAGCCGATCCAGCTACAACGCCAGCCTTGGCGACAGTAGAACTGTCAACCGCTTTGCCAAACGCAAAAAGGGCGTGCGCCGTTGCGGCGCTTTGCCTATGCTTTGACGCACACCGATTTTTGAGGGTGGCCCGGCTGCCTTCCGGTATTTTTTAACCAACAAAACGAAACCAATATCATGTCTCAAAAAGTAGGATTTGTCGGAGTCGGCCGCATGGGCGCGAACATGGCCCGCCGGCTGAAGGATTGCGGATACGACGTCTCCGCCGTGTACGATATCCGCAGCGAAGCCGCCACCGAATTGGCCACCGAACTCGGCACCACCGCCGCCAGCACGCTGGCGCAGGTCACCGAGTTGTCGGATGTCATCATCACCGTCGTGATCGACGACGCCTCAATGCACACGATCTTCGCCAGCGAGGGCGACAGCCTGCTCACCGGCGCCGAGGGCCGTGTATTCATCAACTGCGCAACGATTAGCCCGGCGGTGCACATCGAGGTCGAGGCCCTGGCCAAGGCCGCCGGCGCGGAGTCGCTCGAGGGCTGCATGGCCTCCAGCATCACCCAGGCACGCGACGGCACGCTCTACCTGATGCTCGGCGGCGACAAGGCGACCTACAACAAGGTCGAGGAGTTGCTCGGAAAATTATCGCTCAACAAGCGCCACGTCGGCGAGGCCGGCAAGGCCGCCCAGGTCAAGGCGCTGGTGAACATGGTGATGAACATCAACACCGCCGGGCTGGCTGAGGGACTGGGCCTGGCCGATGCGCTTGGCCTCGACCTGAACATGGTCATGGAGATTTTCTCCCAGACCGGCGCCAATTCCCGCGTGCTCGAGACCGATGGCGAGGACATGCGCGACCGCGACCACGAATGCTACTTCTCCGGCGCGCACGCCGCGAAGGATTCCGGCATCGCGCTGGCGCTTGGCCAGGCGGAGGGGCTGAGCCTCCCGATGGCCACCGCCTCCAAGGGGCAGTTCGACAAAATGATCGAGAAAGGCATCGGCGAACTGGACAAATCAGGCGTGGCCGAGCTGACCTTCAAGGGTCGAAACGCCTAATCTCAATGCCACGCTCGGCGATGGGCCGAGCATAAAAAAATCTTTTTCGCTTGCGCCGACGGCTGGGATTTGGTTTTTTCCTCGGCATTTGCTCGGCCTAGGCTAACGGGATGGCGCTTCCGCCGGGCAAGCAAGGATGGATAACTTACAATTCAACGGTAACGGAAATGGACGCTACTCGGCCAAAGCAATGGCCAAGCCGATCAATTTCCTGTGCATTGCCCCCGAAGCGCAGGAAGTGTGCGTGATCGGGGATTTCAACGAGTGGGACGGCAACTCACACGCCATGAACCGGCATTTTGACGGCTCGTGGAGCACGCAGATCGATCTTCATCACGGGCATCACCGCTACCAATTCCTTATCGACGGCAAGCCATCCCTCGACCCCCGCGCCAACGGCGTGGTGCGCAACGAGCGCAACGAGCGCGTGTCGCTCATCGCCGTCAGTTAGCCACCTATTTCAAACAAAAAAGGCCGCCATCTGGCCGCCTTTTTCATTTCAAGATTTGTTGGGGGGGAATCAGTTGTTCTCTGAATCCGGGGGCGGGGGTTGCTCCTTAAGCCCGACCGACTCGGCGATATCCTTGAACTCCGTTCGCTCCACCGTGTTAAGGCACTTGCCGCGCTCGGTGAGTTTCTCGTTGATCTTGACGACCGTCTCGGTCATCTGGTCGTGCGTGTCCTGAGTCCCACCCGCGACGACAAAATTGTCGCCGGTGGTGACACGCTTATGCCCGTCGGAATCCATCCCGAGCCCCACCATCACTGATTTGTTTTTGCCGCCGCTCCTAGGCACGCCGAAAAGGTAACGCCTCCGAAAGTCCGGTCAAGAGTCAAAAACAGCCGCAACACACATTGGCCAATTGGCACGCTTCTTTCTTCCGCCGCGAGCGGTTCGCCGATAAACTTGCTCAAGCGGCAGATGAAAATTGCCATCGCACAGATCAACACCACCATCGGCGACTTCGACGGGAACGCGGACAAAATCGTCGACGCATGGCGGCGTGCCGACGAGGCCGGCGCGGCGCTGGTTGTGCTGCCCGAGTTGGCACTGTGCGGCTACCCGCCGCGCGACCTGTTGGCCAAGCCGGCGTTCCTCCGGCAAAACCAGGAGGCGCTCGAGAGCCTGACCAAGCGCAGCGGCAAGGCGGTCGCCGTGGTGGGCTACGCCTCCGCCAACGAAACCGACTCCGGCCGCCCAGCGCAAAACTCCGCCGCCGTGCTGCAGGACGGCCAAGTGGCCGCGGTCCGCCACAAGACGCTGCTGCCGAACTACGACGTGTTCGACGAGGATCGCTACTTCGAGCCGGCGACCGGCAACACGCCGGTGGAAATTCTCGGCACGAAAGTGGGCATCACCATTTGCGAGGACATCTGGAACGACGAGGTGTTCCTGCACGACCGCCGCTACGACCGCCGTCCCGCCGAGGAACTCGCCGGCGGCGGCGCGGAGCTGCTGCTCAACCTCTCCGCCTCGCCGTGGAGCCTCGGCAAGGAGCACAGCCGGCACGTGCTGCTCTCACAGCTCTCGGTCAAGTGTGGCTGTCCGGTGGTGTACTGCAACCTCGTCGGCGGGAACGACGAGCTGGTGTTCGACGGCGGCAGCCAATACTACAACGGCTACGGCGTGCTCGGGGCTAACGGCGCGATGTTCGCCGAGGATTTGCTGCTCATTGACACGGAGACCATCGAGCCGAAGTCGAGCGACACCTCCGACGACAACGAGAAAATTTACAGGGCGCTCTCGCTCGGCGTGCGCGATTATCTGCACAAGTGCGGCTTCGCGTCGGCGGTCATCGGGTTGAGCGGCGGGATTGACTCGGCGGTGACAGCGGCGGTCGCCGTCGATGCGCTTGGCCCGGAGAACGTCCGGGGCGTCGCCATGCCGTCGCAATACTCGTCGCAGGGCAGCCTCGACGACGCGGAGGGCCTGGCCAAGGCGCTGGGCATCCGGTACGACGTCGTGCCGATCGAGCCGGTGTTCGAGCAGCTCAAGTCGCAACTCGGCGGCATCTTCGAGGGACTCGACGAGGACACGACGGAGGAAAACATGCAGGC
>Ga0310122_10000562_pt1 | contig 23566 bp, 21 predicted proteins | sample CB6_Bottom_1051__FD_203503 | JGI IMG/M metagenome (GOLD analysis project Ga0310122, IMG submission 203503) | Marine microbial communities from Western Arctic Ocean, Canada - CB6_Bottom_1051 | ecosystem: Environmental > Aquatic > Marine > Oceanic | place: Canada: Western Arctic Ocean | collected...
AGTATGATCCAGGTAGTTACCCCTGAGTGGTGAAACCCAGGTCGACTTGTGGGCCGCGAAATCCTCAACACGCAGGTGACCACCGAGTTCTTCGATGAAAGTAGCCAGACGCCTAGCGATCTCTCCTTCATAGAAAGCTTTCGTGCCTTCGCTTGCGATTCGCTGGAGGGTGGTACCGAGTGCTTCATTCTTAAGGAGTGTACCGACGGGTGGTGCGGCACCACCCGGGAGGTACAAACGTTTCCCAGGTTCATTCAACCCACGGCCTTGAGACTCGAAGTCCTGGGCCAGTCTCTTAGACACCGGGAAGCCGTCCGTTGCGTATCCGATCGCTGGTTCTAGAAGCTGGCTAAATGGTTGTGACCCAAAACGCTCATGAGCATCTAGCCATGCGGCGACAGCCCCGGGAACGCTTACAGAAAGAGCACCTGAGCCCGGAATCTCTGAGAGGTCCTTACTCCGGAAGAACTCAGGTGTCGCAAGCGCACCGGAGCGCCCGCTTCCGTTGAGTGCCGTAACGTCTCCCGTAGCCCCGTCAAGAAAGATGGCAAAAGCATCACCGCCAACGCCGTTCATGTGTGGACGCACCACGGCGAGAACACCCGCCATCGCGATGATTGCGTCTGTTGCAGTCCCGCCATCCTGAAGCACCGCGAGACCGGCCTGTGCTGCCAACGGATGTCCTGCAGAGACAGCTCCATTTATCCCGCGTACGTCTGGCCGGTTCTGTGGTGCGTACGACGTCGATGTCCCGGACTCTGGGTCGGGTGGGTCAGGGGCTGCGCAAGATGTTAGGGCAATTACCGGGACAAGTATGAAGGGTGCTAGAATCGATCGTTGGCCTCGAGACGTCATGATGGGGTCCGGTGCGGTGGGGTCTTCGTGTACCTCACGTTGGTGATGCGGTGTGAAGAACGCCAGAGGCGGTGGTGGCACTTGGACTCCTGGATTATCGTTCGGACCGTTTACGCCCTGATTCAGGAAGCGCCCTGGCCGTGTCTCCTGCTAACCCCTCGTGGGAAGCCCGTCGTACTAAAATATCGTCGATTCGGATCGCGGTCATTATGTCCTGTGCGCACGGCCTTAACGACGCGTATGCCTCGTTTGTCCCACCGCTTCTTCCGAGGATCATGAATGACTTTGGACTGTCGATAGCGATGGCCACGACGCTGGCGGTGAGCTTTTCCATTGCATCCGCCCTCCCGCAGCCGCTATTCGGGTACTTAGCTGACCGAAATGGGCGTCGAATCTTAGCGGTTACTGGCCCGCTCGTATCAGGGGTCTTTGTTGCATCTATTGGTTTCGCGTCGTCGTTCTGGATACTTGTCTTGCTCTTGACTCTGGGTGGACTGGGGAGTGCAGCATTCCATCCACCGGGAGCCTCGTACGCAGTTCGTGTTTCGGAAGGGAAGGGGGGCGGGACTCGCTACTCAGTCTTCTCATTCGGTGGCTCGGTCGGTCTTGCGGTTGGTCCCCTGGTGGCGGTGGGCTTAGTTCAATGGCGAGGCATGGAAGGACTTTGGGTTGCTATGCTCCCGGTTCTCATCCTCATGCCCATATTCTTTTTCGGCCTTCCGAGTGGGCGCACCGAGGTCGCCACCGCGAGTGCTCCACCAAACCTGCGCGTTGTTCTGAAGCATCTAGTTGGTCCTTTGGGATTAATCTTTGGAGTGAGTGCCACCATGGCATTTGTCCAACGAACATTCCTGACGATGGAGCCGATCATCGTTGCCCATTCTGGAGGTTCAGAAGCTTTGGGGGCGGTAGCGCTCACGGTGTACCTGGGGGCACAGGTCTTTGGCACCGTCACAGGTGGACTCCTGGCAGACCGCGTCGACCGTGCATCTCTACTCGTTCAACTGTGCTTCTGGGCTCTCCCCGCTCACTTGCTCGCTGTTTGGTTGGGACCTCAAACGGCTCTCGGACTTGTAGCAATCGGAGTCGCGGGCTTCCTCGGCATGGCCACATTGCCTCCGATCGTTGTTATGGCCCAGGAGATGATACCTAGCGCGGCAGCGGTAAGCTCCGGTATCGTGATGGGCCTTGCTTGGGCCACGGGTTCGATGGGTGTGCTCGGTACGGGTGTGCTTGCAGATACAATCGGGCCCCAACTCGCCACCCTTGTTTCCATGCCAGTTATCGTCGTCGCGATCTTGTTGGCGCTTCACCCCACGCTTAGGCAGGGTAGGCCGCACTTCACCACGGGGGTCTAACATGCCATTGCATCTTGTTCCCGTCCGAGACAGAAAGCTATTCCGTCTCGTCAAGCGCTCCGTTCCAGTAAAACTGGTGAAAGGCCGCTCGCTCTACACGCCCGGGGATCCTGCTCGTGATGTGTTCTTGGTCCAATCGGGGTTCATTAGGCTAGTGCTTCCAGGGATGGAAAGAGGAACGGGAGATCGAACCGTTGCGGTAGCAGTGCCTTGGGAGCTCTTCGGGGACGAGGCATTCGTAGAAGGACATCGGCGGTACGGGGCGGTTGCGGGTTCGACGTGTACTGTATTCCCGCTGCCTGAGCGTAGCGTTCTCACTGCACTCAAGACCGCGAAGAGAAGCCTTAACGCCTACTTGGAGGGTGTCGAGCGTGAGCTTCACCGCCTTCGCCATGCCCAGGGAGGTTCTACGGGCCCAACGGCATCGCAGCGACTTGCCGAAGTACTCCTTGATCTGGGGGTGCGCTGTGGAGATAAGGCCGGAAGGGGGATCGACCTGTCAGTCCGATTCACCCACCAAGTCTTGGCGGACTTGGCAGGTGCCCACCGGGCCACGGTAACGACCCTTATTAACGACTGGTTGTACGACGCAGTCATCGGAACGAAGCCCAATGGATGTTTTCAACTTCTTAAGCCGCAGGAGTTGTGGGCCTTGGCAGGATACGACCTTAAGGTGTCCGGTGAGTAGTATTCGCGTTGACCCAAATCCATGTCCCGCCTAGTTTTTAGTTTGTTTCCTAAGGCCAAAATAGGTGACCGGAACCAGTAGGAATTCACATCATGTCTAAGCGCCATCCTGGCTCTCGTAGGACCCACCAGGAACCCTCTAGTGATCCTGACGATCTCTTTATTGCCAAGATCTTAGAGGTAGGAAATTGGGCTCGTGCCAACCAACAGCTTGTCACGATCCTAGGTGTTGTAGTAGCGATATCCGTTGCTGGGCTCGTCTACTACACGGGTTACCGCGAGACGCTTGTGGAGCAAGCCGCGGAACAACTCGAGTCCGTACACCAATCCATTGTGCTGCAAGACATTGAAGGTGCCAAGAACGAGCTCATCACGTTTCTAGAACGTTTCAGTGGTACTGCCTACGAGGGCGAAGCAAGACTGCTTCTAGGGGACCTCTACTTACAAACTACAGATCCACAACAGGCCCGGCAGGTTCTGGAGCCTCTCGGGGCATCTCCTCGCTCACCGATTGAGTTCCAGGGTGCCGCTCTCCTCGGGGCTGCTTATGAGGAGGAGGGACGATTGGCTGATGCTGAAGCCACTTATCTTCGCATAGCAGAGCGCTCAGAATTGGACTTTCAGGTCCGCAATGCATTGAGTAGCGCTGCACGGATTAAGGTTGGACAGGGAGACGCCCAGGGTGCGGTCGAGCTCTACCAGAGAGCGTTAGACACCTTTGAGGTAAATGAGCCGGCTCGTGGCTTGTACGAACTCCGCATACAAGAACTCGTAACGGCTGGCGGTGCGCAGTAAGCCTCAAGCTCGATTCCAGTGGCTTTTGTGGGGTTTTTGCCCTCAACCTTCCTTAGGGTAGGCCGATTTTCTTAAGAGGGGGGCGGGTGGATTGGTCCGAATATTAGGTGCGTATAATATATATTATGTTACCCTAGACCTGGAATATCCCCAACGATTACGGACAAAATCCTGGATTTGACCGGATTAGGGCCTCAGTGGACTCTCTTTTGCCAAGGCTCGAGGGCTTTAACCCGAACGCGTACAGTGCCAGGCCCGATCATTCCGAGCTTGAGCGCTGCTGTATAGGAAACGTCGATAATTCTTAGTTCGGGGTCCACAAATGGCCCACGGTCGTTAATCCTGAGGGTTACAGAACGCCCATTGTCGAGATTCGTCACCTCGACGTAGCTCGGCAACGGCAAGGACCTGTGGGCTCCGGACATGGCATACATGTCGTAGATCTCTCCGCTGCTGGTCCGTCGCCCATGGAAGGGCTCTCCATACCAGGAGGCGATCCCCGATGCCTCATATCCTTCTGAGCTGTCTAAAATCCTATATGTAATACCGAATTCATCATATTCGACCATATTCCCGAAAAGACTCGGATCTTCTCTGATTGGGACTGGATTCGGGGTTTCCTCCAGGTTCGTGAGTGCATCCGCGGTGCGGAGTTCTTCGGACACGGGGTAATCGACGGTCTCCGGTGAAGGAGCTTCAATCTCTGAGCTCCCGATCATCGTACAAGAAGCATTCGGAAGTACTACGAGGATAGCGAGGAAGCCCAATCGTTCGATCAGGGGCATAATATGACCACGAAGCCAGTTGTACTGGCAGAGTCCGCGTCCCTTTTATATATGAAAGTATGTAAACTATTTATATACATTAAGTTAACAACTATGATATAATCCCAATTATAGGTCAATATCTTCCAAGAACGCGGTGCTATATCTCTGGTTTTCGTGCCAAAATTGCAATTCTTCGCCTCAGGAACGGTATAATCCCCTGCAAGAGGCGTTCAGCACTCCGAAGCCCTGGGATGTGCGACTCAGCGAAGTATGCCCGCTCAATCTGGAATCCAGCGTCAATTAAGAGTCTCTTAAGGGATGCCATCGACTTATAGTCCACATGGCTAGGGTCACGCTTAAGCAGAATATTGCGGTTCTTCATTACTTCAAGCACATGACCCCTATGAGGGGTCCAGATGCTAAAGTGTCCTCCTGGTTTTAGGAGTCTATGCATCTCAAGGGCCACTTTTTCCGAATCATCGGGATACAGGTGCTCAAATATGTCAGCCGCGATCGCGACGTCGAATGTTCCGCCCTCTAGACCGGTATCACCTGCGTCACTACAAAGGAATCGAAGGTTTTGGTGAGGATTCTTTACGAGCCTGTGATTGCATATCTCTACGCTCTTCTCACTGAAATCTATCCCTACCACTTCGGCGACTCTATCTGCGAGAGCGAAACTGAAAGTGCCCCACCCACAGCCGACATCAATAACCCTGTCTCCCCGGTTGGGCAGGTGGATCGCTAGCACTCTCGATACTCGATAGCGCTGAAATCCGCTATTCAAGTCCAGAAGATGATCTGCTTTTTCTTCGAAGTAGTCACTCGAGTCATAAAAATCTTTATCGATTCGAGCTTTGGACATCACAGTTGCCTGAAGATGTGGAGGATCTTTAGCCACCACACACGCCAAACAGCTTCCCTGACAATCTTCTTTGACATCTTGGATTCTCCGGAGTCCCGTTCGGTGAACAGGATGGGGATCTCCGTAAGAGAGAAGCCTCTGGACCAGGCTCGAAACTTGAGCTCGATCTGGAAGGCGTAACCGTTAGAGCGAACGCGGTCGAGTTTGACAGATTCCAATACTTCACGGTGCCAGCAATTGTATCCCCCTGTGGCGTCACGTACGGGCATGCGCGTGATCACCCGCGCGTACCAGGACCCGAAGTAGCTGACCAATAGTCGCCTCATCGGCCAATTTGATACCGTAACACGACCGTGTAGGTAGCGTGAACCTATGACAACGTCACTTGTTTGGGCCGCCTCGATCATTAGTGGTAACGCATCGGGGGCATGGGAGATATCGGCGTCCATCTCAAATAGCAGGTCATAGTGGCGACTGAGTCCCCAGTTGAAGCCATCCAGGTAGGCCTTACCCAGACCAGCCCTCTGCGTTCGATGCAGTACATGAATTCGAGTCTCTTCAGCGGCCATCCTCTCAGCCAAGTCACCTGTCCCGTCAGGTGAGGAATCATCCACGACGAGAATGTCTATTCGGTCATCCTGGATAAGTACCTGGGGAGCCTTCTTCAAAAGATTTTCAAACTCGTTATACGTCGGAATAATTACGAGGAAGCGGCCCTTGCTCACTGGACCGCACTCTCCCCTACCCTTTTGGTTGTTGTGTGTTGAAGCCAAAAGACAGAGGCAGGCACCACTTCGATGAGGGTAGTCCACATCCGAGCTATAATGGCTATCACTCCAGAAGGCCCCACACCTAGATGGGGGGCCAAAAAGGCAATGAGGAACCCTTCTCTTACTCCGAGCCCTGCTGGTGCGAAGATCATGAGATAGCCGAGCACGTACGCTGCGGGAAATGCTGTAGCGACCGGTATTAGGGAAGCGTTAGAACTGAAACTTACGACCATGATCCAGAATGCGAGTGCGTACACGATCCAATTGAAGAGGTAGAGAATAAGCCAGCGTAGGCCTGAGATTGGATCAAGGGCTTCGATGGGCGCAGTGCCCCTTAAACGAAGCCAGAGTTCAGCACCAGCCCTGAACGATACCGGGATCGCGACCAGGATTAGCACGCACCCGATGAGGACTCCTGCAATCAAGCCAACATGACCAGTAGGCGAGATCGAGGCGTACGATCCAATACCCAATCCCGCTGCTACAACGAGAGCTATCCCTTGACCGAGGACAGCTGCTCCAACTGCGGTCCCCGGGGGTACTCCCCTGCCCTTCGCCAAAGCTGCAAGGCCGGTGATCTGCCATACCTTTCCGGGGATGTATCGTCCGAGATTCGCGATCATGAAGAGGCGTACCGCATCCGTCCGTGGGATTTGGGGGCCACCCAAATCGCTGACGATCCGCGCCCAGTTAACGGCTGAAATCGCATACCCAAACAGGAGTAGTAATGAGGAAGTCGTGAGAAGCAGAAGATTCGGTTTCAACAGATCAACATCGAGTTCCCTTAGCGCGGCCAAGTCGAGCTCGACACGATCCATGATGAACCATGTCACTAGAACCGTGATTACGGTTTGGCCGAAATACTTCAGCCACGTCTTCAGCGAGCCCTCCTAGCCCTGAGAGCTCGTACGAGATCGAACGTGGCTGCTCCAGCGATCCCAAAGAAGAGCACGATGCTTATCCATAGGCTACGGTGCACAAGTTCTGAGCGGTATGTCAAAATGACCCTGTGTTCACCTGGAGTGACTGGGATAGCACGGAGTGAATGATACGCCCTAAGGATGTTCACCTGGGTACCATCCACCTCAGCTTTCCATGCCGGGAACCAGTTGTCTGCTATAACGAGCAGTGCCGGTTCCTGTGTTGAAACTTCGAGGCTCATCCGGTTTGGGGTACGTTCAATCCAGGAGACCTCCCCGGTCACCGGTCCCCCCTCGAGATCCAGTGGTGCCGGTTCATTAAGCACCACTTCCCGCTCGGGATCGAAAGCCTCGGAGAGCATGTAGGCCACAGCTTCGTCATCAGATTTGATTACCGAGCTGCCCACCAGTCTAGCCCTCGGAAGACCGGGATCAGTGAAGATGGTTTCGTAGCGTCGTCCGTCCTGTAGTTGGAGCTGAGCGATTGCGGGTCCTTGTATTGATCGACCCATCTCCAAATCAGGCCAGAGAAGGTACTTCACGTTCAGTAACCGACGGATATTAGAGTTCTCGTAGAGGTTAATGGGCTCCGAGGAGCCGACCATGCCTATCAAATCCCGATAACGGGAGAGGTCGTTCGGATGATGCCCTGCCGCGAGTTCTATACCGTGGAGAGCCGGGAAGATGTCCTGGCCCCTCTGTCGAAAAGAAAGTAGTCGATAGGGCTCGGGGTTCCCCTGCTCACGTCGGAGGATCGCCTGTATGTTTTCTGTAGGTGCAGCCCATTGCTCGAAATCCATCGTGTTCACATAAGGCTCGTCGATCCTTAGGGCGTCGACTGAGACGAAGATTAACAGGCCCGTAAGCCATCCAAGCGGTCCTATATATCCCTTTCTCAATACCCACGTTATAAGTGAGGTTGCGATAGAAAGCAGAAAGGCAATCCCGGACCCTCTTATGAGAAATGGCATGAGCACCTGGAGCGCCTCCTGACGTGCCGGTGTGATGTCGGAGTAAATCACCGTGGTCCACACAGATGTCAGGGTACCAGAGCTCGCCAGCAATAGCAGGAGGCCGAAGAACCCTGCTCCACCCCAGAGAACCCGCTCCACCCTCCCCCAGTGCTGCCCGTCTTCCCTCGCACGGAGTATCCGGTCCACACCGAAGGCGGCGAGGGTCACAACTGCAAACCCGACCAGGAAGATCATCTGGGACGGTGCCCGAAATAGTTCAATGCCGGGGACTACTTCGTAGAATAACCTCCAAACCGGGGTATGGGTGCCCAGCGTGAATAGGAATACGGTCACTCCTAGGCTGGTGAAGAACCAGCGGAGAGCGGACCTAGCTCCACCGACGAAGGAGACCAATGAGAGCAGGAGCAGCAGGATTCCGATGTACTCGTGGTTGTGTTTGAAGGCATTTCGCCCCCAGTACGTCTGCCGGGTCCAATCTGTGCTATCCACGTTACCACCCACAAACTCAGGGATAACTAAAGACATTGCTTCTTCCGGGTGAAGCGACCAAGAGCTTGACCATTCAAGGCTGGTTTCCCCCGCAGCTTCCCGGGTTGTCTGAATCCGTCTAGAGTCTTCGGTGACGTACTTTGCTGCAGGAAAAAATTGGACTGCGGCGACACCGACTCCGAGGAAAGCTGCCACAATGAAAGTAAGGAACCGAGTCACCGCTGGGTGCTCTCTACTTGAAGAGATCGGCCTCTTGCCCTTGCCCAACGAGAGCTCTGCAGTCCGGAAGATGGCGAAGGCTCCGACAGCTCCGAACAGGAAGTACGCCATCTGGAAGTGGGTCGTGTAAATGATCAACGCAACTACGAGCGAGATCCCGCAGAAGCTCCGAATCCTGGGGACCACGAAGTGACGTTCTACAACCCAGAACAGAAGTGGTGCGAGTGCCGTGACGAACATCTTCCCGTCATGGCCAGGATTCACCAGGCTCACAAAAAAAGGAGCGAGCATATACCCAACTCCAGCAACGAGCGCTGCCGAGCGTGAACCACCGAGGGCTCGAATCCATCCGAACATGAAGAAGCCAGCCGCAGCCACATGGACCACGAGTTTCCATCCGAGCGCACGATATGGGTCGAGTAACACAAGGAGGATCGTGGAGGGGAGATACAGCGCGTCACCGGCTGATAGTGCTTCGAGAAAAGGTGTGCCACCCAAGATTAGCGGAGCCCAACGGGGGATAGCCCCGAGTTGTGTCAGTGCGTCCGCGTAAAATGCCCGAGCGACGTAACCAAGTGACAGAGTGTCATTTCCGACCAACATCTGGTCGGTGAAGATGAACGAACGAAAGAGAAGCAACGTCAGCCCAACGAACAGTGTGGCTGGGAGCCACGCTGGAAGATTATCAGATCTGACGAGAGGGCCACCGAGATCGGGGGCCGGTGCTTCTCCCTTCAATGGGCGGGCGCTCTCGCCTCGCTCCTCGTTTCCTAGCTTCTGGATTCTTCTTCGTTGCTTCGCCATCGAAGTCGTCAGGTTCTCCTATTAGGCGACAGCGTGGCGTCTCGCCACCAAAGCCTCATAGATCTCAAGATGCCTGTCTGTGAGGCGCTCATTACTCCAGCGCTCGACTACTCTCTTACGTGCCTCTACACCGAGTGCCCGGAGCTGCCCGCCCTGCAGTAGCTCAATGACGGTTCGGGCGAGCGATTTTGAATCAGCGAGCTCGAAGAGCGCTCCCACTTCGTGGTTTAGGATCTCTGGTAGCCCTCCTACCCGTGATGCCGCAACTGGTACCTCACACGCCATCGACTCAAGTGCTGCTATGGATGTTGCTTCCATGAGGGAAGGAAAAATCGCTAGATCGGAGGAAGACAGAAGGCCTGGCATTTCGTCGTGTGGATAAGTGCCCATGAACGTCAAGCGATCAGTTACTCCAAGTTCACCAGCCAATGATTCGAGGGTGGCACGCTCGGGACCGTCTCCAATTACGATGGCTTCCACATCTACCACAGCGCTGATCATTGGAAGTGCGCGGACGAAATACTCGACACCATTCTTTGAGAAAAGCCTTCGAGGAACTATCAGGCGGTAGCGTTCTTCTCTCAAGCGAGGAAGCGTGGGATCAACCCGCCGAAAAAAGGAGGTGTCCACCCCGTTGGTGAGTGCCTCGACCTTTACTGTAGGAGCGATATCCTTTCCGACCGCCGCGATCTCTGCACTGGCTGCGAGATTATGGTCTGCCACCCTGAGAAAGTAGCGAAAGATTGGGCGCCAGAATCGTGATTTAGCACGCCTCAGAAAGTGGCTTGTATGGTAGGTGGTCACGATAGGGGTTCCGCGACCCTGCTTGGCGATGATACACGGCAGCACCGAAGCAATATCTTGGGCGTGCAGGACGTCTGCCTCTCGACCTAGAGCCGCGAGTTTTGGGGTTGAGCAAACAGCGTATGTCGCCCATCCAAGGGTATTTCGCCTAGGTAACCAGGTGCGCCAAACACTAATACCATCGATCACCTGGTGTGGCGGAAGACCCGGTTGGGACAGTGACGTAACAACATCGACTCGATGCCCTCTCCCTACGAGCGACCTACAGAGATATCGGACGTGGCTCTCAAGGCCTCCTACTTCAGGCGGGAAGTAAACGCAGTGCATGAGGATATTCACCCGCCCCAGTCCTTGGTCTTGCGAGGGCGTCCTAGAAGGTCAGAGACGAGGATGTCAGCGATGCGCATTCCAGCTTGTCCATCACCGTATGGGTTCCGCGGTCGCTCAGTGTTACTCCTGGTACTCGCTAGGTAACGTCTACCCTCTTCTAGGATTCGTGACGGATCGGTCCCCACGAGGCACGCTACACCTGCTTCGATCCCCTCTGGGCGTTCGGTAACGTCTCGGAGGACGAGGACCGGAGTCCCGAATGTGGGTGCTTCCTCCTGTATGCCTCCTGAGTCGGTTAAGATCAAGTCTGCAGCCTTGAGGGCTGCGGCCAGATCGACGTAACTAATCGGTTCGGTAAGGTGGATTCGTGGGTGATGACTGAGGAACTCCCTGGCCGGGACCAATACGTTAGGGTTGGGATGAATGGGGTACACCACCTCGATATCATGGTGCTCATCCGTGAGCGTTCTCACAGCCGAGAAGATTTCCGCCAAAGGAGCTCCGAAAGACTCACGCCGATGCGCAGTAAGAAGTACTAGGCGCCGCCCTCCTCCGATGACTCTTCGAAGCGTCTCATTCTCTACCGGAGCAGGTCGCTCGGTGACCGCCAAGAGCGCATCGACTACGGTATTGCCAGTTACGTGGATGTTGGAAGGTGAGACATTCTCTTCAAGAAGTGCCTCTCTCGCCTGAGGAGTCGGTGCGAAGTGGTAGTCGGAGACCACGTCAGTCATCCGGCGGAAGATTTCTTCGGGCCACGGAGCCCATTTGTCGTGCGTTCGAAGTCCAGCTTCAATGTGTCCCACCTTTACTTTTTCGAAGAAACCAACCAGTGAACCAACAAAAACCGTGGCAGTGTCTCCCTGCACCAAGAGAATATCTGGTTTAAAGTCCTGGACCACGCCGCGTAGCCCTTCCAGAGCCCTGTGCATCACGTCGTAGAGGTCCTGACCCTCTTTCATGATGCCCAAATCGTAATCGGATTGAATACCGAAGACTTCGAGTACTTGGTCTACCATCGTGCTATGCTGGCCGGTCAATACAACACGGGTTTCCACGGCTTCATCGTGGCGCTGCAGTGCCTTGAGCACCGGCGCCATCTTGATCGCTTCAGGCCGAGTACCCACAACGATCAGGACCCGAGGATGCGTCACTGCTTACGAAGGTTGTCTAACTCGTCACGGAGTTGGGCAATCTGCTCCGAGACCAACCCGAAGCCCACAAGTAGGAAGCCCAGAGTCTCAAATAGCATGACGAAGTAAAGTAGGGGCCGGTACCCGAACGGTGGTATGTACGCCTCGAAGCCAAGGACGGGATGCAGGAAACGCAAATAAACTGCAGCGACAGCAACCAGGGCACCGAGGCTTCCGAAGGCTAGGCCTGCTACACCAAACAAGAGAAGTGGCTTTCTTGAGAACATCAGCAGGAAGCCAACAGAAACCAAATCCAGTAGGCCTACCAGAATCCTGAATGGACTCGTGTACTTAGAGATACCAGCTCGACGTGGATACAGATCGACATCGATCTCCGTTACTGTCGCTCCACGGGCGTGCGCAAGAACTACAAAAAAGCGATGCCAGTCATGCCGAAGCGTCAAGGGATCCAGGATCTCTCGCCGAAATGCTTTCATCGAATTCAGATCTGATACCGGAACGCTAAAGATCTTACGAGACAAGCGGTTGTAGATCGAAGAAACGGTGCGTTTACTGTATGCTCCGACCTTTCGTCCGGTCACGATGTCCCATCCCTCCGCCAGCTTCTCCAAGAAGCGCGGGATCTCATCTGGGGAATGTTGGAGGTCCGCGTCAAATAGCACCAAATAATTCTTTGAGGTCGAATTCGCCCCGGTTATCATCGCTTCAGTCTTTCCGAGGTTGCTCTTATGGCGAACGATCCTGAGGGCCCTCCAGCCGTCAGCTACTTGTTCTGCGATTTCTCCTGTATCGTCTTCTGAGCCGTCGTCAATTAGGACCACCTCTCCTTCGAGGTTGTGGCGCCGAAATGCTTCGCGCAGTTCCCTGATGAGTTCGGGGATGACAGGTGCTTCGTTGAATGCTGGTACGATGACGGCAAAGTCTGAATTTATCATACGCGTTTCCTCATACGCGCAGATAAAATACCCAATTGCTCTCTGTACTTGGCCACTGTTCTCCGAGCGATCTTGACTCCATCGATTACGAGGAGCTTCACGATGGCTTGATCGGTGAGTGGTTTCATGGGGTCTTCATTGGATATGAGACTCTTGATCTTATCTCTCACGCCCCTTGCGGAAATATCCTCTCCACTGGTTGTGGACAGACCGCTAGAGAAAAAGTACTTAAGCGAATACACCCCGCGAGGGGTTTGAACATACTTCTTGTTAGTCACTCTAGAGACCGTCGATTCGTGCATCTCGATGTGGTCGGCAACCTCTCGTAGTGTGAGGGGCTTTAGCGATTGCACACCCTTTTTAAAGAACTCTCGCTGTTTCTCTACGATAAAGTTCATAACCTTGAGCACTGTTTGTCGGCGCTGCTCAATCGCCTGAACCATCCAGGTTGCCGAATTGTAATTCCTCGCGATGAACTCCTTCTCTTCAGGGTTGAGCTTGGTCTTATCTCGGACCAGTGCTCGGGTGCTCTCAGCCACGCGCAACCTCGGGAAACCCGTGTCATTAACCTCGACCAGGTATTCGCCCTCTCGTTCTCTAACAATAAGGTCAGGGATTACGTCTTGCCTGTGATCAAGATTTGGCGAATACCTCAGCCCCGGCTTCGGGTCGAGGTCACCGATTTCATCTGCAGCGGTTTGAACCTGAACGGAGTCAATTCCGATCTCCTTGGCAATCTCATTCCACCGATGCTTGATAAGGGTGTCGAAGTGATCTTTGACGATCTGATAGCTCAGGTCCTCTGTTTTACCCCGCCGCCGAAGCTGAATCAGAACTGATTCTCGCACATCCCGACCTCCTACCCCTGCAGGGTCAAAACGCTGAATCACCTCGAGCATGTGAGCTGCTTCAGCTTGATCATACGGGTGAAATACTGCCGCGATCTCTTCAATCTCCTCCTTGCGTTCCCGTTCGTCTTCGATCTCCTCTGCTGCTGCCAGGGCATTCGGTCGAATCTCATCAAGCCATCCGTTCACACCTGAGACCACTTCATCAAGTCCGCACGCGAGCATACCGTCATCGTTTATGTTTCCGATGAGCTCTTCACCCATGCGCAAATCCCGTTCCGGAAGGGAGAGGAATCGGAGCTGATCGTTCAAGTGGTCTTTTAGATCCTGAGTTTCTACGGGTGTGGGTTCAAAGAATTCCCTCTTCTCGAATTCTTCTCTACGACCCCCTACTCTGAAATCGTCGTTGAGCAGAACCTCCTCCCAGTCAACCTCATCGTCTGGGATCTCATCCTTGAGCTCTACCTCCTGGTCAAATTCATCCTCGGTCAGTTCGAGAAAAGGATTTTTCGCTATTTCCTGTTTGAGGTGTTGTTGTAAGTCCAGCAGGGGCATGTAGACCAATTCCATCGCCTGATAGAGGCGAGGGTTGGCGCGCATCTCCTGACGGAGCTGCGCGCTCTGATAGAGCTTGGCGTTAAACTGGCTCATGTGTCAGGTCGCTGAAGAGCTGCAGCAGGTTGTGCCACCGTAACCCTGTGTTCCCTAAGCTCACAAGATCAGTAACTCTGCGCAGGTGGTCGAGGTTTCTTGGACTCCTGACGTTTCGATTTGTAGAGCCTGAATACCACTCGTTTAGCTCTCAGGTGCCCAACGGGACTCCGTCCGGTCGAGGATATCGCTTCCGCATCCGACTGGTCAGTGAGGGTCCCAGGTAAATCTCAGCAACCTCATCATTCCAGACGAGCTCAGAAACATTGCCGCTGACCCGAATTTCCCCCTCATACATGATATAGGCACGGTCTACAATCTCAAGCGTTTGTTCCACATTGTGGTCGGAGATAACAACCCCGATATCACGATCCTTTAGTCTCCGAACGATTTGCTGGATATCGTTACTCGCGATCGGGTCTATCCCCGCAAATGGCTCGTCGAGTAGCATGAATTTTGGTTGTTGAACCAGAGCACGAGTTATTTCGAGTCGCCGTCTTTCGCCACCAGACAGTGAATAGGCCTTGTTCTTCTTCAGTTGCTGAAGCCCGAGTTCCGCCAAGAGATTTCCAAGGCGTTCCTGTTCTTCCGCCTTTGGTAGTTTCAGTGTTTCCAGGATCGCAAGGACGTTGTCTTCTACCGTTAATCGGCGAAATACAGAGGGCTCCTGTGCTAGATATCCGATCCCCATGCGTGCCCGCCGGTACATGGGCGTATTCGTGAGGTCCTGGTTGTCGAGGTGGACAGTGCCTTCGAACGGTGAAATTAGACCTACCATCATATAGAAGGTGGTGGTCTTACCCGCTCCGTTTGGTCCTAACAACCCTACGATTTCTCCCTGTGTAACAGCCAGGTTCACTTCATTCACCACCTTCCGCCCACGGTAAATCTTTGTGAGCCCCTCACCAAAAAATCGACTGGCTACATCAGTTTTGGAAACCGACTCGTGGTTCATCACATCCACCTCCAAGTGTGCAGAATAGCTGCTCTGCCTGATACCCGGGGTAGGATAGGGCGTGGTGGTTGGGGTAGTCGCTTGCTCCCTAGAATAGAGCTTCCCGAAGATATGTTGGGCACAGTGTCACGCGCTGTGCTGGAGTCAGCTATTACAGTTGTATCAATGGTCGCGCTGTCCAGCCCTAAGCTATCGGATTCCGCAGATGAGAGAGGCTCAAGATGGAATCCGTGCGTCCGGCCTTGAACCTCAAGCTGATCCGCCTCTCCTTCGTTCATAATAATCGTGATCTCGTCACCTGTGACGTAGTGAATCGCGGGCGCATCGACGCCAGGCAGGGCCGTGGTGTCGGACGGGATCAATCGGTAAAGGCTTCGGGCACGGACTCTGGCAACGATTCTCTTGATGCGGTAATCCGACTGAGCAGTGTCAGCGGTAGCCGCCCCACCCTCTGATGGAACAGGCGTAGTCGGCTCGAAGGTGACGATGATGGTGTCCCCTTCCAACCAATCTGACCGTGCAATCTCGGGTAGTGCATCTACGTTCAAGGAGTCACGGGCCACGGAAACACTCCGAGCATTTCCCCCCGCAAAGATCTTCTCCATGACTTCCTTCGGCACTGAAATATCCAGCGAATCCGCCGTGAGTTGAAAATCTTCCCCGACGGCAACCGGTTGTGGGACCGGAGGTTCGACTGTTCTAACACCCTCGTTCGTATGGGTGAACGCCACGAGCCGGTCGAGAAGCCCTTCATTCATATATAGCTGGATCTCAGGCGATGTGATCGTTAAGTCATCGCCCACGAGGATCGCCTCCTCGTGGGCGGCTATCATTTTAAAACTGTTGCCGTCTAGAACCATGTCGATGGTCTTCCCGGCGAGATTGTAATTAGGAACCTCGACCTTAGCGGAACCGGCAAGATGGATTCTACCTGAAACCTCGTCGTATTCAGCACTGTCTGCGAAGGCAAGAAGAGACTCTCGCTCGATCGTTACATCCCCCACAGAGCGAAAGTAGTTGGTCCCACGAAGGAAAATGCGGTCACCCACAACCGTGTAGGGGATATCCACCGAATCCTCTTCTAGCGTTCGGACTATCTCATCTGGCTCAGTGCCAGGCTGTGCACTATCGTCTGCCTTCATTTTCAGGATGGCTCGGGGTCTGAAGCGATCATCAGCGATTGATACTGTGATTTCCGCCTCGTCCCGGAAGTCGGTCGGCCGGAGGTAGACAAGGTTTCCGTTCTCAATTGTGAATCCGGCCAATGTGTCCTGGACGAAGACGTTCCCAGATGCCTGCAGTCGACCCTGCTCTGAGAAGTAGCGGGCTTCATCTGCCCGGAGTTCTCCCGCATCGTCGAGAAAACGGATATTGCCAATCAGGTGGTCCAGTCCAGTTTCAGCATACGAGATCGACGAGTCTGCCCAGATCTCGACCCCGTCCCTACAGAGCATATGTGGCGTACCGACATAAGTAATCCGGTTGCCACCGGCCAGAGTCACCATACTCAGGTCTCCCGAAGGGTATACGAATTCACACCCCTCCTGAGCTTCTGCTGGGCTGCTGCACAACGCTGAAACTGTAGCCAGGAGTGCGAAGAACTGAGCCGTTTTGGAGTGAGTCCGCTTACCCCATCGAGAAGGGGGCATAACGTCAGCGCCCGATTGCTCCACGGATGCTTGCAATCCGGACGTTACGGAATTCCATATCTGATTCGAACGCAGAACCCCTTGTTATAGTCCCGTCCGCCATGGTCTGAACAGTGGAAGAATCACTCCAAATTCGTTCATTTTCGGGATCGTAATTGAGCTCTCCAGTCTCGATACGCCGTTGATCGGAGTGGACAACTAAGAGTACGTCGCCCCACGCAGTCATCCGATCTGTAGTCTGATCCCACTCACCACTAGTCCCAGTCACAGTGGCTCGCGGAGAGCCATCTTCATTGTAGAAGAGGATCCGCATTTGATGGAGTTCAGCTTTCGCTGAGTCCATAAAAAGATAGGCGGTATCAGCCTGAATGTATCCGTTCCGGATCCCGTTTACGGTGATGTAGCTGACCATCCCGAAGATCACATTATCAGCGTCTATTTCTTGAAGGTCACTAGACGCCACTGTTGTGGTAGCTGGCTCACCACACCCACCCAGGCACATTACCACGACCAAGGCGTATGTCCTCCTGGTGACCCAGGTTTCCAGGAACATTCTGAGGTTCATTCCCACCGCTCCGGATAATCTAGTAGGGCAGACTCAGGTTTCTTACACAACGATCGCGGATTCGTCCCCCCTCTACGCTCTGGATCTCTCCTCATAGTCGGCTCCGCTCTTCCACGTAGAGCTCGATGATGTCATCCAACTGTGACCTAGCACTCAGTAGTGCATCAGAAAACTCGCGTGCTGCTCCCCGCCCGCCCGGTTTTGATGCGATCCAGTCGGCTATATCAAGGACAGGTTTAGTAGCAGTTGATACCGCGGCCTTGAGGCCGACTTTACGGAAAACTGAAAGGTCCGGGATGTCATCCGCTAACATGGCGACTTCTTCCCAACTAACCCCATGCTTCTGGATCAGGGCTTCGACGACTGGAAGCTTCTTCGCGTCCGGCACCTGATAGCATTCCACGTTCAATTCTAGAGCACGGATCGATGTGGCTTCTGACTGACGTCCTGATACAAGTGCCACTTTAAGGTCAGCCCAGACAAGCATCTTCACACCCAGCCCGTCCTGGATATCAAAGCGCTTTAACTCCAGGCTCCCTCCGTCCGGTGTTGATCCGACGTAGATCCCAGCTTCCGTGAGCACACCATCTACATCGAAGATTACGAGCTTGACCCTCTCCGCGACTTCTGCTGCGATTGTAGTAGGATTGCTCACTGTTGTTGGTGTCCGAAAGGAGACAGTGCTGAGCGGATTGACATTACCGCCTTCAGGATATCTTCCATCCTATTCAAGGGGACCATTGTCGAACTGTCTGATGGTGCATCTTCCGGATGGGGGTGAGTTTCTAGGTAGAGGCCAGCACATCCTGCTGCGACTGCAGCACGGACCAATGTCGGGATATATTCGGGATCTCCACCGGTTGATCCGTCGCGAATACCTGGGCGCTGCACTGAGTGGGTGCCATCAAAGATCACGGGAACAGTCACTGCTTTTCCGATTTCTTCGAAAACCCGCATATCAACTACAAGATTGCTATAACCGAAAAACGTTCCTCTTTCAGTAACGGCGACTTCCGACGCACCAGAGGATCGCAACTTCTCGACCGCACCTGCTACTTCCTCCTTACACATCCACTGACCCTTTTTCAGGATGACGGGATTACCACTGCTACCGGCTGCGACCAGCAGGTCAGTCTGGCGACTCAGGAAGGCCGGGATCTGCAGCACGTCTACGACTTCTGCAGCCGGGCCCGCCTGAGAAGTTTCGTGAATGTCTGTGAGAATCCGAAGTCCTGTCTGTTCCTTTACCCTAGCTAGGGCTTGAAGTCCTTCGATCAGACCGGGGCCTCTCGCAGACGAGAAACGTGTCCGATTGGCTTTATCAAAAGACCCCTTGAAAATCACAGGGAGCCCGAAAGTCTCGGACCATGTGGCAAGTGCCTGCGCGATCTCTAGGTTGACTTCGTCATTCTCCAAGACGCAAGGGCCTGCGATAAGCGTGAAGGAATGAAACATCTAGTTCTTGCCGGGGCAGCTCAGGTGCCGACAGCCTCTTTTACCTGTGAAAGAGAGAGCGATCTCTGCCCAAGAGATGCTGCGGCTTCTATAAAAGAGGCGAACAGTGGATGTGGGCGCGTCGGGCGGCTCTTCAATTCAGGGTGAAATTGGCCAGCGACAAACCATCGGTGGTTAGTGATCTCCACCATCTCGACTAAGGCCCCGTCAGGGGATGTGCCGCTGATGGTCAAGCCACCGTCGTTGAGCAGGTCCCGGTAGTGATTATTGACCTCGAACCGGTGTCGGTGGCGTTCTGAAATCTTGTCGGCCCCGTAAATTTCTCGGGCGACAGTTCCTTCCCTGAGGAGGCAAGGATACGCGCCGAGTCGCATTGTGCCCCCCTTTTTCGTCACCCGAAGCTGTGAGTCGAGGAGGCAGATCACCGGGTCGGACACGTCCTCCATGAATTCGGAGGAGTGAGAGTCCTCCAGCCCGCACACATTCCTTGCGAACTCAATCACCGCGCACTGGAGTCCGAGGCATATACCAAAGAAAGGTATCTCGTTCTCCCGGGACCAGCGCACTGCCGCTAACATCCCTTCGATCCCTCGTGGACCGAAGCCCCCTGGGATAAGAAGCCCCTGATACTTCTTGAGAAGATCTACATGGTTCTCCCCATCCAACTCCTCTGAGGAGAGCCATTCAACAACGACCTTCACGTCATTTGAGATCCCCCCATGAGTGAGTGCTTCTTGGATCGATTTATACGAATCGACAAGGTTTGTGTACTTGCCGACGACCGCTATACGTGTTTCCCCCGATGAAGGATTCTTGAACCGCTGCACCATGCTGGTCCATCCCGTAAGATCGGGTTGTGGGGCCTCTAGCCGCAATCGCTCCAGAATAACGTCGTCGAGACTTTGGGCCTTAAGCGCGAGGGGTACCTCATAGATTGTGTCTACATCACGACACTCGATAACAGCCTCAAGTTGGACGTTAGTGAAGAGCGCGATCTTCTTCCGGATGTGATCTGAGAGCGCGTGTTCGGTCCGGCAGAGCAAGAAATCCGGCTGAATCCCAATCTCCATAAGCTCGCGCACAGAGTGCTGAGTTGGCTTGGTCTTCAACTCTCCTACAGCCGAGATATAGGGTACAAGAGTGAGGTGGACAAAGATCACGTTGTCTCGGCCGGCTTCCACGCGGAACTGACGGATTGCCTCGAGAAACGGTAGGGATTCGATGTCACCGACTGTGCCGCCAATCTCTGTAATCACGATGTCGTTCTCGGGTGCTAGACGCTGGATGGCACCCTTAATTTCATCTGTCACATGCGGTATCACCTGAACAGTGGCACCCAGATAATCCCCCCGGCGCTCCTTCGAGATCACCGATTGATAGACCCGACCCGTCGTGATGTTATTTGCCCGCGAAAGGGATTCGTCGATAAAACGCTCGTAATGACCAAGGTCGAGATCGGTTTCTGCTCCATCATCAGTAACAAAGACTTCGCCGTGTTGGAACGGTGACATTGTCCCAGGATCCACGTTTATGTATGGGTCAAACTTCTGCAGTGTAACCTTGAAGCCTCGTTCCTTTAGGAGCCTACCAATCGAGGCAGCTACGATCCCCTTTCCAAGACCGGATACCACTCCTCCAGTCACGAAGATGTACTTTGTAACCTTGGGGCCTGCGGTTGTCGTTGTTCTTGTCATGCGAAACTCGGAACTCCCCGAGCACTCAATTTTTTTTCCATGCGCAGGACATCTGCCATGGTGTCTACACCGGGATCAGCGGCACCTACGATAGTCACACCGATCTTCAGGCCAGCCTCGAGCGGGCGGAGTTGTTCCAGGGACTCGAGGCGCTCCAGTTGCGATGGGGCTAATGCAACCCAGTCATGAAGCGCCTCTCGCGTGTAGGCGTAGATCCCCACGTGGCGAAGGTACGGTTCACGTTTCAGCTCGTCAGGCACCGGTCTCTCGTCACGCTTATAGGGGATCGGAGCCCTTGAGAAATAGAGTGCTCGTCCGTTCGCCGCCCTAGCGATCTTCACGACTGTGGGGTCAGTCCGGGCATCGTCTGAGTTCAGCGGAGTAGCGCAGGTACCGACCTCCCATCGACCCTCTCGGACCAGGTCGATGGTTGCCCGGACATGAGCCTCCTTGAGGAGTGGCTCATCTCCCTGGACGTTTACAATAATGTCGTACCCACGGTATTCCGCCCGATCCGCCACCTCAGCTACTCGGTCAGTCCCGGAAGGATGATCTGGTGAGGTCATTTCCACAGGTGCTCCCAACGCTTTGCAGAGCTCGGCAACCGCTGTGGAGTCTGTCGCGACAACCGCATGATCAAGAACAGTCATCACCTGTATACGACGCCACACCCACTCAATGAGAGGCCTCCCGAGAATGGGGTATAGAGGCTTATTGGGTAGACGGGCGGACGCGAGTCGAGCTGGGACGATCCCCAAAACCTGGGTGCTCAAGACACGCTTACGAAGCCGAGACGGCGTGGATCTACGACAAAAATCACGCCTTGAAACCTACCGGAATCAGGGGCAGAGGGTCAACTAGTACATCAGGCATTAATCACGCCCCGTATGAATCACGAGTACTAGCTCATAATCGCGGTCGTAACTCAGACTCTCCGGAGCTGTTTGTCAAAAGTATCGAAGGCACTCGCATACCCCCCTGGGGGGTATGCCAAAGACCTCTACTATGGTGGCGGTAACTTCCCCGGTATTCGTGAAGGTGTGGCTTGCACCTCCAGGAAGAGATACCACCTCACCTGGAAGAATGTCGATGGGATCCCGGCCCTCTACCGTCAATCGGATGGCACCAGTTACAAGCATGAATATTTGGTAGGTAGCAGTGCTATGGGCATGCCAACGTCGGGTCGCTCCAGGCTCGGCGTAATCACGGAGAATTCTGAATGGGGTCTCCTCTAGGACAAGCATAGACGAGATCCCCGGGTCACCTTGCACTGGACGAGCACGCTCGGCTCCCCCGACGGCCTGTCCTGAGGCGTCGGAAGCGGTCACCGTAAGGGCTGTGAAGAAACACAGCGTCGCAACACCAAGGCTCCGCATCGGTACCTCCTTGACCTAGAGGAAGAGAAAGTTCCTTAACAACCGTTTCCCATACTCGGTGAATAGCGATTCGGGATGGAACTGGACACCCCAAAGCGGGAGTTCTCGGTGATGCATGGCTTGTATCTCGATTTCCTCTTCGGGGTTCGTACTCCAAGCCACTGGTATTAATTCATCTGGTAATTTTGTGGGGTCGGTTACCAATGAATGGTAGCGGGCCACATCCACAGGTGATGGAAGTCCTTCGAAAATACCATAACCCTCGTGCCGGATCTTCGATATTTTTCCGTGCATAATCCTACGTGCTCGGACTGTTCGTCCCCCGAAGGCCTCACCAAGGGCTTGGTGGCCAAGACAAACACCAAGCATAGGAATTCCTGTGGACCCCAAGGCCCGGAAGACGTCCACTGAGATACCAGCCTCAGACGGCGTGCCAGGACCGGGGGAAATGACTACTCGTTCCGGTCTCAAACTGATTAGGGCCTGGACGGTCTCCTCATCGTTCCGGATAACAGTCGGCTCAGCGCCCAGATCGCCCAGGAACTGGACTAAGTTGAATGTGAATGAATCGTAGTTGTCGATGACAAGTAGCATAGGTCTCGGAATCTATTTCGACGGCTGGCCACCGTCTTCACCGGATCCGTTGAGCGGAACATCTATAAGGAGGAAGTTAGATACCCCAATGAAGTCATCCCTTTAACACTATTAGGGAATTGGATTGACCTCGGGCTGAAGAGAGTCATCCTAGCTTTGGTTAGAGATGGCAGGGGTTCTCTGTCAGCGGATGGGTTCCATCTTCCAGAAAGTGATTCCCCCTGCCTGCTGCCCCACCTCAACTGATCCGACTAACTCAAACACACTGAGGTCGTACACATCCACCTTGCCAGGCTCGGCCCCCTTCCCTTCCACGCTGACAAACGCATAGCGAGAGTCAGGCGTGACTGCCACCCCGTGGGTGACAGTTGTAGTTGAGGTTAGGAGTCCGAGACTCTTCCCGGTCGTAGCATCAAAGAATTGAACTTGCCCAGCACCCTTTAAGGAGGCGATAAGGATCTGTCCGTTTGCAGAAATAGCGAGGTTATAGGGACCTCCTGGCACAGGAAATTTGCCCTCAAGAGTCCAACTCGCTCGATCGACAATTAGGATCTCGTTGCCCTTATTACAAGCGACGAAGATGGAACGGCCATCCGGTGTTGGCTGAGCCCAGGTTGGGGAGCACGTAGGGTCCACCATCCCTTCTCTGATATTGGCTCCGAGTGAACCGGTGATTCCACGTGCACCAGTTATAATTTCCCCTACTTGATAGCCCTGCAGTGCAGCCTCTGATCCCTTAGCGACGGAGAACCGTCGTGAAACTTCGAACGTGCGTGTGTCGATCTCGACTAACTGATCATCCATCATGCAATTTGAATACACGAATAGACCGTCGCTGGCCATCCGCAAACCGTGCGGCATTGTACATGTTGGTATCTGGTCCACCTCAACGAGGTCAGGGGTGTAGACGACTGACACCGTAGAGGGTACGTGCTCACCGTGCAGGTTGAAATTCACGATGAATGCATAGAGGCCATCTGGAGTCACATCTAGCGTAGCCGGGAAGTTGCCAAGCAAGATCGGGGCCGCCACCAGGGTGTCCGGGCCGGCGTG
>Ga0310122_10000563_pt1 | contig 23551 bp, 24 predicted proteins | sample CB6_Bottom_1051__FD_203503 | JGI IMG/M metagenome (GOLD analysis project Ga0310122, IMG submission 203503) | Marine microbial communities from Western Arctic Ocean, Canada - CB6_Bottom_1051 | ecosystem: Environmental > Aquatic > Marine > Oceanic | place: Canada: Western Arctic Ocean | collected...
GTTCTCCCATAATGTACCTTATCGGACCTAACCATGGACGGCAGGATGGCCCGTTACCCCACCTGTGTGCTGCAGCGATCGAGTGGCTACGAGTAGAGATTCTCGAGTATCGGCAGGCCTGGGATCTGCTGAGGGTGTTCGCCGAGTCTGGCATAACCCCACGGTTGTCCGGCATCGAGGGCCCGGATGCGATCACTCGTTCCCCGCTCTCCGGCACAGAAACATACGATCGGGAAGTCTGGATCGCATCGGGGAAGTTCGCGCGCGATCCGTAGGTTCTCCTCGCTGGCTTCCGGCATGACGATTTTCACCGCCACTGCTCCCATTTCACGGGCCTGTTCGACCTGCTGCTGTGGTGACATCTCAGTGGTTTCGGTTCTGTGGCTGCTGAAGATCCACGGTTGGTGTGGCGGCGCCGGAGCATCCGTGTCGGGATCGACGTCGATCAGAGCGCCATGAATCCGCCCAAGGACGTTTCGCTGGTGACTTCTGTGCGCTGAATCGAGTCCCCCGCGGTCCGTCACGAAGACCGATAATCCCTGTTTTGGGTCCAGTTCCGGTGGTTCTCCCTGCCACAGATCCAGCCGGATTTCGATGCCTCCGAGGCGATATTTTTGCCGTGAAATTTGCTGGATCCGATCCAGCACACTCTGGCGATCTGTCACCACAACCCATCCTGAAGGCAAGTTATGCATGTCAGGTGAAGTCATCCTAATCTCCGGAAAGGAATTGAGAGTTACTGGTATCGCAGAGCCGGAAGGGTATCATCCGGGTTGTCCGGATGGCAGGTTTCGCTTTCGCCATGCCCACCAGGGGTGTGAGACAGGAAGTGGAAATCTCCGGTCCGGCTCTCTTTCCCTCAGCCAAGTTTGACCCGGAGACTCATTGATCCGGAGTGGCATCGACCCGGGAACCCACTCGATTCGCGAATTGAAGCCGAACGAGTCCGAACCTCGCCAGGGTTGGTGCAGATCGAGTAGATTCCAGGGTTGAATCATTCCGGCATCAGCCGGAGAACTTTCTACAGGCCGGTCGGGAGACCGGGAAGTCAAGATCGAATTCCAGGTTCCAGCGCATTCCTGTCTGGGACCGACGTGGAATCGGATTATCCGGTGTACGGTTTTTACTGCCGCCCGTCAGCGGACAGAAAACCAGAATAGTGGTGTGTATCGAGCCTCCCCGACCGAGAAGATCGACGGTGAGCCAACACACCAGGGAGATCATTTGAATCAGTCACGTTCCTCCTCCAATAGCGGTGGATCCGGACGCAAGCGCCGCGGCGGACGGTCCCGCAGTGGCAATGGCTCGAACCAGCGTCACTCTTCTGGAGGGCATCGAAGGGGGAATTCTGGAGGTCGTCAAGACCATTCCGGCGACTACGCGCGCCGGAACTCCTCCAGCGTGACCCGTACCATTCCCGATGGCGGTGTGGCCAAAGGAATTCTCGAGGTCGGAAACCAGGGTTTCGGGTTTCTTCGATCGGTAGAAAAGTCCTTTCGCATCCAGCAAGACGATGTCCACGTCGGTAAGAACTTCATCCAGAAATTCAGTCTTCGAACAGGACATTACATCGTCGGGGTCGTCGGCGGCCGAGCTCCAAAAGGAAGAGGCCCGAGCCTTGCGCGAATTGAATCGGTGGATGGGGACGATCCCGAATCGGTCAAGGATCGCATCTTTTACAAGGAGATGACGAGTATCGATCCGCTCGAACGTTACAAACTCGGCCAAACCGGGGACATCTCGATGCGACTGATCGATCTGATCGCCCCCATCGGCAAGGGCCAGCGCGCTCTCATCGTGGCCCCTCCTCGTACTGGCAAGACCATCTTGCTGCAGAAGATCGCCCAGGCGGTCATCGAGATTCATCCGGATTCGATGGTCGTGGCGCTGCTGGTCGACGAAAGACCCGAAGAGGTGACCGACTGGAAACGTTCGGTGAAGGCGGAAGTCTACGCCTCCTCCAGCGATGAGACCTCCAAGACCCATGTTCGGGTCTCGGAGATGGTGCTACAGAGGTGCCACCGCTTGCTCGAGGCCGAGTGCGATGTGGTACTGCTGCTCGATTCTCTGACCCGTCTGGGTCGCTCCTACAATCTCGAGACCGCTCACAGCGGTCGCACCCTGTCAGGGGGTGTCGATGCCAAGACTCTTGAGAAGCCCAAGGCGATCTTCGGCGCGGCCAGGAATGTCGAAGATGGTGGCAGTTTGACCATCGTCTCGACCGCTCTCATCGAGACCGGGTCCCGCATGGATGAAGTCATCTTCGAGGAGTTCAAGGGAACCGGGAACATGGAACTGGTGCTGTCGCGGAAACTGGCCGACCAGCGCGTCTTCCCTGCCATCGACGTGACGTTGTCGGGCACTCGTAAGGAAGAGAAACTCTATAGCCCCGAAGAGATCGAACAGATCTGGAAGTTGCGTCGCGTTCTGACCAGCGTCAATCCGGTCGAGGGGATGGAATTGCTCACTCAGCGTGTCGGTGCCTTCGCAGACAACCAGGAGTTTCTCCACTCTCTGGGTAACTGATCATTTCACCCTCGACGCTTCGATCAGCCTTTCGTCGATGCGTGACTCCTCGACAGCATATTGGCCGATTTTTCGACGCGGAGTCTCGCTGTGTAGATCTGATCCTCCACATTCTCCAAGTCGATGAGCTCGTTGAAATTCTCTCGCAATCCGGCGATTTTCCGGGCTCAGATTTTGAGACAGAGTTTCCACTCCATCGAGGCCGGCGGAGATTAGCAACTGACCGTATTGGACCACGTCGTCGCCGAACGGATGGGCCCAGTAGACCAGGCCGTCGAATTGATGAACCTGTTCGATTGCTGCACGGGCTTCGAGTTCCGGTCGGCGAAAACTGTCGGGGCCGAGCCACTGGCGATAGGCCAGGCCCAGAGAAGTGCAAATCCCAGCACTGACAAGCGCCCGAGCAACATGGGAGCGGCACGGAACGCCTCCCTGTAACTCCGCTTCCAGTTGGTCCCAGCCGATCGGGATGCCGGATTCTCGCAGGCGAGACACCCCGGCGATGACCCGGGTGCGGCGATCATTTTCCAGCGTCAGTGCCCAGTCGTGGATGGTAGGGCAAAGACCTGCTGGGAAATACGCCAGCAGATGCAAATCAGAGTCCCCTACCTGACAGGTCATCTCGATTCCTGGAAGCAAATTCAGTCTCTCAGGAACATCCAGACCCGGATAGGCGGAGAGAGTGTCGTGATCACAGATCGATATCGTCGATAGAATTCCGCTGGCGCGCTCGACCACCTGGCGGGGAGTCAGAGCCCCATCGCTACAGCGAGTATGAAGGTGAAGATCTACTCGCGATGGTGGTCTCACTGTGTTCCAGCCAGGACGGAGATGGCTCTGTCGAGACGAGACAGGACCGTTTCCTGTCCTAGAACCTCGATGACATCGATGAGTTCAGGTGAATCCTTGCGCGAGGTCAGAGCGAATCGGAGTGGCATGAACAGCATCGGTTTCTTCCACTGGTTGCCCTCGAGTATCGAATTCAGGCACGATTCGATCGACGATTTGTCGAACGGATTGACCTCCGCCAGCCCCCGAGCGGCAGCCTGGAGCGCCTCGATCGAACTCTCGGCGGTGCCCTTCTTCGGGATCAGATCTTCGCGGGCAGGAGGCTCGGGTTCGGTGAAGAACCACCGGGTACGATCGGCAAACTCGCACAGCCGGACCATCCGTTCGGTGACCAGCGGCAGGATTTGCTCGACCTGGTGGCGGCTGGCTCCTTCGGGTAAGAAACCCTCCTGCTCGAGCCGGTCGGCAAGCGCTCCGGGATCGAGACGACGAATATGCATACCGTTGAGCCAGTCCAGTTTGACCAGATCGAATACGGGGGCGCCGGTCGAGATATCCTCGATGCGAAAGACTTCTTCGAAGCGTTGCAGGTCAAACACCTCCTCCTCGTCCGGTGGGGACCAGCCCATCAGGGCGAGGAAATTGAGCAGCGCTTCGCGAAGGAATCCCTGCTCGCGAAACCACTCGAGGCTGACCGGATTCTTGCGCTTGGAGATCTTCGATTTGTCGGCATTTCTGAGTAGAGGTACATGGAAAAAGAGTGGCAACGGTTGCTCGAGCGCGGCGTATATGAGGACATGTTTCGGGGTCGATATCAGCCACTCTTCTGCCCGCAATACGTGCGTGATACCAAACTCGATGTCATCGACAACATTGGCCAGATGATAGGTGGGATATCCGTCGGTCTTGACGAGGACCTGGTCGTCGATTTCGCAGTTGTCGACGACGATCTCACCTCGAATCTGGTCGGTGAAACGAGTCTCACCATCTTCGGGTGTTCTGAGCCGGACGACGTGCGCTTCTCCAGCAGCTGCTCTGGCTGAAGACTCTTCAGGATCGAGATCGCGGCAGGTGCCATCGTAGCCGAGCCGCGCCTTGTCTTGCTTCTGCTGTTCTCTCAACTGTGAGAGGCGATCCTGGCTGCAGAAACAACGGTAGGCACTTCCTGATTCGATCATCTGCGTGGCGCGTTGCTGGTAGAGATCGCAACGCTCACTCTGGCGGTAGGGTTGGTGAGGGCCTCCCTTATCCGGGCCTTCATCCCAGTCGATCCCCAACCAATGCAGCGCCCGGTAGATCTGGTCTTCGCTTTCTACCTGGTAGCGAGTTCGATCAGTGTCATCGATCCTGAGCAAAAATTGACCGCCCGTTTGACGGGCGTGGGTCCAGTTGAAGAGCGCCACATAGGCGGTGCCGACGTGGGGATCACCGGTCGGACTGGGGGCGATCCGGACTCGTGCTGGCGATCGATTCATGACGAGACCCCCCCTCGATCGGCAAGCAGAGCTTCGACCCAGCGACCGAAATGGTCCATCTCGAGGTTGACCAGGTCCCCTACTTTCTTGGTGCCGAAACTGGTGACCGCCAGGGTGTGAGGAATCAGCGCCACGGTGAAATGATCGGCAGCGGAATCGACCACCGTCAGGCTGACACCATCGACAGCGACCGAACCCTTCGAGACGGTGCGAAAGGGGGCCTCGCGGTCGTGCTCGATGCGCCACATCGTCTCCTCGTCCCCCTCCTGGGCGGTGATCCGGCCGCGGGTGTCGATGTGGCCGGTGACGTAGTGGCCGCCGAGCCGGTCACCAATTTTGAGTGATCGCTCCAGATTGACCAGATCGCCGCACTGGAGATCACCTAGGGAGGTTCGCCGCAGGCTCTCCTCGATGACATCGAAGGCGAGAAAATCGCCAGTTTCGATGAGGCTCAGGCACACCCCATCGACGCTGATGCTCTCTCCTGTGGACAGATCCTGCCACGGGGTCAAAATGCCAGAAGTGGAGGATACTGCCTCTGAGAAGACTTTCAGGCGCATTCCTTCTGCGACCGTGTTGAGTTCCACGACCTTGGAAACACGCTCGATGATGCCGGTGAACAAGTGGCCCTCCCGCCGCTTTGAATGCTACGTGAGTGGCCTCGAAGTCGCCAGTGAACCGTACCTGTAAGACTGGCTCGAAATGGTCTCTCGATGGCCAATAGGCGTGGTCTGGGGAACTTGACCCCCATCCGGGAGCGGGATATCATGCCCCACTTGGAATCGCGAATGGGTTCTAAGTGTGCCGAGAAGTCGGTACGGCGGTACTTATCTCTTCCGTTGTTGCTCCTCGAGAGGTCGCTTGGATAGATGCTGGGGTGGCGCGGTAGAGGTCTGTCGGTGAGTCGTCCGGTTTGTCATGGGAGTCGTTTCGATGGGTCCTGGGGCATGGCAGCGCTGTCGTGTTTCAGGGAGTTTAACATTCAAGGTGATCTCGAATCGATCGCATCCGCGATGGCCCCGTTGGTCGTCGTACGCTCCGGGGAGAACGGGCGGGCAATCGAAGAGAAACTGACATGAGAGGCGGTCCGGCCGCCACCTTGAGCGCGAGCGATGGGTAATCGTGATCGTTGAAGGAATCTCGAACGGAAGGAACTGGAGATGAGTGGGCTCGCCAAGTTTTTCGTGGTGATCAATCTCGTCCTGGCCCTCTTTTTCTTTGGTGTCAGCGCAACATTGTTCCAGTCGCAGAAAGACTGGAAAGGCGCTGCTGAGAAATCGAAGGATCAAGCAGATGTCACGCTGGCCAAGGCAGAGAAGATGAAGGAAGACCTGCAGGGAAAGATCGATATCAAGGAGAAAAATATCGACTCTCTCAAGCGGGAAACCGAGCAACTCGGAACCAAGGTCACCGGGCTTCAGAACTCAAATGGCGACCTTCGCAAGGAAGGTGCCCGCCTGAGCACCAGGATCGACGACATGGAGAGTCGGATTGCTCAGAAGGATGAGCATATCCAGGACAAGGACTCGAACATCGCTCGGCTCGAGGATGAGATCTCTCGCCTCACGACCGAGATCGACACTGCCGGAGCCGCCAAGAAAACTGCCGAGAGAATGCGCAATCGGGCGCTGCTCGACAAGGAACAGATCGCCCAGCAGAACGAGGCACTCAACAAGGAAATCACTGCATTGCGCGAGGATTTCGATGACCAGAGGTTGTTGATCTCCCGGATCGTGGATTCAGGGATCCGTCTTCCTGACATCGGTGTCACCACCGCTCCTCCTATCGATGGAATGGTGGTCGGGGTGCAGGAAGGGATCGTCGTTCTCTCCGTCGGCAAGGATGACAATGTCCAGGTCGGGTACGAGTTCACGATCTACGATGGCGACCGTTTCATCGGTAAGGTCCAGGTCACCAAGGTTCTCGATGATATGTCGGGATGCACCATCCTGTTCGAAGAAGATGGCACCAGAATCAGCGAGGGACACAAGGCTTCCACTCGCCTGAGCAGCTAGGAGAGGATGACCGTGTACGATCAACCTATCGTAGAACGCAAGGATTCGAGCCCGCTGGCTACCAGTTTGCTGGTCATCTCGGCTGTTTGTCTCATCTTGGCCTCGGTGCTACTGGGCGTCCGTCTCAAGGAATTGACGCTGCCGGGCAAGACCCCCACCACCAGCGCCAAGTCGTGGGAATCGGGTGAACTGAACAACCTGAAGCGCAAGGCGGATCGCCTTTTTGCCGACGTTGAGCTCGAACAGGATGACGAGGGCTAAGACGAGCCTGCCGATCGCTCGATGAGGAAATGGACCCGCTTCTGTCGCCAGAAGCGGGTCCATTTCTTTTGATCCCACCACTCGCCTCCTCTTGTTTCCATGCTTAGAATGCCGGACGGATCCTATGGATCCGTTGCTCCATCCGCGATGCAAGGTCGCGGGGGAATTGGAAATCGCACGTTTTCGGTTCCTGTTCAGGAAGCAGTTTCGAGGGAGTGGAGGCGGTAGGCCTTCACGGGGGACTCGATCCGGAGGCCTGTCCTGGGCGTTTTCCGGTCGAGCGAGGGGAACAGAGCCTTGGTTTTCCGCATCGCACAAAACTTGGCCAATCGGGTCGTGGGTAAATTTTCTACTGATCTGGGTATCGATCTGGGCACCGCGAACACGATCGTCTGTGTTCGAGGTAAGGGTATCGTCATCAATGAACCATCCGTGGTGGCCGTTCGAGCAGGTACCAACCAGGTCCTCATGAATGGTCTCGCCGTCGGTAGAGCCGCCAAGGAGATGCTGGGGAGAACCCCCAAGTCCATCGAAGCGGTGCGGCCGCTCAAGGATGGTGTCATCGCGGATTTCGAGATCACCGAAGCGATGTTGAAGTATTTCATCACGAGGGTTCAGAACCGATCGAGATTCTTCAGCCCAAGAGTCGTTATTGCCGTACCCAGCGGGATCACTGCGGTCGAAAAACGAGCGGTATACAACTCCGCCGAGAGAGCAGGAGCGCGCAAGGTTTACCTGGTCGAGGAACCTCGCGCTGCTGGATTGGGGGCGGGACTTCCCATCGAGGATGCTGTTGCCAGCATGGTGGTCGATGTAGGCGGTGGAACCACCGAGGTGGCAGTGCTATCGCTGGCCGATGTCGTGACCAGTGTTTCACTGCGGGTTGCCGGTGACGAAATGGATACAGCGATCATTCGGTATCTTCGTCAGACCTATAACATTCATGTGGGACAAAATTCGGCCGAAGATATCAAGATCAAAATCGGTTCGGCATATCCACTCGAACAAGAACTAGAGGCGACAGTCAAGGGTCGCGACATGATCGGGAATCTGCCCCGGAAAGTGCAGATCACCAGCGAAGAAATTCGCGAAGCGTTGGCCGACACGACCCAGCAAATCATTCAGGGCATCAAGGAAACGCTGGAGAAAACGAGTCCCGAACTGTGCGCAGATCTGGTCGAGCGGGGAATCGTTCTCTGTGGCGGCGGAGTCCTGCTCAGGGGCCTCGATGAACTGATCCGCAAGGAGACCGGTTTGCCGGTACGTATCGCAGAGGATCCCCTGACCTGTGTCGCAAGGGGAACAGGGGTCTTCCTCGAGAAACTCGACCAGTTTTCCTCGGTTCTGGATTCAATCGAGGACGATTTCTAGGGGCTCCCCGGCTGCGATTCGATCGGAATTGGTGTGAAGCGCAAGAAAAGCGCCTACTGGGCGGTATCTTGCTGGTTGGGCCTGGCGTTGTTGGGCTACGGACTGCAGCCGCTCGTCACCCCCCGGCGATCGAGTGATGCACAGCGACTGCTCCAGCAACGGATCATCCAGAAGTCGCTGCTCATCGATGCGGAAAATGCCTCCATCGTCGATCGTCAGTTACTGCTCGATCTGTTCCTGCCGGAGGCTTCTCACTTCGAACTGGTACCGGCCCGTATGATTCCGTCGAGGGATCTGTCACCACTACGTAACTCGGCCCTGATCGATCGTGGACTGGAATCACGACTTGCGCCCGGCATGGGAGTCATCGGTGCCCAGGGAATCGTCGGTCAGATTTACCAGGTCGGAGACGGCTGGAGCCGCATCCAGCTCGCCGATGACCCCGCTTTCGTGGTTCCCTTCCAGGATGAACAGGACAGGCGTGGGATCCTGGCAGGAGGTCCTGGCCGCGGTGTCGGGTATCCGAAGTTGAGGCTCGATCCGATGCTACTTGCACAGGGTGATCTTCTCTATACCGATGGATCGGGCGGAGTTTTCCCGCCATCCATCTACATCGGAATCGTCGAACAATCACGGATTCCCGCGCGCGATTCGGTGATTCGATTGCCAGCAGGACTCGATAAGGGCCAGGAGGTTCTGGTGCTCACTCCACTCGATGTCGGAGGTTCGCCATGAGGTTGATGTGGCTGGTGGCGATCTGCTTGCTGGCACTGATGACCACCACCGCTTATCGCCCGCTGCTCGATTGCACCATCGCCACTGCAGACCCTGCGATGGTGTTGCTGGCATGGTTGGCGTTGATCGATCGAATGCCGAGAATTCTCGTCGCAATGACGATCATCGGTTTGCTGCGTATCTGGTTCGGGATTGCCGAGATTGCCGACACCTTTGTTCCGCTGCTTGCAGTGATCGTCTCGGTACGGCTGCTGAGGCAGTATCTGGACCCCTACCATCCGTGGAAAAGATTTCAGATTCTGGTCCCGGCGTTGCTGGTCGGGGTAATCCTGCAGTGGATTCTGCTGACGGGTAGCCTCGTCGGGGCGGGAGAGTTGGTGCTCTGGAGCCTGTTGCTCTCGGTCGTGATCACCGGCCTCTTGTCACCGATTCTCGACCTCATGACACCCCTCTTGAGGAGTGCGCGGTATCCGCTCTGAGTCGATGTGGACCGGACGGTCAGGAGTATTGATCGATGCAAAGAAGGCGCATCCTGTCCTTGGCGCTGTTGATCGTCGCGCTGGCGATGGTCGTCGGTTGGCGCCTGGTGCAACTCCAGGCGATCGATTGGCGCCAGCATGCCTTGCGAGCTGCGAGTATTCATCGATCAGTGCGCTACATTCCTGCGCCTCGAGGTGAGATTCGAGACGCTCGCGGTTGGCTGCTTGCCGGTGACGTGCCCGTAATCCGCGCAACTTTTGTCCTATCCGAACTCGAACCCGTGCGCTGGGTTGCTCGCCGATTGGCGAGAGTCATCGGGAACTCGTCCGATGGTTTCCCGTGGGGCGCGGACCAGCTCTGGTCATCGTTACAGAAGGCAAGGAGTCAGTTGAGAGGTGAGTTCGGAAGCGGTGAAGCGCTTGCCGAGCATGCCTGGTTGAAGAAACTCGACCTCGGGAGCGGTAGGAAACTGATGTCCATCATCTCGACTCGACCCGAGGATTTTCCCGGGATTCGCGTCGAACAAGTTGGAGAGACCTGCTCGGTTTTCATCGATCCGATGCGTTTGTTTGCCGGAGAAATCGGGATTCGGAGACTCGAGCGGGAACTGAAGCTGCCCCCCGGCGATCTGTGGCAACGTGTCGAACAGGTGTACGAGCGGGTCCAGGATCCACAGATCGAGATACAGGATCGTGAATGGATGTTTCGCCGCCATCGGCATTCGTTGCTCGAAAAGGTGCCAGCTCACCTGGTGGTCGAGATCAGCAAGCACCCGGAGAATTGGCCAGGAATTCATCTCGAGGAAGCTCACAAGCGAGTCCACCCTCGTGACCCCTACCTCGGGCAGTTGCTCGGCAATGCCGGACTCCCCACCGACCGGGAGATTCGTCGCTGGAAGCAACGAGAGGAACCGGTGATCGATCGGATTGCGCTGCGCGATCTGCGCACCTTCGAGGCCTTGCGTCCCTATTCGCACCACAGCGCTGATCGAGTCGGTCGCAGTGGACTCGAGATGAGCCTGGAGGAGATCCTCAGGGGCAAACCGGGTGCCGAGATCCGGATTCTCGATCATCGTCGCCGTCTGGTCGGGACTCCTGTGCAGGTAGCTCCGGCCCAGAGGGGGCAAAATGTCATCCTCGCGGTCGATTTCGAGTTCAGTGAACAGTGTGGACGTTTCCTCCTTGAGGCAGGTATCGAACAGGGTGCCGCGGTGATCATCGACGTCCCCAGCGGCAAGCCATTCGGATGGTGTTCTCTGCCGGCCCAGGGGATGGAAGTTTACCGGGATCGAGATCTCTATGGCGAGCGGATTCGATCGGACCAGGGTTGGTTCTTTGATCGCGTCAGTTCCTGGCCGATCGATCCGGGATCAACCTTCAAGACGGTTGTGGCGCTGCTGGCTCTTCAAGAGGGACTGGTACAACCCGACGAGAAGATCATCTGTGATGGTGTTCTCGACCGATCGCTACCGAACCAGAATCGATGTTTTAATCACCCGAGAGGCCTTGCACTGGACCTTCCACTGGCCATCTCCAGGTCTTGTAATGTGTACTTCTATCACCTCGGGCAACGACTCGGTATCGACAGAATTGTTGAAGGATCTCGCCGACTCGGGCTATGGGCGCGGACCGGCTGCGGCGTCCCCACAGAGGCTCAGGGGATCGTTCCCATCGCCAATCCTACGGGTACTGCCATAGGGCGGGGCTTTACCACCACCCCCCTGCAGATGGCCCAGATTGCTCTGAGCATCGCGCATCGTGGAAATACTCCCGGGATCCGGCTGATCGATTCGATCGCACCGCAGGGGTTGAAGCCGCACATCGATGCCAAACATTACGAGACCGTGATCGATGGCATGGTGTCTGCCGTTCGGGATCGTGCAGGTACCGCTTCGAAACCCGAATATCGACTCGGCCGTTTCGATTTGGCCGTGAAGACAGGAACCGCGTCCATCACCGGATCGTCTGGGCTCAGTAATGCCTGGATCATCGGCTTTGCTCCCGTGGTGGAACCGCGCATCGCTTTCGCGATCTCGGCGCAGGGAGTTGCTGGCCACGGAGGTGAAATATGCGCTCCTCTACTGTCAAAGATGCTCGACTGGTTGGTCGAGAACCGTGAAATGGAGCTGTTGCGTTGAGGAGTATTCTCAGCAGTACCTTCGGCGACTGGAGAGAGGGATGGGCTGGTGCCGCCTTCTTGCTGCTGGTGACCAGTATCTGGTTGCTGACGGTGGGAACCATCTTTGTCCAGAGCGCAGCAGACGGACCCGATGTTGGTTTCCCGGGCCCCTACGCCATCAGCCACATGCAGAAGATCGTGGTCGGGCTCGTCCTCATGGCGATCGTTTCCTCCATCTCTCCCAGGAAGATTGAAAACTTCGCTTCGCTCTTTTTCTGGGCAACGATCAGTGTGCTGGTGATGATGCTTGCCTGGAAATTGCTGCAAGGTGGCGTCGTGCGCTGGGTTCGTTACGGAGGGTTTGGATTTCAGCCATCGGAACTGGCCAAGATTGCCACGATATTATTTGTGGCGCGTTTGTTACGTCCAGCCAAGGAATCGCAAGGCTGGCGGCTATTGCTGAAGATCGTCGCTGTTGCTGCACTTCCATTCCTGCTCATAGCACTGCAACCGGATCTGGGTACCGCGCTGGTTTTCGTCCCAACCGTCGCTGCCATGCTGTGGGTCTGTGGAATTTCCCGGCGCCATTTTGTTGTATTGCTGCTGCTGGGATCGGTGATCGCCGGTGCGGCCTTTCCCCTGCTGCATGACTACCAGAAAGATCGTGTGCTGGCCTATCTCGGCATTGGAGATGTTTCGCGGGAATCGGCTGGCGGCTATCAGGTGGCGCAATCGATCATCGCCATCGGGAGCGGTGGTCCGACAGGAAAGGGGCTTTTTCTGGGAAGACATCATGATCTGGGGTACTTGCCCGAGGATCACAACGATTTCATCTTTGCCGTCATCGGGGAGGAATGGGGTCTTGTAGGAACCATCTCGGTTCTGATCGGTTTTCTGATATTGATCTTTGCGATGCTCGGAGTGGCGTGGAAGTGTCGAGACCCCTTTGGACGTCTGGTGGCAGTCGGGATCTGCGCCCAGATCGGCTTCCAGGCGATCGTCAACCAGGCGATGTCAGTCGGATTGGTTCCCGTGACCGGGTTGCCCCTGCCCTTCATCTCCTATGGCGGAACCTCACTGTGCGTCTCGCTGGCAGCGGTCGGGATCGTCATCGCGATCGCCAGGCGACCGGTCGAGGTGATCCATCCCGACGGTCTGAAGAAAGGCACTTCCGATGTCCGCAGCCGTCCGCTTCGCTCCCGTGTATCGAAGATCGAGGCCTGATGGAGCGATCGGGTACCGGGGAGAGACAAAAAAAGAGGCGCCATCGGGGAAATGGCGCCCCCTCGGAAAGAAATGAAGCAAGGAGGACAGTTGTGCTGTCCCGGGGAGACACACCTGACCGTTTGCCGGTCGGTGGCCTTGCGTTAGAGGTCTTCCGAAGAAGCGCCTCGTCGACTCCCCTGTCCCAAAGAGCCCGTTGAAAGAAAGCACCTGCCGTGCCAATCTCGGTTCGACTCGAGCTTCTCCTCACAAGCTGGTCAACTGTAGTGAGTTAGGACAAGCCAGCGGATGTCGCTCCGGGATCCAGAAAGTGACGAATGGATAGAATCTGGCCATTATTTGCGCGGGGACTGGAAACGGAACTATAACTCCATTGAATGGAACAGATTAGAGAAGCGAAAGAAAAATGATCGCCGATGGCACGGATCGACCGAAAGTGGTCATAAATTTTCCGCTATGACCGATCGAGTTGCGGCTGATCGGGCCGGATCCAACCGAGGGTCTCTCCGGCCCCCACCACTTCGCCGGCTTCCGACCACTGTACGAGCAGGGTTCCATCGACGGGACTGGTCATCGGGTGCAGAGCTGCGCCACGGCCGATCAGCAGCAGTTCCTGGTCCTTGTGGATCGATTCACCGGCACGGACGTACCATTCGAGCAGGGTTGGTGGCTGCTCTGCTGGAGCCGGGCTGGGGCCACCAGCGCTGCGTTCATCGGTCGATTGCATCGGCCAGCGAATCGCGATTGCTCCCGGTTCTACCATCGGATCCGGTCCTCCTCGTCGGCAAAGATCCTAGCCTCCGATGGGACAGCCGCAAAGAGATCGATGTGGATTTGGCCCGGGGGTAGGACTGTGCTCAGGAATACGTGCTCAGGAATACGTGCTCAGGAATACGTGCTCAGGAATACGTGCTCAGGAATACGTGCTCAGGGACAGGCGTCGAAATCATCGCAAGTGAGGCTGTCCTCGGTCGGATCGATCCCACAGCTGTCGAAGGGCGGCGCCGGTGCATCGCCTCCGGCGAACAGGTAGGAGAGCAAAAGAATCGGGTCTCCGAGCACGACGCTACCGCTGTCGTCGATATCCGCGATCTTTTCGCAGCTCGGCGGCGGTCCGCCGTTGAACATGTATTCGAGCAAATTGATGGGGTCCCCCAGGTTCACTCCGCCACTGGCATCGAAATCTCCGCGGGTGAACTGCACTCCCAACACCTCGGTGATCTCGATGGTCGCTCCGGTGGTCATCACGATCGCCGAGGTGGATCCCAGTGAGAAGACGATCTGGGTCGGCGGAGAAGGAGACTGAGGCACCAGTTCCTCGGAGAAGTCGAGTGTGGTGAATCCCACAGGTGCGGTGGAGTTGGCCTGGTAGTGGGCGATGGTCAGTTCCTGAGAGTCGCCTGCCGGCAGCGTATTGAGATCGCTGGAGAGGGAAACAAGACAGGCAACTATGAGACCATCTGCACCTTCAGGGTCGATATCGATGACGAGGAAGTCGGGACCTTCGCCGCCGTTGAGTGCGCTGACAGCCGCTCCCTCCTCGGCCGATTCGAGCAGCAGGGAGGCGCCTGAATGAGCAAGACCGAACGAAAATCCGTAACTGGGAACAGGTGCATCGACGAGAACAAACCCATCGATTGGCGCACCCTGCTCGACCGTCGGTGCCGACGTAACCACCGAGAGCAAGAAAGGCGGAAGTCCACCGATCTCGATGATCCCGGGAACGACGACCGGTGTGATGGCGATACCACCGGGTCCGACAGCGATTGTTTCAGAGACGGAAGTGTCGCCGGGAAACAAGATGTCACAGTATTCGATCTGGGCGAAGGTGTCGTCTGCACCCAGCAAGATGTATTCGACGATGATCATCTCGTGATCGGTGCCGATCTGGAGTTCATTGAGACCTATGAAGTGGATCACCACTCCCTGACGAAGGCCGAATCCGGGAAACATGGTGCTCTCGACAAAATCAGCCGGTCCACCGGCATTGGCGGTCATAGGAGCCGAACCGTTTTCGAGGCTGACGACATCGACGCCGGCATCCTGGCACACCGCGATCGACCAACCGGCCAGATTTCCGCCGGGGTTATCGAGCAGCATGGGGACATGGATAGTGGAGCCCGAGGGGCCGGTACCGCTGGTATCGAAGTGGAAGATGTATCCGGGATCCTGGGCTTCGGCGAGCCAACCAATGGACAGCATCGAGCAGACGAGGAAGAAAGTGCGGATCAACTTCTGGTCTCGCATCGGAGATCTCCTGATCTGGCGACCACGAGGTCGCCCTCTGGAATGCCGGATTCCGTGCAGTGGATTGACGGGTATCCGGTAATTATCGGGCTCGAGGAAATTCCAGCCGTGACGGAAAGGAACTCCTCGCTCGCCTGGACCCTGCTCTCCAAGCGGAAAACCGGTCAGATAGACCGATTGTAGCACCACAACCGCTTCCGGGGACCCCCGCATCTCGACAGATTCTGGATCGTCAATATTCCGGACGATGATTCCCGGTTCGGTACCGAGCCGGTGACAACAGCGCCTCCTGTGCGACTTCTGCTTCGATCGATGTGGGCATGTCATTTGCCTCTTTCCTTTCGTCACACCGATCTTCCCGAGCAACCGGGCAGGAAGGACCGAGATGAACCCACAACAGCAACCTGACCCGATGGCATTTCCGGGCAGTTCCATCCATCCGATGGAGGAGTTGCAGAAGAAGGGAATTCGAAAACTTCGCATCATCTCTGAGAGTCAGTTGAAACAAACTGCCAGGGAGGCGGTGGCACATGCGCTGCTCGAAGCACTCGAGGGTCTTGATGTCCCGGATGTAGTTCGTCAGGAACTTCGGATCCGGGCGGCAAAAATTCTTGGCAAGGAACAAATCGACGCTCCACAAGAACAGCAACTGGCTCCCGTAGCCGAGATCCATGTCTCCTCCCCACTGGTCATTCCCTCCGTTTCGAATTCGTCAGCAGACGTTTCGATCGGTGCGCCAGAGGTCGATGAAAATGACTCGGGATCTCCTCTCGGAAAACGCGAAAAAGCGTTGTTATTGCAGCTGTCGCGACTGATTGCACAGGATTGGAGATCAGAACTGGCGCTGGTGAGGGACTCCCAGCGTGACCAGGTAGAAAGGCTCGAGATGAGGATTCAGGAACTGACCATGGCTCTACAGGCGACTGATCAGGTACTGGAGACGAATGCGAAGTCGCGCCAAGAACCTGCAGAAATCACCATCCCGTTCGATAACAAGAAATCAGAACTCCTGGACCAACTATTCCAGGCAAATGTGGCTCTGCGTGCCCTTTCTCAGGGGCAGAGTCAGGGAATCTCGCCCTCACGAGATGGAGAAGGAAAGTAACCATGGCAGCCAAGAAGCAGGCCCAGATCCCTGAGGCAAGAGATGTTGCGACTCCGATGATCGAGGACAAGGTCGGAATCCTCCACGTGGGGATCGATCTAGGTACCAGTCGCAGCGCCATTGCAAGTTCAAATGGTACCCGCGAGGTGATGGCGAGCCTGGTCGGTTGGCCGAAAGATTCTGTATCGGCCAAGGTGCTCGGTAGGACCGTGGTTGTTGGTGATCGTGTCCACGAGAATCGATTGGCCCTGAACTGCTGTTTCCCTCTCAAAGACGGAAATCTTGCCTTCACCAAGTTAAAAGGTGACCAGAGAAAGGTCTCTCGAAGAGCGGGTGTCAGATTACTGGCCGCCTTGCGCAAGGCAGCCAGGGCTCAGAGAGGTCAGGCGGTCTGCGCCGTGATCGGTGCTCCTGCAGAGGCGACCCGAGAAAACAAGGAAGCCATCATCGATCTGGCCAGGGAAGCCCGCATCGATGGTGTGATGGTGGTTTCAGAACCATTTGCAGTCGCCTATGCACTCGATGCACTGGAAAATGCCATCGTCATCGATATCGGCGCCGGCACCATCGATCTGTGCCGGATGGCCGGAAGTCTTCCCTGTGAAGAAGACCAGGTCACCCTGTTCCAGGCCGGAGATTACGTCGATCAGCGACTGGGGGAGTTAATCCACGAGGCGCATCCAGAAATTCAGTTCACCTCCAACATGATCAAACTGGCGAAAGAACGCTTCAGCAGCATGGTTGATACGCAAAAAAGAGCGATCGTTAGTTTCCCAGCACAGGGTCGTCCAACCAAGATCGATATCACCGATCAGATCCGTACTGCTGTAACTGAACTGGTGCCGAGCATGATCGCCGGTATCCAGAAACTGGTTTCCACCTTTGATCCGGAATTCCAGCACAAGATTCGAGACAAGGTCATCGTCAGTGGCGGTGGGTCTCAGGTATTCGGATTGCAAGATGCTCTGGAATCTGGACTCGATGAACTCGGCGGTGGCCGCGTCACCATCGTTGACGATCCGGTGTTTACGGGCGCCCAGGGTGCATTGAAGTTGGCTCAGGATATGCCGCTGGAATACTGGAACCAGATCCGGTCCTAGGATCTGGCTGTAAAAGTAAACTCATCCCCTTCTTTACCGGGATCTCACTAGTTGGGATCCCGGTTTTCTTGTTTTGGATCAAAGACCTGCCTATCGAGAATTGGATTGGCGCAGATCGGCAACGATGGAAGCGATATGGCCACCTGTAGTTTGCATCTGCTGGAAAGTGTTATCAGGTCCGATGGAGATCCGTATCGAACTCCTGATCCTCTCGGTTTCGACTCCCATCGCATCGAGAACATGGCTCAACTCCCGTGCCCCCGAGGAGCAGGCCGAACCGCTCGATGCGCAGATTCCGATCATGTCGAGGCGAACCAGTAATGTCTCGGCGTGAACCCCTGCGAAACTGACGTTGATGCACCCGGGCCAGTCGCAGGATTGTTGATCGATGATCTGACAATCGGGCACATCCTGAAGCGCACTGACGAGGCCTGACCTGGCCTCCCGCAATGAATCAAGCTGCCACAGAGGCTGTTGAAGGGCGATCTCTGCCAGCACCCCGATGCCATAGATGGCGAGCAAGTTTTCGGTACCTGGTCGTACCTTCTTCTCCTGGGGCCCACCACGAAGCACCGGATCGATGAGGAGACCTTTTCGAATCCACAATGCACCGACGCCAGGAGGGCCGAAGGATTTGTGCGCAGTGAGACTTGCTGCATCGATGCCAAGATCGGGAATGACAGCAGGGAGCCTGAAAAACCCCTGAGCACCATCGGTGTGGAGGATCGCGTCGCGTTGATGGATCTGTTCGGCGAGCGAGGGAAGATCCTGCACGATCCCGGTCTCATTGTTGGCCCACTGGATGGAGACAAGTCCCCCACCGACAGCATCGAGATTGTCGATTCTGCCCGCCTGATCGACCGGAAGAGTCGACCCAGGACGTCCATTTTTCCACTGTTGGAGCGCCGGCTCAAGCAACGATGGGTGCTCGGTGGCCCCGACATGTAGAGGCGAATCGAGCGGCGAGAGGCCCTGGATGATCAAGTTGTTCGATTCGGTTCCACCACTGGTGAAGAAAATTCCTGCCGGATCCACGCCGAGGAAAAAAGCGAGTTTGTCCCGAGCATCTTCGACAATCTTACGAGCATCTCGTCCCCGAGAGTGAAGGCTGGATGGGTTGCCGGCCGGGTTCTCGATCAGGAACTGGGAAAGTCGTTTTGCCAGTTCCGGATGGAGTGGCGTGGTGGCGTTGTAATCGAGGTAACAGGTCTCCATCAGGAGGCTCCCTGGAGATCGACACCACGGGTCGAGAGCAGATCGATCTGCCACTGATTCGATGAATTCGGAGCCAGCAGCAGCGAGTATTCGATGAATCGGTCATCGGAAGACCAGATCAGCGTGACCCACTTCTGGGGTTGACCCGAGCTCACCACCTCGACATGCGAATCGACAGTGGAATCGACGAATAGATTCCTCAATCCGATGCCTCCCAGTTCGGGCACATCGACGAAGCGCAGCATCGCCTCGAACGCAAGCTTCGAGATCTGCTGCTGACTCTCGGGCGACAGGCACCGGTAAGCCGCTCCGTACTGGCCAGCATCGATGGCGTAACGGAAGTAGCGAACCGTCTCGTAGGCGCTATGAAGTTTGAAATGGCGATCCACATCGGGGACGTGTGCGCAACCACCACTGACGAGCACGATGGCGATCATCGCCAGCACAGATCGAGAAAAAGACCGTTGCGTGATCATCACGGTCCGCTTTCCTCACTGCTGTCATCTTCGAGGCCCGGGAAATCCGGCGGATCGGGAAGTTGAATGTGTGTATCGGCGATGTTGGATAGATCCTCGACCTTATCGAGAACCGATCGGGTGACGTGGATGGGGAAGTCGAGCCGTGCAGAGAGCACGAAAGCGTCGCTGGGCCTGGTGTCGATCCTGACCTCGTTATCCAGCTCGTCTTGTGCTGGATCGCATTGTTTCAGGATCAAGGTGGCACAGAAAGCCCCGTCGATGATCTGGGAGATCACCAGTTGACGGATTTCGAGGTTGAATCCGATCAGGATGGATCGGATCAGATCGTGCGTGAGGGGGCGAGGTGTTTCTTCCGATTGCAGCGCTCGAGCCAACGCTTCTCCCTCGAAAGAGCCGATGAAGATCACAAAGGTCTTCTCCGGACATTGCAGAAAAACCGCCGCACCGTTCGGGGAGAGCCCGACCAGTTTCTGAATCTTGACTTCTACGGTTTCTTCCTGCATCGGTGCCCCCGAAAGATTGATTCTAGACTGGATCGTTGTTTGGCGCATCCTTCCCTCCAGCAGCGATCGTTGCCTGGAGTGATTCCAGTAACGCTGAGGCACCAGCAGCCCGCGCAATTTTTTCGCCGGGGCCACCGCCGGCCACGTCGATCACCTGTCCGCCGGATTCCTCAATCAACAGTTCCCCGGCACATACGTCCCAGGGATGGGTTTTGTACCAGGCACCGGCCTGAAGCCGTCCGGTGGCGATCCAGGCCATCTCGAGGGCGATGGTCCCGAATGATCGTTGTTTGATGCCCCGCGGAAGGTGGTCACGCCAACTGCAGTGGACACCCCTCCAGCGTGGCGAAAGGCAGATGATGGGTGGTTGGTGGTCGGTAGCGGTGGCCGGAACATTTCCACCAATGTCGAGGCCGTGGCCACGGACAGCCTCGAACCATTCTCCGCGCACCGGATCGGAGACCCAACCGAGCACGGCGGTTCCTGCGACCCGGTAAGCGATCGAGACCGCGAACAGAGGGATCCCCTGGCCGTGATTGGTGGAACCGTCGAGCGGGTCGATCAACCAGCCGTCCTGCTCGGCGCCCGGATCAGAACCGAGTTCTTCTCCCTCGACAGGATCATCGGGGAACCTACGGCCGACCTCAGTCCTGAATCGCTGCTCGGATTCGACATCGGCGGATCTGCTCTGGAGGAATCGGTCCCGAACCAGTCGGGATAGCTGGCCAAGAACCTGTCGTCCGAATTCCAGGCGAAGGGTGAGTTCTGGAGATAGCGTCACCGCGGATCCGTCCCCGTCGAGTGCTCTAACGCCTCGAGTCCGGGTAAAGTCCTTCCCTCGAGAAACTCGAGTGCGGCACCGCCGCCGGTTGAAACATGGGCCACGTCATCGGCGATCCCGAGACTGCGCGCCGCGGCGGCACTGTCTCCACCCCCGATCACCACCTCTGCGGAATGTTGCGCCAGCATCCTGGCGATCGCCTCGGTACCTTCAGCGAAGGCTGCCGTTTCGAAGACGCCGAGGGGGCCGTTCCAGAAAATCGTCGCTGCAGTGGCGATCTTTTGCCTGAACAAGTCGATGGAATCGGGACCGATGTCGAAAAACATCGTTCCCTCCGGTGGCTGATCACCAACGCTCACTCGAGAGATGGTCGATGGAGCGTTGGGATCGTCTCCGGCGATGAAATCGACGGGAAGTACCAGTTCGGGACCATTGGCGAGACGATCTTCGACTTCGCCAAGAGCATCAGGTTCGGTCCTTGAAGCACCGACCGGGACCCCCCGGCCTTGCAGAATCGTGATGGCCAGTCCACCGCCAAAGATGATCCCGTCGAGACGATCCGAGAGGTGGGCCAGTACGCCGATCTTGTCCCGGACCTTGGCGCCGCCTGCGATGACCCAGAAAGGGCGCGCAGGATGATCTCGAAGCCGTGCCAGGATTTCGACTTCTCGCTCGATGAGTAGGCCTGCGAATGCTGGTCGGAGACTTGCTGCTGCAACGATGGAAGCGTGGGCACGGTGACAGCAGCCGAAAGCATCGTTGACGTAATACTGGACCGGTTCGAGCAATGCTGTCGCGAAATCGAGATCGTTGTTCTTCTCGCCGGGGTCAAAGCGAAGATTTTCGAGCATCAGGACTCCACCACTCGGGATGGACGAGAAGGCTTCGATGGAGTCGGGTTCGAACGGGACCTCATGAACGTGCATCACAGGTCGCTGGATGCGTTGCTCGAGTGCCCGGGCAACGATGGCGGTAGACAGGTTGGCATCGTGACCTCGAGGTCGCCCGAGGTGAGTTGCAACGACCACTCGGGCCCCTCTCTGCAGCAGGCCGTCGAGAGTCGGTATCAGGGCATCGATCCTGTTGTGGTCGGTGATGGTTCCGTCTTGCATCGGGACGTTCAGATCAGCCCGGAGAAACACGGAGTCGCCTCGATTCAACAGGGGATACAACTGTTGGATCGAACGCAAGATACCTTCTCTCCCGAGACCGATGTTGGCGGTCTGCGCCGAAGATTACCCCCCAGTGGAGAGCCGGGAAAGGGCCGTGCTGGCCCTCAGGCTCCGGTTATTGGCGGGGAGACTGTTCTTGCGAAGAGACGTCACTGGAGGACTGAATCAGATCGGTCATCTGATCACAGATGCGCTGGCGCGAGAACAGGAACAGGGGCAACTGGAGCAACTGCAACAGACCCAGGCACATCCCCTTGAGCAGTTGAGCATAAACGATGGCGCGGGCCCGGGCGCCCGGCTTCGGTAGTGGCTGAGCAACGATCGGGTCTGGAGACGGAGTGCTCTTCATCGGGTATCAGGCAGCGGAAGCGATCGTGAACCGCGTTCCTTCATCCAGCCCCATCGCGAAATCCTTGCCGCGATCGTCTCGAGAGTGATGTAGTAGGTGTATTGCAGGGCCACTTCCTTGGTTCGCTGGACACTGGAGGAAAAGGGGATTTTGACGGTGGTGGTCTTGCGAAGAACTAACTTGCCCGCAGAGTTTCTCTCGTAGAACTGGGCTCTGGCCTCTCCCTGGAAGATGTTTGCGATGGGAGCACTGAAAAAAGTCTGGAGTTTGACGAAATAACAACGGGTTCGAATCTTGACGATGATCTTGGCTTTATCATCCTTGCCCGGTACGAACTGGAGTTTCCCCCCCATCCGTCTCAGGTGGTAGATCATTCCTGAACGCTCCGGTTTTTTTCGCCCGATTTTCTCATCAACGATGACTACCACCGTTTCGACACCAGCATCATCCAGCGGTGGAAGTTCGGGCAACTCGGGAAGATCCTGTTGATCCCAATCGGGCAGTCGCAGTTGTTCGGGGATCTCGCGTACAGGAACAGCGGGGTCGGCTGAGAGTTCCTCGCGCCGCTCGGTCGCCTCCGGTGAGCCCTTGATGTACCAATCACCACCGATCCAGACATATCCAAGAATGGTGCGGGCTACATCATGATCGGGGTCGATGGCCAGGACCAGTTTCAGATGCTTCTGGGAAAGCGATGCGAGTTTGACTTCATGGCACCACTTGGCGAGATCGAAATTCCCCTCGAGGTCGTCGACCTTGATCGATGCGGATCGTTTGAGATATTCATCAAGGAAGGTCGATTTCTTCTCGATACGTTCAATCCTGGAGCGGTCGATGGTGGTGATCTTGCCATCGTTACTGCGGATGCTGATCAGATCTCCCGTTTCGCGGACAATTGTCCCCTCGATCGTTTCTCCACCGCTCAGATGGAAAATGTCGGCATGACTGTGGTTCGAGGGCAAGCCGAGCAGAACCAGCATGATCAGGGCCGCCAGGGCGCGAGTAAGCCGGCGTGATCTGATGAGACCTACTGCTGACGAGATGGCCATCAACGTGTATCCTTCCGAGGGAAACCTGACGGTTGATTTTCGCCTAGTGGGGCAATTATTCCAGCGTATTCGTCGGCGTGCCGACGTGCGAACCGGTGGGAAATGGAGCATTCAGGCATGTCTATGGCTCCTGGGTCCCTTGGGATAACACCTGTGATCTCATTTTTGTTCCCCAGAAGTCATTCCAGCAGTTGGCTGTGGCTCTCGTTGTTGTTCGTTTGTGTCTCGGGTTGCTCGAAGAAAGTGGCTCCTGAGGTGCCCCAGGTGCTCGAGGATATCTCCAGTCGTTCGGGACTGCATTTCTGGCATGACAATGGCATGACCGGGGAACTCTACTTCTGTGAGGTGGTCGGACCGGGTTCGGCATTTTTCGATTTCGATGCGGACGGAGATCTCGACGTCTTCATCCCCCAGGGCCATTACCTGGAAGCGAGCAAACCAGCTACTGCGAGAGTCATCACACCTCCTCACGAGATTCCGAGGGGTGGTCGACTGTTCAGAAACGATGGCATTGACCAGCACGGGATTCCACGTTTTGTCGATATCACGGAGCAGTC
>Ga0310122_10000564_pt1 | contig 23549 bp, 31 predicted proteins | sample CB6_Bottom_1051__FD_203503 | JGI IMG/M metagenome (GOLD analysis project Ga0310122, IMG submission 203503) | Marine microbial communities from Western Arctic Ocean, Canada - CB6_Bottom_1051 | ecosystem: Environmental > Aquatic > Marine > Oceanic | place: Canada: Western Arctic Ocean | collected...
CAGGCAGGCAAACCATTAGATTGTAATGATGATAATAAATGTACAAGCGATAGTTGTAATGCTGTAAACGGATGTTCTAATGAGAAAGTGGATAATTGTGGAAAGCAATGTACGGATTCTTCAGATTGCACTGACAATAACGCTTGTAATGGAATAGAGTTATGTAGTGGGAATGAATGTGTAGCTGGAGATGCATTAGTATGTAATGATAATAATGCATGTACAATTGATAATTGTAATTCTAATAAAGGTTGTTTTATTACTCCTATACCTGATTGTAGGGTTGAACCTAGGTGTGGGGATGGAATTATTGATCTTGGAGAAGAATGTGATGATGGAAATATTGTTGATGGAGATGGATGTTCTGCTGAATGTTTAATTGAAGATAGTGATGATGATGGAGTACCAGATAATGATGAAGACCCTAATGGAGATGGGGATCTTGATAATGATGACACTGATGGAGATGGAACTCCTGATTACCTAGATCCAGATGATGATGGAGATGATGTACCAACAGAAGATGAAGACACTAATGGAGATGGAGATCCTACTAATGATGACACTGATGGAGATGGAACTCCTGATTACCTAGATCCAGATGATGATGGAGATAGTATATCAACAAAAGATGAAGATCTTAACAAAGATGGAAATCCAAGTAATGATGATTCAGATTCAGATGGAGTTCCAGACTATCTAGATATGAATCATATAGATACAGATAATGATTTAATATTTAATTATTTGGATCCAGATGATGATGGAGATGGAATTTTAACAAGAGTTGAATTGCCAATTAATAAAGATACAGATGGTGATGGAATAGTCGATTATTTAGATAAAAAAGAAAAACTTCCCTTAGTTGTATGTATAATATTCTTCTTCCTTTTGTTCTGCATTATATGCACTATATTGTGTATTATAAAAGTAATAATGAGAATGATAGGTAGAGAAAATGAGAAGTCTTTTAAGTTATTGATAATATCTAGTTTATTGTTGGTTTTTAGTGTTTTGATATTTTTTAATAATAAAATTAGAGCTTTTATTGAAATGATTATTAGTGATCCTCATTTTATTTTATGTGGATTGTTATTAATTCCTTTATTTTGCTTGATATGTTTGGCATATTGTATTATAAATAGGATAAGGAAAAATAGAGGAATAGAATTAAGGGAAGATGTAAGGAAAAGTTTTTTTTATTCATATAAATATGGCTTATAAAAAATATAAAAGAAGAGGAAGGAATCTTGGTAGATTGAAAACCAATAGGAATTTTTGGATTGTTGGGTTTTTTTTAATAATTTTTTTATTTATTTTGATTACAGGTTATTTGGATTTTGGAAAAACTAAAATTGAGGGATATGGCGAGTTGGGAACTATGATAAGAGGAGTTTATGGAGATGTAGAGTGTTTGGATTGGGGGACATGTGATGTTGATTATAATTTAGAAGATCTTACTTATTTTAATTCTGATTCTTTAAGCTTAGAGGGTATAGAGAAAAGAGAATGTAGGGATGAGACTGGAGTGATTACTATCAAGAGAAGAAATTGTGATCCGACTATTGTTTCTGAGAAAGTAAGTAAAACTGATTTGGGTGTTAAAATTTTTACTTCTGCTTCAAAATTCAAAAGAGAAATTGGAGTTTTACCAAGCTTCTCTACCATTAAGAAAACTAAAAAAGGGATAGAGGTTTTTGCTCCAACTCTTGAAGAAGAGATTTTAGTCTCAGAAATTGAGCTAATCCAAGTAGAAGGAATTAGTATATTAAATATAAACATAGCAATCTAGAAAATGGTATATAAAAAGTATATAAAAAGAAATGGAAAGAAATTCGGCCCTTATTATTATGAAAGTTACAGGGAAGATGGTAGGGTGAAGACTAGGTTTGTATCTGGGCCTAGAAAAATTGATAGATTCATGAATAAGAATTTTTTATTTTTTATTTTGTTTTTATTTTTAATAATATCTTTACTAATAGGTTTTAGTGGTTCTGTTAAAAATTATGTTAAGTTTGCTGGAAATACAATTAATGATTTTATTGAAAATTCTGAGGAATGCAGCCAGTGGGGAGAATGCCAGTATAGTTATAATATAGATTACTTATATGGAGACGTTTATTTGACTGGCATTCAAAATAGGACTTGTTGGATTAATGATAAAAAAATTGAAACAAGAAGATGTATATCTAAAAAGCTTATAACAACCAAAAAGGTTGATGATTATTTAGAAGTATATGAGGATGATAAGTTAGTTTCTAAATTAGAATTAATAGATGAAGAAATTGATAAATTAAATATTGAGATTAATAGTTAGTACTCTCTATAACTTTTTTCCAGATAATATTTAATTGGTAATAACATTCCAAAAATAAAACTTAACCAGCCAATAAATGACAAGATAATTAGAATTATATTTTTCAATAAAATAGTTATTATCAATAACCCCACCCAGTTAATTATTCCAAATACAAATAATACTACCCATGCCATCTTATCTTTTCTTTTAATGATAAAGTCAGATAAATATATTATTATAATACCTATAGATATTAGAAGGATTCCAATCATTATGTTTAATAATGAAAATATATAGGTAATTTCTGGATTGAATTTTGAAAAAAATCCCCATAATTGGTTAATAGATTCAAAGTTTTTTCTCATGTTAGAATCTTGAAAAAAAATCATGAAAGCTCCTAAAATTATCATATAAATTCCGTTGAGCTGTGTGATTTTAGCGCCTTGTTTTACTCTTTGAATGTTCATTAATAATTCAAAGAAAACAGGTTTAAAAAAATTTGTGGGGATTATTAGTAGTTATTTTGACAATATAATGAAAATTAAAATTTTCAAGCATACCATTTTATAAAAAAATGGCATATATCAAAGGATTTATTAAGCTAAAGGGGGTATTTCTAGAATGGAACCTTATTGGGATTTAATTAGTAGAATTATTAGAGAATCTGATTTAGTTTTAGAGATTTTGGATGCTAGATTAGTTGAACTTTCTAGAAATGAAGAAGTTGAAAATATTATTGAGGAAATTGGCAGGCCCGTTATATTTGTTGTTAATAAAAGTGATTTAGTTAGTAGAAAGAGTTTGAAGGAGCAGGTTAAAAGATTAAGGAAAAAAGGAGAAGTTGTTTTTGTTTCTGCTAAAAGGCCGAGGGATGTCAAAATTTTATTATATGCTATTAAGAAAGTTTTTAGTAAATATGGCAAAAGGGAAATTGTAGAAAGGAAAGTTGGAGAGCCTAAATTGAAAACTAGAGAGGCTAGAGGAGAAATTGTTGTAGGAGTTTTGGGCTATCCTAATGTTGGAAAATCTAGTATAATTAACGCTTTAGCTCATAAAAGAAAAGTCAAAGTTAGTAAGAAAGCTGGTACTACTCATGGAATTCATTGGGTTAAAGCAACTAATGAAATAAAACTGATAGATAGCCCAGGAGTTATTCCTTTAATCAAAGAAGATGAAATTAGATATGGTTTGATTGGAGCTAGAGATACAGAGAGTTTGAAGAATCCTGAGATAGTAGCGCATGCAGTAATAAAATTATTTTTAAAAGTTAATAAAAAATCATTTGAGAAATTCTATAAAATAGAACTAAATAAAAAGAATCCGGAAGAGATTATAGAAGAAATAGGAATTAAGAAAGGGCATCTTTTAAAAGGAAAAAGGATTGATGAACATCGAACATGTAGTATGATTATTAGAGATTGGCAACAGGGAAGGCTGAGGTTGTGAATTTTATTTTCTAAAACTATTATTAATGTAACTGACTAATTTACTTCCTATTATCTGGACTGTTGCAGCACCTATCCTTATGTAAAATTTTTCATCTTTATGGAATTTTAAGAATACTGGTTTATTGGATTTCATGCAGTCGATTTTCAATATATTTTTCCCTTTTATCATTATAAGTTCAAAATGTAAGAAAGGAAGATGCTCATTTCCCATATATTCTTTAATTAAGTTTGTAAAATGCAAATTGAATTTATCATTGCTTTGAAATCTGTCTTTTTCAATTCCAAATATGTTGCCATGGTCAGAAACTCCTATTAATAATGTTCCTCCTTCTGTATTTAGGAAAGCTGCAATTGTTTTTAATGCAGAATGTTCAATTTTTCTATCAAATTCTAAAGTATGAAGGTTAGTTCTTAGAGTAGATTTAAATTCAATTTTTTCATTTTCACCTTTTTTAATTAATTCAAAAATTTCTTCGGGAGAATCTATTCTTTCTATGAATAAGTTAGGATTTTTCTTTTTGAATCTTTTAATGAAATGTTTTAGGATAGGCAGTTTATTCCCTTTTATGTATATTAAAGCAAGAGTGGTAGCAATAAGCGAGCCAAAAAGAACAAATGTTAGACTTGATATAGCGTAATGATAATCTGCTATTCCTATTTCATATCCTAAAAATGTTTTTAATCCGAATTTGGAAAGTTCAGTCATGGCTCCAATTCCTAAAGAGAAACCTACAATGAAGATATAGGTTAAAGTTGTACTAACCTTTATTTTGCTATTTTTAGCTAAGATAAATAAAAATGTATATCCTACAAATCCTATTGCAAGGCCGAAAAATGCCTGAATAATCATTCCACGAATATCCCCAAGGAAAAAAGATATAATTACAAAAGCTAACAATACTAATTCTATTTCTCTTGGTATTTCTATATTATATTTTCTGATAATTGATGGGAGAAAAACTAAAATTAATAATAGAATGTCAATAAATAGGACTCTCCAAGCATGTGTATAAATTGCATAGATTATAGATGTTATTAGAATTATCTTAATGATGTAAGACAGAGGTTTTTGGACCTTTGCAGCGTTGTCATCAATTATCTCTTCAAAGCTCATAGGGACACCTTTTTGGTAAATTATATAAGGGCCTTGAGAATTTAAGGTTTGTTGTTTTGGAGTTATGGGAAGGTTTAAATTTGTCATTAATAGCTTATATTATGGCAGAAAAGAAAATTAAATGTAAGGATTGTAAGAAAGAGTTCGTTGCTAATATAAATCCAAGATATCCAAGGAAGTATTGTGATAAGTGTAGTAAGGAAAGAAAAAAAGCTTACGAAAATATACATGAAATTAAGATTGAAGATTGTGAGGATTAGTAAGAAAAAAAATGGTAATTCCATTAAAGATTTTATTAATGCCAGCAATAGGATTTGTAATTGGGTTTTTCACTAATTATCTAGCTATTAAGATGCTGTTTCATCCTAGAAGGAAGATATTTGGAATTCAAGGAGTTATACCCAAAAGAAGAAGAGCATTAGCAGGCAAAATAGCTAGTATTACTCCTAATATAATGCCTGTTTATCTTCAAAAGATAAAAGAAATCCCTTTTTTTGGAAATAAAATCATGAATAGTTTTCAGGAAGCTGTTGAGAAACAAATTAATTCATTGAGTATTGAAGAATTAGAGGATATTGTTTTTAAGGTAATGAAGAAAGAGATGAGATTTATAGTTTGGGTTGGAGGTATTATAGGATTATTAATAGGAATAATCCAGGCTTTGATTGTAATTTATCTGTAATATACTAAGATTAGAAACTTTTATATATTTAAAATATTTGGTAGAGATATGAGTAAAAAAAAAGGTAAGAGAAGAGATAAAACAGAGATTAAAGTAAGTAATAGAGATAATAGTGGTAAGATTGCTTGCAAATTCTTAGGAGGTATTTTGATTGGTATTGGTATTTTCTTTTTGATTAGTATTAATGGAGTTATGACTGGGGCTGTTATAGGTGTTTCTTTATCTTCTGGCTGGAGTTTTTTTATTGGATTGATTTTTGTTATTGTTGGGGTTTTGCTTCAAGTTAATATAGGATTGGAAGGGATAGTTAATGTTCATGAGTCTAGCAGAAAGGAAAAAAAATTTATAGAGGCTACAGGAATGAATGAAATTGCCTCTTTTATACAAATTGATTATAATGCTCCCTTTGATAATTATCTTATTAATTTAGAACAATTAAATGATTTATTAGGACCTGAAACAATAGATGTTGAGGAAAGAGAGAGAATTGTTGATAACTATAGCCCATCTATTAAAGGAATAATAAGGCATAATTTAGTGGATTATTTTATTTTTAGACCTATTGAGCTAGATAAAAAAGAAAGGGCTAAAAAGGAAAAAGAGTTAAAGCTTGCTTATGGTGCTGAAGAACTTCTTCAAGTTTTAAATCCAGAATATAAAACTAGAAAAGATAGATTAAGGAACCTTAAAAATACTGATGTAGGAAAACAGCCTTTTGTTTATAATCCAATTAATGAAGGCAAGGCGGCTTATGTTCATTTTACATCTCCTAATTCTGCAAGGGAAATAATTAGGGAGGGAGGTGTTTTTGAGGGAGAAAATCAAAGTATGTATTTTTCAGATTTGGATAAAGCTAGAGAATTTGTAGGAGGAATTAATCAAAGACAAGCTAGATCATTAACTGGTGCAACTTCTGCTGAAAGTGCAATTATTTTTCAGTCAGTTTATCCTCCCGACAAAATGAATAAACTTGTAGGAAGTGGTAAGACAAAAGCATTTTATCAAGATTTAGAAATAGGTGATTGTTATACTGTAAGAGTTGAGAATGTTCCTGTTGCTAGATAAATTCTTCAATTTTTCTTGCTTGATTTTCAGAGGCCAAATGAACAAAATTACCTTCTATTTTTTTACTTAATTCTTTAAGCTCATAGGCAGTTTTTTCTGCCCTTTTACTTTCCAGAATGTCATATGAAAATTTCCATTCTTGAAATATTTTAGATAAAGATTCTGTATCAGAAGTTTCTTGTAATTTTGAGTCAAGATTAACTATCTCTCTTAAATATTCTTGCTGAGATTTATCTGATGCAAAGATTGGAATTTTATTAGTAATACAATAACTCATTACATAAGCAAAACCTGGAAATTCATCATAATTTGTCATTCTTCTTTCATTAAAAAAGTGATCTAAAAATGGCTGTAAATTTTTATCTAATTCTAAAGAAACTGCATTTAAATCTTCTTTTGATTCTTTGATTTTTTTATAAATTGCAAAAGAAGATTGAGGATTTATATTTTTAATTGATAATATTGTAAGATTATCTAAATTAGTTTTCCTTTCAAAAACTGAAGGATACAAAAATTTCTCATCTTCTAAATAATTTAATTTATCAATTGTTCCCATGATATTATCTAGGATATCATATTTTATATGGTTTTCGCTTTTTTCTGCACTATCTTCTTCTGCACTATTTTGGAATTTATATGGTGTTCTTCTAGCTGTTTCACCAGGTTTATTATAAATAGGATTTCTATTTTCTTTATTATGTATTGATTTTTCCATTGCTTTGTTTTGAGATATTGTTTATTTATAAAGCTTTTGCTTTACTCTTTGTAACCTCTAAGAACTTTGTTAAGTTTTTCCCAATCTTTTCCTAATTTTGTTTTTATTTCTTCTTCAATTTTTTGAAAATTTTCATTATCAAATATAAGTCTAGAAAGATATTCATGTGCAATATCTTTTTCTAAAAAATTATTTGTTAATCCTTCTACAATTTCGGTTGCTAAGATACATTGATTCTCATTAGGGATTATTATTTCTTTACCAAAGTACATAATAGAAGGAGCTCCTCCTACACCTACATTGAGCCTTGATGAAGCATTTGTAGCCTCGATTATTTTAGATAATCCTTCTGTTTTATCTATATTTTCTCTTTTATTTCTGGGAAGATGAGAGACATACGAAGATAATACTTTTCCAGATTCATCCTCACCTGAACCTATTGATGCGTAAGGTCTTGATGATTTAAAGGAGAATCCATTTGAAGTAATCTCATAAATATTAAATTTTCCTGATTCTTTTCCCCCAATAAGTGCTACCATTGAAGTTTTTTCGTCTATATCTTTTAAAAGTCCAGCTGCGTAATTTTTAGAGCTTTCATCTAATGGTTTGTTTGCTCTACTAAGGTGGCCAGTCAGGAAATCATCTAAATCATAGCTTATATTAGCTCTTAGAACATTGTTTTTTAAGTGATTTTTATAATTAATTAGAACATTATTTGTAAGATGATATATATCATTAAGAGAAACTTCTTTTTTCTCCTCTTTTATTTTTCCCAGTTCATCGTTTGATATCTCATAAACTTCTTTTATCATGTCTGAAATTCCTGAGCCTCCATAAATTGCAGAACCATTTAATATATGTAGTTTTTCAGCTACATTATATTTTCTAAGAGGAGTAGATGATTGTTCATCAGCAACAGCTATTCCTTCTTCTCCAAGTGATAACATGTTTATTACTGTCATAAAAATACCCCACAATCTAAGTTTATAAAGCTTTTGGATGTGTTACTACTTTTGAGAAACGATTAAGATAATAAATAAGGAATATTTATAAATAGCTTTATACTACTGATAATATGCCAAGAAGTAAACCAACAAGGAAAGTCAAAGCAAGAAGTAAGAGGGCTCAAAGAAGAAAAGTCCGTCAGAGGAAGAGAAAGAGCTGATGCGCCATCGGACTCAGAAAATTTAGAATTTTCTGATTCCTCGATTTTAAAAAATCTTCGGATAATCAAACTCTTCTCGTTCAATTCTTAAAATGCGCCATGGGAGAATCGAACTCCCGTTCCATGATTGGCAACCATGTGTTCTACCACTAAACTAATGGCGCATAGAAATATTAGAAATAATTGTTTTAAATAATTTGTTGTGGATATGGTCCTAGGCGGAATCGAACCGCCGAATACTCGGTGTAAACGAGTCAGTTTGCCACTAGCTTATAGGACCACTAATAAAAAATTAAGAAGGAAGAGGTTTTTAAGTGTTTTGGGCTGAGAGTAATCACAATAAAATTAATAAATATTTGTTGACTAATTATTATTAGAAGCTTATGTTCAAAGCGAATGAAGGAAAATGTGTTAATTTAATAAATTATATCTGGATGATGTTTATGTACACTATAACTTCCATCAACCATATTTAGGAGAAAATCTTTACAACAGAAAAGGATTAGATGAATCTATAAGAGGCCCTGGAAATCTATCAAGAGCATTTGATATTGATAAACCAACATATAATAGAGTGCCTATTGATTGTTCTGACTTATGGATTGGGGGAGAATCTATAGATGATGATGAAATATTATTCAGAAGTAATTCTAGACTACCAACTAGTTGTATAGGATATTTATACTATAAATAATTCTATTCGGATAATTCTAATTTTCAATAAATTTAAAAAATGATAGACAAAATAATTAACAAGAGCATATCAAGAAGAAATTTTGTCAGAGGATTAACCGCCGGACTTATAGGATTGACCACTATGAATTTTGATGTAGAAGTCATAGCAAATAGGGTAGTACCACTTCCACTAGGATATTGGAAAGATTGGGAAAATGTTGAAAGAGAAGTAAGAGAAGCTATAGAAAAGAATAATGGAGAAATGCCTCTTAAGAAATGGCTTGAAAAAAATGGATATAGTGGATTAGTAGATGCTGCTTATAATCATTATGATGGATTGCCAAATATTTTTGATAGAGTTATGGGTGCAGAGCCAGATAAACTTGAATTATTTTTAAAAGGATATGCTGAGGGGGTGTAAATTAATAATAACCTTTAAATAGAAAGTTTTTTGGTTATTAATAACCTTTAAATAGAAAGTTGGTGTATATTTAATATAACATGGCAGATGAAAATAAAGAAATAAGTTTAGAGGATAAGAAGTTTCAGACTCCTGTATTAGAAGGAGCTAAGATTAGTGTTAATCCTGCTGAAGAAAAGAAAAAGGGAGAAGACATGCAGAAAATGCGGAAAAAGCTTGATGAGCTTAAGAAATTTATTAATACTAAGTATAAATTTGTAAATGCTATTGGTATAATTCCTCCTCAGGCTGCAGAGATGTTTGATGAAGAGAATGAGTTGACTGAGGAAGAAAGAAAAGAGAAACTTATGCATCTTCTTGTTGTATTGCCAGATGATAAGGAAAAAGAATTTAATGAAGTTAAACTGGCTATTTTGAATGAAATTAAAAAAGAGAAATTGAAGATTTGGTTGAATATATTTTTAGAAACAGATTTATGGGAGATTTGTTTGGACAGCAAGTATCAGATTATAGAAGCTATTGGAATGGCTTATCCTTTGTTTGATAAAGGAATTTTAGGGGCCTTGAGAGTTGCTCAGATTCATAAGTCATTAGTATTAAAGAAGTTTGAAAAATATGTTTATAGTTATGTTATTGGTGGCAGTTTAGTTAGAGGAGAAATTGTAAAGACAAGTGATGTTGATGTTTATATTATAATTGATGATACAGATGTTAAAAGAATGCCAAGGTTGGAATTAAAGGATAAATTAAGAAATATTATTAATAGTTATGTTATGCAGGCAGGCGAGTTAGCAGGTGTTAAGAACAAACTTTCGCCTCAAGTTTATCTTTTGACAGAATTTTGGGAAGGTGTTAAGGATGCAAATCCAATATTTTATACTTTTTTGAGAGATGGAGTTCCATTTTATGATAGAGGAGGATTTTTGCCTTGGAAGTTGTTGTTAAGGATGGGTAAAATAAAACCAAGCCCAGAATCAATTGATATGTTTATGAGTATGGGGGATAAAACTCAAGAAGTTGCTAAAAGAAGATTAATGGATATTGTCATGGGAGATATTTATTGGGGAGTTATAACCCCAAGTCAGGCGTTATTAATGTTGTATGGATTGCCTCCAACAAATCCAAGAGAAACAGTCAGCGAGATGAAAAAGATATTTGTTGATAAAGAAAAATTGTTAGAGAAGAAATATGCTGATATTTTGGAAGAAATTGTTATTAAATATTATAAAGGATATGAGCATGGAAAAGTTAAGGAAGTAAGTGGTAAGGAAGTTGATAAATTATTAAAGAATTCCGAGGATTATTTGAAGAGGTTGAAGGAATTAAGGGAAGAACTTGAAAAAAGAATGACTGAAAAGACATTTAAAGAAATTTATGATAATGTTTTTGATATTCTGAAAAATTTGTTTGGTAAAAAAGCAGAATCTAGTTTGATTAGAGAATATGAAAAAGAAATTGTGAATAAAGCAAAAGGAAATCCTAAGTTTTTGCATACCTTGAATGAACTTATTAGCATGAAAAAGAAATTTAAAGCAAAAAAAGCTCCTAGTAAGTATGCTTTTGAAAATTTAAGAAAGGATAGTGTTTATTTAGTTCAGGAAATGATTGAGTATGGACAAAGAAAAGAGCTGGGATTATTGCAGAAGACGAAAGTTGTTATTACATTTAAAGAAAAAGGCAAAGATAAACATGCAGAACTTTTCTTGACAAAACCAGCATTTTTAGTTGATACTGAAGCTAAAAAGATTTTGAAGATTGAAGCTGGAAAGGTTAAAGAAACTGATGTTAATGAAATGAATCAAGTTTTAACAAATTATAAAGGTGGAAGAGTAGTCATTAGTAATGAACTTATGAAATCTTTGAAGAAAGAGCTTGGCGAGTTTGAAATTTCTTTGTGAGATTTTGAGATTAGTTTGTGAAGTTTGTAATTACAATATATCGAATGAAATTTCTGTATCTGAGATTAATGGATTGATTCTTTCTGCATGTTCTCGGTTTATTCCAATTTTATATCCTCTACTCTTGTAGTGCAGATGGATTTTTTCATCTGTTATAATTGCAAATCCAGCCCCTACTAGTTCATATCTGCCCCCTTTTTGTAATGGACCGAATCCATCTATTCCAAATGATTGTGTTTCAAATGGAATACTCTCATTTTCTAATAGTTGTTTTAAACCTTGATGATGTAGCCTATTTTCAGGGCAAATTACTAGATGTGGATTGCTATCAATATATAATTGTAAAGCTTTTGGGTAGTCGTTTTCATAATTTGTTAAAAATATTAGTGGTTCCATATTGTTATTTATAATTTATTTATTTTAGGATATTTAAAAGTTTGAAATAAGTCTTTAAGCAACTTTATTGACAAGAGATTTTTTGTATCTACTTAGTTGACTATGAACTGCCGTAGAGTTTCTAACTTCTTTACAATTGTGATGATCAATATTTAATGCGAGCGCAATTAATTGATTATTAATTCTAGAACCTGTTTTATATTCCTGATTTAATGATAGCTGGTAAGCATCTTTTTTTTCTCTAGGACTCCAGAGGGTAAGTCCTTTAGATATACTACTTTTACGACCACCATTCTTGCCACCTTTTGTTATATGTTCTCTTCCTATCCATTCTCTCTCTTCTTTGTTGGGGATAAGTCCTTCGAAAGCATTAACTCCAAAAATTTTTCCATCATGACCTGCAATTGCATAAAAAATACTATTTTTTGCAACATTTTTACTAACTTTATATTTTGATTGAATATTAAGCATTCCAGGAATTTGTCCTTGTGGATAATAACCATATATATCATCTATTCCAAGATGCTCATTATCATCTATTAGAATTTTACCCAGTTCTATGCTTTTTTTTATAGCTTTAAATTGTTTAGGTTTTAAATTTTTGTAATTTATCATATGAAACTGATTTTTTTTAGTATTTAAGTGTTTGGAAGCAATAGTTTTAAAAATTCCTTCAGAATTTTAAGGGCTTCTAAATTAAAAATTAGGAAGCTTTTTAAACCTATTTTTTCTAAGAAATTTATGAAAGGCAAAGTTATACAATTTAGACGTGGATTAAAGAGAATTCATGAAAGGCATTTTATATTAAATGTTGAAACTAAAAACAGGGAAGAAGCTGGAAAGTTTGTTGGAAGAGATGTAGTTTGGACTTCGCCTGCTGGTAAAGAGATTAAAGGCAAGATATCAAGTGCTCATGGAAATAAAGGTTTAGTTCGTGCAATTTTTGAAAAAGGATTACCTGGACAAGCTAAAAATGATGAAATAGAGGTAAGTGAATAATGGAAGGATTTGAAGAAAGATTAGATGAAGATTATGGAAAAAGATTAAGATTAGTTATGTACGCTCCTGATTTAGAAACTAAAGCAACTCTTAGACATTTGCCTAAAGTTTATCCTATGCCTAGAGTAAATTCTATTATTACGGAGTTTGCTGAAGAGACCATAGCTGTAGGAAATGATGATGAAGGTAGAAACTATATGGATGTTCTTGTGCAATCTGAGTTTAATCCTAATGTTTATCATTGGATAAATTGGAATGAGAATCCAGGAAATATTAATCTCTTTCCTCATTTGGCTAGAGCAAATTTGGAAAATTTAGATGGTCCTAGTGATGATTATTTTAAAGATGGAGGCCCTGATCTAGAGGATTTAGGAGAGGCAGCTTAAAATGTGTGAATGTTATGATTCAGGAGCTTCGAATTATTGTGATATTCATCAAGAGGTGGTGGATAGATATAGTAAAGGGAGTAGTAAAGGGAGTAGTACAGGGTTAGAAAGTATGGTTAGTTATGCAAGTAATTCATCTGGAAGTTCTGGAAGTTATCCTAGTCAAGAGGGAAGTTATTAAAATGAATTATGAATGTTTTAGTGTGGGAAGTAAGGATTATCTAGCTGCTAATAATTATTCAAGTATCTCTGATTATTCTGATTTAGGAAGTAAAGATAGTAAGTATCCAAGAATTAGTTCTATGGGTAATTCAGAGTATGAAGATCTTTGTGCAGACAGAAATGTTTTGAAAGGATTATAAAATGGCAAGTGTAAGAAAAGCAGCAGCATATTCAAAGAGAAAACCTGTTATTAATACTCGGAGATCTAAGAAACAGCAGAAAAGTTATGTTAAAACAATTCCCCCTCAGAAAGTAGTTAAATTTAATATGGGAGATTATCAGGGTTTTGAAAAAGGCAAGTATAAAATTAAAATTGCTTTAGAATCTGGAGAAAGTGTTCAGATAAGAGATTTAGCTTTAGAAGCTATTAGACAATCTTTGAATAAAGATATGGCAAAATTTATTCCTAATAATTTTTTTTTAAGATGTAATGTTTATCCCCATAATATTTTAAGGAATAATAGGATTTTTTCAGGTGGAAGTAAGGGAGAAAGAATACAGACTGGAATGAGACATAGCTTTGGAAGTTCTGAAGGAAGAGCAGCTATTGTTAAAAAGGGCAAGTCTATTTTTACAGTTTATTTTAATGGAAATGAGAATATTCCTAAAGTTAGAGATTTTTTTAGAAAGGTAAAGCCAAAAGTTCCTTGTAAGGCTATTATTAGCTTTGAGAAGTTGAAGTAATTATTCAGATTCCCAAGTTTTTGATGAAACTTCTATTGTAACATCTTTCTCAGGAGTTATTTTTAAAGACCTAAAATTACAGCTAGATTTGCTTAATTCTTTTTCATTTAAAGCACGATGAGAATTATCACAAAAAGGTATTGCTTTGCTTGTACCGCATGTACATAAGCTGTATTTGTTTCCTGCTTTAAGAGTTATTTTTTTTGTTTGGTTTTCCATTATAATTATTTTTAGTTTATCTTCCTCTCCTCCTAACATTTTGAGGTCTTCTAAGTCTATCATGCTGGTCAGAAGAATGCAGTTCATGTTCAATTTTATTCATAATTTTATTTAATGTTTTATGAATGGCACGCGCAAGGTCCCAGTCAGAATAATCTGCTTCATAAACTTTGTTTGCATCAATTCTTACATGAATGCTGTATTTTTTTCTTTTATTTGTTTCTTTTCCTAGTTTTGTTTCTCCTTTACCAGATTTTTCATATTCTTTAACATGAAATTCTAAGAAAGTTAGATTTTTTAATTGTCTTTGAATTCTTGGATAATATTCATTTAAAAGTCTATTTACAAGTTGTTTTTCTTTTTCTGATAATTCTTCAACACCTGCTGCATGAATAATCCTTATTTTGTCTGCTATGTCTAGTTTTTTCTCTTTTTTTGCCATTTTACCTCTTTTATTTTATTCTTTTCTGATTAGATAATCTAAGTCCAGTGTAACCTAAGAATATCATTATCATTCCAAGAATATATGAAAAACCTAGATGAATCTCAAGTCCCTCAACAACTAAACTCCATGATAGAATTGCCCTTACCAAATGCAAAATACCAACTATTAAAAAAATTGTAGCAGCTGTATTGAAAAATGTTCTTGCTCTCATTTTATTATTAGTAATTTAGGGTTTTTTAAGGTTTTGTGTTATTGAGAATATCATCTAATAATTTTATATTCAGAAATTTTTTCTTTTGATAGAACTTCTTGCGTTACTTTCAAGGCTCCTGCTTTAAAAGCTCCAGTACATGATGAAATGTAATAATCCCACATATTTTTGAATTGTCCATTAACTTGGTGTTCGTATTCTGGTTCTAGTTCAGGCCATGCAGTCTCAAATCTTTTATGCCATTCTTCAAGGGTCGGATTATAATGATTAATTAAATCGTGCCAATCTAATATTTCAAATCTATTTTCATAGGATTTTTTTATTTGTTGATCTCCTGGAATGTGTCCATTTGGAAAGATATATTTTTTGGTCCAAGGGTCAAGAGTTTTAGATACCTTTTTTTTACTAATTGAATGAACTAATCCAAGTCCATCAGATTTGGTTAATTTGTGCAATATCCTAACAAAATTTTTATAATTTTTAGGTCCTATATGTTCTCTTAGCCCGACAGAGACAAATTTCTCAAAATATTCTTCCTTAAAATCTTCTTCTGCAGAACGATAATCTCTTTCTATGAATGTTACGTTTGGATGATTATTATGCTCTCTTGCATATTTTATTTGCTCTTTGGAAATATTATATGCTGTTACAGAAACTCCATAATTTTCTGCCATGAATTTTGCAAAATTTCCAAATCCAGATCCTAGTTCTAAAATCTTTTCTCCTGGTTTAAGCTGTAATTTTCTACAAACAAGATCCATTTTTTCTTTTTGTGCTTGTTCAAGATTATCTTTATTTTCTTCTTGCCAGTATGCGCAAGTATATTGCATAGTTGGTCCAAGCATTTTTTCATATAAATTATTACCAACATCATAATGCTGTTTTGTTACTTGTTTAGAACGAGATATTGATTGCATGTTGAATAATTTAGATTTAAGCACTTGCCATAGGAATCCTGGGTTTTTTGCTTTTTGATTGAGTTTTGCTAAATATAATTTTTCAAAGAATTGATCAAGACTTTCTGCTTCCCACCACCCTTCCATATAAGATTCTCCTAATCCCAAAGAACAATTGGATAAAATTCTTTTATAAGTATTGGGATTATGTACTTTCATATCCCAAGGATTATTACCATTAATTGTTATCCCTGATCCGTCAATTAGATTTTGTAATGTTTTCCTATGTCCATTAAGTTTTTGGTAGTTCCTACTTATCTGTGAAGTTTTTTGTGTAGAAGTTTTTAATTCTATTGCCATTAAATTTTAGAAATTCGATGTTTTATAAGTTTTTCTATAAATATCCCTCGGGCAAGAATCGAACTTGCGTTAAGCGGTCTACAGCCGCCTGTAATAACCATTATACGACCGAGGGTTAATATTATTTGCTTTATTGCATATTTAAAGCTTTTTCCCCTTATCCACTTGGTTCATTAATATAAAAACTCCTGTTAGAAGTTATTTCCTTTACCTTTCCATCTTGCTCATAAATTACTTTAGCTTCGGGTAATTCAAACCTACCAACAACTCCAATCTTGCTGTATATTATATATGAAAGTATTCTTGTTTCATCTTTACTTAAAGATTCTATATTCCATTCTATTCTTTTATTCTCTATGTCTATTTTATTTGGTTCAATTATTCCAAATCTATGGTACAATTTAACTAATGGAGGTAGTTTGTCTATTATAGTTATTCTTTCAATGAATTTTTTAGCTGTTACTCTTAGAGTGACTTTTAATGCAAATTGCCCTCCTTTTGTTCTGACAAAACTTACTTTTTTATTTAATTCTAAATTAGAGTGAAGAGATTTTCTTATCAATGAAATAGCTAGTATTATTATAACTATTATAATTATTGGATAGAACCAGTTTGTTTTGATAATTATTTTTAATTCTTCATTGGGAATTAGTTCTTTTTCCCATGTGTAAATTTTTTTAGAGCCTATTGTTTTTGTCTTTGTAGGAGGGATATTTGTTGAGGTAAATAAAAGAGAAAAGATATTTTTTTCTTCAGTTATAGTAATTGTTTTTTTCACGTTTCCAGTATTTTTTTTGATAATCTCTATTCTTTGTATTATAAATCCCTCTTTATTTTTAGTTAGTTCGATTCCTTCTTGTTCTAGGAATCTAATTTGAGATTCAATATCAGCCGTTTTCCCTCCTATAGTTACCTTAGAATTTATTAAATAATTCCCAGCGTTAAGTTTTTTTATCTTTTCTCCATCTATTTCTATTGTAAATTCTTTCTTTTCTTTTGAACTTAATGATAGATTTGCTTGATGTTCAAAAAAAGCAGATGTTGTTTTAATATTTATTTTAGGAAAATCAAAAATAATATTATTTTTAATAGATAAGGTAATTTTTTCTGATTTTGGGTGTATTGGGTCTGAAATAATTGAGAAAACTGATTCTAAGCTTAATATATTGATAGATATTGTTTGTTTTTGAATTTCGTTTTTTGAATTTTTTATTTTATATTCAAAGGAAAAAGGAGCATTTCTTTTTACTTTTAAAGACTCTTGAGGTGTTAATTCTATATTTACTTTTTTTGTTTGTCCTGTGCTTAAAAAGATAGGGCTGTGTTCAATATTTATTCCAACTAAAGAATAAATTTCAAAACTATCTTGGTCTCCTAAATTTCTAATAGTAAGCTCAAAAACAGCAGGTTCATTAAGTTCTATAATAAATGTATTTGATATAGGTTTACTAGATACGTCTAAGTTTATTGCTGATATTGCATGGATATTTATTAAAATAATAAATAAGATTAATATTCCCAACTTTTTCATAAGTAGATGTAAGAAAAATAATATTTAAAGATATTTATGAATCATAATATATTTTGTAGAAAGTCAGCCAGGAGTGGTTTGTTTGCCTTCAATCGACAAGAAAGATTTCATTTGAGCAATAATTTCATTAATTTCCTGGAAAATCTTTAATTCATAATCATCAACTCTTGATTTTATGATGTATCTATCATATAATCCTCTTAAGAATTTAATGGTTGGTCTGTTCTCCCATCTATTTTCATAATCTTTCTGTAAGATAGCTTGGAATTTAACGTCAATAGTTCCAGAATCCATTGTAATTTCCTTTCCTTCTTTTTTAACCTTGATTTTTTTCATTCCAACAACAAACCAATAGATTACAATTTCAAATCTAAAATAATCAGAGACTTCTTTTATTGCAGTCCATTTTATTTCAAGGTTTTTTGAATCTCCTTCTATTTTTTCAACATATTTCTCTTCAAAGACATCATAATTTTCATCCAGTAAATAATCATATAAAAATTCATAAAGGTCTTTAAAATTAAAAATTCCCGTTTGTTTTAGTTTTCCTTTAAAAACTGTATCTTTTTCAACCATTTTATACTCTTTTATAACTTAAATAAGATATCTATTTAAACGTTATGTTAATGTTTAGTTTTTTATGATAATCTTAATAGGTGATGGCATGTTGGCCTTCTATTGCCAGGAAAGATTTCATTTGTGTAATAGTTTCATTTGCTTCTTGGAAAAGCTTTAATTCATGATCTTCGATTCTTGATTTTATGATGTATTTATCATAAGTTTTCCTTAAAAATTTTAAGGATCCTTTATTCCACTTGTTTTGATAATCTTTTTGCAATGTTGCTTCAAATGTAATCTCAAGTGTTCCGGAGTCCATGCTAATCTCTTTTCCATCTTTTTGCACTTTAACTTTTCTCATTCCAAGGATTATCCAATGGCCCGTAATTTCATATTTAAAATAATCTGAGATTTCTTTTCTTGCACTCCACCATATTTCGACATTCTTTGAATTCTCATCTAATACTTTTTCAATATATTGAGTTTCATAAACATCGTAATTTTCATCCATCCAGTAATCGTATAAAAATTCATAGAAACCTTTAAAATTAAAAATTCCCGATTGCTTAATTTTTCCCTTGAAAACTTTGTCTTTTTCCATTCTCTTTTTGCAATAAAATTAAGAATTAGTAGTTTTTAAAAGTTGGGGAATAAAAAAAGTGTTCACTTCTCACATCTTTAAGGAAGTCAAAACATTTGTTGTAATTTATTTTTGAATTCGGTAATTTCAGATTCTGTTGAATCTACAAAAGGGATAAGTACCAATAAATCATCTTCATTTATGAGATATTGTGCTTCAACTTCAAATGATCCTGATTCTTGAATTTGTTCATTTCTTAATTCTATTTCTTCTATATTTGGAGTTTTATCATGTCCTTGTTCAAACATTAAGACATTCAATGAAAAACCATGTATGCCTTCTGGACCATAAGATTCTTCATCTCCTTTTGAATAGATTATTGAATACCAATGATTAACTCCTTCTCTAGGTCCAAGAGTAATATCATTAGAAGGGACCTCGTAAACGCCATAGCCTTCAGATTCGGTACTATATATTTCATATCCACTTGGAAGTTCACTAACAGGAACGAAATACGTACAAGGAAAGTTTACATCTGCCTCTTGAGATATTGATTCACAATCTCCTATAGATTCTGGCTCTTTAATTTCTCCCCTCTCCCCTGTAATTAAAACATACGTAATAACCCCCATAACAACTAAAATTAATACTATCAAAATCCAACTTAATGTAGAACCTCTTTTCTTCATAAACAAATAAGAAATTGATGGTATTTAAAACTTAGTAAATAATAACTCTAAGTATATTCATATTCTTGACTGCAACCATTGCAAACTAACTTTCCTCCTTTGCCGTATAGTAAGTCAAATCTTTCACATTCTTCGCAGATTCCTTCTCTAATAATTATCCCAACTTCATGTCTTTCATAACCTTGTCTGGCAAGTTCAAATAAATCTGGCTGGATTCTAAGTATATCTTTTAGGGTAAGGTATCCGATGACCTTTTTTTTAATTACAACTGGAAGTCTTCTGGTTTTTGTTTTTGTCATTAACTTAGTTGCATCATAAATATCGGCAGATGGCCTAATGGTTGTTATTTTTCTTGTGCATATGTCTTTTGCCTTTACGTCTGATAAGTCTCTTTTTTTACTTAAAGCCCACATAATATCTTTTTCTGTTAGAATTCCTTTTAAAATTCCTTTTTCCTGTAAAATTAAGCTACCAATTCTTTTTTTCACCATTAAATCGACTGCGGTTAATATAGAAATATCTGGTTTAGCAGAAATAAAATTCCTTGCCATAACATCACCCACCTTTATACCAAGTTTGATGCCATCTTTCATAATTTTTAGAATAAATCGAGATTTTTATAATTAATTATGATAGAGAGTAAGGTTCTTGTTTATCATATAAATGTTTAAAAGTAGGTAGATTGATGAGTTACTAATTAGCAAAGAGATAAAATGGTAATGGGAAAGAATCAGAGATATGATGGAATTTGTGGGGAAGTTTATAGGGGTACTGATAGAAAGATGGCAAAAGGAATTTTAGGAGGATTTGTTGGTGCTTTTTTAGGAGGAGTAATAGCTATTTCAGGGGCAGCTTATGAAATGGGAAGATTATCAGGAGATAGAGAAAATTCTATTAATAAAAGTAAGGAACCTAATCTAGAGTATGATGTTGATGGAGTTTTGGCTCCAATTGCTTTAGGAGTTAGTATGGTAGGCCTTTCATTCGTAGCTTCTGTAGTATATGGCACCAGAACTCTTATTGATCATGTTCATGAATGTAATAAAATAACTGGGGAACAAGAAAAGGGAGAAGGGATTTAAAATGTCAGATAAACAACCAATCTTTATTTTACCTGAAAGTACTGAGAGAACTATGGGTAGAGATGCTCAGAGAAACAATATTCTTGCTGCAAGATTAGTTAGTGATGCTGTTAAGACTACTTTAGGACCTAAAGGGATGGATAAAATGTTAGTTGATAGTGTTGGGGACGTAACAGTTACTAATGATGGTGTTACTATTTTGGATAAAATGGAAATTGAACATCCTGCAGCAAAAATGATGGTAGAGATTTCTAAAACGCAGGAGTCTGAAGTTGGGGACGGAACTACTACTGCAGTGATGTTGGCTGGGAAATTATTGGAAAATGCTGAGAAATTATTGGATATGAAGATACACCCGACTGTTATCACAAAAGGTTATGGTATGGCAAGTGAGAAAGCTAAGGAATTTTTACATGAATTAAGCATTGATTTTGAAAATAAAGAAGATATTTTGAAAAGTGTTGTTAAAACAGCTATGACTGGAAAAGGGGCAGAGACTTTTAAAGATAAATTTGCCGAAATTATAATCCAGGCTGTGGGACAAATTAAAGAGAATAATAAAGTTGATTTAGAAAATATAAAAATTGTTAAGAACAAAAGTAATGGCGTTGAAAATAGTAATTTGATTAAGGGAATTATTATTGACAAGGAAAGAGTTAGTATTGATATGCCTTCTATAGTTGAAAATGCTAAAATAGCTTTGTTTTCAGAGGCTTTAGAATTAAAAAATCCTGATGAAACTAAAATTTCTATTAGCAATCCTAATCAATTACAGGAATTTGTTGATAGAGAAGATAGGATTTTGAAAGAAATGGTTGAGAAAGTTAAAACAAGCCAAGCTAATGTAATTTTTTGTCAGAAAGGAATTGATGATGTTGTTCAGTTTTATTTAGCCAAGGAAGGAATTTATGCTTGCAGAAGAGTTGCTAAGTCTGATATGGAGAATCTTGCTAGAGCAACAGGAGGAAAAATTATTAGCAATTTAAATGAACTTACGGAAGAAGAGCTAGGAAATGCACAGGTTGTTGAAGAAGTTAAACATGGAGGTGAAGCAATGACTTATGTTCAAGGTTGTAAGGATCCTAAGGCTCTTACTATTTTGATTCATGGAGGAAGTGATCATGTTATGGATGAGATGGAAAGAGCTTTGAACGATGGTTTAGGGGATGTAGCTGCTGTTATTAAGGATGGAAAGATTGTTGCTGGAGCAGGAGCAATTGAAATGGAATTATCTAAAAGATTAAGAGAGTTTTCTAATACTTTATCTGGAAGAGAACAATTAGCTGTCCAGGAATTTGCAAATGCATTAGAGTTTATACCTTTAACTTTAGCTGAAAATGCTGGTTTAGACCCTATTGATGTTTTAACAGAATTAAAGTCAAGACATGATAATGGAGAGGTTCATGCTGGGATAAATATATTTAGTAGTAAGGTGGAAAATTCTTTGGAAAATGGAATTGTTGAGCCTTTGAAAATTAAGACACAGGCGATTAGTTCTGCAAGCGAGGTTGCAATGATGGTTTTGAGAATTGATGATGTTCTGGCTTCGAAAGGTGGAAGTGGTGGAGCTGGTGGAATGGGTGGCATGCCGGGTGGAATGGGTAGTTTTGGCGGAATGGAATAGATGATTTACCACCAAAACCTTTAAATAGGAAAATTGATAGGATATTTTAATTAAACAAATAATTTAAACATGGAAGAAGAAACAAAAACTGAAAACGAAGAGGTAACGACTGAAGGAGAAACTAGTGAGCCTGCTGAAGAAGCTGAAGAATCAGCTGAAGAATCAGCTGAAGAAGCTAGTGAAGAGTCAAGTGAATCTACTGAAGATTCAGAAGCTGAAGAGAAAACTTCTGAAGAATCTGAGCCAGCAAGTTCAGAATCTGAAGATTCTAAAGAGACAGCTGAAGAAGCTAGTGAAGAATCAAGTGAATCTACTGAAGATTCAAAGGAAGCTAGCGAATCTGAAGAAGAAGAGAAGACTGAACCTGAAGACGTTGCAGAAGAAATCGAAGACGAAGAAAAATAAATTTATTCTAATTTTATATTTACAAGATTATTATTCTCGTCTATTTCTTTTATTTTATTATTTTTATCAATTATAAAACTGATTTGATCTGGATTTAAATGTTTTAATTTCAGATTTTTAGTAAAAATAGATATACCTGAACCAAATTTAAAAATGCAAGAGTCCTCTTCAGGACAGAGTTCATCTTCATGGATTACTTTATTGTCATCCAGTATTGTGAGGATGACGGATTCTGCATCTATGGCTCCAGAATTTTTTATAGTTAAGTTGAAATCAATATATCTTCCTTTTTTTGTTACTTTAAGATCTTCAAAGTATAGATCTGGCAGATTTGGCTGGGAGTAAAGTGTGTTTAAATAATTAATAATTGAAAGATCTAAGATTTGATCGCATGATTCTATTAAAGGATACATTAAACTTCTTTTATTATTTGTATGATCAAAGCCAAAAACGTGCATTAATTCATGTAATGCGACATTTGGATAATCACATTCAATAGTTCTGATTTTGGGGTTTTCATATAAAAGAATAACACCTTCTGTTATTATGTTAAACCTGCCTGTTTGTATTATTTCTTTTGCCCCCCCTTCTCCTGCTACAAAATGTTTTTTTCCTTCGTTTTCAGATACAATCTGGCTTTGTTTGCTGCAGGTGATTTCAATATCTGGATTATTTACTGTTGGGTAAAAACTTATAATAGGAACATTATTGCTTAGTTCATCAAAAGCAAGTCTCATTTTCTGTTTTTTCTCATTATCACAATTATTGTCAATATAATAA
>Ga0310122_10000565_pt1 | contig 23539 bp, 22 predicted proteins | sample CB6_Bottom_1051__FD_203503 | JGI IMG/M metagenome (GOLD analysis project Ga0310122, IMG submission 203503) | Marine microbial communities from Western Arctic Ocean, Canada - CB6_Bottom_1051 | ecosystem: Environmental > Aquatic > Marine > Oceanic | place: Canada: Western Arctic Ocean | collected...
TTCAGCGTTCTGATCTTCAGCGTTCTGATCTTCAGCGTTCTGATCTTTAGCGTTCTGATCTTCAGCGTTCTGATCTTCAGCGTTCTGATCTTCAGCGTTCTGATCTTCAGCGTTCTGATCTTCAGCGTTCTGATCTTCAGCGTTCTGATCGGCACCTGCCGGGATAGCATCGGACGCATCCGGGGACGCATCCGGGGCATCATCCGGAGCATCGTCGTGAACGAGATCAGTCTCATCGTTCATCATCAGGCCTCCTGGTTCCCGGTACCAATGTGCTCGATGGTTCGCTCTCGCAGAACCGTCTTCATCTTGGCGATATCTCTACGCATCTCACGGAGATCTCCGGCTCGCTGGACTTCTTCATTGGCTGCCTTGAGTCGGATCTGAAAGAGAGACTTATGTCTCTTTCGAATCTCGATCTCGAGATCCTCATCCGGCAACTGGCGAAATTCACTGACCTTCATACCGTCGGTCTCCTGCCCACCATCCGTGTTTTCATTCCCAGTTTGTGGGCCATCCGGTTGCATGCCAAACGCGCGGTTTCCTCCGCCGCTCCCTGGATCTCGAACAGCACCTGACCCGGCCGTATCACCGCACACCAGTACTCCGGTTCCCCCTTCCCCTTGCCCATCCGTGTCTCGAGGGGTTTGGAGGTGATGGGCTTGTCGGGGAAGATCCGGATGTAGACCATTCCCGTTCCGGCGAGAGCACGGGTTCCCGCAACACGTCCTGCTTCGATCTGTACCGCGGAAATCCAGCCCGGTTCCAAGGCCACCAGGCCGTACTCGCCAATGTGAACAAAGTTCCCACGGGTAGCGTTGCCACGTACTCGTCCGCGTTGGACTTTTCTACGCTTGACGCGCTTGGGCATCATCGACATGACGCACGCTTCCCTTCTGACTCTGATCCAACACTTCTTCTCCGCGGTAGACCCATGTCTTCACCCCGATGATGCCATAAGTGGTTCTTGCTTCGGCGAATCCGTAATCCACATCCGCCCGAATCGTCGAGAGCGGAATGCTGCCATCGGAAGACTGCTCTGTCCGCGCGATTTCGGCGCCACCGAGTCGTCCCGACAGCATGATTTTCACACCCTCGGCACCACACTCCATCGTGACTCGAACCATCTGTTTCAAGACACGCCGGAACGGCATCCGTCTCCTCAACTGGTCCGTAACATTCTCGGCCAGCAATTGCGCATTGAGATCCGGGTTCTGAACTTCTTTGATGTTGAGATTGAGATCCGCTCCACGACCAACGATCTTCTGCAAGTCCTCGCGCAGTTGCTCGACCTTGGCACCCCGTTTGCCGATGACGACTCCGGGACGAGCTGCATGGAGGTGGATCGTCACATGGTGGCCACTTCGTTCGATTTCGATCTCCGGGATTCCTGCAGAATAGAATTCGTGCTTGATGAAGTTGCGAATCCGGTGGTCCTGGACCAGCAGGGGACCGAAGTCCTTCTTGTTGGCGTACCAGCGCGAGGACCAGTCGCGGGTGATTCCGAGGCGTAGGCTCGTCGGTCTGACCTTATGGCCCATGGAACTAGTTCTCCTTCTTCGCGGTTGCGCCGACCTCGCTGCGATCAGCGAGGAAGATGTTGATGTGAGAGGTTCTCTTCAGGATCGGAAATGCCATTCCCCGGGCCCTGGGACGCCAACGCTTCATCGTCGGCCCTTCGTTGATCATCGCACGGCAGATCACCAGGTTCTCGGCGCTGGCCCCGCCTTCCTGGATCGCGTTGTGCAGCGCAGACTTGATCACCTTGGCGATCATCGGGGCGGCCCTCCGGTCGCTGAATCTCAGCATATCCAGGGCGGCCTCCACGGGCATGTTCCTGACCTGGTCAACCACGTAACGAGCCTTGCGCGCAGTAATCCGCGCGTATCTGTGACTCGCCTTGTATTCAATGACCATCGATCCCTCACCTCCGGGCTGACCCGAACCTGGGTGCGAGCACCCGCTGACTAATTATTTCTTGGCATGTCCACCAAGACGACGGGTGATACTGAACTCTCCCAGTTTGTGCCCGACCATGTTTTCCGAGACCTGAACCGTCTTGAAATCCTTACCGTTATGGACAAGGAAAGTCTGTCCCACGAACTCGGGACTGATGGTGCAGGCACGAGACCACGTCTTGATGGGTTCCGTGGAACCCGCCTCGATATTCTTCTGCACCTTCTTCAACAATTTCAGGTCCATGTAAGGACCCTTCTTCAAGGATCTACCCATGTCTATTTCTTCTTCCGGTGTCGGACGATGCTCTTGCTACTCGGTTTGCTAGGACGACGGGTCTTACCACCCTTGGAGAGGACTCCCGTCGCAGAACAAGGATGACGTCCGCCAGCAGTACGACCTTCGCCGCCACCCATCGGGTGAGCGACCGGGTTCTTGGCCGTGCCCCGAACCTTCGGACGACGTCCTAGCCACCGGGAGCGACCCGCCTTGCCCAGTTTTACGAGATTTTGGTCCTCATTCCCGACAACACCGATCGTCGCACGGCAAGACGAGTTGACGTGACGGATCTCGCCGGAGGGAAGAGCCACTGTCGCGGTCTTTCCCTCGCGCGCCAGGAACTGAGCGCTGCCGCCCGCGGAGCGAACCAGTTTCGCTCCTTGACCCGGAACCAGTTCGATGTTGTGAATCGGCAGACCAACCGGGATGTCTGTCAGCGCCATCGCATTGCCCGGCTTGGGTTCAGCCCCGGGACCGGAACTGACCCGATTGCCGACCTCGAGCCCTCTGGGGGCAAGGATGTAACGTTTCTCACCATCTGCATAATGCAGCAAGGCGATGCGCGCGGTCCGATTCGGATCGTATTCGATGGTCGCAACCCGGGCCGGAACACCATCCTTTTCGCGCCGGAAGTCGATCCGCCGGTAAAGGCGCTTGTGGCCACCACCACGATGTTTCGAGGTGATGTGCCCGTGGTTGTTTCGACCTCCGGTCTTGTGCAGAGGTTCACACAAGGATTTCTCCGGTCTCTTGGCCGTGATCTCCTTGAAATCGGAGACCGAGGCATTGCGTCTGCCTGGAGAAATCGGCTTGTACTTGCGGACGCCCATGGGGTCCCCAATCTCCTTCACCGATCCGATGATCGGCATTCACGATTCTCGGCCAGGATCCGGTCACCAGCTCGAACCAACGAGCCGAGGATCCCGACCATGTTGTTCCGTCTCCGGCAACCGCTGCCGGCGCGACGGGAATGGCTCACAGCAGATCGATCTCGTAGCCCGGTTCCAGGGTCACGATCGCCTTCTTGAACCGGTTGGTAAAACCCATCGACCGTCCCACCCTGCGGCGCTTGCCGGACTGATTGATCGTGTTTACCTTCCGAACTTTTACATCAAAAATTTCTTCTATCGCGGCCTTGACCTGGATCCGATTCGTATCGGTGGCCACCTTGAAGACATATGCATTCTGACTCTCGGTCTGGAACGTACTCTTCTCGGTAATCCGGGCCTCGAAGATGATCGAATGGGGATCTCTCATTGCGCCCCTCCCGGGCCGATGATCTTGCTCTCCAGCTCTTGAACTTCCGCGAAAGCGGATTCCGTCAGCAGTAAATTCCGGCACTTCAAAAGCGAGAGCGCGTTGAAATCACAAACCGGCAATACCTCGACCCCTTCGAGATTCCTCGCCGACATCCAGATGTTGCGACGATCTTCCACCGCCATATCACTGGGAAGTCCTATCAGGAAGGAACTGGCGAGTCCGACAGTTTCGGCAATTTTGCGGAAAGTGGCTGTGGCGGGTTTCTCGGCGCAGATCTCCTGGATTACACGAGTTTCACCATCCAGAAGTTTTGACAGCAGGGCGTGGCGGGTCGCGATGCGACGTTGCTTGCGGGACAGACCGTAATCGTAGGAACGAGGCCGAGGGCCAAATGCGATGCCCCCTCCACGCCAGATCGGTGACTTCCTGGTACCAGCGCGGGCCCGACCGGTTCCCTTCTGCCTCCAGGGTTTGCTTTGGCTGCCTTGGATTTCACCGCGACTCTTGGTCTTGGCTGTCCCTCGCCGCAGTCGACCCTGGTAGCGTCTCACCGCCTCCTTGAGAAGTGCAAAGTTGGGGTAATTGGAGATCTCCCCCGGAGCAAAGGACTTCGTCCCCTGCTCCTGGCCATCGGCTCCGTAATAGGGAACCTCGACCGGGTCCAGTTTCTGAACCTGTCGCGGATTATCGAGTCCGACACTCACGGCTCTCGTCCCATCCCATCCTGAATTCCCTCGGGGTCATTTTGACCTCAAGGGTTTCGCTATTTTTTTCCTGTTTCAAGACTCTCTGCAACGGTCAGGTATGCCCCTGTAGCTCCGGGTACCGCGCCGCGCACGACGAGTAGATTCTTCTCAAAGTCAGTGGCCTCGGCAACGACCTTGAGGTTCCTGACCTTCACTTTCTCGTTTCCAAGTTGTCCTGGCATCTTCTTGCCTTTGATCACGCGTCCGGGGTCTTGCATCATGCCGGTCGAACCGACGGATCGCTTACTCTTGGAGCCATGTCCCTTCGGACCGATTTGATGGTTCCAACGCTTCACCGTTCCGGCGAAGCCCTTGCCTTTACTCACACCCTGGACATCGACCATCTCTACACCCTCGAACAGCGACAGATTGAACTCCTGTCCAACTTCGAGATCCTGCCCCTCGAACACGGGGATCTCGCGAATCACGCGCTTGGCCCCTGTATTGGCCTGTTCGAACAGGCCGGCGCGCGGCTTCCTTGGATCCTTGTCGGTCTCGTCAAAGCCAACCTGCAACGCTTCGTAACCGTCCTTTTCGACACTCTTGATCTGCAGGACGGTGCAGGGCCCCGCCTCGATCAGGGTCACCGGAATCCATCTGCCCGATTCATCGAAGACCTGTGACATTCCCAGTTTCTTGCCGAGGATTGTCTTTCTGTTTCGGCGAGCCAAAGGTCCTCCTAGATCTTGATCCGGATGTTCACACCGGCGGGCATGTTGATCTTTGTCAGCGCATCCATCGTCTTTGAACTGGCCTCACTGATTTCGATGACCCTCTTGTGGGTGCGCATTTCGAACTGTTCGCGAGACTTCTTGTTGACATGGGGAGATCGTAGAACCGTGTAGCGTTCAATTCGTGTGGGCAGAGGAATCGGTCCATGAACACGGGCACCGGTCCGTTTGGCCGTTTCAACGATGGAGGCGGATGCCCCATCGAGAACCTTGTGGTCATAGGCTTCCATGCGTATCCGGATCTTGTTCTTCTGCATGGGCGCTTCTTCTCCAGTTCCTAGGCGATTGCATCGACGGACACGGTCCGACATTCAAATCGTCACCACAATCACGCCGCGACGAACTGGACGCTCCTTGGACTGTGATTCCACACAGCCAGGAAGCACCGTCAAGAGACCCTCGTGAGACACAGAGGCAATACTCAGCCTCGACTCACGAAGGCTCCCCGCGCGCTTTCACGCACCGGTTCCCAATCAGCCAAAGAGCAGACCCGATCGCAAAGATCGGGAGAAATCTCTCGAGGACGCTTCGTTCAGGGTTTCCGTCGAAGCAAGCATCCTCCGGCACTCAGTCAACTCGCATTGCATCCGATGACCGCGACACCACCGCGAAGATAACTCCCCGAACGGCACCCGTAGGCACCTCAGGCGGAAGTCTCCCCGCGCGATCGGGCGAAGTCATCGAAAGCGTGTGATTGTAAGAAGTTGGGACGAACTGTCAACGTGGACAAGGGCAATTTGACCGAGAATCAGCACCGGAACGCCATCGCAGTTGCGACGAGACCCCGATCAGTAGCGGAAGCGCTCGGCCACCTCCTCGGGAGCCTGCGCAAAACCGACCGGTTCGAGCGATACAGCGGCCCGACCCTGGGAGAGCGACCTGAGAGCGGTGGTATAGCCGAATACCTCCGCCAGGGGCACTTTACCGGCAATTTTGCGTAAATCCTGGGCCAGACCTACCTGTTCAATCTGCGCTCTGCGACGCACCAGATCCTGGTGTACAGCCCCGAAATACTCCTCCGGAGTGGTGACCTCGAAGGCCATCAGAGGCTCCAGCAACAGGTCTCCAGCCTTCTTGTGGGCCCCCTGGAAGGCATCGCGGGCCGCCACGGCGAGCCCCATCTCCGTCGTTTCTGGCGTCACCGGGGGTAACTGGATGAGTGCCCGAACCCGGATGAAGGGAAATCCCAGGTCGCCGCCGCCAGTGAGGCAGGAGTGGACCGCGTCTTCCACCGCCTTGCGCCACTCGGGAGCGATGGCAGGGGGACCGCCCTCCCACTCCACAATCGAGCAACTGCCACCTTCCGATGGAGTCGGGGAGAGAGTAATTCGAACCTCTCCGAAGTGATCCTTGCCACCCAACTGTCGCTCGATCCGGACCGATGAGGATCCCCCCCGCACGACCATCTGGCGGTAAGCGACTCTCGGCTTTCCGATGTTGGCGTTGACCTTGAAGTCCCTCTCGAGACGATTCCGGATCACTTCGAGATGGAGTTCTCCCATCCCTGACATGACAAACTGTCCCGTCTCACGGTTGATCTCGATACGAAAGGTTGGATCCTCCCGCGCGATCCGATCCAGTACCTCCTGCAACTTCTCGCGATCACTGCTGGACCGGGGTTCTACTGCCATCGAAATGACGGTCTCGGGAAACACCGGTTCTTCGAGCAACACCTGATTCTTCGCATCACAAAAGGTATCTCCGGTACCACTGTACCGGGGACCGCTCATCGCAACGATGTCACCGGCGACGGCAACCTGCATTGCTTCGCGGGAGTTCGCGTGCATTCGGTACATCGAATTGATCCGCTCGCGCTTTCCCGTACGCGGATTCATCGCGGTCTTTCCCTTCTCGATCGATCCGGAATATACCCGCATATAGATCAACTCACCGTGGGGATCGATCTGTATCTTGAACAGAAGTCCACAGAAGGGAGCATCCGCACCACATTTCACCTGCACTGGCTTTCCTGATTTTGGATGCCGCCCGACGATGGTCTCAACGTCACTCGGGGATGGGAGGTAGTGAATCACGGCATCGAGAAGAGGCTGGATTCCCTTGTTGCCAAGTGCGCTTCCTCCGAGCACCGGAACCCAGAATTGATCGAGAGTGCCTCGCCGGATCGCCTGTCTCAACAGTTCCTCTGACACCTCTGCGCCCTCGATGACCTTTTCCATCACCTCCTCATCGTGATCGGCGATCTTGTCGATCAGGTCCCCCCGCCACAGTTCGGCAGTCTCCTTCATGTCATCATCGATATCGGAATCGAGTACGTCTGCACCGAGGCTCTCTTCATCGAAGGTGAGCTGCCGCATGGTGATGAGATCTACCACCCCTCGAAAATCTGACTCGATGCCCACCGGGATGTTGAGGGGAAGGAGGCGACAGTTCAAATCCTCAGAGATGACGTTGATGACGCGATAATAATCAGCGCCAACCCGATCGAGCTTGTTGATCAGAGCAATTCTTGGAACCTGGTAATAGTTTGCCTGTCTCCACACTGTCTCCGACTGAGCCTGCACACCGGCAACACCACAGAAAATTCCAATTGCTCCGTCCAGGACCCGGAGAGATCTTTCCACTTCCGCCGTAAAATCGACATGGCCCGGGGTATCGATGAGATTCACCATCGTATCCAACCACTCGAAAGTGGTTGCAGCACTCGTGATGGTGATCCCTCGCTCCTGCTCTTCGACGAGCCAGTCCATGTGGGCACTCCCATCATGGACCTCCCCCATGCGATATTCCTTGCCGGAATAGTAGAGGAAGCGCTCTGAAACGGTGGTCTTACCGGCATCGATATGCGCAATAATTCCGATGTTGCGAATCCGAATCATCTCAAGGGTCCCATCCCGGTTGCTCCTGCGTAGCGACAAGTTCGCGCGATTCTGGGCCAATCGACGATGACACTCAAGCGAAGCACAACAGGCTCATACCGCACAGTTCCACATCAACACTTCCAGATCAACGGTGCCATGGCGGATGCGAAACGCCCTCTGGCCTCCATCGGAAGCAAGAGGGCGTTACCGGCAAGATACGTTCAATCCCGGCACGAGGGGAACCCCACGTTTTCCCTACCAGGCATAGTGAGCGAACAACTTGTTCGCTTCTGCCATCTTGTGGGTGTTTTCCTTCCAGGTGATCGAAGCGCCTTCTTTGCGGAAAGCCTGGATCAGTTCTTCGGAGAGGCGCTGTGCCATCGGCTTGCCACTGCGTCCACGACAGGTTTCGATGATGGTCCGGATGGCCAGCGCCTGTGCCCGTCGGCGATTCACTTCGACGGGAACCTGGTAGGTCGCTCCGCCAACACGCCGAGACCGCACCTCGACCTGAGGCATCACGTTCTGGATGGCTGCGAGGAACGCCTCCAACGGTTCGGAATCTGAGATTTTCTGACCGAGAACATCCATCGCCTCGTAAACGATGGCTCTGGCGATCGCCTTCTTACCGTTCCACATCAGACGATTGATGAATTTGGTCACGACCATGCTGTTGTAACGAGGATCGGCTTTCTGAAACCGCTGTGTGGAGCGGAACTTCTGCTTGACGATCTTATTCTTGCGCTTTGCCAAGATTTGCTCCTGAATTATTTCCGCTTCACACCGTATTTGGAACGGCCTTGTTTTCGATCGTCGACCCCCGAGCAGTCGAGGGTGCCTCGAACCACGTGGTAACGGACACCCGGGAGATCTCGTACCCTGCCACCACGGACCAGAACGATGGAGTGCTCCTGGAGGTTGTGGCCCTCACCACCGATGTATGCGGTGATTTCTTTGCCATTGGAAAGTCGCACTCGAGCTACCTTCCGCAGCGCGGAGTTTGGCTTCTTGGGAGTCATGGTCTTCACCTGTAGACACACCCCACGACGCTGAGGGCAGGACTCCAGAACCGGAGACTTGCTCTTCTTCTTTGGCTTCTTACGACCTTTTCGAACCAGCTGATTGATCGTTGGCATACTTTGTCGTTTTCTCCTCTGAGCAGGATGACCCGGAATCTCCTCCGAGTACGGCCCGGCATTCTATCGCTAATCTTTACCTTCATCTGCTGATTTTGAAGCTTCCCCCGATTCCTCATCGATCTCGGTGGCGGGGATCTCATCGGTCACAGAAGCCTCTTCAGGGGCTTCTGTGGTCACATCATCGCTCGCCACCTCCTGAGCGACAGGCTCCTCACTCGCCACCTCCTGAGCGACCGGCTCCTCGATCGCCACCTCTTGAGCGACAGGTTCCTCGATCGCCACCTCTTGAGCGACAGGTTCCTCGCTCGCCACCTCCTGAGCGACAGGTTCCTCGCTCGCCACCTCCTGAGCGACAGGTTCCTCGCTCGCCACCTCCTGAGCGACAGGTTCCTCGCTCGCCACCTCTTGAGCGACGGGCTCCTCGTCGGGAGATTCCAGCACAACCGATTCTCCGGCGGTTTCATCTGCCGGAACCCGAGTAGAAATTTTTCCACCAAAACTCCCCATCAAGAAATCCCTCAACGGATCCGATGGGGTTTTTACTACCGCAGGCTTCTGACCGATGAGTACCGATTCTCTGGGTTTCCTCACGACGGAAGGAGGCTCTGCTAGTTTCCGTACACCCTTATCGAAGTACTTACGATACCCCGTTCCCGCCGGGATCATGTGACCCATGATCACGTTCTCCTTCAATCCAACCAGTCTGTCCTTCTTGCCGGCGAGGGCAGCCTCGGTGAGGACCTTGGTGGTCTCCTGGAAACTCGCAGCAGAGATGAAACTATCAGATTGCACTGCAGCCTTGGTAATCCCCTGGAGTATCGGTTCGGCGGTGGCAGGCATCTTACCCTCCTCGACCAATGCATCACTGAGATCACGGAATTTATGACGATCGACGAGCGTGTCTGGCAACATGTTACTGTCTCCGGGTTCGACCACTCTCACGTTCCTCATCATCTGGCAGATGATCGTCTCGATATGCTTATCGTTGATGGTCACATTCTGGGAGAGATACACCCCCTGGACCTCTTCGATGAGGTAGCGCTGTACTTCGGCAACGCCTTCGACCCGAAGGATGTCCTTGGGCACCTTGTCTCCATCGGTGAGGGGTTGACCGTGAATGACGATGTCGCCCTTGGTGACCCTGAAGTGCTTTCCGGGTGGTACCACGTGTTCGTAGATCTCGCCATCATCGGTGACGACGTTGATGATCGCCTTACCACGTTTCTTCTCACCCATCTCGATGGTGCCATCGACCTCCGCGATCACCGCAGGATTCTTGGGCTTGCGAACCTCGAAGATCTCGGTAACCCGTGGCAATCCTCCGGTGATGTCCTGGGTTCCAGTGATCTCTCTGGGAGATTTGGCCAGTAGATCGCCTGGTGAGACCTTCTGCTTGTCTGCCACCTGTATGAAGGCGCGTTCCGGAATCGGGTAGGCGGCAACGATGTCGCCTCCCTTTGCTTTCGTCCGGATGATGATCTGCGGATGCAACTCACCCTTGTGCTCCAGGATGATCCTTCGATCTTTGTTCGACACCGGATCCTTCTCTATCTTGAGGGTTGCCCCCTCGACGATGTCCTCGTAGGTGGCATAACCCTTGACGTCAGCCAGGATCGACTGGGAGTGGGGATCCCACTCGTAGAGGGTCGTACCCTTGCGAACCACTGCACCATCTTCCACGTGGAGAATGGCACCAATTTGCAACTCGTGACTTTCCAGATCCTTGCCATCCTTGATGACCGCCAGGATTCCCCGACGACGGAGAACGATTTCTTTCCCATCTTTGTTGGGGACATGCTTCGTCTCTCGTAGTTCGACAGTCCCGGCACCCTTTGCCCGGATGATTGGTTCCTGAACCGCTTTCGATGCCACCCCTCCGATGTGGAAGGTACGCATCGTCAGCTGAGTTCCCGGTTCACCGATGGACTGGGCGGCGACGATTCCGACAGCGACTCCCTGCTCGACCAGGATTCCGGTCGAGAGATCCATTCCGTAGCAAAGAGCGCAACAACCCAGCGGAGCATTACAGGAGAGAGGACTACGAACGAGGATCTTTTCATGTCCTAGATCCTGAATCTTCTCAGCGGTCTCGCGGTCGATCACCCCGTTGACCTCGACGAGAACATCCCCGGAAACCGGATCCTTGATCTCGGCAATGGAAACGCGCCCGTAGATCCGTGCAGAGAGTGAAATCGCCTCCTTGTCACCTCGCTTCATCGCCTTCTTGGCGATGCCATTGGGGGTCCCACAGTCGTGGCCGTTGACGACAACATTCTGGGCAACGTCAGCAAGTTTACGCGTCAAGTAACCCGAGTCAGCGGTCTTCAGGGCGGTGTCAGCCAGCCCCTTACGCGCACCGTGGGTCGAGGAGAAATACTCCAGGACCCTCAATCCCTCGCGGAAAGACGCCTTGATGGGAGTCTCGATGATCTCTCCGGATGGTTTCGCCATCAGTCCGCGCATCCCGGCGAGTTGTCGAATCTGGGTGACGCTTCCTCGTGCGCCGGATTCCACCATCACGAAAATCGGATTCACGTACTGGTCCCCGGGAGTGAAATCTTCCCTGAGACTTTGCATCAGTTGATCACCCACCTGGTTAGTGGTGTGGGTCCAACGGTCGATGATCTGGCTACGACGTTCATCGTTGGTGATCACGCCATTTTGATGGCGCTTCTCGATCTCATCGACCTGTGCCTGAGTCACAGCGATGATGTCTTTCTTCGTCGCAGGACTGCGGAGATCGTCGATACTGAAGGAAAGGCCCGAACGGGTCGCTGCCTTGAAACCGAGATTCTTCATGTCATCGAGAAACTTCAACGTCGCACGCCGGCCAAGCAATTTGAAGCAGACCGCGATGATTGCGCGGAGATCTTTCTTGCTGAGAGCGTGGTTGTAGAAGGGCATTTCATCGTAATCGAGCAGGTCATTGAAGATGATCCTGCCCGGAGTGGTCACGTGGAATCCATCGTCATCTGGCGGTTCAACCACGCCAGGACTGCTCATGATGACCTTCTCCTCGGGGAATCTGACCTTGATCTGCGCGTGTCCATGGACCTTCCCGGATCCCAGGGCGGTGTGGACCTCCTCGAGACAGGAGAATTGGATCTCACAGCCGGGCATCTCTTCCTTGTCGAGGGTCAGATAGAAGCAACCCATCACGATGTCCTGTGAAGGCGCAATGATCGGGTTTCCATGTGCAGGAGAGAAGACGTTGTTGGTCGACAACATCAGGTTCTGAGCTTCGAGTTGGGCCTCGATCGATAGTGGCAGGTGTACCGCCATCTGATCGCCATCGAAATCTGCGTTGAATCCCTCGCAAACCAGCGGGTGGACCAGAATCGCGTTGCCCTCGATGAGGACCGGTTCGAAAGCTTGAATTCCCATCCGGTGCAAAGTGGGTGCGCGGTTGAGCAGCACTGGATGGCCCCGTGTCACCTCTTCGAGGATGTCCCAGACCTCGTCGTCCTTACGCTCGAGCATCTTTTTGGCACTCTTGATGGTATCGGCATAGCCGAGTTCCTTGAGTCTTCGGATGATGAAGGGCTGGAACAGTTCGAGCGCGATCTTTTTTGGCAAACCGCACTGATGCAACTGGAGTTCCGGACCCACCGCGATGACGGAGCGGGCAGAGTAGTCGACACGCTTTCCGAGCAGATTCTCCCTGAATCGACCCTGCTTACCCTTGATCATGTCTGTCAGCGACTTGAGGGGACGATTATTCGAACCGAGTACCGGTCTGCGACAACGGTTGTTATCGAACAGGGCATCGACGGAGTGCTGGAGCATCCGCTTCTCGTTTCGGATGATCACCTCAGGTGCATTGAGGTCGAGCAACTTCTTCAGCCGGTTGTTCCGGTTGATCAAACGTCGATAGAGATCATTGAGGTCACTGGTGGCAAAGTTACCGCTTTCGAGCAATACCAGTGGACGGAGATCCGGAGGAATCACGGGAACCGCCTCGAGAACCATCCACTCCGCCTTGTTCCCGGAGTTCAGCACGGTACGGATGATCTTGAGTCTACGGATCAGGCTAGCTCGCTTCTGCTTCGACCTGGTGTTCTCGTACTCTTCCATCAACTCATCGAACAACGAACTCAATTCGAGACGATTGATCATCGTGCGGATCGCATCGGCTCCCATATCCGCCTTGAATTCATCCCCATATCTCTCACGGGCAAGTCGGTACTCTTCCTCTCCGAGAAGTTGTTTCTCCTTGAGAGGGGTGTCGCCGGGTTCAATCACCAGGTAATCCTGGTAATAGATCACCCGCTCGAGGTGAGTCGTCTTCATGTCGAGCAGATTGCCCAGACGTGACGGCATCGCCTTGAAGAACCAGATGTGCACGATCGGAGCTGCCAGATTGATGTGCCCCATGCGCTCACGGCGAACGCGAGAATGAGCCACCTTCACTCCACAGCGGTCACAGATGATCCCCTTGTGCTTGATGCCCTTGTACTTGCCACAAGCACACTCCCAGTCCCTTTCAGGCCCGAAGATACGCTCGCAGAAGAGGCCATCCTTTTCCGGACGGTAGGTCCGGTAATTGATCGTCTCGGGCTTACGTACCTCTCCCTGTGACCAGGAGAGGATGTCCGTCGGTGATGCCAGCCGGATATTTACCGCGGCGTAATCATTCACCTTGTCATAGACAGGCTCAATCATTTGATCACTTCTTTTCCAGTTCGAGGTTCAAACCAAGGCCCTTGATCTCATTGGTGAGCACGTCGAAAGAAACGGGGGTGCCCGCTTGCAGGCTGTTCTCACCCTTTACCATCGACTCGTAGATCTTGGCCCGACCATCGACATCATCAGATTTTGCGGTCAGCAGTTCCTGCAGGATGTGTGCAGCACCGTAGGCCTCGAGAGCCCAGACTTCCATCTCGCCGAATCGCTGCCCTCCAAATCTCGCCTTTCCACCCAGTGGTTGCTGAGTGATGAGGGAGTAGGGACCTGTCGCGCGTGCATGAATCTTGTCATCGACCAGGTGATGCAGTTTCAGCAGGTACATCCGACCAACGGTAATCTTCTGTTCCATCGGCTCTCCGGTGCGACCGTCGTAGAGCACAGACTTCCCATCGGCGGAAATCCCCGCCTTCTTCATTTCCACTACGATCTCTTCTTCTGTCGCCCCATCGAACACAGGAGTCACAGCGCGATAACCGAGTTTGTCGGCAGCCCAACCGAGTTGGGTCTCGAGGATCTGTCCCAGGTTCATCCGGGACGGCACACCGAGCGGATTCAGGATCACCTCGACAGGTGTCCCATCCTCGAGGAAAGGCAGATCCTCGAGAGGCAGGATTCTGGAGATCACACCCTTGTTGCCGTGACGACCTGCCATCTTGTCACCAACGGAGAGGTTTCTCTTCGTAGCCACGTAAACCTTGACCATCTCGATCACACCCGGTGACAACTCATCGCCGCGGGTCAGTCGATTCACATCACGATTCTTCGTGTCTTCGAGTTCTTCCATCTTCTGTTGATGCTTGAACAAAGATGCTTTGATCAGGCTGTTCTTCTTGTCGGAGGAGCCGAAGAATTGTTCGGGATCCATGGCAATCTTGACGGAGTGAACACTCTTGGTGGCGTAGAGTTCCTCGGTCTTGAAAACACGGCCCGTCGCTGGATCTCTCGGCGTTGTCCCCAGAACGGCTCGCAACTCATCGAGCAATGTGTCGATCTCGAACATGATTCCCTCATGAGTACGAGATTCGATCTCCTCCACCTTCGCCTTGATGACTTTTCGCTCCTCCGGTGAATGCTCGCTACGTCTGGAGAACTTCTTCGAATCGATGACGACTCCCTCGATACCGGAAGAAACCGTGAGAGACTCGTTCTTGACGTCCTCACCGGCACGACCAAATATCGCATGGAGCAGTTTCTCTTCGGGAGAGAGTTCACTCTTGGACTTGGGAACAACCTTACCGACCAGAATATCTCCCTGAGAGACGCGCGTTCCGGTCTTGACGATCCCGTCATCATCGAGTTTTGCGAGAACTCGCTCCGAAACGTTTGGAATATCGCGGGTAAACTCTTCACGTCCCAGTTTCGTCTCTCTGACCTCGATCTCGAATTCATCGATATGGATCGAAGTGTAGATGTCATCTCGAACCAGTTGCTCGCTGACGATGATCGCATCCTCGAAGTTGTATCCATCCCAGGACATGAAGGCGACGAGGATGTTTCTCCCGAGCGACAGGATACCGTCCTGGGTCGCCGCGCCATCGGCGATCACTTCTCCTTCTTCAACCACGTCACCCAGATTCACGCAGGGGCGTTGATTCTGGCATGTGCGCTCGTTGAGTCCCCTGTACTTGCGCAATTCGATTCTCTCGCCGTCCACCTCTATGTGGGTCGAGTCGACAGAGGTCACCTTGCCCGAATGCGGCGATCTCAACACCATTCCCGAGTACTTGGAGACGTACTGCTCCATACCCGTTCCTACCAGAGGAGGTTCCGTCTGCAGCAGCGGCACTGCCTGACGCATCATGTTCGAACCCATCAGTGCACGGTTCGCATCGTCATGCTCGAGGAATGGAATCAAAGCAGCAGAGACCCCGATCAACTGCTTGGAAGAAACGTCCATCAGTTCGATCTTTGACGGCTCCACCATGATGAACTCACCGTTGTAGCGAGCCAGTACCAGATCTCCGATCAGGTTCCCCTCGTCATCTACAGGAGTGTCCGCTGGTGTCAGATAGAGGTTCTCTTCCTCATCTGCACGAAGGAATCGAATCGAATCCTTGTCGATCTGAGCCTTTCCTTTGTTCACCTGGAAATAGGGAGTGATGAGGAACCCGTACTCATCGATGGTTGCAAAGACACTGAGGCTCGAGATCAGTCCGATATTCGTACCCTCGGGAGTCTCGATGGGGCAGATGCGGCCATAGTGCGAGATATGAACATCTCGAACCTCGAAACCGGCTCGCTTTCTGTTCAGTCCACCGGGCCCGAGTGCACTCAAGCGGCGCTCGTGGGTCAATTGTGACAGCGGATTGGTCTGGTCCACCACCTGGGAGAGTTCACCGCGCCCGAAGAAAAACTCTACTGAGGAGGAGATGGTCTTCGAGTTGATGACCGAGCGTGGAGTCAGATTCTCCGGTTCCATCATGCTCATTCGCTCCTGGACGGTGCGCTTCAACTTCAGGAACCCTTTTCGCATCTCCTCGCCGGCAAGTTCCTCGATGGTTCGAACACGTCGGTTTCCGAGGTGATCGATATCGTCAAGTTTTCCTTTTCGGTCCCGCAGTTTGAAGATGTAATCGATCGACTCCAGGATGTCCTCGGGCTGAAGCGTCTGCTCGGATTCCGAAATCGCGAGTTTGAACTTACGGTTGATACGAAAACGCCCGACACGTCCCAGGCGATATTTGTTCGGATTGTAGAACTTGTCGAAGAAGAGTTCCCGAGCCTTCGCTGCCTGGGGCGGATTACCGGGGCGAAGCCGCTGGTAAATCTTGATCAGGGCGTCCTCGTAGTCGATCGAAGGGTCTTCTTTGAGAGTTTTGAGAATCAGATCGTCAAACTGTATTGGCAGTACCTTGAAACTCTTCTTTCCACCACGCTTGGCAGTCATCTCTTCGGAGAAATATGACTTCAAGAAGGTCTCGGTGAAAACATCCCCGGTCGGCAGCAGAATCTCGCCGGTCTCTGCATCCAGGAGGTCTTCGGCAGTAACCCGGCCACTTCGAACCTCGTCATCTTCGTCCCCTGTGAGTTTATCGATACTCTTGAGGCTCCCGACCCTGATGGTCTCGACGTCATAAAAGAGCTCCAGGATGGCCGTAGAGGTTCCGAATCGTTCATCCATCGCCCGCAATAGCATCGTGGCGGGAAATTTACCGCTCTGGTCGATCCGGACCGTCAAGGCACCCTTCTTGGTCACGTTGAACTCGACCCAGGAACCCCGTTCGGGAATGATCCGGCACGAATGTAGTCTGACATCTCCCGAGTGAATCTCTTCGCTGAAATCGACTCCCGGAGACCGATGTAACTGGCTGACGATAACGCGCTCGGAACCGTTGACGATGAACTCGCCTCCACCGATCATCATCGGTAGTTCACCGAGGAAGACTTCTTCCTCGATCGACTCACCCTCTTTTTCCATCCTCAACCGGATTTTGAATGGGGTACCATAGGTAAGCTTCAACTGGCGGCATTCATCGACGGTGTATCGCGGTCGTCCCAGGTCATAACCCAGGTACGTCAACGAAATATTGCCGTCGTAACTCTCGATGGGGAAGATCTCGCGCAAGATCGACTCGAGACCGATGTTGTCGCGATCTGTCCAGTGCACGCCCCTCTGCAGGAACTGCGAATAGGCATTCCTCTGCAATTCCATCAGATTCGGAATCGGCACCGTCCGGATGCCACCGCCGAAGACCATGGTTTCACGGTCTTTAGACTTCATGCTGAACCCTTTCTCGATTACTGAACATGGCCCGACCCGTGTCAGGTCGTAACCCGTCCGTCCCTGGTCGATAGCCACTCCCACCGGGAGTCGATACCGGCAACCTTCGTTTCGAGGCTCAATCCTCGAGCGAGGTAGTCTGCTGCGGCAACCCGTTGACGGCTGCCCGGGACAGGTGAGGAAATCTTCCAGACGTGGGCTCCGCCCCCGCCGTACCACTGACTTCCGAAATCCCGGAGGCGCTCCCCCCGCTTGGGTGCTCCCCCGCAATCGATGATTCAGAACACACTGAGCACACTGATCACGAACCGAGTTGCGGAACTCCGCGCCTTCGAGGAGGGCACAGCCCCCCGGGTCATGGAGATTCCACGATGGAACAAATCGGCTCTATTTGAGCTCGGCGGTCGCTCCGGCTTCTTCGAGTTCTTTCTTGAGCTTCTCGCCATCCTCTTTCGAGACGCCTTCCTTGACCGGCTTCGGAGCACCTTCCACCAGATCTTTCGCCTCTTTGAGGCCGAGACCAGTGATTTTACGCACCGCCTTGATGACGGGGATCTTCTTTTCCCCGAAGGAGGTAAGGATGACATCGAATTCGATCTGCTCCTCCTCCGCTTCTTCACCGCCGCCAGCCATCATCGGCATACCCATCATCGGCATACCAACGCTGGCAGTCACTCCAAACTCATCCTCGAGCACATCCTTGAGCTCGACGAGTTCCATGACACTGAGGTCCTTGATGTTATTCATGAGGGCACCCACTTTTTTGCTCGGGGCGGCCTTCTCAGTGTCAGTTGCAGCTTCATCCGACATGGCTGCTACTCTCCTTCTTCAATTTTCTTGTCTGCGATCGCCTGCAACACACCGGGGATTCCAGTGAGCAGGTTCTGGGTAATGGCGACCAGGCCAGTCAGCGGTCCGGCAATCGCAGAAACAACCGCTGCATACGTTTCCTCAACACTCAACATCTTGGTGAGATTCTCTGCCTCGACAGGCCCGAGAATCTCACCTTCGAATACGCCACCTCTGAGTGGCATCTTTTTCCTGTTCTTTTTTCTCCAGGCTGCTATCGACTTACTCGCGGTGATGGCATCGGTATCACCGAGTACCAGTGCCAGAGGTCCCAGATAAGTCTCTTCCGGAAACTCCGTTCCCTTGTCCGTCATCACTCGTTTGAGAATCGAATTCTTGACGACGTTCACGGACAGGCCCTCGGAACGGAGTTCGTTGCGAACTTCGAAATCCTGATGCGAATTCAGGCCGGAAAAATCGACGAGCAGCAAATCACCGGCATCGTCGAGACGCTGGAGCAATTGCTCCGACATCATGACTTTGAGCCTACGGGCCATGTGGCCCTCCCTTCCTGCTCTCTCGTGCTACGCTCCGCAAACGATCGAAATTGATGGCGACATCGTTGATTTGATGTGAACTTTCTTCATGTAGACACCCTTGGTTGAGGTCGGCTTCAACTTCTCCAGATGGCCAATAAAGGCCTCGATGTTCTCGGAGAGTTTCGTCTCCTCGAAACTACAACGACCAACTGGAGCGTGGACGATCCCACTAGCATCGTTACGGAACTCGATTTTTCCCGCGACGAAATCGGCGACAGCAGCGGCCACTTCGGTAGTCACGGTTCCTGATTTCGGGGTCGGCATCTTGCCTTGAGGTCCAAGTACCTTTCCGAGCTTTCCGACGAATCGCATCATCGATGGATGCGCGATAGCGATGTCAAACTCGAACCAGCCGCCCTCGATCTTCTCGGCAAGTTCGGCTGCGCCAACCTCACAGGCTCCTGCTTCCTTGGCCTCATCGGCAGCAGGTCCCTCGACAAATGCGATGACTCTGACTTCCTTGCCAATTCCGTGCGGAAGCGAGAAAGCGCCGCGGACATTCTGGTTACCCTGTCGAGGATCGATACCGAGACGAACGGCGATCTCCACCGTCTCGTCGAACTTGGCGCCCTGAAAACCCTTCAAGATCTTGACCGCCTCGGGCACATCCAGAGGACCTGAATCGCCATTACGCGACTTGTTGGCAACGTGACGTTTGCTGAATCTTGCCATCAGTCCTCCTCACCCTCACGGGAGTCCTCGACCACCTCGCCGGAGTCCTCGACCACCTCGCCGGAGCCCTCGACCACCTCGCCCTCAACCACCTCGCCCTCCAACAACGCGCCCTCCATCAACGCGCCCTCCAGCGCCACGCCCATGCTCCGGGCAGTACCCTCGATGATGCGGGCAGCAGCTTCAGGAGAGGCGGCGTTGAGGTCCTCGGCCTTCATCTCGACGATTTCTTGCACCTGCTCCGGGGTGATGACGCCGACCGTCTCGTGCCCAGGCGTGCTCGCTGCCTTGTCCATTCCCAGCGCCTTTTTGATCAGAACTGCTGCCGGTGGAGACTTCAGAATGAAGTCGAAGGAACGATCCGAGTAGACACTGATCACAACAGGGATGATCAGCCCTTGCCGACCCGATGTTTCAGCGTTGAAGCGCTGAACAAACTCCCCGATGTTGACCCCGGCCTGACCGAGAACAGGGCCGACCGGGGGTGCAGGCGTGGCCTGCCCTCCGGCTACCTGCAATTTGATCGTGCTGATCACGGTCTTACGTTTCGCCATATCTCACCCGTCCTGCGGTCTACGGAACGACTGTCTCCAGCGCTCCTCCCGCATGAATCCCGATCATCTCGAGATCAAGTCTGTTCCACTTGCCAGTACTCGAGGTCCACCGGGGTCTCCCTGCCGAAGATGGTGACCAACACACGCAGTTTGCCCGTCTTCGGATGAACCTCGTCGACAATCCCCTCGAAGTTCTCGAAGGGACCGTCCTTCACCTTCACGGTATCGTTCTTCTTCACGTCGATCTTCAGTTCAGGCGGAGCCTCGCTCTCGCGCTGCTCCATCATGTCTCGCAATTTCCTGACCTCGTCAGGGAGCATCGGCATCGGCTTGTCGCTTGGCTTCCCACCAACGAAGGAACCGACTCCCTGGATGTCCCGTAGGAGATACCAGATCTCATCCACCAGTTGGCACTCCATGAAGAAGTAACCCTGGTAGAGTTTGTGCTCCCGGACCCTCTTTTTGCCGTCCTTGATCTCGGTGACCTTCTGCTTCGGAACCTCGATCTTCCTGACGTGGTGATCGAGTCCGCTCAAGAGGAGTTTCTTTTCCACCTTTCGTGAGAGGGTGTCCTCGCGGCCGTTGGCCACCTTGATGACGTACCACTCGTAGGCAAGTTCTCCCGCCGGAACTTTCTTGATACGCGAAGTCTTGGGGCTCACAGGAGCCTCCTCGACCGGTTCCGCATCAGGTGTTTCTTCCGGCTCCTCTCGAGGTTCTTCTTCGACACTCTCTTCTTCGGTGCTCGCTTCTTCAGCACTCTCTTCTTCGGTGCTTGCTTCTTCAGCACTCGCTTCTTCGGTGCTTGCTTCTTCAGCACTCTCTTCTTCGGTGCTCTCTTCTTCGGTGCTTGCTTCTTCAGCACTCGCTTCTTCGGTGCTTGCTTCTTCGCTGCTCTCTTCTTGCTCGGTCACTTCGCCGGCGGTCTGCTCGGCAGGATCCGCCGTCTCATCGGTCATCGAATCGCCGGAGGCTACCGACTTCTCGACTTCGTCTGTTTCCCCGATGGAAGAGTAAATGTTCATCATTTCAATCATCCGTACACAAGTCCGGTGGCCCACTCAAAAAAGAGATTTGCCATCGTGATCCAGCCCATGATCACGATGCAGGTGATGACCACTATGATCGAATTCTTGGTCGTCTGCGATCGGTTCGGCCATGTCACCTTCTCGATGAGTTCTTTCTCGGTATCGATCAGAAAATCACTCACGCGTTGCTGGTTGTAGTACCACATTCCTGTCAGGACGAACGGAACGAAAATCAACACGGAGAAGAGTGCTTGAAACTGGACCGGCCAGTTCAGTAAGGGAATCACGAAGAGGACGTCAGTCCCCCAGTCATTTCCTTCGAACCATTCGAAGGTGTTGACGGCGGCGACGAGACCCACCAGGAACAAAATGCTGGCGAGGGCACCACGAGCCCATTTGCCATCGCCTTCTCTGTAGGCCCGAAAAAAACTCATTGCCGTCACTTCCCGTGTTTTAACTTCTCACATCGGGATTCATGCAAAGGAATCGATCCCGAATCACATCAGCGTTCACGACAGGAGAACTCCCTCATGATCACGGCAGTGCCCGCAAGCGGTTCAGAGCTGGCAGGGCAGGGAGGACTCGAACCCCCAACCCGCGGATTTGGAATCCGCTGCTCTACCAATTGGAGCTACTGCCCTCCTGTCCTCTCCGCACTCACTCGAGGCACCCACGAAACACAAACTGGCCGCCCTATCAGCCACAACCAGGCGATTCCCCTGTTTGCGGGACAAGGGACGCCGCACTGCCATCGAGGCGGTACGGCGTCCCCGGCCATGTCTCTCTACTATTCCTGCAAATCAGGCCAGCACCTTGCTCACGACCCCTGCACCAACCGTCTTGCCGCCCTCGCGGATGGCGAAACGAAGTTGTTCGGTCATGGCGATCGGCTGAATCAGTGTCACCTTGATCTTCGCGTTATCCCCGGGCATGCACATATCAGCACCGAGAACCTCGGTGTTGCCCGTCACATCCGTGGTACGGAAGTAAAACTGCGGACGATAACCATTGAAGAAGGGCGAGTGACGACCACCCTCGTCCTTGGAGAGGATGTAAACCTCTGCCTCGAACTCGGTGTGTGGGGTGATGCTGCCAGGCTTGGCCAGCACCTGCCCGCGGGTCACTTCATCTTTCTTGGTTCCACGCAGCAGACAACCAACATTGTCTCCGGCCTGTCCTTCATCGAGCGTCTTCTGAAACATCTCGACTCCGGTGCAGGTGGTTTTCTCGGTATCCCTGATTCCGACGATCTCGACCTCGTCGCCAGTTCTGACGATTCCACACTCGATACGACCAGTCACCACGGTTCCCCGACCTTCGATGGAGAACACATCCTCCACGGGCATCAGGAAGGCCTTGTCCATATCTCGCTCGGGAAGATCGATGTACTCATCGACCGCACTCATCAACTCGTTGATCGCACCGGCGGCTTCGCTGGTTGGATCTTCGAGAGCCTTGAGAGCACTCCCCTTGATGACCGGAATGTCATCGCCAGGAAAATCGTACTCGCTGAGCAATTCACGGACTTCCATCTCGACGAGTTCGAGCAGTTCCTCATCGTCGACCATGTCCGCCTTGTTCATGAAGACCACGATCTTCGGAACCCCGACCTGACGCGCCAGCAGGATGTGCTCACGAGTCTGGGGCATGGGGCCGTCAGCAGCGGAAACGACCAGAATAGCCCCGTCCATCTGAGCAGCACCCGTGATCATGTTCTTGACGTAGTCAGCGTGTCCCGGGCAATCGACGTGAGCATAGTGACGGTTCTCCGTCGAATACTCGACGTGAGCGGTCGCGATGGTGATCCCACGCTCCCGTTCCTCCGGGGCATTGTCGATCTGATCGAAAGTCTTTACCGTGGCGCCTCCGACCAAATGAAGAACACTAGTAATCGCAGCCGTCAAAGTCGTCTTGCCATGGTCGACGTGACCGATGGTTCCAACGTTACAGTGAGGCTTGTCTCGTACGAAGATTTCCTTCGCCATCTTGGAAAACTCCCCGCCCGTTCGGACCGCAGGGCGGTCCAGCCGGGTCTCTTCACCTGCCTCACCGGCCGCACAAGCGAACCGGGTTCGGCTTACCTTCGATTTTTCCCCATGCCAGTGCACGGGTTCCGTTGTCTGGAGCTGCTGACGGGATTTGAACCCGTGACCTCGTCCTTACCAAGGACGCGCTCTACCGACTGAGCTACAGCAGCCCTGTCTCTCTCTGCGACGACACGTCCTGTGCCGCGTAGATTCCTGGAGCGGGTGATGGGAATCGAACCCACATAGCCAGCTTGGAAGGCTGGTGCTTTACCACTAAGCTACACCCGCGATTCACGCGCACCACGCGGCCCTGCCCGTGATCCAAATCTGAAGACTCGAATCTGGCTCGTGACCACTAACAAAACTCGAACACGATGTCATTGACGATCCAGCATCGTGATCGATTTCGAACCACGATCTTCCCCGTTGAATTCAGCGCGCTCTTCTGCTGTGTTACTTCCGCGAAAAAATGCGCCTACCCCACTTCGGAGATCACTCCAACCAACCGAACCGGTCCCGCCCCCGGGAAAACC
>Ga0310122_10000566_pt1 | contig 23530 bp, 17 predicted proteins | sample CB6_Bottom_1051__FD_203503 | JGI IMG/M metagenome (GOLD analysis project Ga0310122, IMG submission 203503) | Marine microbial communities from Western Arctic Ocean, Canada - CB6_Bottom_1051 | ecosystem: Environmental > Aquatic > Marine > Oceanic | place: Canada: Western Arctic Ocean | collected...
GAGTTGAACGTCTCCAGTGCCGTGTCCTTAATCCGACACACGCCTTGTGTACCCGTGGCGACCCATAGCCTGCCGACCCGATCCTCCGTGATCCACGTCCCGTGATTCTCGGCCAGACCGTCATCCCTGCCCAGAGAGACAAACCCGTGACCGTCATAGCGGGCCACGGTGCAGGAACTCTCGCTGTCGAACGCCCCGGTGGCGAACCACAGCCTTCCCTTGCGATCTTCCAGGATGCAGTTCACCGAGCCGGTTCCGAGTCCGTCTTTGTAGTTGAAAGTCGAGAAGGCTTCACCGTCGAAGCGACTGACACCGCCGTTTTTTGTACCGATCCACAGATTGCCCTGGCAGTCCTGCAGGATCGATCGGATATTGTCGCCCGCCAGTCCGTCTTCGCTCGTGTAGGTGGCGAACGCGCGACCGTCGTAGCGGCTGATGCCGCCTCCGAAGGTCCCGATCCACAGGCCTCCGTCGCGGTCCTGAAGCAGATTCGACACGTAGTTGTGCGCCAGGCCATCCGCCGCTGTGAAGGCGGAGAACTCCTCCCCGTCGAAGCGGCAGGCGCCACCACTGCTGGCAAACCAGAGATTTCCCTCACGGTCTTCGATCAGGTTGCACACGTCGTTTCCCGCGAGCCCATCCTCTTCGCTGTAGGTGGTGAACTCCACGCCGTCGAAGCGGGACACCCCTGAGCCCCGGGTCGCAAACCAGATGCAGCCGTCTCGAGCTTCGAGAACCCCTGCGACGACAGAGTCGGCCAGACCGTCTTTGACACTCAGGCTCCACCACGCTCCCTGGCGGGTGCCAGGTCCGGCCGTCGCCGTCCTCCCCGATCCGGCGGGCGTAGCATAGAGGCCGAACTCGTAGCGCAGCAGTGGCGCCATCTCGGCGATCATCCCGGCCGTGAAGTATCCGTAGTGGAACAGCTCCATCCCGGGGCGCCGCGTGGCTGCGAAGGTCGTTCCGAAAATGGCCCCGAGGTTCCTCAGGGCCTCTCGCCACACCGGACTCTTGTGCAGGGCCCGCTGTCGCGTCGAGATGTGGGCAGGCGAGGGCAGCTCGAACAGACGGCTAAAAATGCCCGGCACGGCGTTCCGCCCCGACTCCGCCGCCTCCACGAGGTCATGTTGCTTCAGGATTCGGAGCAGCTTGGGCCAGTGGTTGGTCTCGAACTCACCCAGGCGGCCGGGGGGTACCCAGAGCGACAATCTGGCGAGTTTGGCATGTCGGATCCGTCTCCTATGGTCGAGATTGCCTGGGACAGGCCAGCCAGGAACGGATGTTACTCGTACCTCCAGACTTCCTCTGCAGCGGCCCGGGTAATGCCCGCATGGCGCCATATCGAGCTCAGCGTGCCCTTGGGGATGCTTCTCTTGTTGCGGGGTACGACGACCACGCGATTCTTGCCCTCGTATTCTCCTGCGTAGATGTCTTCCTTGCCGTGTCGCACAAGAGTAATGCGGATCTTATTCAATATCCGGGCTAATCCGGGCTACGTCCTTGCTCGACAGGTTCTTAGGCATTCTCGAGCGCCAGGGGGATGGCTTTCAGGGACTGTTCGGAGACCTCGTCCTCGGAGAATAGAAAGTCCTTGAGCTCGTCCATGGGCACGGGACGGTAGATTTCGTCTCCACGCTTTTCGGATCCCATGTACTCGAGGAAGGCCTCCATCGCGCTTTTCAGGCCATCGATCGCTTCTTTCTTCGTACTCCCGCAGGAAGCGATGTCCAGTTCGACGCACAGAGAGGCGTACTGATTCCCTCTTTTTTCACCAGACAAGTAAACCATTTCATAGCAGTGCTCCTTTCTGCCGGGGACGCCCCGCCGGCCGCTCTTCGCGCGCACTCGTGAAAGAAGCCGGAACTTCCAACTCCCGACCGACGATCACTTCCAAACGCCCGTGCCTGTGTGCCTCCAATACCTCAAGGCTTGGCTCATGTGGGTCGAAGCAGTGTCGCCGAACTCTCACCATTGCTACGCACCGCTCTCGGTAAGAGCAATCGCAGCGGCAGAGAACTCTCTGAAGGAGGACCGGTACCCGGGTGAGACGATCCCAGGCTTCGGCGCCCAGGATCTGGCACGGTCTCGCATCCTGTAGCCGGGGACATGATGGCCCATCCAGTGGCCCCCAAAGCAGGGGTCCTCACTCGATTGGTAGTGCCGTTCCTACGGAGGCGAGCGCCTCACGTGGAGACCCCATGAGCCAATGCCGAAATCCACTAGAGTCCTGTCGCAGAAATAACTTGCCAAATTCGGGGGTAAGAGATCCGCAGGATCTCCGGCGCCACGGGCCGGGATGGATCGGCTCCAGAATGGTAAGGTATTTCTGCGACAGGACACCAGGCGCGCCGGCAATGTGCGGCATTTAGATGGAGATTGAGAGAGCAGGGACGAACCTGGTCCGCGCACAGGTCAGCGCGAGTCAGCAAGAATCAGGGAAGCGGCGAAGGCTCGATGGTGCCCTGCAGTTTGCGCTCTACCTCGCTGTCGTCGGGCACCAGGTCCAGGGCGCGGCGCCAGTGTTGGGCGGCCTTCTCCGCTTGGCCCAGCCTGTGGGCGATGTCGCCGGCGTGGTCGTAGATCACGGCCTGTTCTTCCTCCTCGTGGTCTTTCATCTGCTCCAGTGCCTTGGCCAGGAAACGCTCGGCCTGCTCCAGTTCGCCCAGCTGGTAGTGGGCCCAACCCAGGCTGTCAAAGAAGGCCCCGTTGTCCGGATCCAGCGACACCGCTCGCTCCAGGAGGTCGACAGCCTCGTTCAGATGGATGCCCTTCTCCGCGTACATGTAGCCGAGGTAATTGAGCGCGTAGGCGTCGCTGGGACTCTTGTGGATAAGTTCCTTAAACGTCTCTACGGCACGGGAAAAGAAGCCCTCATCCTCCCGCGCTCTGGCCGCCTGCTCCAGGCAACTGCCGAGGTAGAAGAGGCTGGACGTATCCTCAGGGTCCAGCTGCGAAGCGCGAGCGAGTTTCTCGATGGCCCCATCCCACTGCGCCAGCTTTTCCAGGGCAATGCCCCAATAAAGGAAGGCCCCGGCGTTGAGGGGGTCCGCCTGGACCGCCTTGCGATAGCGGCTGATGGCGTCGTACCACCTCTCTTGCCGGCCGTGGACGATGCCCAAGCGAATGTATAGCTCCGGATCCTCGCCAGCGCCTACCAGACCTCGACGGTACACCTGGATGGCCTCGTCCCACAATTCCCGTTGCTCGAGTGAGAACCCGAGGTAGAGATACAGGTCGACTTCGCGTGGCAACTGCGCGATCCCTCTCTCGTAGGCCCGGACGGCGTCATCGTAGCGCTCAGCTCGCTCCATCGCCGTCCCCCAGAACAGGTACAGGTCCAGACTGTCAGGCATCGCCGTTGTGGCCTTCTCGAGGACGACCACGGCCTGAGCGATATCTCCCCTCTGCAGGTGGAAGCGCGCCGGGTCCAGCCAGCCGTCCGCGGTGGTCGGATGCAGTCCCACGATGCGCTCGAACACGGCGCGGGCCAGATGGTACTTCTCCATCTCAGACAGGGCGACCCCGAGACGGTAGAGGAAGGTCGCGTCCTCTTCGGCCAGCAGCACGGCGAGATCGTAGGGCGTGACCATCAGTCGCGCCAGTTCGTAATGGACGAGAGACCCTTCCGGCAGTATTCTGGTCGCCTGCCGGTAGAGCTCGATCGCCCGCTCCCTGTTGCCTGTAGACAGCTCGAGCTCCGCCAGGCCGATCCACGCGTCTTCCACTGTGGGATCGGCGCTCAGCACATCCTCGAAGACGGCCTTGGCCTGTTCGGTCTCCCCCCTGCGAGAGAAAATATAGGCGACGTTGACGCGGACCTCCGTGGGCGTGTCGCCACGGCTGAGAAGGTCCTCAAAGAGAGTCTCGAGCCTCTTTTTCTGACCGGTCTCGAGAAGAACTCGAGCCAGATGTGAATACAGGGCCCAGTTGTCGGCCTCGTAGGTCAGCAGCTCCTCCAGCTCATTCGCCGCTGCCCGGTGATGGCCCGTCGACTCGAGCCAGCGGATCATGTGGTAGCGGAGCTCCGTCTGTTCGCCCCCAAGGTCGAGTGCCTTGCGGGCGAAGACGATGGCCATTGCAAGGTCACCAGTGACCCAGGCGGTATCGCCGTCTGGACCGATGCGCCAGCCTGGGATGCGCTCGTAATTGCGTGCCAGCTGAGCGAAGATGGTGGGAGATGACGGGTCCAGATCGGCGGCACTGCGGAGCGCGACGATGGCTCCCAGATAGTTCCTCTGGGACTCGTACACTTTGGCTTGGAGGAAATACTGCATGGCCCGCCGCTCGTTCTCGGGCGCTGGCATCTCCGCCGGCTGGTGGGATCGGCCCAGGCTGGCACACCCTCCCAGGGTTGCCAGCGCCAGGGCCGCGACCAGGGCGTAGCCGACTTTCGTGCAGATCCAGACTCTGTGAAACACGGCTACGACCCCGTCTTGGCGATGGTGTCCTCGACGAGAACCCGCAGATCAGCCGGGCTCAGCGGTTTTTCGGCAAAGCCATCGAAGTCGTGCTCCTCGATCTCACCCCGGTCAGCGTATCCGGAGACAGCGATGACCGGCAAGCTCGGGAACTGACTGTTCAGGTTCTTCAGCAGGGCGATGCCATCCATCTCCGGCATCCTGATATCGGTGATCACCAGATCCAGTTTCTCCTCGTGGACCACATCCAGCGCCTCTCGGCCGTTCCCGACCGCGACCACCTCGAAGGCGGGAAGGGCGTCGTGTACAAGGGCACAGAAAGCGGGTTCGTCATCGACGATGAGAATCCTCGGAACGAGATCCTTCACCTGGTCGTCGATGTGGAGGCCGATCTCGTCGACGGAGCGATCGGAGCTGGTCGCCGCCATGGCGATGGCCAACTCGAGTCTCTGCCGATGCTCCTCCATCCGCCTCTCCAGAATCGATATCCGCCCCTCTGATCGGGCCATCCCAATCTGAAAATCCCGCAGCCTGACGTTGTCGTTATTGAGCTTGGTGGAGAGGATGTCGATGATGGACCGGTAGACCTTCACCTTCATATCCGGCTCTTCGCTCAAGGCGAACTCGAACTGCGGCTTGTGAATGATAAAGATGGCGGTCGGTCTCGTCGCCTCAGCCGTGGCGTTGCGTGGCTGACCGGTGACCAGACCCATCTCCCCGACGGTCGTCACGGGCACAAGCGTGGCCACCTTCGCTCCCTCCGGGGTGACGATGGCGATCTCACCGGACAGCAGGACGTACATCTCGTCGCTGGGAGTACCGCTGGTACAGATAATGTCGCCTGGCTCGCATTGCCGGTGCACGCACAGTCCGAGGACCTTCTTCAGCTGTGTCGGCGAAAGATCGGTGAAGATGGGGATCTTCCGCAGGACCTGAATGAGGAGCTTTATCTTGTTCGCTTCGTCAGCCATATCCGGTGTGCTTTAGGTAGTATCCCGGCGGCGCCACTGCAGTCCCAATATAGGCCCTCTACCTTCGCCGTGGAAGTAGTTTAGCCGGTCTGCTGGTGTCTGAGCCGATATCAACGCTTTGGCGACTCCTCGCTCTCGACGACGCCATCCGATCCGCCCTGCCGTTTCAGGACGAGAGCCGCCAGAGGCGGCAGTCGCAGTTGAGCTGAGTGAGGCCGGCCGTGCCAGGGCTCTTCCACGCTCTCCACCAGGCCTGCATTGCCGACGTCCGTCCCCCCGTAGGCGGCCGCGTCTGTGTTCAGGAGCTCGGCGTACAAACCCGATGAGGACAAACCCACTCTGTAGTGATCTCGGGGCTGGGGGGAGAAATTGCCCACAAACACCAGCTCCTCGCCGCTGGCTGAACGGCGCAGAAAAGCGATGACATTGTGCTCCACGTCCTGGCAGTCGATCCATTCGAAGCCGGCCGGATCGGCGTCGGACCGATGCAGGGCAGGGTGGCCTCGATAGAGGTGGTTGAGATCTCTCGTGAGCAGTTGGACTCCCCGGTGAGGATCGTGTTCCAGCAGGTGCCAATCCAGCGACTTGTCGTGGTCCCACTCGCTCCACTGACCGAATTCGCTACCCATGAACAGCAGCTTCTTACCCGGATGGGCGTACATGTACGCCAGGAGGAGACGGAGATTGGCGAATTTTTGCCAGGCATCGCCGGGCATCTTGTCCAGCAGCGAGCGCTTGCCGTGCACGACTTCGTCGTGTGACAGCGGGAGGATGAAGTTCTCACTGTAGGCGTAGAGCATCCCGAAGGTGAGATCGGAGGTGTGATACCTGCGGTGCACGGGATCCCTGGCCATATACCTGAGCACGTCGTTCATCCAGCCCATATTCCACTTGTAGCCGAAGCCCAGGCCGCCCGCATAGGTGGGCTGAGACACGGCCGGCCACGCCGTCGACTCCTCGGCCACGGTCACGGCGCCGGGAAACCTGCCGTACACCATGATGTTCATCTGCTTCAGGAGCTCCACCGCCGGCAGGTTCTCCCGCCCCCCTTGCGGATTGGGGATCCACTCGCCCGGTTGGCGCGAGTAGTCGAGGTAGAGCATGGACGCCACGGCATCGACGCGAATGCCGTCCACGTGGAAACGCTCGAACCAGTAGGCGGCGTTGGAGAGCAGGAAGCTGCGCACTTCGCTGCGGCCGAAGTTGAAGATCAGCGTCCCCCAGTCGGGGTGGGCCCCCTGACGCGGATCGTCGTGTTCATACAGAGCCGTGCCGTCGAAGCGGGCGAGAGCGTGATCGTCTCTTGGGAAATGCGCCGGCACCCAGTCGACGATCACGCCGATCCCGTTGTTGTGGCAGCAATCGATGAAATAGGCAAAATCATCAGGTGCCCCGAAGCGAGAGGTGGGGGCGAAGTACCCCGTTACCTGATAGCCCCACGAGCCGTCGAAGGGGTATTCGGCGACGGGCATGAGTTCGAGGTGGGTGAACCCCTGTTCGACGGCGTAATCGACCAGCTCCGAAGCCATCTCGCGATAGGTGAGGGGTCGCTCCCCGTCGCCATCCGGGGCCCGCCGCCACGAGCTTAGATGGACCTCGTAGATCGCCATGGGCTCCTCGAGCCAGTTCCGACCCGCCCGGTCCGCCATCCAGTCCCCGTCACGCCATTCGTAGCGCCCCGACTCGCAGACGATGGATGCGGTCCTGGGAGGCCGTTCGAACTGAAAACCGAAAGGATCGGTTTTCAGGACGACCTCGCCCGCCGCGGTCTTCACCTCGTATTTGTATACCGCCCCTGAGGCCAGATGGGGAACAAAGAGCTCCCACACCCCCGAGTCGCCCAGCGATCGCATGACGTGGCGCCGGCCGTCCCAATCGTCGAAATCGCCCACCAGGCTGACTCCGGCCGCGTTGGGTGCCCACACCGCGAAATGGACTCCGGTCGTCCCCTCCACCTCCATCGGGTGAGCTCCGAGGAAATCGTAGGCACTGGAATGCGTCCCCTCGTTGAAGAGATACAGGTCGTAGCCGCCGATTATCTCGCCCTTCACGCTGCTGTCCCCATCAGCCCGCCGGAGTGCAGCCGCAGCACTCCTCAACCGCCTGGTCTTGAGCGTGTTCGTGGTCGTGGTCGCCGTCAGACTCGCTCCCCGCGAGGTTGAAGATCTCTCCGACGAACTCCCGCGGGCCACGCCGTACCAAGGAGAGTACGAACAGCCCCGTGAGAGCAAACAGACAGATCTCGGACAGACCAAACCCCTCCCAGTGGACGGACGTCTCCAGGGCGGAGGTGCTCATCTCCGGCACCGCGGCATCCACGACGTGCCCCAGGATTATCGCCATGGCGGCGATAGCCCCCCCGAAGGCCAGGGCGACGCCGCGCCCGTGCAGCTTGGAAAGCACGCCAAAGGTCGTGATGTTGGTTGCCGGCCCGGTCAGCAGGAAGGCCAGAGCGGCTCCCGGTGAGATCCCCTTGAAGACCAGCACCGCAACTAGGGGAGTCGCCCCTGAGGCACAGACGTAGGCCGGCATGCCGAGAAGGGCGAAGAATTCGATCTGCCCCATCCCATCGGGAAAGACTTCGGTCCAGTCGCTGTCGAGGAGTGGATGCAGGACAGCTGCCAAGGCGAGGCCGAGAATTATCCACGGGCCCGTGGAGTCCACCACCTCGCCGAGCCCGGTGGCGAGCCCATCGCGGACCCGGGCCGCGAACCCCTGCCCTTCGCTGCCGTCGCCGGGGCCGGTGGTCGAGCCCGCCAGGGGCGAGGGTCCCACGAGTCGACCCAGCCCCCAGCCAACGGCGAGGGCGACGGTCGCGGCGCAGACCACGCGAGCTACGGTGAACTCGCCCCCCAACAGGGGGACTGAAATGAGCACAGCGTCGATGCTGAGTTCCGGAGTGGCCACCAGAAAGGCCATCGCCGCCGTAGCCGGCACTCCCTGGACGACCAGGCTGCGGTAGACCGGCACCACACCGCACGAGCATATGGGAAGAGGGAGTCCGAACCCCATGCCGCGCAGAGCCTGAGAGAAACTGGACCCCCTTCCCATCCACTTGACCGAGGCGGCGGGCATGAGTCCGTACACCAGGCCGGCGGCGACGTAGGCCAGAAGAAGGGCAGGAGCGCTCTGCAGAGAGAGGGAGACAAACTCCTCTGTGGCCGTGGCGACGGGACCTGTCCAGCTGACGTCATCCGCCATGCCCCATACCAGGGCGATCCCTCCCAGGGCTCCCAGCCCGGAGTACCAGGAGGTAAACCGGCCGGGCACAGAGGTACCGGAAATGGGGTACGATCGATGCACGATCACATGCAGAAGGGATCCGGCGACAAACGCCTGGAAAGCCGCCCTGCCCTGGCTCTCGACCGCCTGTTGGACGACGCCGCCGGCCGCAAACCCGACGCCGGTTGCCGCGCCGATAATGACCAGGGCCCCGAGCGCGACGCCCCAACCGTATGCCGGCCTCAGCAGGAGCCAGATAGTCAGCCCTATCGGCAGCCGGTGCAGGATGACCGCCATCGGCAGCATCTGTTGACCGCCGTCGGTCTCCCCGCCGGCCACCCAACCGGTTTGGGGCGCCAGCGCGAGGCCGTCCGTGAAAGCGTGGAGTCCAATCGCGACCAGACCCAAGGCCAAAGCGACGGCGTGGGCGTGACCGGCCCTGCCGTGAAGCCAACGCTCTGCCAGAGACGGCGCCAACAGCCCGACCAGACAGGTCGCGGCTGCCAGCCACCCGGCGACGGCGATGCTCTCGGGGACGATATGGAGCAGGACGAGCCCGCCGATGGCCACAAACACAAAGCCGTCCAGAGCGCCAAGGGCTCCCCCCGCGACTCTGGCCAGGCGGTAAACCAGGGGACCGACGGTCAGAGTGACCAGACTGAAAATCAGCGGAGAGTAGGGTTGGGGGAAAAGCCAGTCCACGTGCTGAGAATCATCCTCCCGGTTGCTGGGGTGGTGGCCAGACCTGTTGTGGGCGGGCCGGCGCCAGGCGAAATCGCCAGGGATACGTTTGCCGGCCATGCAGTGGGGTTAATGTACTCGTGAGCGAGTGACCAGCCAAGTTCACTTGCTTGCCCGAGCCGCGGCCAGCGCGTACCATACAGGCGGGAAAACACCTTTACCAACGGACTGCCAGACGATTTTCGCACACCTGACTCCCTTAGATTTGCGCCGGCCACAGAAAACAGAGGTCCGCGACACTGCGTCAGAATGACGAAGTCAATCTCACTCCGGCGGATAAAACAAGCGTCCGGCCACAGAAAACAAAGGTCCGCGACACCGCGTCAGAATGACGCAGTCATTCTCACCTCCGGCGCATGAATCCCCGTAGGGTACGTCTCCCGAAAAGCGCCGGTCAAGCCACAGGTTGGGGGCGATTTCCGGTCGTAGCCGCCGCCAGGCGCAGCGCCCGCAGCCTTGAGGATCTCATTCGCTTCGCGGGCGAGCGGGAGCCTCTGCTGGCGCAGGGCAGCAGTCTCAGCTACGGCGACGCCAGTCTCTCTGGCCGCCTCATCTCCACCCTGGCCCTTAACCGGCTCCTGGACTTCGATGCTTCTACGGGCGTCCTTCGCGCTGAAGCGGGCATCACCCTTGAGGAAATCATCCGTTTTGCCCTGCCCAAGGGGTGGTTTCTTCCCGTCACCCCCGGAACCAAGTTCGTCACCCTGGGTGGTTGTCTGTGCGCCGACGTCCACGGCAAAAACCATCACCTGGACAGCTCCATCGGCCGCTTCGTCCAGGAGATCCACATGGTCCTTGCCGGTGGCGCCCAGATCAGATGCTCTCCGCGGCAGAACCCGGAGCTCTTCGAGGCTACGATGGGTGGTATGGGGCTGACGGGATTCATCTACGCCGCCACTCTGGAACTCAGGAAAGTCCAGTCTGCCTTTCTACAGGTTCGGACCGAAAAAACGAGCGATCTGGAAGCCACTTGCCGCACGCTGCTGGCTACACAGTCCGACTACACCTACTCCGTCGCCTGGATCGACACCTTTCCCGGCACCACCAGGAGAGGCCGGGGGCTGGTGATGCTGGGCCGCCACGCCCCTGCCGCAGCGGGTGACTCGGCCGATCCTCTGCGTCTGCACGCACCGCCCCGCGCCAGCGTGCCCGACTGTATTCCCTCCGGCGCGGTGAATCGGTTCTCAGCGCGGGCCTTCAACGCGCTCTACTACCGCCGCCAGCGGCGTCGGCAGACCGACACCGTCGTCCACTACGACCCATTCTTCTACCCTCTCGACGCCCTCGCCAACTGGAATCGCCTGTACGGGCGCCGCGGCTTTCTCCAGTACCAGTTCGTCGTTCCCTTCGAGTGCGGCGATGGAACACCGAGCGAAGCTGTCGGAACAATCGGGGAGATCCTGGAGCTCCTCGCTGTCCGGGGGTTCGGATCCACCCTGGGGGTGCTCAAGACCTTTGGCCCCCAGCATGGCCTGCTTTCCTTTCCCACGGCGGGGTTCACCCTCGCCCTCGACTTTGCGCTGGGCAACGGCCGTATAGTTCAGAGCCTCGACGAGGTCACCAAGGTGGTTGTTCGAGCGGGAGGGCGGGTGTATCTGGCCAAGGATGCGATCGTCGCGCGAGGGGACTTCGCAGCTATGTACCCGCGGCTGGACGAGTTTCGACGGATCAAACAGGGCTTCGACCCCCACGGCCTTTTCCGCTCCGTGCAGTCGGACCGATTGGGTATCACGTGAGTCGCGCCCTCATCCTCGGAGCGCGGTCGGCCATCGCGCAAGCCATCGCCCGTCGGCTGGCCGCCAAAGGGTGGGATCTCATTCTGGCGGCGCGGAACTGCACTCAACTGCAACCCCTGGCCTCCGACATCGAGCTGCGTCAGGATCGGAGCGTATCACTGTGGGAGTTCGACGCGGCCGACTTCGATTCGCTGGAGGAACTGCCCGCACAGGTGAGCGAAACCTGCGGCGACTTTCAGCTCGTCGTCCTGGTCTTCGGTTATATGGGGGATCAACTTCGGGTTCGAGGGGATACCGGTGAGCTGGAGCGAACGCTGACGACGAATTTCACCGGGGCGGCGATCGTCCTCTCGCACCTGGCCAACTACCTGGAAGGACTCGAAGGGATCGACGGCCCGGCCGGTATTATCGGCATCAGCTCCGTGGCCGGAGACAGAGGTCGGCAGTCCAACTACGTGTACGGCGCCGCCAAAGGGGGGCTGTCCATCTTCCTTCAGGGGTTGCGGAATCGCCTTGCCGCCACCGCCGTTCACGTCCTCACGGTAAAACCGGGCTTTGTCGACACCCCGATGACGGAGGGACTGGACGGCCTCTTTCTGGTGGCTTCTCCCGAACGGGTAGCAGCCGACATTATCAAGGCGTTTGAGAACCGGCGAAACGTGCTCTACACACCCTGGTTCTGGCGCTATATCATGCTGGCCATCCGCCTGGTGCCCGAGCGACTGTTCAAGAAGCTGAAGCTCTGATTACGGGACGTACGGCGACAGTGCCTTCTCCAGCTCTGAGGCGCCCACGTCCTCACCGTCGTTGAGGCGTTTGATAAGGCCGCCTATGACTTCTTTGGCCTTTTCGGTGACGTCGCCTCGAATGAAGCCGTCGTAGAAGGTCCGCCCCGCCATGGCACGGTCGATCTCATCGTCCTTGTTGTGGTCCTCCAGTTCCGTGTAGTAGACCACGCGGTAGCTCATATCGTAGGGCGCCTGGTAGACCTCGAACATCACCTTGTCTGGCTCGGCCATCTCTCCTCAACGGCCCATTCGGCCGAGTGTGCCTACCTGTGTGAACGCCATACCTGCATCCTTCAACGCCGTTACCCTAAACGCCGATTGCGACATCCTCCTCGACGACGTCGTCCACCGGGGAAGGTACGACATCCGCGATCTGCAGCGGCGCCGCGAACTGACGGCGCAGATCCTCCTCGTAATCGCGCAGCTCGGTTTCCAGCTCCACCCTCTTTTCGCCCTTCCTCACCATATCCTCGCGATATCGCGTCAGGAAGTAGTGGATGGTCTCGATCCTGATCTTGATCGACCCGGTGGGCTTGTTCTCGTCTATATCCTTGAAACAGAAGTACGGCGTGCCCGAGTCCTGCACCACCTCTTCGACGACCGTGTAGATCGGCGCGTCGTGCCCGCACTTGAAGCTCGATAGCTCAAGAGCCACCAGGTTGGGGTGACGGGCGGCGAATTTTGCCGCCCACACCTTGCGGGTCGTGTTCTCGCTGTACGAATTTTTCCACGCGTCCGAGACGTCCATCGGGTGGCTGATCACTCCCCGCCGCACGTCGTCGCCAAACAACTGTTCGAGGGTATCATCGTCGGTGGGCAGGCTGTCCTGAGTGAGGACGGGATAACCCAGGGTCTGGAACTCGGCCAGTATCTCGTGGCAGACACCCGGATCGTTGTGGTAAGGTCTGCCCAACAGGACGACCCCGATCCGTTCCTCAGCCTCCAGCACGTCCAGGATCTGTCGCCCGTCGGCGCGGAGGGATGCGTAGAAGACCCCCAGGGCCTTCATCCCCTCGGCACAAGCTCTACTGTTTTCCTCCTTCGAGAGCCCCAACAGATCCTTGAACTGCTCGAACATTTGTCTCTCAAAGAGCAACGGCTCGGTGAAGTTGACAAACGTGTCGAGGAACTCAATCCCCATCTCCGCGAAGAGATCTCCCTCTTTGATGAAGGCCGCCTTCACCGAGGCCGGTGTCGTCGCCACCGTGGGACAGGACCGGTTGGCCTGTGCACCAACCAGGTCGGTGGGCAGACAATCGATCATGGGAAAGAAGATGACATCGAGGGGCTTCTTCTTGTGGTGGGTGTGGATCAGGTTGTGCACGTGGGGAATGCAGATTTTGGAGGGGAAACACGGGTCTATGGAACCGCGCTTGGCCCCTTCCTTGTACATCTCCTCGGTGGTGAAATCGGAGTACACCAGATTCCTCGGCTTTACGCCCAGGCTCTCGAAGTAGGCGCTGAAGACGGGGTTCATCGAGTACATATTGAGCACCCGCGGAATGCCGATGCGAAGTTCTCCCGCTTGACCTGGGCCTGTCTGCGTCTCTTCTGGGAGGGCAATGGCGCGATCTTCGCAATAGGGTCAGCCACGGCTTCGGGTTTGAACGACCGCCACACGGCACTGGCGGCGTTTTCCTGCATATTTGGGAAGGCATCCCTGTTGGAGTCCATTCCCTTCTTGATGACCTTCATCTCCTCGACATCTTCCACCAGCCCGCGCTCGCAGGAGTTGCCTACGATGAGGCGCTTTACTCCTTCATCGAGAGGGATTTTGGACTTCTTCTTTGTCTCGGCGTCGTTAGCGCCGCTGACCTTTACGTCGATGAATGTCCGCAGGCACTTGTTCTTGCAGAAAAAACAACGCGTGTCTTCGTTGCGATGCGTCTCATAGGAGATGTCGGCAATCGCGTCGAGGCCGATAAAGGAAGTCTCCTTGCCGTTTTCCCACAGACGAACCGCTTCGATGGCCGCACCGATGGCTCCCGATTCGCCGCAGTGCTCGTGAATGGTGATATTGGCCTGTTCGTCCTTGCCATTAAAGCGGGACTCGATGAAATCCACCTGGCTCTTGACGGCCGCCATATTCTTCTGAGTTCCGCCCTGGAGGACGAAGTTGGTGCCCAGGGAGGCGAGATTGGGGATCTGCGCCACGTACAGCCAGATGTTCTTGGGCAGTACCGCCGCCAGACCAGCCATGATCTCTTCGGGTTTCCACCCCTGACGCTGAAAATCGACGATGTCGGACTGCATGAAGACAGCGCATCCGTAACCGAAGCTGGGCATGCTCGTGGCGCCGAAGGCGATGTCGGCGTAGTCTTTGACGTCCATCCCGAAGCCCTCTGCCGTCGACTGCAGAAAGTAGCCGTTGCCGGCCGAGCACTGGGTGTTGAGCTTGAAGTCCTTTACCTGGTGGTTCTTGAGGACGATGATCTTGATGTCCTGTCCCCCCACGTCGCAGATAACGTCTACGTCCTTGTAGGCGTGGATGGCGGACTCCGTGTGGGCCACCGTCTCCACCAGCGCCACATCCGCGGACAGCACGTCCCCGAGGATGCCCTTGGCGTAGCCCGTGGTGCCCATCCCCATGACCTCCAGCGTCGCCCCGGCGGACTCCACCTGCTCCAACAGCTTCCCCATCACCTCCTTGGTTCTTCTATGGGATTGCCCCTCGAGAGCTCGTAGGTCTTTACGAGGATATTTCGGTCGGAGTCGAGGATGACGGCCTTAGTCGACGTAGACCCTCCGTCCAGCCCGAGAAATCCCTTGACGACCTGACCCGGCTGAAAGGTGGCGGGAACAAATTCCTTCGGCTTGAAGCGCTCCTTGAAAGCCTCGAGCTCCTCGTCGCTCTTGCTGAGGCCGGAGCCTCCGGCTTTGGCTTTCTCTTCGATCCTGCCGTAGGTGATGTAGTGCTCGAGCTCCGCTGTTCCGCTGTTCCGCTGTAGACGCCTATGTCGTCATCCTCGGACTTGCCGTACTCCACCGCCCCGATGGCGGCGAAATACTGAGCGTTGTCCGGCACCTTGATGAGGCTTTTGGGTTCCACGCCCTCGGGGAGGGGGTAGTTCCTCTCCTCCCAGATCTTGGGGATATTGTACTGCCAGGCCTCCAGCATGCCGCGGATGTAACAGTTGGGCCCGCCCAGGAGCAGGACCTCGGGGCGGAGGGTGTTGCCGCGCGTGAGCACGGATAGATTCTGACCGACGATGGCCTCGAAAAGGGAAGCCATCAGCTGATCGGGCGGGACACCCATTTTCTGGAGCGAGTTGATGTCGGTCTCGGCGAAGACGCCGCACTTCCCCGCTACCGGGTGCAGTTTGATCCCGTTGTAGCCCATGGCGCACAGCTCGTCGGTGGGTATGCCGAGCTTGGCGTTCACCTTGTCGATGACGGCGCCCGTGCCGCCGGCGCACTTGTCGTTCATCGAGGGGATCTTTTGCTTCTTGCCGGTCTCGGGATCCTCCTTGAAGATGATGATCTTGGCGTCCTGGCCGCCTAACTCGACTCCGGACCCGCACGCTGGATAGAGCTTCTCCACGGCCAGGGCGACCGCGTTGACCTCCTGGACGAACTTGGCGCCGATCCTTGGAGCTATTCCACTGGCGCCGCTTCCGGTAGTGAAGACCCGGTACTGCTCGGGCGCCAGCTTGAACTTATCCTCGATCTCGTTGAGCAGCTCCAGCGTCTTCTCCGGCTGCTTGGTGTCGTGCCTCTGATAGTCTCGCCAGAGAATCTCATCGGTCTGGGGGTCCACCACGACCGCCTTGACGGTGGTCGATCCCACGTCTATTCTCATGAAAAACTGTGCGTTCAGCTCCAACCCCGCCTCTTCTCCGGACTGATCCAGGCCCTGCTGCTGGAAGAGCAGCACGCGGAACCCGTCGAACCCGGAGTTTCTCAGGGCCAGGCGGTACTCCGCCTCGTACATACCGAAACGGCACGGCCCGCAGGCGCCCGCCGTGACGAACACGTACTTCTCGAGAATGTCCTCTTTCGACATGCCATTCTCCTGCAGCTTCTGCAGGTACTGCACCAGGTTACCACCGTGAAGTAGGTGGGATTGCACTGGCCGTTGTTGCCGAACTCCTTGCCTAATTGAAAGGCGTTCACGTCAGGTGTGGGGATGTTTTCGCACTTGTAGCCCATTCCCAGGAGAGCTCCGTGAATGAGATGTTCGTGCTTTATGGTCAGGCCACCCACCAACAGCGTCGTGTGCGGTCTCTGGGACTTGGTGAAGGGTCGTTCCACCGGTTTCTCGAACTGGCGGGTTTCTTCCTCTTCCAGCCCCATGTCCTTCTCCAGGTCCGCCCGCTTCTCCGATACCATCTGCTCGATGAGGACGTCGATATCGCCATCGGCTGCGGGACCCTCACCGTTCGCGCTGGTCGGTCTCTGCTTTGTGGCTTCCACGCTGGTCTCCTTGACGTGCCGCTTGTTGTCGAAATACTGGTAGAACGTCCCCCTCGCTATCCCGGCGTGCTCGACACCTGCCTGCCCCTATCGCCATGATTCCCGCAAATGTTCCATCGTCAGGAGAGTTGCGTTAAATATAGGCCGAATTCGAGCCGCTACCGCGATTGGCTGGTGACCAGCGGAGACACCGGCCTTGCGTCCTGGAGGCGATTGCCTGATCCACCCACATTACCATTGGGGTGGTTTCTGGCCCTGGTCGGACATCAGGAGGCACGCAGACGCTCTGACAATGTCGTAAAACGCTCTGCCACCGCGTTATTTCGAATGGCTCGGGCCATCGCCCGCCGGCTGCCAACGACTACCATAAGACGGCGCGCTCGGGTAATGGCCGTATAGAGCAGATTGCGCTGCAACATGACATAATGCTGTGTGGTTAGAGGCAGAATGACAACCGGAAACTCCGAGCCCTGGGAGCGGTGGATGCTGATGGCGTAGGCGAGGACGAGATCATCCAGTTCTCGCGTGCCCTCGTATTCGGCCCTTACGCCGCTGCCGAAGTCCACCGTCATGCGCTCTTCTTCGGTATCGAAGTAGAGGATTCGGCCCAGATCCCCGTTGAAGACCCCCTTGTCGTAGTTGTTCCGCACCTGCATCACTTTGTCGCCTTGCCTGAATTCCCGGTCACCGTGCCGGTGGGGGCGACTGCTGCCATTGAGGCGACTCTGGAGACGGCGGTTCAGACCGTCGGCCCCTGTTTCACCTCTGTACATCGGGGTCAATACCTGGATATCCCTGACTGGATCATAGCCGCCGTGAGCGGGAAGGCGGCGGGCGCACAGATCCACGACCAGGTCGGCCACTTTTTCTGGCTCATCCTCCTGCAGGAAGAAGAAGTCGCCGTCCTCCTGGTTGTCCACCAGGGGCCAGTCGCCACCGTTGATTTTGTGGGCGCTGAGTACTATCTGGCTCTCCCTGTCCTGGCGATAGATTTCGGTGAGGCGCACAATCGGAATGGCTCCGGAAGCCATGATGTCGCCAATGACGTTGCCGGGCCCCACCGAGGGCAACTGATCGGCGTCTCCCACCAGGACGACCCGAGCGTGAGCGGGGACGGCCCGCAACAGGGCGTTCATCAGAACCACGTCGACCATGGAGACCTCGTCCACGATCACAGCATCGGTATCAAGAGGGATTTTGTGTCCCCGGCGAAAACGGCCCTCACTCGGAATAAACTCCAGCAGCCGATGGATCGTCCTGGCCTCGCGACCCGTGGCCTCCGCCAGGCGCTTTGCCGCCCTGCCTGTGGGTGAGCAGAGCTGCACTTCCAGGTTGTTGTTTTTCAACAGGTTAAGGATTGATCGGGTGACGGTCGTCTTGCCCGTTCCGGGCCCGCCCGTGACAAACAGGACCTTCTTTGACGCAGCCGCTTCCACCGCGAGAAGCTGACCGGCGCTCAAGCGGATATCCCCTGAAGGGCTGGCGGCTTCGCCAACCCCCGTCAGCGACGCCCCCCGGCCGTCACTGAGACGCTTCAGCGAACGCGCCACCCCCGCCTCGGCAGCGTGAAGATGCGGCAGGTAGTGGCGGGATTTTTCGGTCACGATACTCTCCTCCCGGTGGAGCTGGTCCAAGGCCGGCTCAAAAAGCCCGGGCTTCACCTGGAGGAGTTCGGCGCCTCGCGCCAGGATCTCCTCACCCGGAAGGAAGACGTGGCCATCGTCGGCAGCCTGAGCGAGGAGATAGCGGACCGCGGCCTTGACCCTCTCTGGCGAATCCGCGGCAAGCCCCAGATTGGCGGCGATGCGGTCGGCGGTCTGGAACCCGATGCCGGGAATGTCCCGCTCCAGACAGAAGGGGTTGGCCTGGACCAGGGCGATAGCCTCGCGCTTGTATTTGGCAAAAATCTTGACCCCCGAGGCCGTGCCGACGCCGTGCGACTGGAGAAAGACCATGACATCCTTCATCTCCCGCTGCTGCGACCAGGAACGGGAGATCAACCCGGCGCGCTTGCGCCCCAGGCCCGGTACCTCCATGAGGCGTTTGGGCTCTTCGTCGATCACCTTCAGTGACTCGGAGCCGAAGTGGGCGACGATCCGCTCTGCCGTAACCGGCCCGATACCCTTGATCAACCCCGAGGCCAGATACTTGCGAATGCCCTCCTTGGTAGAGGGGTATTGCGTGCTGTAAGACGTTACCTTGAACTGGCGTCCGTATTTCGGATGCCTCTCCCAGGCCCCCTCCAGGCGAACCTGCTCTCCTGTCGACATCCCCGGCATGGTCCCTACGGCGCTGACGACACCCCCGACTTCGTCTCCGCCATCATCCACCATCGCGATCTGGGCAATGGTGTAGCCGTTCTCCGGATTCTGGAAGGTAACGCGCTCGACGCGTCCGTCTACGGATTCTGCCATCTCTCCTCTCGTCCCCGTCCTGCCAGACCCCGGGTGCACATCAGAACAGAGGCCGGAGCAATGTGGCCAGGAGCACCCCCATTCCCAGGCCTGCTACTACCTGGGCGGGCGTGTGGGCACGCCGTTGCAGACGCGCCCACCCGACAAGGGGAACCGCGGCGACAAGCGGCCATAGTTCGCCGCCGCCCACAGCCAACAGGATGGTTCCCCCTCCGCTTACGCCCCCGGCGTGGATGCTGATCTTCCAGCGCTTGCCGATGACCCACACCAACAGGGCACCACACAGGAAGGTGGCGCCCGCCCACAACATAACCGAGGGCGCCTCACATAGGACCAGGCTGCCGCAGCCCGCCAGGTAGCAGGCTGCCCCGGCAAGCAGGATGCGCTCCCTCATTTGTGGTGGCGGGTCGTATATGTCCCCGGTGATCTCCCCCCGCCTTTTCAGCAGGGCGAGGACGAAGCCTGGCACGACGGTGTAGAAGCCGATCCCCACCAGTCCACAGATCCAGTATTGCCCCCAACCGCGCCAGCTGGTAAGGCCGCCAAAAACCGCGAGCGCGACCGCAGCCGGGCTCAGCAGATGAGAGATCAGGTGAGCGGCCCGATCCGTCCCCTTCCTTTGATACCCCATTTGGCCCTTCGATATCCCATTTGGTATGAAGTCGTATAAATTACTAAAGGAAACTCTGAAGCCCGTCGATACATTACGTAGACTTACTACTCAGTATATTGTCGTATCAAAACAAAGTTAGTCAGTATCGACAAGCAAGCATCACCTCTTAGGAGGAAGGTGAGGGATCTTTCGATCGAGGCTACGTAAAAACGAGATAATACACCGCGTCATTATCTTCACGGATGAACCAGTAGTTAGATACAAGGAGGTATCTAATGCCCTTACGAATCAATACCAATGTTGCGGCGATCAACGCCCGAAGGCGGATGAGCGCCAACAACCGGGATCTGAACATCCGGTTGGAACGACTGTCGTCGGGCTTGCGGTTGAATCGCGCCGCCGATGACGCAGCAGGCCTGTCGGTTCGCGAAGGCATGCGAGCCGAGATCAGCGGCCTGAGGCAGGGCGTCAACAACGCTGAACATGGTAGTAACTTGCTGGCGGTGGCGGAAGGCTCTCTCAACGAGATCAACGCCATGTTGATCCGCATGCGCGAGCTGGCAGTACAATCCTCTTCCAGCACGATCACGGACCTGAATCGGGAGTCGATCCAGGCCGAGTACACCCAGATCATCCTGGAAATAGACCGCATCTCCCTATCCACGACCTACAACGATCAGGTCTTGCTCACCGGTTACGGGAACACAGTCGCCACTTCGTCGACTACGGTGACCGCGAGCAACGAGAGCGGGGTTGTAGACCTGAAGATCTCCGGTGCATCGTCGGGAACCTACACCTTCATCGACACCGAGGGCGACTCCGAGATAACGCTGGGGAACGGCATCGTCACCCAGACGATCAGGATCGGGCAGATCCTGGACAGCGACCTCACGGTGGCCACCGGCACCTCGGTGGTGGCCAACTTCGACCGCCTCGGTGTCCAGGTAACCCTGGCCGGCAACGGCGTCACCAACGCCACTGGCAGCTACGCGGATGGCCGTCTCAACGACCAGACCATCGTCATCAACAGTGGCACGGGGGGATCATTCCAGGTAGGCCCGGACGACGGGATCAACAACCGCATTGAGGTAAACATCGAGGACATGCGAGCCAGCGGTCCGAAGCTGAACCTCAATACGACGTCGGTCTCATCGCTCTCGAGCTCGCGCTCTTCGATCAATCAGATCGACCAGGCCATCACCACCGTGTCGGCACAGCGCGGCGACCTGGGTGCGTTTATGAACCGACTGGCCTTTACCGTCGCCTTCACCGAGAACGCGATCGAGAACATCCAGAACTCGGAGTCAACCATCAGCGATGCTGACACCGCCGAGAAGATATCGGCCTTCACCAGGGCTCAGGTACTGTCTCAGGCGGCCACGGCCATGCTCGCTCAGGCCAATGTAATTCCCCAGTCAGCGCTGCAGTTGCTGCAGTAAAAAGCGAACACCTATAACACTCCCGCATTCCGGGTAGATCCCGGCCGGAGTTACAGCTGAAACGAAGAGCCAGGGGTGGCGATCGCCGCTCCTGGCTCTTCCATTTACCTACCCGCACAGCACCGGACCAGAAGCCAATCTCTACCTTCACTGCACTGGCGCTACCACCTCTTGCCGCTGGCGCTATCACCCCCCGGGCCCCGGCCTCCGCTCTTGGATTTCTCCTCTGCCTCCAGCAGGAATCCCACGAAGCGCTTCTGACCCAGCGTCTTCAGATAGGAGAGCAGAGAAACCTCCGCTTCCTTGCGGTCCAGTTTGTACTTGTCCTTCAGCGAGTCGATCATCTGGGCGACCGAGGTTTGACCGTTGCACATCTGCCACACCTCCGAGCCGACTTCGTCCAGAGTGATGGTCCGATCCTTGGGCACGTAGAAGAGTTTAGACAGGAGCCGTACCTTCCACGTTTCCTGGCGCGTCACCTTGATCTGCGCCTCGCCCTTATCGTTCCTCTCCCACTGCAGCAATTCGTTTCTGGCCGGTCGCGAGTTCATCATGGCCTCGCGAGTCAGTTTCGGTTTTTTTCTGGTGGCAAACATACCCATTGGTCAGCGTTTGAGACAGGTGGCCCTTCTCTCCCTTCTTGCGGTAGAGATGGTCGACGACGCAGATCTTGTTGGACTCCTCGCAGTGCCAGATGCGGGTGTCGGCGTATTGGCGAGGCCTGGGATTGACGAAGGGCAGCGGACGCAGCAGCTGACGCCAGCGGCTGCGCGGCCTCCCCTCCATGCGCAGACCGTTGTGCTCCTTCACCCTCTCTTCGGTGAGGGTGTAGTCTAAATCTCGCAGCTCCTTCTTGAAAAACGCGGGATACCATTCCCGAAGCGATGTCTCTTTCAGCAAAACCTGAGCCATACTCAGCCGCTGAATCTTGCAGATATGGCCTTTCATCTCGAAGGTGAGCTGAATATTGCCGGACTTGAGTCCGTGAGTGCTCAACGCCAGCTCCTCTGGAGTCCAGAAGGACATGCCGTAGATGCACCAGAAGATGTGACCGTCGGTGCCGTGATCGCGCAGGGAGCGGAAGACCTCTTCCGCCAGGGCCGGGTCACTTTCGTGTTTCGGTTCCAGCACGCGCACCAGGATGATGCGGCCGCACTTGCCGCACGCCCGAGCGAGGTTGTAAGCGCGAAAGTCAGCCTCCCAGGTGAAGGCTTCGTAGTCACTCCCTTCCAGCCAGCGCTTGTCCTTGAGGAATTTCGCCCGCCGCTGGACGGTGAACTCCGTCCCCGTTTTCTCTGCCTTCTTGTTGAGCTTCTCCAGGTAGCGATCGACGAGATCGGGAATGGGCAGACGACGGCTCGAACTCGGGGGTGACTCTCTCCACTCCACCTCGGCGCGCACGATCTCGGCGTCGTCGAGACGGGCGTAACCGCTCTTGTAATTTCCGTCCACCTTGCCCAGAGACCAGTCCGCCGGCACGCGCAGGCGAATGCCCTGCCAACCAAAATCCACTCGATCCGCCCTACCTGTTGCGGCCATGCTCAGAAAATCAGGACGGATACGGACTTCTGGATGAGGGCGATGGAGATCGAGGCCATACCCATCAGAGCCATGCCACAGGCGAACCCGACGGCGAGGACGGGGGCGAAGAGCCGCCACTCCTTTTTGCCGTACTTGTTCCAGAAGTAGTAGCGCGCTAACAGCGCGCCGATGATTTCGGTCACCATCCAGTGCGGGATGGTAACCAGCGCCCTCACGTATCCGAAAACCAGGAGAATGGGCAGACCCAGGAGCGACAGGATGATGTAGCTTCCCAGTCCGACGATGGTACCCGCGAGGATGATCTCCTTCTTGATCGCCCGCTGCAGCCACGGCTCATCGGAAGTCCGCTGTATCCAGGGACTGGTGAAATTGGGATCGGTGTCGACGGCGAAGTAGAATTCCCACCCCGCCGGCAGGGGTTCGGCAACCCGCACCTCGAGCGCCGGTCTGGGCGTGTTGAGGACTCCCACGTCGGCCGACGGTCCCACGAGGTTCACCCTGGGACCGAGGGCGTCATTCGCTGGGAGCTGGGTTAGAGCGCCGGGGGGGCGCTCGGGAATGACCTCCGGCTCCCCCGGCGAAAAGTAGGTGTAGAAGGACCGCTTTTCAGACCACGGTCCGGCCTCCCCCCGCTGTCCTCTCGACTCTTTCCACTCGGGGGTCACGGCCCTGACTCGCCAGTACCACCACTCGTTTTCCACCAGATTGGCGGGCTTCCACGTGGCGCCCTTCTTGTCCTGGGACTGGGTCAGCTCGCTGGTCAGGGTCCCGGTGAACCAGATGCACGTCTGCAGGGCTCGCAGGCGCCACATGACCTGGGCGTAGGGGTAGGACGCGGAGGGGATGGGCGCCAGCTTCCAGATGTAGGAGGAGTAGAGAAAGGTGGCAAAGAGCACGATAGGCACCATGAGCAATTCGGCTCTGATAATGCTCGTAAAGCGCGTGCCGGTGAGCTCTATCTCCCTGAACTTCTGAGTCTGGGCGCCGTAGTTGCCCAACGGGAAAGGAATGAACCAGATGTCGATCCCCTGGTAGCCGGACAGCATGATCGTCGCCTCGCGCACGTACGGGAAGTCGATGGTCTGTCCCACCATACCCACAAGCCTGGCGCTGACGAAGGACTGGAAAGGAGTGAAGATGAACCCGAAAAACAGGAAAAACCAGACGAAGCGGCCGAATTCGGGCAACAGCACCCAGGCGATCAGGATCAGACCCGCCGCGGAGGCCGCGTAC
>Ga0310122_10000568_pt1 | contig 23484 bp, 23 predicted proteins | sample CB6_Bottom_1051__FD_203503 | JGI IMG/M metagenome (GOLD analysis project Ga0310122, IMG submission 203503) | Marine microbial communities from Western Arctic Ocean, Canada - CB6_Bottom_1051 | ecosystem: Environmental > Aquatic > Marine > Oceanic | place: Canada: Western Arctic Ocean | collected...
CTCCTCCAAAGCCGATGGCAAGGTCTCCCTGGCGGTGAACCAGCGCGGCATCAAGGCCAGGACCCAGGAGATGGCCGACAACAACGCCTCCCACCTGCTGCGGGAGCGGCAGCTGAAGCGCGACCTGCAGAAGGGACGCGTCCCCCATGCCGTATTCGCCCTTCAACGAGACCTGAGCCTGGATCAGCCGCCTCGCCGCATAGAGGGGATCGACATCTCGAACTTCCAGGGCACCGATGCGGTCGGGTCTCTCGTCTGCATGGTCGATGGCAAGCCCCGACGGAGCGAGTACCGCCACTTCAAAGTCAAGAGCGTGACGGGCCCCGATGACTTCGCAAGTATCCGCGAAATTGTGACCAGGCGCTTTCGCGGGCTCGCCGAACGCGGCGAGGATTTCCCGGATCTGCTCATGATCGACGGCGGCAAGGGGCAGTTGTCCAGTGCCCAGCAGGCCCTGGGAGAACTGGGTCACCAGGGGCAACCAGTGGTCGGTCTCGCCAAACGGCTGGAGGAGATCTTCGTACCGGGACAGAGCGAGCCGTTGCTGCTGCCCAAGACCTCGGCGAGCCTGCGGCTCCTTCAGGTGCTGAGGGACGAGGCCCACCGCTTCGCCGTCAGCTATCACCGCAAGCTGCGCGGAAAACGCACCCTCACCTCCGCGCTCGACGACATACCTGGTATCGGAAAAAAGCGGCGCACCGCCCTGCTGCGGGAATTCGGCTCAGTAGAGCGGCTCAGACAGGCGGATGCCGAGCAGATCGCCGGCGTCAGGGGCTTCAGCCTGAAGCTGGCGCAGGACCTGAAATCGCATCTCGAAGCGGCTGCGGAACCCGCGCGTGAAGAAACCGCCCCCTGACACGTTTCCTCCCGGGGTATTCTCGAACAGCCCAACTCGATTGGATGGGCCAGACGCTAAAAGCCACTGGCACAGCATGGCAGACTCAAAGCACAGTCCAGATAGCGACTCAGGAGAAGACACACCTCCACCTGACGCGCTCGCTGTTCTCGATCGATTCCTGATCGCTATGGAGGAAGAGAGGGGGGTGTCGGCCGGCACTGCCGCTGCCTATCGAGGCGACCTGCAGCGCTACCTCCTCTGCCTCGAACAGCAGGGACTCAGTGGCCCGGAGCAGGCTGCCAGGGATAACGTTCAGCAGTGCCTGCGCCAATTGAGCGCCGCTGGCATGAGCCAAGCCACCATTGCCCGCAACGGCACCTCCATACGCCGCTTCCACGCATTTCTCCTGCGGGAGGGGGTCTGCCGCATCGATCCCACGGAGAACCTCGATCCAATCATTATCAAACGTCAGGCTCCGGATGTCCTGACCGTGGAAGAGGCCGACCGACTCCTGGCAGCCGCTAGCGGAGATGAGCCTTTGCAGCTGCGGGATCGCGCCATCCTCGAACTCCTGTACGCTTCGGGCCTCCGGGTGTCTGAGCTCACGTCACTGGCCGAGCCCTCGCTGTTACTGGAGACCAAGCTGGTCCGGATCCATGGCCGGGGCGTGCGTGAACGCCTCGTCCCCATGGGGAGCAGCGCCGTCTCCTGTCTGCGGCGATACGGGGCTCTGGGCAGACCTAAGCTGGTTCGGCCTGAGTCAGGGGAGATCTACTTCCTCAATGCCAGGGGGCTCCCGCTGTCGCGCATGACCATATGGAAAACCATCCGCGCCGCCGCCAGGAAGGCGGGGATCGACAGAAGCGTCAACCCGAATACGCTGCGCCACACCTTTGCCGCTCATTTGCTGGCCGGGGGGGCGGCACTTCAGATCGTTCAGCAGTTTCTCGGCCACGCCGACGTTTCGACCACCCAGATCTACGCACTGAATGACGAACGGGGCCTGAAGGAAGTTCACCACACCTATCATCCTCGCAGGTAGAGGTCATCCTCGCAGGTAGAGGTCATCCTCACAGGTAGAGGTCATCCTCACAGGTAGAGGTCATCCTCACAGGTAGAGGTCATCCTCACAGGGAGAGGACATCCTCGCAGGTAGCTGACAAAAGGACGCACATGCCGGTGTTGAAGGACATCGCTCTGGGGAAGTATGTCTCAGTGGACTCGGCGGTTCACCGCCTCGATCCACGCACCAAATTTCTCGGCCTCATGCTCCTGATGACCGCCATTGTCAGCACCCCCGGCTTTGGAGCCATGGCGCTGTTTACCCTTTTTCTGACCGCTGCGGTAGCCCTCTCAAACATACCGTTCGTGTTCGTGCTGAAAAATTTGCGCCCCTTCGTGTGGCTGTTCTCTTTCACCCTCTTGTTCCACGCCTTCATGACAGCGGGCACGGTGATCTGGCAACTTCCGGCTTTGGGGCTGGTGCTTACCTTCGAGGGGCTGTACGCGGGGGCTTTTTTCTGCGCTCGCCTGAGTATTCTCGTAACCCTCGCCTCGCTGCTGACACTGACGACGACACCCATGGAGCTGACTGACGGACTGGAGCGGATCCTGGGTCCACTGAAGCGCTTCCGCTTCCCCGCTCACGAACTGGCCATGATGGTCACCATCGCGTTGCGCTTCATCCCCGTCCTGGTCGAGGAAGCCGAGCGACTCCAGAAGGCTCAGACCGCCCGGGGCGCCGACTTCGGCGGCGGCCCCATCCAACGCGTCAGGAAGCTGGTGCCGTTGCTGGTACCGCTCTTCATCTCCGCCTTTTCGCGCGCCGACCGTCTGGCTCTGGCCATGGAGAGCCGTTGCTACAGAGGGGGAGAGGGGCGAACCAGCTACATTGAGCTCGCCTTCCACGGGCGTGACCTGCGGGCTGGAATCGCCGTGGTGATAGCGGTTGCATGCGCCGCCCTTATTCCGAATTTTCCTGACTGGCTGAACGGCTGGCTGAATGGCTGACCGACGGACCATCAGGCTGGACCTCGAATACGACGGCACCGACTTCGTGGGATGGCAAGTCCAGCCCAATGGACGCTCAATCCAGGGCGAGATCTCTCGGGCACTTAAGCGTTTGCTCGGAGATTGGATTGTGCCCGTGGGCTCGGGGCGGACCGACTCGGGCACCCACGCGGTTGGCCAGGTGGCCCACTTCCACACCGAAAGCGGACACTCCGCCGCGAGAATCAGGCAAGCCCTTAACGGCCTGCTCCCCCCTGATATCGCCGTGACCGCCGCCGCTGACGTCGAGGCGGATTTTCACGCTCGCTACAGCGCCATCAGCAAACGCTATCGCTACCGCATCGCTACGGCGAAGTCGGCGGTGCAAAGGCGGCAGGTCTGGCATTTCTTCAGATCTCTCGACCTGGATGCCATGCGTCTGGGCGCCTCGGCGCTGGTGGGGAAACACCGGTTCGACGCTTTCTGCAACCATCGCCCGATGCCGGACAGTTTCATCTGCAACGTGCTGGAGTGCTGTTGGCGTCAGCAGGGCGAGGAGTTGATCTTCGAGATAGAGGCCAACCGCTTCCTTCGCCATATGGTGCGCATCATCATCGGCACCCTGGTTGAAATCGGCACGGGTCGCCGTCCGGCCCGGGACATGTACCGACTCCTGGACGCGGGTGAGAGCAAAAGGGCCTCTCTGCGCGGCGGCGAGACGAGCCCTGCTCCTGTCATTGGCCGCAGCGACGCCGGACCGACCGCGCCCGCCCGCGGCCTGTGCCTGCTGGGCGTTTTCTACGATTCGCGGCACTCGAATCTCCGGTGACGCTTCCGAACAGGGCATCGAAACTGAGGTGACGTTCCGGGCAATTATTATTATTATACTCATGCCAGTGAGGTAGTACCAGCTTACCCGGGCCCTGGAGCACAGCCAAGTGAATAGACTCGCCCTGCCGCTGCTGCTGTTTTGCTCTGTAGCCGCCGCCGCGGCTGAAATCGACGAATCTCGACGCACCGCCGTGGTGAGGGCGGTGGAGCGAGCTCAACCCGCCGTCGTCAGCGTTTACGTAATTCACCGTGAGCCGGTCTACGTCGCAGATCCCTTCCGGGAGCTTTTCTTTCCCAACTCGCCCTATACCTACCGATACGCCGGCGAGAAGGAGCGCATCACCGGGGGATCGGGACTCATCGTCAGCTCCGACGGCCTCATTCTGACCAATGACCACGTTATCGCCGTCAGCCCGAGCCGGCGGCAGAGACAACCGCCCAGGATCGAGATTTCTCTGCCCAATGGCAGGATGCTGGAGGCCAAGCACGTCGGCTCCGACAACTTCCTGGACCTGGCGGTTCTCAGGGTGGAGGCGCTGGATCTTCCGGTTGCGCCTCTGGGGCGTTCAAGCGATATTCTTGTGGGCGAATGGGCCATCGCCATTGGCAATCCGTTCGATCTGGGACCCACCGTGACCGCCGGCGTCGTCAGCGCCGTCGATCGGGATTTTCAGGAGACCAAGGGCGACTACCATTATCGCAACATGATACAGACTGACGCGGCCATCAACCCCGGCAACAGTGGGGGGCCACTCGTCAACGCCATGGGTGAGGTCATCGGCATAAACAGTTTCATCTACACCGGTAGTTCCTACTCCACCGGGTCGATCGGAATCGGGTTCGCCATCCCGGTGGATACGGCGCGCCGATTCCTGGACGAGGTCAGGACCCACGGACGTGTGCGCAAGCCGTGGACGGGGATTCTCGGGATGCGGAACCTGACGCCGAAATTGGGTCATTATCTGGATCTGTCGATCTCTCAGGGGGCTCTGGTGACCGGTGTAGCGGTAGACAGCCCCGCATACGAGTCGGGGTTGGAGCGGGGGGACGTCATCGTCGCCATAAACGACGAGAAAGTGCGGGGCAAAGAGGAGGCGTGGGGAATTCTCAAGGGTCTGCGGGTAGGAGACACCAGTTCGCTGGATGTGGTGCGCAACGACGGCGAACACGACATCACCTTTCGCCTGGAGGAGCTCCAACAGCAGAGGCAGGGGTGGTACTGAGTGGCTAGAGAGGGAATTCCCTTCGTCGGCGGGGCTGTCCTGCTGAGTCTCCTCTGCTGGCTGGCTTCCGACTGGATCGCCGCGCTGATCTACGTCTCGGCCGCGTTCGGCGTATTGACCGCATTTGTAGTGTTTTTCTTCCGCGACCCGGAACGCACGCCGCCATCGGTCCCGGGGGCCATTCTGTCAGCTGCCGATGGCAAGGTGATAAGCATTGAGCGGCTGGAGGAGGAGGAGGAGTATCTCGAGGGGCCTGGGATCAGAGTCACCGTCTTCCTGTCGGTCTTCAACGTCCACATCAATCGCATCCCCATGGCGGGGAAAGTCGATTTCGTGGACCGGCGCACGGGCCGTTTCCTCGTCGCCTATGCGCCGGAGGCGTCGAAGGAGAACCAGCAGAGCATCATTGGCATCAGCAACGGGTCCTCTCGACTGATCGTCAAACAGATTGTCGGCATCGTGGCGCGACGGATCGTGTGTTATCTGAAGGCAGGGGATGAAGTCACTTTGGGGCGGCGCTTCGGGCTCATACGCTTCGGTTCACGCGTCGATCTGATTCTGCCGGAGGGAGTGGACCTTCAAGTCGGCGTGGGAGACCGTGTGAGGGGTGGAGAAACCGTGATCGGAGTCTGTTTACCAAATGTATAAAATCCTGCCCAGCATTTTCACGGTTGGCAATCTGTTCTGTGGCTTTCTGGCCATCAGTTACGTCTTCGATGAGCGCTATGTGTCGGCTGCCTGGCTGATCGTCCTTGGTGCCGCTCTCGACACCATGGACGGCCGGATCGCCCGCCTCATCGGCAAGGACTCCAAGTTCGGCATTGAGTTCGACTCGCTGGCCGATGTGTGCACCTTCGGAATCGCCCCAGCCCTCATGGTCTATCACGGCCTGCTCAATTCGAAGTGGGGCGTGGCCATCGCCTTCGTCTTCCTTCTGTGCGGGGCCCTGCGACTGGCGCGTTATAACCTGCTCAGCCACGAGGACGAGAAGGGCGAACTTTTCCTGGGATTGCCCATTCCGGCCGCCGCCGTGGCCCTGAGTCAATACGTCGTGTTCACCACAAGCGAGCACGCCTGGCAGACGAGCCACGCGGCTTCGGTCGCGATGTTTTTCGTCCTTTTCCTGTCTGGCCTTATGGTGAGCCGCGTCGAGTACGACTCCATGCCCAACTTCAGGGCCACCACGTTCTGGGGACGCATCAAACAGGTATACTTCGTCTCGGCGGTCGCGCTTATCCTCCACCCCAGCACATCGAAGGAATTTTTCTTTCCGCTCGTCGTCCTCTACCTGCTCAGCGGGGTGTATCGCTGGGTGACGGGGATCTTCCGCGACGAGGTCACGCAACATGCCTGATGCATATTCGATCATACACGCCAGCTGCAGTCGTAAATGGGGTGGCTTTGGAGCTTTCGCACATGTTCAGGGATAAGCCGGCAAGCCACCTCATCATCATCCTTTTTATCGGCGTTCTATCTGCCAATGTGCTGGGAGAGGCCTTCCGCCTCCTCCTGCACGCCCTGGCCGGGCAAGGCAGTATCGTCGAGCTGGCCCTGTTGAACTATCTCTCGTGGTCCGTGGGGCCGATGACGCTCAACCTCATCATTCTCACATTCGTTTTCAAGCTCGCCCTGAACATCAACGTCATATCCATTCTGGGACTTTTTGTGGGCTGGTATTACTTCAAGTACTCCTATTGAGCTGACGATCGACTTCTGACATCCGAGGGAGAGCAACCATGTTTGGTATGGGTCACTACGAAATCATCATCATCCTCGTCGTCATTCTCCTTGTGTTCGGGGCCAAACGAATTCCCGAAATGGCCCAGGGACTGGGCAAGGGAATCAAGGAATTCAGGAAGGCGATGAAGGACGTGAAGGACGAGGTCGACATGTCCGAGCACCTGCCGCCAGAAACCGTGAGTCCTGCCCCGGCGCCCGACCAGGTGGCACAGCGGGTACCTTCGCCTGCTGCGTCCAGACCAGTCCCGCCTCAAGTTCCATCACCGGAAAACACCGTGTCCGGCAGCGACAGTGAGAAATCTGGCAACGCCAAGAAGGAGACCTCGCAAGGCTGAGCATGGGCTTCAACCTTGTGAATGACCCCCGCGGCGAGACCCAGTCGTGGGCCTGAATGAGCTCACCGCCTGCGACGTGGCCCGACGCGTGCGCAGCGGCGAGACCAGCTGCGTTGAGATCACCCAGTCGGTGCTGGATCGCATCGAGGCGGTAGAGCCCACGCTGAACGCCTATATCTCGGTCGACGGTGAGGGGGCCCTCACCCGCGCCAAGTCTATCGATGAACGCCGTTCCCGCGGAGAGGAGCTCGGCGGTCTTGCCGGTGTTCCCATTGCGGTAAAAGACGTGATCTGCGTTCGGGGAGGACGGACAACCTGTGGCTCTCGCATCCTCGAGCACTATATAGCCCCATACGACGCATCGGTGGTAGAGCGGCTTCACCAAGCAGATGCCGTTCTCGTAGGTAAGACCAACATGGACGAGTTCGCCATGGGCTCCTCCTGCGAGAACTCCTTCTTTGGCCCCACCCGCAATCCCGCCGATCCGGACCGCGTTCCCGGGGGCAGCAGCGGCGGATCCGCAGCAGCGGTGGCCGCCCACGAGACCATCCTGGCCCTCGGTTCGGATACCGGTGGCTCCGTGCGCCAACCGGCCGGCTACTGCGGGGTCGTGGGCCTCAAGCCCACCTACGGGCGCGTCTCCCGCTTCGGTCTGGTGGCGTTTGCCTCTTCCCTCGACCAGATCGGGCCGGTGGCCAAGGATGTGACCGATGCCGCCTTGTTGCTGAGCGTCATTGCCGGGCACGACGCTCGGGACGCGACCTCAGCTGAGGAAGCGGTACCCGACTATCCTCAGAAACTCACAGGGCAGGTCGAGGGTCTGAAAGTGGGGCTGGCAGACGAACACTTTGGCGCTGGCTTGGACGGGAATATCCGTATGGCGGTAGAGGCAACGGCCGCACGCCTTGAGGAGCAGGGGGCCGAACTCGTCCCTCTCTCGTTGCCGGTAGCTGGAAATCCCGACTATTGCATCGGTGCCTATTACATCATCGCCACGGCCGAGGCATCGGCAAATCTGTCGCGTTACGACGGCGTCAAATTCGGATTCCGCCACACGCCAGGTCCGGGTGACGGCAGAGCCGATCTGTTGGCGATGTACCGGCAGTCCCGGAGCAACGGCTTCGGCGAGGAGGTAAAGCGCCGCATCATGTTGGGGACGTATGTGTTGAGTGCAGGCTACTATGACGCCTACTACCTCGAGGCTCAGAAGGTGCGGACCCTCATCCGCCAGGACTTTGAAAAGGCCTTTGCGCGGTGCGACGTCCTGCTTTCTCCCGTGAGTCCGACCACTGCATTCGCCTTGGGGGAGCAGATCGACGATCCGTTGCAGATGTACCTGAACGACATTTATACTGTGTCGGTAAATCTGGCCGGCATTCCCGGCATTTCGGTACCCGCAGGTACTTCCAGCGAAGGTCTGCCCATAGGCGCACAGCTGCTGGCGGCCCCTTTTCGGGAAGAGGTCCTGCTCCAAGCGGCCCGGGCCGTGGAATTGGCTTCTCCCCTATCCCCTACTCCACCGCGGAGCTGACACATGAGTCGCACCTTCATCGCAGCGCTTGTTGTTGCATTGGTTGCCACCGCATCCGAACCCATCTCGGCCGCCAACGACAGTGCCGGCACCGCGGGCTTCAACTTCCTCAAGATCGGTGTGGGCGCCAGACCCGCGGCTCTGGGTGGAGCTTATACCGCTGTCGTCGGCGATCTCGAAGCTACGGGATGGAATCCCGCGGGCCTGTTCGGAATCCGCGAACGCTCGGCCACCATCTCCTACAGCAGCTACCTCGTCGACACTGAAGCCGGGTTCCTGAGCGTCGCCTTTCCCGGGCCCGACCGCATCTGGAGCTTGAGCGTAAATTACTTCTCTCACGGAGATCTGCGTCGGACCGATGCCGAGGGACAGGACCTTGGGACCTTTGGCGCCTTTGACGTGGCCGCCTACGTAACCGCCGCTCAACAGGTGTGGAACCACCGACTGACCCTGGGAGTAAACCTGAAAGCCATATACTCCAGCATCGATGACTTTACCTCCGACGCCTATGCCATCGACCTTGGCGTAATCGGACCCGGACCTATAAAGGGGATGAAATTGGGGATATCTCTGGCCAATATCGGCGCCGTGCGCAGCGGCTTCACCGAGGGCTTCGAGGATTCTCTCCCCGTCCTCTTTCGCGCCGGATTCACCCATCGCCCCGCCCACGCACCACTCCCCCTGATGTTCCTAGCCGACTTCAACGTACCCAATGACGGCGACGCCTACGCTACCTTTGGCGCCGAAGTGCGCATCGCCGAGGGATTCTACCTGCGACCCGGCTACAGCCTGCAGCAGACCGGACTCGAAGGCGACGAGAGTCTCGGCCTGTCCGCAGGCGCAGGAATAGAACTCGACCGCTACCGCGTCGACTACGCCTTCACGTCTTTCCCAACTCTGGGCGACGTCCACCGGGTGTCCCTAAGTGGTAGGATATAGGTGTTAGAAGCTGATTAGCTGGGGGGGTAAATTGCCCTCACGCACCCAAGTACGCCGCCCCTTATCTGACAGTAGTACGCTCTACCGGTGCAACTTTTACGAAGTAAAATTGCACTCGGGCGCCCAAATACACCAACCATTTTGCAGAGTCACCGTCAGGCGCCCGTCGTTTTACGAAGTGAAATTGCACTCGGGCGCCCAAATACACCAATCATTTTGGGGAATCACCGTCGGGCGCCCGTCATAGGAACGAAGCGCACTGGCAACAGACGCTCCACCACCTTTTCCCCCGCCGTGCCACTCCTGATTCTGACGAGTTCCTGGTTCTCCTCTCCCACGGGTAGTACCAGGACAGCGCCGTCGGCCAGCTGATCGACCAGAGCCTGGGGGACGTGGCCGGGCGCGGCGGTGACAATGATGGCGTCGAAGGGGGCTTCCCCCGGCCAGCCGAAGTAGCCGTTGCCGGTGCGTACATGGACATTCTCGTATCCCAGTCGGCTTAGCAAAGCCCCGGCCTTCCGCGCCAGAACCGGTACGATCTCGATGGTATAGACCTCCTGGACAATTTCGGCCAGGACCGCCGCCTGGTACCCGGATCCGGTACCGATTTCGAGTACGCGATCCCCTGGCTCCAGGTCCAGCGCCTGGGTCATGTAGGCGACTATGTAGGGCTGTGAGATCGTTTGTCCCTCGCCGATCGGCAGGGGCCGGTCCTCATACGCAGACGCTCTCATCGCCTCGGGGACATACAGATGACGAGGTACTCTCCCCATCACCTCCAGCACTACCGGATCGACGATGTCTCGCGCCTGTAACTGGAACGCCACCATCTGTTCCCGACCCCTCACGTGTTCGGGCACCCCGGAAGCCTCACCAGGCCGGCTGTCTCGCTGGATTCGCTCTAGTAGCAGAGTCGGATCCCGGCCTCCGCAGGCGACCAGCAACAAGATCGCCGCTACTCCGGCCGGAGTCGGCCACGGCCCGAGGTCGGCAATTCTCAAGTTCCTGGTCAAGGATAACCTGGAATTTCCCACCGGGAGGTCTACTTGCCGGAGTAAACTTGCTGGAACTCGTGCGTCAGGTCGTGCAGTTTTTTCGCGTTGGCCAGGTCCGTCGTCTGCTTGCAGCGCATCGCATAGACCATCATCTTGTGCAGCAGTACCAATTTGTTCTCATACGCGGCAACGGCTCCGGCGTCGTTCTCGTCGGGCAACTTGATACGCTGGGTCATGAAGTACTGCGTGACGATCTGCCGAATGTCGTCCGCGTGGTGCTCCTTGTTGTTCACCCACCGGGTCAGCTGGTTGATGTTTTTCAGATCGCCCGATAGTTCCTCAATTTTTACCATCGATTTCTCGATGGTGGTGATGTTTTCCTGGATCGCGGCGAAGCGCGCCTCGTCTCCGTAGATACCACAGGGGATCTCGCAGTGGGCTAAGGCCCCGGTAGTCAGGGTCAAACTGGCAAAGGCCAGACACAGGCCAATTGTTCTGGTATTCATACGTATGGACCTCCCGGAGTTCGTGATACTGACAGCTGCCACCTCGACCGATCGCCGACTGCGCGAAGCCGAGGGCCAGCGGATGAATTGAGCGTTGATGCCGATCCTGCCACCCACCTGAATAGGTCTATAGGACTCTGCTCATAGTCTATTATCACAGCTCCTCTCGTGCAACCTTCAAAGATGCCCAAGAGGTACCAGGGCTGCCGGTGTCGGGATGACGCACGAAAAAAGCGCCCCTTTTTCGTCGGGAGCGCTTTGCCGTCAAGTTATCGCGCGGGGAGCTACACTTCAGGCTTCACTTCTGAGCCGGAGCCGTCTGACTCGATCTCACTGATCTGATCCCGGATCAAGGCAGCCTCCTCGTACGCCTCCTCTGCCACGAGACGGTCGAGCTGTGCCTTGAGTAGTTCCAGTTGGCTGGTTTCGTCCCTCTCAACAGTCACTGCCTGTTCCTCTTTCGCCTCTTTGCCCTTCACTTCGACCTCGATGAGGGGGCCGTCTGCCGCCTCGCCCTCCTCTGGCGTCTTCAGCTCCTCTCCGATCTCGCTGCTGAGTTCGGAGATGTTGAGGACTTCGCTCATGTCCCGGCCAGCCTCGGCCATCACCTCCGGGCTCATGAAGATCGGAACGCCCATGAGCGTGGCCAGGATCATACCGTCACTGGGGCGACAGTCGAGATAGAAGACCTCTTCCTGTGTCTGTATGAGGAGATAGGCGTGGAAGGTCTCGTCCTTCAGAGTGTGAATGACGAGCTGATGCACTTGGCCTTTAATTTTTTCGAGCAGGTTCTGGATCAGGTTGTGGGTCAGGGGCCGGGGAAACGACATCTTCTGCATGGCCATGACCAGATACTGCCCCTCGGGAGCACCGATGGAGACCGGTACGAATTTCTCATCCTCTCCTTTGAGGACAACGAGAAAATTTTCCTGGGGGGTCACCTCCGGATACGGATAGATACGCCAGACCTGAACCGGGATGAGGTGTTCGTTTTTCTTGGGTTTTTTCACGGGAGCGGATCGCCTCTTTCGCAGTCGAACCGCCAGAAACGGCAGTTTTCCGCGGGGGCACATTCCCAAATATACCTGTTCCAGAGCATTAATCAAGATACAATCGCAAGACCCGGCTCCGACATCGCCTACATGACCCCCCTCTCTCTCAGACTGAGAAAGTCGTTCGCCGCGATGATGATGTGGTCGAGCACCTCGATCCCCATAATCTGACCAGCTTTCACCAGTCTGAGCGTCAAATCGATGTCGTCCTTGCTCGGCGACACGTCACCGGACGGATGGTTGTGTGCGAGGATGACACTGGCCGCCGAGTTGGCGACCCCGGCTTGAAAGACTTCTCGGGGATGGACGATGGACGCGGACAGACTGCCGATCGAGACGACTTCCCGATGGATGACTTGATTGCGGGCATTCAGGTAAAGGCACACGAAAAACTCCTTGCGCTCGTCCTTGATATCCGCAAGCATGGGAACGATCTCCGCGGGTGAGGAGATCACGGGGAGCACCCCGAGGCCTTTGGCGAGAGCCCTTCTGGCCAGTTCGAATGAGGCCACGAGAGTACTTGCCTTGGCTTTCCCCAGCCCCTTGAGTCGCCCCAACTGCCGCGCGTCCATGACCATGAGATCTTCCTTTGGGTGGGCGTCGAGGACAGCGCGAGCGACGTCCAGTACGCCACATCCCCTGTAGCCCGTTCCCAGGATTATGGCCAGGAGTTCGTGCTCCTTCAACGCTTCGGCGCCACAGCGGTCGAGTCGCTCCCTCGGCAGCTCCGGGTTGCCGCCGCCACGGATCGCTCCATTGATCGGGTCGCCCAGCTCGGGTCCTCCGCAGTCTGACATCAGTTCGGATTTCACCGTCCCAGATTTCACAGTCATCGTACCCTCCGCGATTGGACTCCACCCAGGAACGCTTGGCAGGTGTGTGGGTGTGAGTGTGTGGGTGTGGGTGTGTGGGTGTGGGTGTGTAGCCTCGAGGTGACGCCTCTGTAACGGCCAGCGGACAACCAGATGCGTTCCCACCCGAGTCACCCTCGGATGCCCGACACATGTAATAGCAGAATCCGTGCCTCCGATTGCCGCGCGCGCTCCGCTGGCCTATATTGACCAACCGGAGGACTCGACATTCGACGCCCCTCTGCTTTCCGGAGTCCTAATACTTCCTTGATCTGCTCGCCACCGTCCCCTATCGCCGTGGGGGCAAAGTGGCGTTGGCTGCTGCCAATCTTTTCAGGCGCATTCCTCGCCCTGGCTTTCCCCTGCCACCCGGACAGTCCACTGGCTTTCCTCCATGGCGGCGCCTGGGCTCTGGTGGCTCTCGTCCCTCTGCTGGTGACGCTGTCGCGGCAGTCTGCTCGAGAGGGCTTCAGATCCGGCTGGGTCACTGGCTCGGTCTGGAGTCTGTTGAGTCTGTACTGGATCGCCTATACTCAGGGCGGTGGCCCGGCTGTGGTTGGCGGGACGCTGCTCATTGCCGTTTATATGGGACTGTTCACCGGTCTGTTCGCCGCCTGCCACTGTGTTCTCATGCGAGGCGGGGAACGGTGGACCGGGTTGCTTTTGACCCCGTGTGTATGGACGGCCGTCGAGTACCTTCAGACTCTGGGCGAGCTCGGATTCCCGTGGCTGCTGTTGGGCAACAGCCAGGCGGCGTTTACGGGGTTTATTCAGTACGCCGAATACACCGGAGTTTACGGCGTCTCTTCACAGGTGGTGCTGGTGAACGTCCTCCTCTTCGCGATTGTCCTCCAATCCGAAAATAACACCCGCCGTACCGTCGGCGCCGTGGGCCTGTGCCTGGTGGCGGTCATCGGTCCCTGGGCCTTCGGTCATCACGTGCTGGCCTCCACTGCCGCAGGCGACAATATCGTGCGCGTAGGGCTGATTCAAAACAACGTGGGAAGGGAGAAATGGAAGCCCGGAGGGCTACAGCGCAGCCTGGCCAGCCTCGACTCGCTGTCCCGCCTGGCCGTTGCCGATGGCGCGGATCTATTGGTGTGGCCTGAAACCGCGTTGCCCTGCTACGTGAGCGGGAAAAGTGCTTGTCGGCAACGCATCGAAGCGCTGGTCCGCGAGCTGCAGGTGCCCATCCTCACCGGCGCGCCGGAGGTCAAAGGCGCTACGCGCGAACACTACAACTCGGCGTTTCTGTTTACCGGCGGCCCGTTGCCACCTCAATCCTATGCCAAGATGCACCTGGTCCCCTTTGGCGAGCGCACCCCATTCCGGGACAGCATTCCGCTGGTTCGAGACATCGACTGGTCCGCTCTGACGGGGGACCTCGGCTCGGCCGAATTCGCTCCCGGAGTTGAGCACACCCTGTTTCAGCACCCGAAGGGTGCCTTTTCGGTGCTGATCTGCTTTGAGTCCGCCTTTCCCGATCTGGTGCGACGCAGCGCTGGGGCAGGGGCGAAATTCCTGATCATTATCACCAACGACTCTTGGTTCGGTCGGACGGCAGGGCCCTACCAGCACGCCCAGCTGGCGATACTGCGCGCCGTGGAAACGCGGACCGCGATAGCCCGGTGCGCGACCAGTGGAATCTCTCTCTTTATCGATCGTTACGGTCGAACGACTAGGGCAACCGGGCTGTTCGAGCAGGCGGTGCGGGTCGCCGATGTCAGCTTGTCCGAGGGGGATACGTTTTACACCAGACACGGCGATCTCTTTGCCTGGGCCTGTTTGCTGGCCGCTGTCGTCGGCCTGACCGTCGTCTCTGTCTCTGGCCGCTATCGCGGATCTGGTGAACGCTGATGCCCGACACTGAATCCGACGTGCCCCAGGGCGAAATCACCGAAGCCCCCGGTTCGCAGGAAATCTCCACGACCAACAGGGTGGAGATGCCGTTCCTCGATCACCTCGAAGAGTTGCGCTGGCGCATCCTCAAGGCACTCCTCGCCCTGCTCGTAGGTGCGGCGATCTGCTTCGTCGTCTCCGACCAGGTCCTGCGCGTCCTCACCCAGCCATACAATGATGCCGTCACCAGCCTGCTCAGCGACCGAGGCGCCGGCTCGGTGGAGGCGATCCAGCAACTGCTCCATCAATGGATCGCCGGGATTTCGGGTGAAGCGGGTGACGACGCAGCCATCCGCGCTCCCAGCAGTCCTGTACCGAAGGATAGGCAGCTGCAGGCCCTGGGGCCCATGACCTACTTTTTCCTGAAGCTACAGGTCGCTTTCCTGGGTGGAGTCGTGATCTCACTCCCCTTCATTTTTTTCCAGGTCTGGCAGTTCGTAGCGCCGGGACTCCTGACTCGGGAGAGAGGTCTCTTTTTGCCCGTGGTGGGCCTGAGTGTGATCTGTTTCGGTGTCGGCGCCCTCATCGCCTACTCGATTGTAATCCCTCTCGGACTGCGATTCTTTCTGGGGCTGGAGCCGCCCGATATGACCTCGCAGTGGGCGGCGGACAAGTACATGAGCTTCGTCATGAGACTGTTGCTCGGATTCGGCCTCGTCTTCGAGATGCCGGTCATCACTCTATTCCTAGCTCGTCTGGGGCTGGTGACACCCCAGCTCATGCGACGGGTGCGACGCTACGCCATTGTCGCGATCTTCCTCCTCGCCGCCATCTTTACCCCGCCGGACCCGATTTCGCAGATGCTCATGGCCATACCGCTGATCGCCCTGTACGAAATCAGCATAGTCGTTTGCCGCGTCTCCCGCCGCAAGAGGGAGGAGGATAGCGACGCGAGCGAAGATGTCGGAGAGGAAGGTGAAGGTTGAAGGTGAGGGATAGTTACTACAGATACCTGCCGATGCCGGCGTGGACTCGCACACTGCTGGCGTCGATGATATCGTTCCATTGCACCACGCCCTGATATCCCCCTTCCAGCAGCAGACGCCAGCCGTTTCTTCCCAGAGGGATTTCCAGACCTCCCACGACGTTGAAGCCGGTCTTGACAGCCGAATCTTCAGTGTCTGCCGGGGCGTCCCAGGATAGCCGGTGCAGGCCGGCCCCGATCCCCACGTACGGCCGGGTTGAACCAGGGCGCTTGAAGAAGTAGTGGCCGTCGAGTTCGGCCGACAGATGCGTTACGTTGGCGTTGCCGATCTGCAGAGGATCGCCCGAGACGCGGAGGGTCAGGTTCAAGCGAAACCTGCTGACGAGAGTCCTGCCCAGACGCAAACCGACAGAAACATCGGTGATCTCTTTCGCCGGGGTGACTACCGTATCTTGAAGATCGGTCCCCTTGAGGAGATCGGCGCCACCGAGGAGGTGGATCGACCACGGGCCGAGAGTGGGTCCCGGCCTCGTTGGTGGCGACGAAACCGACGCACCGGCCGTCGATACCATGTTCGCCCAATCGGCTGTGGAAATCGCCCGCTGCAGCACTTCGATCTCTGCTCCTGCCGACACGGAGAGGATCTCCGCAATACTGAATTCCTCGAAGCGCCTGATCACCCGGGCCTCTCCCACCTTGTCGTACAGGCTCTCGCCCCGATTGCTGTCGCGAAGAATGAGAAACCTCTCTCCCATAGCGACCGTGGACGCGCCGCCATCGAGGTAGACCAGGGCGGGAGTTACCTTGATGACGTAGAGCAGCCCGGGGACGGACTCCTGGGCTGGGACCACGGTCGGCATGACCAGCAGCCCAACGATGACGAGGGCGCACAACGACAGCCTGTCAACCGGCGATTTTCGGAGTTTATCTTTTGTATTCGTCATCATCGTCTTCGTCATCATCGTCTTCTTCGTCTTCTTCATCCAGATAGTCGTCGTCGAACTCCTCCATCCCCTCCATGACGTCGCCGTATCTCTTTCTGATAACGAGGGCGACGACGACGGTCAGGCCCAGGACGAGAACAGTGACCCCTCCCACCAGAAGCCACATCGTCTTGTACCACGGCTCCTCGCCAGGAGGAGGGGTCGCGACACCTTCCTCATCGTCGCCTTGCAGCCCGAGAAGCGCCAGGAAACCTCTATCGGAGTCGTCCTCCCCTTCGTCCGGACCAGCACCGTACTCTGGAATCTCCTCCAGTTTCAGGGAGTCGTTGATAGCGGTGACCAGCAGTGTCTTCCCGTCGGCGCTGAGTCTGATCTGTTTGACCGAGAACTCCCTCGTCACGTCCCCACGATCAGAGTCATGCTCGCTGTACTCACCGCGCACGACCGAGCCGAATTGGAGGCGGTCGACAATCTGCTGCTCCTCCAGTTCTACCAGCCGAGCGTCGAGGGCTTCCAGCCGAGACCTCATGTTGGTGAACTGGTCCCACACCCGTCTGGCAAAGGTGGGATAGCTCTTCAGATTCTCACTGGACTTCTCGTATTGCTCGACGCTCGCCTCCAGTTCCCTTACGCGCGCCGCGAAGGGCTGGGGTTTCGCCATATTCCGATCCATTTGGGCAGCTTGGGCCGGCAGGTCGGCAATCGCTGATTTCTCGAACTCCGCCAGGTCGTCCACCGCGGGTGTGGAGTACGCGTGCTCCAGCCTGGCTCGCGCCGAGTGGTCCTGGAGCTGAAAAACACGCACCGTGCCTACGGGCTCCTGGGGAGTCCCAAGGACTTTCCCGGTCAGCGGATGCACGATGGGATCACCCTCCCGCAGCAGCATGACCCGGGCCGAATCGGTCAGACCGTCGAGCCGACCGGCGCTCAGGACCACCACGTCGGGTTCGGCAATCTCGACGACCCTGGCCAGGGCGACCTCAGGGGGACCGGCCTCGAGCGAATCAAACGGAGCTCCGCTTTCGGACCATGCCGCCCGAACCAAGCACAGAGCGCTGACCAGGCAGAGAGCCGCCGAGATCGATCCGCGCATCCCCCGACATCGCTTCGACTGGTGCACCCAGAACACCCCGTCACCGATTCGCCGCCGGCCCCGGCCATCCCGCCGCTGATAGAAAGTCAAAGAGGTCATCGCTGATCTCTGTCCCGTGGTGAATGCTCCATCGTCCCCTTCGCCACCTTTACAGGTGCTTGACTCCGTGATCGGTCAGGGACATCGAGAGACCCGTTTGGTCTCCCTTGGGCCAGCGCTGGCGTCCCACCAAGCCGATTCCCCTGGCGAAATACGATGAGTAGGCCAGGGTTTCGCCTCCACCTGAGTCGATATTCCGGAACTCCGTTATCACCTCGAGGCATCCATCGAATCGCCGGCCGCCGACCGCGACCGTGGTGTCGAGCGCACCCAGCCGCTTCCTGATCTGCATACCCTCACTGACGTACAGGTACGGCGCGCGTTCAGGACTCGGATCCACTGGAATGACATTGACACCCCCCTCCGGTCCCATCTCGAAGATCTTACCCTCTTTGAGGTACACCACCGTGCCATCGGCGAAGAAGTACAGGTCCTGATTCCCCTGGCGCTCCCGCCGTTCGATGAAACGCTCGACGCCGCCCCGACCGTTTCCGTTCTGGTAAACCCAGTAGCGCCCCACTTCCAGGGGATAGTAGGAAGACGTCCCCAGCGACTTTGCCGCCTGGATTTCCCGATGCTGCTGACCGGGCACTTCCGGCCGCGAGCGCAGGGCCGTCTCGATGCCACTGGAACTGTACTGCACCCATCCGAAAACAGCGAAAAGAATACAGCCCAGTCCCCCTATCCCGACCGCGTGAACGAGCGCGCCCGCTCTCCCCTTCTGTCTCCTGCCTCGGTTGTGCCGTGCCATCGCTTGCTCCCCTGTCGGACGAGGGGCCCGCTTGTCTATATCGGATAACTCTGTGATTACTTTACGTTTACGAAACGCCGAAGAACTTGGCTTGTATACGCGCGCTCTGCCTACACAAGATATTGTAGATCGCCCGCCAGTTCTACTCGGGCCGCCAGTTCTACTCGGTTCGACAACGCCGGTCTGGCTACTCCAGTTTGGGCGCACCGGAGGTCTTGGCTATATTTCAAGGCTCTGGAGCTTGAAGTGCATCCGACGATGCTGAATATATGGGCCGGATAAATGTGCCAAATAAGAGTGCCGGATCAGCCGGCACGAGATCGCCAACCACAGGAGCAGCGACATGGGCAACAGTGACGTCACCCGCATCGGACTGATCGGCTACGGTCAGATCGGAGCCGCCGTGCACAATTTGATAAACGCCAACCCCGACTCGGGCATGGAAGTCGCCTTCATCCACGACCAGGACGCCAACAGGCTCGCCGATGTCGAGAGCAAATTGGCGCTCGAGGACCTCGGTGACTTCGACAGCCGGAGCCCCGATCTCGTCGTCGAAATGGCGCACCCGGCCGTAACCCGGGAGTGGGGAGCGGCAATTCTGCAAAAGACAAACTACATGTTCATCTCCGTTACCGCCCTCGCCGACGCTGAGCTCGAGTCAAAGTTGGCCGAGACCACCCGCGCCTACGGCACCCGCGCCTTCGTGCCGCACGGCGGCGTGGTCGGTATGGATGCGCTGCTCGAAAATCGGGATGTGTGGGAGTCGGTAGACGTAGTCATGAAGAAGAATCCCAAGAATGTGGACTGCGCCGCTGCCGGTATCGACGCCGATAGTATAACTGAGGAGACGTGTCTGTACGACGGACCCACTCGCGGTATCTGTCCCAAGTTCCCGCGCAATGTCAATACCCACGCCGCCATCGCCTACGCCGGCATCGGCTTCGACCGCACTCACTCACTGCTCCTGGTGAACCCGGAGTGGAAAGACGCGACCATCGCCATCCACGCTAAAGGTCCAGGGATAGATCTGCACGTGGAGCGCGTCGAGGGGATCACGGGAGTAACCGGCGCCAGTACTCCGGTTTCCATCTACAACACCGTGCAGATGATCGGCTCCACCGGTCCCGGTATCCACCTGCGTTAAGGCACGCATGAAGCCTTTCGGCAGGATACCATCCGCCCTTCCCCGCTCCGGCATACGGGAGATCATGGATCTGGCCTGGGCCACGCCCGGTGTCATCCACCTGGAAGTGGGGCAGCCGGACTTCGACACCCCCGAGCACATCGTCGAGGCCGCTTGCCGCTATGCGCGACAGGGGCATACGCGCTATGTGCCCAACGCCGGCATCGACGAGGTGCGCGAAGCCGCGGCCCGTTATATCCAGGGAAAAACCGGGGTGCCCACCGACAAGGAGAATATCCTCGTCACCCAGGGAGCGGTGCTGAGCGTGGCCACCGCTTTCCTGGCCATCCTCGACGCGGGAGACGAGATTCTGCTGCCCGACCCCGGGTGGCCCAACTACAGCATGGCCGTCACGCTCATGCATGGGCGGCCCGTGTTTTACAGCCTGAGCCCGGAGAGACAGTTTCTGCCAGACTTGGACGAGCTCGAGTCTCTGGTTACCGACAGGACCAAGCTGATTCTCCTGTGCAGCCCCTCAAACCCCACCGGCCAGGTTCACGACAAGGAACTGACGGAGAAGCTCGTCGAGTTCGCCCGCCGGCACGACCTCTACGTGCTCGCCGACGAGATCTACGCTGAAATCGTCTTTGACGGCGTCGCCCACACCTCGGCCGCGAGTTTCGACACCGATGGTCGCGTCCTGCTGGTGACTGGCATGTCGAAAGCCTACGCCATGACCGGCTTTCGGGTCGGCTTCACGCGCGCCGTCCCCGAATACGTCGAACTGGCCACCAAGCTCCAGGAGCCCCTGGTCTCCTGTGGGGTCGCCTTCGCACAGATGGCGGCGGTCGACGCTCTCGACGGGCCGCAGGATAGCGTCGGCGAGATGCGCGACGCCTACCAGGCACGCCGGGATGCGGCCTTGGATGTCCTGAGAGAGCACGGGATGTATGGCTACACACCGGGTGGCGCCTTCTACCTGCTGATCGACATATCCGCCACCGGCATGGGATCACGCGATTTTGCCATCCGCCTGATCGAGGAGGAGAAGGTGGCGGTGGCGCCGGGAAGCACCTTCGGAGAGGTTTGCGCCGACCACATCCGCGTATCGATCGCCTCTCCTGAAGAGAAGGTCCGCGAGGGCATACAGCGCATCTGCCGACTCGTCAGAGAGATTTCGGGCGCCTGACCATCCGAGACCCTGAGCCAATCCCGGACTCAGCCCGCAAGCCATAACAGTGCGTTGACCAGCCAGCCGGTCTCACTCGCCCCGAGTCGACGAGGCGAGGCCGGCGCTCGAGGCTGCTGCCTGTCAGTGAGTGCCCGGCGGATCGGCGACGGCGGCGACGGAACACCCACGGCTGAGCTGCGCCGCGACCATCTATCTGTACTGCTCGTAGGCCTTTTCGGACTGCAGACGCTCGGCGATTTCCCTGACTCGCTGGGCCTGATCCTTGCGGCAGACCAACAGGGCATCCGCCGTGTCCACAACTACCAGATCCTGCACGCCGATGAGGGCTATCAACTTCCCCGACGGCCCGTATGCAGTGGTGTTCTGAGAGTCGAGCGACAGCACCTGGCCGGAAAAGAGATTGCCCTCGTCATCGGTGGGCAGCACGTCGGTGAGCGCCGCCCAGCTGCCGATGTCACCCCACTCGACATCGGCCTCGAGGGTGGCGACGCGGTCGGCGGGCTCGATGATGGCGTGATCGACGGAGATATCGGGGAGCCGCACGTATTCATCGGCGATCACCTCGCGCTCTGCTGGCGAGCCCACCGCGTTTCGTATGCGGTCGAGGATGGCGAATATCTCGGGATGATGGCGCTCGAACAGCGCTAGCACGGTGGCCGCCTTCCACACGAACATGTTGGAGTTCCACAGATAGTCGCCACTGGCCAGGTACTCCCGCGCGCGTTCCGCGTCCGGCTTTTCGGTGAACCCGTTGACCTCAAACACCTGCTCTCCCCGGGCGACACACAGGGCCTTCCCCTTGCGGATGTACCCGTATCCGGTCTCGGCGCGCGTCGGCTTGATGCCCACGGTGAAGAGGTAATCGGGCTCCCTGTCGGCAGCTTCTGCCGCCGCTTCCAGGATTCGGCAGAACTCCTCCGGCCGGCCGATGTAGTGGTCGGATCCCAGACTGGCCACGGTGCATCCCGGATAGCGGGCCTCGAGCAGGGCGCATTCCAATCCCACCGCTGGTCCGGTGTTGCGCAAAGCCGGCTCCACGATGAGATGGTCGTTGGGGAGTTGGGGCAACTGCTGGCGCACGAGCTCCTCGGCCGGCGTGCCGGTAGAAACGAATACATCTTCCGCGGCGGCGATCGGAGCGATGCGCTCCACCGCGTCCTGGATCATCGTCCGCGACCCGGCCATGGCGTGAAACTGCTTGGGACGCTGCGCCCGGCTATAGGGCCACAGCCTTGTGCCCACTCCTCCTGCTCTGATGACAAACTTCACGGGGTGATGCCTTTCATCTTGTTAGGCAACTACCGAGGCTGCCAGGTTGCTCCACTCATCTGGTTACGCAACTACCGAGGCTGCCAGGTACTCCGCCCTGGATTTTCCGGTGCCCGGAGCGGTCACGCTGATCTCCCTGCCGGCTGGTATCAGGACGGTCTCGCCCAGGCGCATCCGGCAGCTGGCGTCGGCAGCCTCGATTGCGACTTCGCCGCCTCTGACGTGAGTGAGGGCGAGAAAGGAGTCGCCCGTTGCGAGACGACATGCCGCCTCCCCGACCCGGTGAAGCGTCAGGCGAAAGCATTCGGACTCCACCAGCTGCACCGGCGTCTCAAAGCCCTGCTTCTCGCCGGACTCCGCGTCGCCAGAACCCGCTCTGACGGAGTGCCGCCGTATGTGAGGGCGGCTGTCGACGTCGATTACTTCGAGGGCCCTGGCCACATGCAGCTCCCGCAGCTTGCCGTCGATGCCAACGCGGTCGTAGTCGTAGAGGCGGAAGGTGAGATCGCTGGCCTGCTGCACCTCGTACACCATCACCCCCCCACACAGGGCGTGGACCGTGCCGGGTGGCAGAAAGACGAGATCTCCAGCGGCGACCGCGTGAAACCGAATCACCTCCGCCGCTCTGCCGGCGTCGAGAGCGGCGACCAGCGTCTTGAGATCCACGCCCTCTTCCAGGCCCGCGGCGACGCGGCCCCCGTCCGAGCCCAGCACATACCAGGCCTCCATCTTCCCGAAGCGGCCGAGGTTGCAGCGTCTGGCGTAGTCGTCGTCGGGATGGACCTGAACTGAGAGGTCTTTGCTGGCATCGATGAGCTTGACCAGCAGGGGGAAATCGGCGCCAAAGCGCTCCCATACGCCGCCTCCCACCAACTGTGATCCGCGCGACTGCACCAGATTGCCCAGGGGGCTACCCGCCAGCGGCCCCGAGGCCACCCGACTCTCCTGGTGGGGGAGCGCGGACAGCTCGAAGGATTCGCCGATTGAGAGACCCGGGGGCAACTGCTTCCCAAAGGCCCCCTCCAGCCGGCGGCCTCCCCATACCACTTCCCGCAAGAATGGACGCATGGGGAGCAGGGCTGGCAGGGCGACGGCCAAGGAAGTCTCCTGGAAAGTCGAACGGGAAGCGCAAATCTAAGCCCCATCGGACATGAAGGACAGAAACATCGGAATCGGTGTGGCCGCGGTTCGGAAGGCCAATAGATATGGCGAAGGCCGGCCCCCCGGTGGGAGCCGGCCCAGTCTAGTACTACGAAGTCTGGCCCCTGCGCTCAGACGAATTCCTCGTTGGAGTCGCCCCTCATGATGACGATCTGTCCCTGTTCCTCGAGCTGGCGGCACAACTGGACGATGCGGAGC
>Ga0310122_10000570_pt1 | contig 23361 bp, 18 predicted proteins | sample CB6_Bottom_1051__FD_203503 | JGI IMG/M metagenome (GOLD analysis project Ga0310122, IMG submission 203503) | Marine microbial communities from Western Arctic Ocean, Canada - CB6_Bottom_1051 | ecosystem: Environmental > Aquatic > Marine > Oceanic | place: Canada: Western Arctic Ocean | collected...
CACAGCACCGAGTCTGTCAGCCTCGCGGACGTTCTGCTGCGCGGTGTCGCGGTCTCGTCGTGCGGCGAGAATTCGTGCGGCCAGCAGGCGCTCCTCGATGCCGGCGATCTCATCGGCGTCGACCTGGTTCTGGCTGAGAGCGTCATCGACCAGAGCCTTGGCCTCGGAAAGTGTGCTCGACTTTTCCTGGATCTCTGCCCGAAGCCTTGCTGTCGCGGCCTCGAGGTCCTTGACGCTGACAGCCTGTGTTCTGCGTTGCTCGGCCGCACGTCGGTGGCCCTGGTTCTCCAGCAGGCTCTTGTCTATCTCCTGCTTTCGGATCGTTCGTGCCTGCTCGGTGTTGCTCCGTTCCACTGCTGACAGGCGCTCGCGGGCAGCCTGAAGAGCTGTCTGTGAGGCCTCCCGCTCTTTCTCGGAGGCCTGCAGCGTGCGTTTAGCAGACTTCGCGGTCTTTCCCGCGGCGTCGAGGGCGGTGGTGACGTCAGCCAGCTGATCGTGAAGCCCTTGAATGCGGTCTCGCTCCGCCATCGCTTCGACGACCTTGGCCTGAACGGCGTCTCGGGTCTGCTGTTGCTGCCAGGCGGTCTCGAGCTTGGTCCGCAGCGTTTTTGCTTGATCGAGGTGGCTTTGCGCGTCGTTGAGTGCGTCGCGACGTTCGTCGACATGGCCGCGCGCCCCTTCGCTGTCGCTGACCTGAGAGCGAATCTCGAGACGGCGTTTGTCCGCCGCTTGCCGCTGTGTGCGAAGCTCCATCCAGGGCGAGCCGCGCCGCCGGCTTTTCTGGCCGCTGCTTGTGTAAGCTGTGTCCACCTGCTGCTGCGTGGCGGCCAGAATCTGCCGGAACACCGGATCTTCGGCCAGCGCCTGCAGCGCCTCGGTCAGGCGACGCTTGCCGGACTCGTCAGGGTCCTGGTCCAGTCCTCTGGTCAGTACAGCGGCGACCGCGCTCTGCTCGGCCAGGAGGGTGGTCGACAGGAACGACTCGGAGAAGCCTTCCTTCCGCCCTTTGCCGCCGGGGCTATCGAGACCCCACCGCAGCGTCTCACGAATTTTGCCGTCGACGTATCGTCCTTTGGCGTCCTGGGTGAAGGTGGTGCCGTCACGCGAGAAGTCGAGATAGCTCCAGCCGTCCGAGCCCTTCCCGAAGCTCTTACGCACGCGCCAGATGCGCTGCGGCTCGGTCTCGAAGGTCAGGGTGACCTGTGGCGGTTGGTCCGTGTGCCAGTCCACAAATGACTGGGATGCGGTGGCGCCGTCTTGCAGCAGCAGCGCCGCACGGATGGCGGTCACCAGCGTGGATTTGCCGAGCTCGTTCGGCCCATGCAGCACGTTCAGACCAGCGACCAGCTCCAGATCAACGGAGCGGATGCCGGCGAAGTGCCTGACCGAAAGCGCTCTGATCCACATGGTCGGCTAGCGGCCTTCTTGAACGAGCCGAAACAGATGATGGATCGCGCGCTCTGCCTTCTCGGGCTCGACGGCGGCCTTGGCTTCGAGTCGACGGACCACGGACTGGAGCACGTCTGGAAGGCCCTCGGTGAATGCCGACGAGTCGGTCACGTCGAGCCGCAGCCTGTCGCGCTCGGTTGTCAGCACGCCGACCTTGGGGTGCGCCGCGAGCGATCCCTCGAGCTCGGTGAGGATGCGGGTCGCCTCGTCGTACTCGTGCAGAGGCAGACGCATGTCCAGCGTCAACCGGAGGACCGTTTTTCTGAGACTCTCGTCGGCTCGCAGTTGCCGAAGCTCTTCGAGCGAGCCGCACGAGACCTCCTTCCACTTCCAGACCGATACGGAGGCGCGTTCCACCAGGGCTCGTCGAGCCCGGTCGCGTGGGAAGAAGACGAGCGCCACGTGCCCGGCGTCGGTCTCGCCAAACTTTGTCGCCTCCGGAGCGCCGGGATAGGTCGTGGGCACCCTGGCATCTGGCTCGACCTCGCGAAAGCTGTGGGTGTCGCCGATGGCCAGGTAGTCGAGACCACGGTCGATGGCCGCGTTCTTCGCGATCGGAAAGGTGGTCTGGTGGTCCTTCAGATCGAAGGTCTGCCCATGGACGAGACCGATGCGCAACCGATCGTCTCCAGGCTCACGCGCCGGCAGGCTGGCCGCCAGTCCCGTCTGGCCCGCACGCGATCGGCACGGCGTAGCGTAGACGACGGCCGTGGTGCCCAGCTCGAGCGTGAAATCGTCGCGGTCGACGACGTAGACATAGGCGGGGAGGCCACGCCGAAACGGGTCCCGGGGCGCGTAGACCGAGTTCTGCGTCAGCGGGTCGTGATTGCCGGGCAGGAGGATGACCGGGCGTGTCCAGGACCGTCGCTGGAATTCCTTCAGCAACCCCTTCCACCACTCCTCTTCTGGTCGCGGGTCGTTGAACAGGTCGCCCGCGCAGAGCACGGCGTCGACGTTGCGGCTGTCGGCCAGGTCGAGGATGCGGCCAACCACTTCGAGCCGCGCCCGGGTCAGGCGCACTTCCTGTTCCCGCTCGACGGCGGGGAACCGCAGGCCCAGGTGCCAGTCGGCGGTATGGAGCAGCTTCAGTGCCACGTCGGTTCCTTCCTGCCTGGTCATGCGATGACGAACTCCAGATCGAAGAGACGCTCCGCTTGCGGAGGCTCGTAGCGGCGCTTATGCGCGTGCGTCTTCCACTTGCCGTAGTCGTCGTCATCCCGTGCGATCAGCCGCTCGACGTTTGCATCGAGCTCCTCGAGCTCGGCTTCCAGCTGGCGGAGCAGGCCTTCGGTCTTCGCTCGGGCGTCGGCGCCCAGGGCCGCGGAACGCTTTTCTTCGGCGTCCCGTAGCCGGACCGAGGTGTCCTCGCGGGCGCGACGTAGCACCAGAAGGCGGTCTTCCATGTACTGGTCGAGCTGATCGATCGCCTTCTCGAACGCGTCACCCTCGGCCTGGGTGGCCTGGGTCTGGTCGAAGAACAGTTCTTCGTCCACGACCTCGTCTAGGTCGGCCGGGGTCAGCACGAGTGCCGGCGCGGGTGGTGTGATGTCTTCGCATGGCATCCGGACCAGCTCCAGGGCGGCGGCGGCCGGACGCAGCACCTCTGCGTCTTCGAACACGGCCGTTGCAGCAAGTCGGTCCTCGCGCTCGAACCCACGATACGACACCCGGGTCAGTGCCAGGCGTCCACGGGCGCCGCTCCGGTTCCGCAGCGCCGCGGGTGCGTTCTTGGTCAGGCGAAATCTGACGGAGAAGCTGCCGCTGCCCGCCGTGCGGGCCTCGTCCAGGGCCGCCAGCACGAGGGGGTGGGCCATATGCAGGGACTCGCCATCCTCGAGTCTCTTCGCTTGGCCGATCGCCACCGTGAGCCCTTCGGACAACGGCGCTGGAAGGTGGACCGTGGGAGGAATCCTCAGGGTTTTTCGGGAGACCTGCCTCGTCACTGTGTGTGGCACCTCGTTCGCCCGAAGATAGGCGATGACGACGCGCTCCAGGTCTGCGTCGAGCTCCGCCAGGATGGTCGGGAGCTCCTCGGCAATCTGTCCGAAGACCTGCTTCACCGCGTCGTCGAAGCGGGTCTCGATGAGCCCGGTTGTTCGCGCGCGGACCCGCTCCACTTCCTGACGGCGTTCTTCCATCGATTCGCGCAGGCGTCGCAGCTCTGCCTCCACTTCACCGACCGACCGGGCGCGGTCCCAGATGCGGTTCGGCTGCTTCTCGAAGTCGGGACCGAGCGCCGTCGCAAATTCCTCCGAGCGGTCGGACCGAGCGGCGTGGAGCACGACGTCGGACATGTCCAGGACGTTGCCGAAGAGATCGAGCTTCTGGGTGAGAATCTCCAGCGTCAGCTGCTGGGCCTCGTTGTCCTTGGCCAGGAAGTTGATGACCGTGACATCGCGTGTCTGCCCATAGCGATGGCAGCGACCGATGCGCTGCGGGTTCCACGGCAGGTCGTAGTTGACGATCGTGTCGCAGAACTACAGGTTGAGCCCCTTCGCGCCCGCCTCGGTGGCGATGAACACCCGAGACCGTGTCTTGAACTCGTGTATCAGCGCCAGCCGAACGGCGACACCGGGGCTCGGTCTGTTGCGGGTCGGAAGGTTGCGGCCGACCTCTTCCTTCCACCGCCGCAGCGCGTGCTGGGCACGGGGAGAGTCGTTGTTTCCTCGGAACAATGTGATCTCGTCATCCTTCAGTCCGGCGTGCTCGACAAGCAGGCCACGTAGATACTCCTGCGTGGTCAGAGATTCGGTGAAGACGACGAGCTTGGTGCTCCCCCCGCACCGTGTGCCGATGGTCCGCACCGCCTTCACCAGGCTCTGCGCCTTACTGTCGTGTGGCAGCGCATGTGCGCGACGCACGAAGTCTTCGACCCGGGTCAGCTCCTCTTCCAGCGCCGCCGGTGTAGCGGTCGGCTCGTCCTCGTCTTCTGCCACGGCCTCGAGCTCGTCGTCCTCGAGGTCAGCTACTAGCGCAGTGGCGGCTTCCGCTGCCTCGTACGTTCGGAGGCCCGATTGCATCTTGCGAAGCCGATCGGCGACGCGCTCCAGGCTTTTGGCGAGCGCAGCCGTCGACGACGCCATGAGACGATGGAAGCTCAGCAGTAGCAGCTGTCGAGAGCGTCCCTGAAAGGCGCACAGGCTGGGCGACAACAGATAGCTGGTGACATCGTCATACAGCTTCTTCTCGTCCGGGCTCATCGAGTACTCGTACAACTCTGCCCGCCGGCCGACGAACGGTTTGTCGAGGAAGTCCTGCGCCTGTCGTCGAAGCGTCCGCTGCACAACGACGCCGAGTCGCCGCTTCAATTCCGAGCCCTGCTCGGGCACCAGTCGACGACCGTCCGTCTTCTCGCAGAACAGCGTCTTGAACGTGGGGAAGGACCCGAGCAGTGTTCCCGTCGGCTCGATGTAGTGCAACAGACCCCACAGCTCGGCCAGGGAGTTCTGAAGGGGAGTGGCCGTCAGCAACAGGACCGGTGTCGGACCGATCAGCTTCCGCACCCGATGCGCTGTCTGCGCGTCCCGGCCAGCCTCGTCGTAGATGCCGTGGCTGTCGAACCGCTTGTAGATGCCAGCGAACATCTCGTGCGCTTCGTCGATGACGCAGAGCTCGAACGGCGGTGACACCGCCAACCGCGCGGACCCCTTCACGCTACCGGCGTACTCCCGGCCGACCAGAAACACGCCCGAGCCGGAGACGTCGCACCGCGGGTCGGCAGCCTCGTGCGCCGCGATGCCAAACAGGGTGTAGAGCTCGTCCTGCCACTGACCCAAGAGGGGCCGTAGCACGATGATCAGGATGCGAGACGCTCCCTCGGCCAGTAGCTGCGCAATCACGAGCCCGGCTTCGATGGTCTTGCCGAGACCCACCTCATCGGCCAGGATGCAGCCGCCTTCGGGGATGCGGCGCAGGGCGAACATCACCGCATCGATCTGGTGTGGGTTGGCGTCGATACGACCGAGACGCTGTGATGCCGCGTATCGTCGCTTCTCGGATGAGCGACGGAGGCGAACCAGGTCCTCAGCGTAGTAGCGGCGGTGAATCGGGTGTGGGGCTGCTTTCACGGGTGCAGCGGAATCATGTGCCGCGCGGTAGGGTGAGTGCAAGCCGTCGTGCGATGTCGGCGACGGAGAAGCGCGAGGGGGGGTCTGGGAGGCGGACCCGTCGGTTCACTGATCCGGCGCCTGCGCCTTCCAACGTAGAATGACCGATGCCGACGCCCCTTCCGATCGAGGAGATCCTGGCCGGGTCGACCCCGCTGGCGCACCTGGGGGAGATCGGCCGCTCGCGCGACGGCCGCCCGATCGGCGCGTGGCGCGGCGGTCGGGGACCGCTCTCGGTGAGCCTCGTTGCCGGCTGCCACGCCGACGAACCCGTTGGGCCGGCGACCCTCCGACGGCTCTCTGGATGGCTCGCGACGCGTCCCGAGCACGACCCGGCGGTCGCCGAGTTGCGATGGTCGATCGTCCCCCACGCCAACCCCGATGGGGAGGCCGTCAACGCCGTCTGGGCAACACGCACGCGTGACGCCGTCGATCATCAGGGTACTGCCGACCGCGGTTTCGATCTGGCTGCTTACTCGGCCGGCGTCGTCCGCGAGCTGCCGGGTGACGACATCGAGTTCGGCTTCCCACGCACGGCCGGAGACCGCGAGGCACGACCCGAGAACCGTGCGGTCGCAGGGTTCCTGGCCGGCGGCGCGCCGTACGCCGTGCACGGCTCGCTTCACGGCATGGCCTTCGCGCCGGGACCGTGGTTTCTCATCGAAGCGGGTTGGGCACACCGCACGACAGCGATGCGAGAGCGGCTCCGCGAACGGGTCCGGGAGATGGACTATCCCCTATTCGACCCGGACCGCGGTGGCGAGAAGGGCTTCACCCGGATCGACGAGGGCTTCACCAGCCGGCCCGACTCGGACGCCTTGCGCCGTCACTTCCTCGATCGGGGAGACCCTGAGACCGCCGCCCGGTTCCGGCCCAGTTCGATGGAGCACGTGCGCTCGCTTGGCGGCGACCCACTGACCTTCGTCTCCGAGATGCCGCTCTTCCTGCTGCCGCCGCCCGGAGCGTCGTGCGACTTCCCCGACCCCGCCACCGGGAGCGCGGGCCGAGTCGCCTTCCACCGCTGGCTGGCGGACCTGCTGGCCGACCGCTCGGCTGCCGAGGTCGCCCGTGCCGCCGCCCGCCATGGGATCCGGCCGATGCCGATCCGCGATCAGATGCGGCTGCAGCTCGAGTTCCTGGACGCCGTGCTCGCCGCCACGCGGAGCCGCTGATCCTCGAGGTGGTAGCCTGCACGCTTGCAACCCTGACCCTCCGAGCGGATGGCGTCATTTGCCACGTGTCGGCGTCACAATGCAGGAAGTTTTTGCCTGCTGTGGTCGACCGGGGTCAGCGGAAGCTGCTGAAAAGGTGCGGTTCGGTTTCCTCGCGAGGTGTTCGGCTGGCAAGGCGCGAGGAGGGAGCAGCCAGGCGGGCTATGACCGACGAAGCAACGCCGTCCAGGCGGGCGCCTCGCCAGGAAACCCCGAACCAGCGACTCGGTTGGATCCGGCACGCATGGTGCTACGATCAGGCGGCATGGCGGAACGCATCACGCTCAAGTCCCTGGACCGGAAGATCGACGCTACAGCCGGTCGGCTGGCGGGAAAGATCGACGCGTCGGTGGAACGGCTCGATCAGAAGATCGACCAGAAAACTGACGAAGGCAAGCAGCACACCTCCCTGCTCTTCGAGGCGACCCAGACCGAGATTCGTGCGCTTGCCGAGAACGTCGCGAGCATTGGCGAGCAGGTCGACAAGATGAGTGGCACGCTGGTCCGGATGGACGGGCGTCTCGCCGCCCGCGATCGGGACGTCGACAACCTCACGATCGCCTACAAGAGCCTCGACGGGCGCGTCACCCGACTGGAAGATAGTCCGGGGCGCTGATTCCACTCCCTACATCCCGCTGTAGACGATCCTCCACACCTTGCCCCCCACGTCGGCGGTAACGTAGAGCGAGCCGTCGGGGCCCTGGGCGATGCCGACGGGGCGCTGGACGGCGTCTTGCGGGGACAGCAGAGGGGAGGTGACGGCGAAGCCGGCGGCGAAGGTTTCGTAGCGGCCGGTGAACTCGCCGTCGGCCCGGGGGGCGAAGGCGACTTGATAGCCGCCCTGCTCGAGAGGGGCGCGGTTCCACGAGCCGTGAAACACGACGAAGACGCCGTCGCGAAAGCGGGCGGGATACTGCTCGCCGTCGTAGAACAGGAGGTCGTTTGGCGCCCAGTGCGCGGGGAAGGCGACCAGTGGGTGTCCGACGTCGGCACAGCGGCCCAGCTGGCGTCCGTCGCCGCCGTATTCGGGCGCCAGCACCTTCTTGCCCTGGAAGCGATCGTGGTAGCAGTACGGCCAGCCGAAGTCGGTGCCGGCACTCAGCCTGAACAGCTCCTCTGACGGCAGCTCGGCGTTTGCGTCCTCGTTGTAGTGGGCGGGCCAGAGCGTGTTCACCGCGTCGCGGCCGTGCTGGGCGGCGTAGATCGCCTGGGTGGCGGGGTCCCAGCCGATGGCGACGATGTTACGAGTGCCGGTGACGAACTGGTGGCCATCCGACTCCTGGGTTTGACCAGCGCGGCTGGCGTGGAAACGCCACACGCTGGCCTGACGCACGCGTTGAGGACACGGGTCCTGCCCCGGTGATCCCGGTCGGCGGTTCTCCATGCACACGTTGGACGGCGCGCCGACGTTGACATAAAGGTTGTCGGACTCGTCGAACGCGAACGCCTTGTCGGCGTGACCACGCTGCTCTAGGAAGCCGGACACGATCAGCTCGGGCTCGCCCCGTGGGACGAGCTCGCCCGGGGTCATCTGGTATCGGTAGACGTCGGTGGTGGTCGAGAGATACAGATAGTCGCCGCGCAGCTGGAGACCGGTGCCGTAGTGGTCTGAGAAGCGCTGGACGACCTCGGCCCGGCCATCCCCGTCGGCATCCCGAAGCGCGACGACGCCGCCACCGGGCGGGTTCGGGTCACTACCGCGCGCACCTCTGAGGTGGACGTAGATGTCGCCGGCGGCGGTGACATCGAGGTGCCGCGCGCTCTCGAGCCCGTCGGCGACCACGAGGGCGCAGAACCCCTCTGGCAAAATCAGACCGCCGTTGTCGGGGTCGCACGCGGGCAGCCCGCGTGGTTGTTGCGCTTCGGCGGGAGCTGGCATGGTGACGAGCCCGACTCCGGCCAGAACGAGCGACGCACACACCACGCCGCCGAGCTTGTGGACATTCATGGAGATCTCCTCCGAGAACGATTAGGCCGAGACTCTATTCTACGTTGGGCCGGATTCAAGCAGAGCGCCTGCAGGCATAGTCGGATGACCCGGACCGAACGAAGCCCGCGCACTGCCGGAAGTGCGGACCCGAATTGCGAGGGAGATGGCGAATTCTGCGTGCTTCCCCCCGGAAGCCGAGGAAAATAGGCCACACGCCGCTGGCATGGTCGGTGCTGGGATGAGGGCAGGGTCCGGTAGAGTGGGCCTGTTGGCTGGGCTCGACGTTCCTATGATAACATGAACATAGATAGTGTTATCATGATCAGGACTCAGATCAGCCTGACCGAACAGGATTACGAGGCGGCTAAGGGGGAAGCCCGTCGCCTTGGGATCTCGCTGGCCGAGCTGCTTCGGCGGTCGTTGCGCGGCATGCTGCCCGTCCGTGACGGGCCGCCCTGGATGCGCTACGCCGGTATGGTCGAGTCGGGAGACCCGCGGTCCAGCCAGCGGATCGACGATCTCGTGTATGGCCAGAAGGACTGAGGTTCGGCGGGCTGCCTACGTCGACACGTCGGCCTTCATTGCCCTGGCCGATCGATCTGACACCTACCACCCGCTCTTTCGTCGCCTCTTCGGCGAGCCACCGCGGTTGATGACGACGAGCCTGGTGATGGCCGAGGGCCACGGCTGGTTTCTGAAACGCTACGATCGAACCCGCGCCCTGCAGTTCCTGGCGATGGTCGACGTGATGACGCCGCTGACGGTCGAGGCGGTCGGGCCCAAGGAGCTGGCCGCTGCCGGGGACTTGCTCCGGCGCTATTCCGATCAGGACCTCACCCTCGCCGACGCCGCCGGTCTGCACTTGATGCACATACGTCGCATCCCCGAGTGCTGGTCAACCGACCGTCACCTGGGACTGACCGGGGTCCCGCTGGTCATTCACCGGCACTAGGTTCCGGCTCGTCAGTTACATTACGTATAAGTAAGGAACATGATCGATGAACAAGGACATGCCGGCTTCCCGCGTGACGAGCAAGGGCCAGACCACATTGTGGTTCGGCGGTCGGATCGGTACGAATCGACAGACATTCATCACGCACTGTTTCCACAACAGCCGCCACAGCGACGAACAGTCGAGGAGAGGAAGCAGGGCATTCAGCGACGCGTGAGCGAGCGGCATGCGCGCCGTTGACTCCACCGTCGCTTGGGCTTCTCCGACTGCCTCCAGCTCGAGATCGCCCGAAAGACAGGGCACATTCCGCTGGGCACCTTCGACGGCGGCTTGGCCAAGCTCGACGGGGCCGAGAAGCTGTAGCAGGCGCGCACCGCTGGCAGTGCGTCCGTACTGCACTAGGGTATCTAGGGCCGCGCGCTGTCGTGGGTCGCGTTGAAGTAGCGATCCATTTCGTCCAGCTCCTGGCGTCGAAAGTTCGAGCCCTGACCGACGTCTACGCCGATGATCTGATGCTGCTGTCGATCCGCGTCGTAGGTGGGCCACAGCGGGAGGCCTTCGCCATTGGGGTTCCCGGTGGTGGCGAACTGCACCCAGTAGTCGCTGATCAGCGCGGAGATTCTCCAGTCCACCTCGGTGGCCTGCGCAGGCAATGTCTGAAACACATACCGCAGCTCCATGGCGTGCGGCGACCGGAGGCTGGGGTCCCGCATGTTTCTCGTGAACAGATACATGAAGCTGTCAGCCGATGTTTTCGACATCGCGGTGAGAATTTGTCGGTTCGGCCGCGCAAACAGCGAATCGGTGCTGTAGTCGACCTCGGTCGTGAAGATGCCTTCGGTTGTGTCTGCCAGGTAGTAGGCGGCGAGACCCTGTCCATGCTCGCCCCATTCCTCGAGCCGCGCGGCTTTCTGCTCTTCCAGTGTGGAGAAGGTGCGATTGGGCCGGACAAAGAACAGCCCCTCGCCATCGTTCACACCGGCGAGCAACGGCACGACGTTGTGCGAGCCGTCGCTGAAAATGTCGGTGGGAGATTTTGGCAGCACCCAGCCGTCCTCGACCAGCGAGACCCTGAAACGCATGCTGATGATGTCGTCTGCGGACAGCTCTCGCATCGTCGCCAGCAGGTGGCCCTCGGCGGATCGGCCCAGCTCGGTGAGCTTGTCGGCGATCGCTTCTTGACCTCTCGCCTCGGCGCTGTCGGAAAAGCCGTTGCTGCGGGTGAGGTGCGTCACGTTGGTGGGCGTGATCCAGGTGCTCTCCGAAATGGCCCGATGAAAGAGGCCGTTCGCCAGCGGCGTCGCGAGTAGCGCGTAGATGCTGGCACCGCCCGCCGACTCTCCGAAGATGGTGACGTTATCGGGATCGCCACCAAAGCCGCCGATGTTGTCGCGCACCCATTCCAGCGCGGCGATATGGTCCAGGATGCCGTAGTTGCCTGAGACACCGCGTGTCGACTCGGCGGACAGCGCGGGATGCGCCATGAAGCCGAAGGCGTTCATGCGGTAGTTGACCGACACCAGCACCACGCCTTTGTCGGCGAAGCCGAACCCATCGTAGGTCGCGCCGGCGGTCGCACCCGAGCTCCAGCCGCCGCCATGAATCCAGACCATCACGGGCAGACGATCTTGATCGGATGCGGCATTGGTCCACACGTTGAGATACAGGCAGTCTTCGCTCATCAGCCGATCGCCACGCTGCATGCAGGCGGGACCAAACGTGTTCGCCACTCTCACACCCGTCCAGGGAATGGGAGGCTGTGGCGCCTTCCACCGCAGGTCGCCGACCGGCGGCGCGGCAAACGGGATACCACGAAACACCGTGACGTCGTCGTCCAGCTCGACACCAGACACCTGTCCGTAGGTCAGCTGCACCGGTTCTTCGACCGCAAGGGCGGTGGTCGACCATGACATCAACAACGCCGCGACGGAGAGCAGCACTCTGAGAGATGGGCTTTTCATGAGCGTTTCCTTGGGTGCGAGCAGGTCGGGCACTCAACTGCCTCTTTTCTTCGAATCAAGGCCCAGAATATGGGCCCGGGGTCCGAATGTCTACCGCCGCCTCAGAACCGGAACAGCCGGTTGAGCTTCACGATGAACGCCCGGCTCTCGAGCTCGGAGAAGTGCTGCGGGACGAGGGTGTCGCGCTGCTCGTTGTACACGACGAACAGCTCGCTGCCGGGCTGGTACTCCCATCGGAACCGGATGTTGCTGCTGAGCGCGTTGTTGCTCGAGTTGTACTGGATGAGCGCACTGACGAACATGGTGGGGGTGAAAGTGTAGGTGGCGCGCATGGTGACGAGCTGGGTGATGAAGCTGCCCTGGGGCAGCTCGATACGATTGAACGACAGTCCCGGTTCCAAGGCGAACTGTGGGCTCACCTCGATACGGCCGCCGCCGCCGCCAAAGCCGCCGCCAACCGCGATCGCAGACTTGGTGCCGCCATAGAAGCTGCCATGCTCGACCGTCACGTTGCCAGACAGCCGGCGCTGCGCACCAAACCGATAGGACACGCGGCTGTTGGAGAAGGTATACGCGCCGATCGGAATAGTCACGTCGGAGGCGATCGTGAACGGCTGCTGCAGCAGGTCGTAGGTGTTGGTGAAGAACAGGTCGACCCGATCGCTGTTCTCCAGCTCGACCTGGAAACTGCCGGTGGCTTCGCGGGTCTCGACGGTGCCCCCCGCGTCGGTGATGAAGTCGAAGGACCCCTGCCACGACAGTCGTCTGATCCAGTCGATCGAGGCGGGTCGCGGGCTGAACCTGAGCGACCCGAAGCTCTTCCGCAGATCCGGTCGGCGGAGGAACCCGACGCCCGGGGAGAACCGCTCATCCACGAACAGATGCTCGGCCACCAGCCCGTAGCGGTCGCCGTTGTAGCTGAACGCGCTCTTGTAACTCGTGTCGTGGCCTTCCAGGTCAGTGGTGCGCGTCTTCGCCCAGTAGCTATTGAAGGTGACGTTGTCGTAGAACGCGAGCGTCGCATCGACCCCCATGGCCTGGTTCGACCCCGGCCCGCCGGCGAGCGCCGACCGGTTCGTGACGATAGCGCCAATGCTGCTTCGGCGCAGCACATCTCGCTTCAACCGCGCAACCGTGAAGTTGGTACCGACGGCGCCCGCGGTCGGCTCCTCGGCGGTCTGGATGTTGAGCAGCCCGAGGGTGAACCGTCCGACCCGTCCCGTCAGCCGCCCCCCGCCAACGATCGGGACCGCGCGTCCGCCGGTCAACCCGATCCGCCGGCTGTGGAACATGACCGGCGTCTCGGCGGAGCCACCGAAGGATCCGCGGCCGCCGCCCCCGCCGAAACCGAACACACCCTGGTTCTCAAGGAAAAACTCACGTTTCTCCGGGAAGAACAGACTGAATCGGGTCAGATTCACCTGCTGCTCATCCGCCTCGACCTGGGCAAAGTCGGTGTTGAGCGTGAAATCCAGCGTCAGGTTCTCGGTGACCCCGTATTTGACGATGTCCAGCCCGACGTTCCCGGACCCCAGGTGTATCGGACCTCCCACCGCGTCGACGCTCGTGTTGAGGTCGCCGATGACATACGGCTTTACTTCGAACAGACGGCCGGTGGTCGGGACCTTGACACCGACCAGGGTGGCGGCCTGCGACACGTGGAAGATGGCCGAGCGTCCGAGCCCTTGATCCAGCGGTGTCAGATACGCAGCCTCGTTCTTGGACTGCAGATTGCGGCGCATCTGGATGCCCCAGACCTGGTCGCGGCCGGGTCGATAGCGGAGCGACTTGAACGGAATCTCCGCTTCGAGAGTCCAGCCGCCTTCGAACCGCCCGGTGCGCACGTCCCAGATCGGGTTCCAGTCGCCGTTCCAGTTGCTCTCGTCGGCGATCTGGCCGTCCATACGGCCGCCGATCGGCGTGATGTTGAAGAGGTTGCCGTTCCGCCGGTCGTAGAAGGTGTCGAGCATGAAGCCGAAATGCTCGTTTCTCAGCAGGTTGGAGCTGTCGCGACGCATCTCGTTGGCGATCCACTCCGACTCCGGCGCTGAATGCCAGTTGCGCGCCGTGATGTAGAAGTGCGTGTCATCGAAGAACAGCCAGACCTCGGTCTTCTCTGTGGACGGCACCCCGGACACCGGCTCGTATTGGACGAAATCGCTGATTGGTTCGATGGTGCGATAGATCGCTTCATCGAGGATGCCGTCCAGCTCCAGACTCCCGGCGAGCCTGACGGCGCGCACGGTGGTCTGCCCGGCGTCGTTGCGGGACACGGTCGCCGGGAGGACCGGCGGTGGTGGGGCGCCCGCGACCGCCGCCACGCCGCCCCCGGGGACTGCGAGGCCCGCCGGTGCCGCCGGAGCGGTTGCAACGGCGGCCCCCTCGGTTGCGCTGAGGATGGGGACGACGGTGGGTGCGCTGGCGGACGAGCCGAGTGCAGGCAGTATCCGGTCTTGTAGCGCGAACAGCTCATCACGTCGGCCATCGACTCGAGCGCTTCGCACGGCCGCGCCCGTGTCGCAGTCACTCATGCGCGCCGTCACGCGGATCTGCTCGCCGAGCAGCTGATACCCCCCCTGGATGACCCAGCGCGCACCCGCGCGCCGGCAGAAGGCCAAGGCATCCGCGGGACCGGATTGGTCTGATCGCGCTGTTCGATCAAGAGCCATGACGGTGGCGATCGCCGCCAAATCCGCAGCCAATACCTCGGCTATCCCCTCGCCGATCCAGTTCGCGTCCGAACTACCGGCGATGTTGCGGAACGGCACGACCGCAACCTGAGTACCCGCGAGCAGCTGGCCCAGGTCGGCCCCGTTGGTCTGTCCATGGAGCGGCGCGACTGTCGACAGCAGCGCCAGCACGAGCAAGCCGCCGAGGGCTCGGGGGTCTGGCGGCCCGCTGTTCATCGACATCATCTCTCGGTTCGTGTGTGTGCCCGGATGGCTTCTTATACACCCGAAGGCCGATGAGCACACGAAACTCTTCGCCCCGGCTCGAGGCCACCGCCGTTCACGCGCCGCAACCGGTCCGTTCATCCGGGTATGCGTCCTTCTACGAACACCCGCTGGACTGGACCACGCTTTTGGAGCCGCTCGGGCTGGCGGACAAACGCGACCGGATGTTCAGCCAGCTCTCCGGTGGCGAGAAGCAGCGCCTGTTCGTCGCACTGGCCCTGGTGGGAGATCCCGAGGTGGTGTTCCTCGACGAGATGACCACGGGCCTCGACCCGCACGCGCGCCGGGCGATGTGGGAGCTGCTGGAATCGCTGCGCAACCGGGTCGGCGCGACCCGGATCCTTGTGGATCAGACCCGCGATGGCGTTGAGCGCGTTGAACAAGAAGTGCGGGTTGATCTGGGCGCGCAGCGCCTTGAGGTCGGACTTCGCTCGTCGCTCGCTGCACACTCGACAGAAACTGTTTCACCGCCTCTACCGTCGTGAACCGCCGGCCAAGCCAGACTCGGTCCACCCACGCCCCGATTCGCCCGTGCAGCGACGTCAGCGCAAACGCGACTGGCGGCAGAGCGAGGGCATACGCCCACGGCTCGACCCAGGCGAAATCGAAACCGGTCAAGGGCGGCAGGATCAAGCTGAGGGAGGTGGTCAGTACCAGGATCGTGAGCAGCAGCGAGAGACCGTCCGCCCACTGCAAGAGCTCCGCTCACCGGCGTATCTCGACCACTCACCGAAAACTGGAGTGAAGACACGGCCGAGTCTTGTATCGTTCAGTGAGGATGGAGCACCACGGACGAACCACGGTTCGCCGAAGCGGACCGGTGAGAGGAGCCACATGAGGAATATTCTGAGAAGCACACGAGCCAGGACTCTCTTGTCGGTGGCGCCGGCAATCGCTCTCGCGGGCGGCCTCGTACTTGCGCAGCCGGGCCCCCTGCTGATCACGGTGGACTACCAGGGGTCGGGGACCGTCAGCCAAGACCATCAACTCAGCGTGTTCGTCTTCGACGACCCCAACATGAGCGCCGATAGCCTTCCCATCTGGACAGGCCAGCTGGCCGACAACCAAAAGACGCTGACCGCCGGTGGCATTGACGCCTCGACGATCTGGGTGGCCGTGACCTTTGATGAGACCGGAGGATACGACCCCTTTTCCGGACCGCCTCCGTCGGGGTCTCCGCTCGCCATCTATAGCACTGATCAAACCGGAATGCCCACGGGCATCGAGTTGAAGGCCGACCAGGACACCGAGATCGCCATCGCGTTCGATGACACGCTCCGAATGCCCTGATGGAAATGCGGCTGGGGGGCCCTACGGCTGGCTCTCGTCCTCGGCTTCCGGGCGGAAGCTCTGGTCGGGGAGATACCGGACAAGCCACTGCTCGCTGCGTGTCACCACACCCGACAGCTTCGCCGTGACCGCCTGCGCGCCCTCGGCCCCGAGCGCCCGCGCCAGCGGCGACCCCTGGTCGAGCGCGGCGAAGTTCTCGACGTGGAAGATGTGGACATACCCGCCGTCGCCGCCAAAGGTTAGCGCACCGCTCGTGTGATGCATCTCCGCTTCGTCGAAATGCGGGAGCACGTCTGTCGCCATGATGCGTAGATAGTCCTGCTCGCGCCCCGGCACGACCGACACGATCTGGACGATCATCAACGTGGGCTCCTCGTCGTCCGGCAACGGGTTGTCGAGACTGCGTAGCTCTGGCGGCTGGTGATGACGTTCCGGATCCGCGTGATGATGGCGGCCCGAGCGGCATCGCTGTCGCCGGCCCGGTCAAGGCGCGCGAAGCTCGCGAGCGGCGTCGTGATGATGAACCGGTAGGTGTCGCCGAAGATGGCCGTTCGGGTGACACTGCGCCACGGGGTGTCGCCCTCCTTCTCGAGGGTCGAGAGCTCACGCTGCGCCGCGAGGAACTCGTCGACCCGCGCGGGGTCGACCTGGACGATGGTCATCTCCTGCCAGGGCGGCGGAGTGTCCTGAGCCACGACGAGCCCCGCGGCGAGGCATACGAACATCGCAGCGGCGACGGTCCTGATCATCTGGCACCCTTCATGATGCTCGAGATCGGCGAGGCCGTGGAGCCCCTCCCGTCTCCTGCCGCCTGGCTTCGGTGGTTCAACAGGTCACGCAGTTGTGGTTGTTCTTGGCGCCGAGGCTCTCGAGCAGCGCGACCGTCTCCGGTATCGGCGACACACGCTGCACCGGGCCGTTGGCCATGTCAGCCGTGGTCTGCCCGCGGCGGCTCACGGCAGTGACGTCACCGCCCTGCTCGACCAGATACAGAATCAGCGCGTCATGCCCGCGTGCAGCGGCGTGGTGGATGGCATTGTAGCCGTTGTGATCCCGCTGGTTCGCGTCGGCGCCCAGCTCAATCAGATACTGGACCGTGGCCAGCCAGGCGTCGGGTGCATGCCGGTGTGCGTTCCCGGCAAACCCCTCGCCGTAGCCCACGCCGGAGGCCGCGTGGATCGGGTAGACGCCCGGGTCGCCCGCCTTGAACCGTGGCAACCCAGACGGATCGGGCCCCATGGTGGTCAGATCGGTCGCCACCCAGAACCCTGGCGCGGCCGGTAGCACCGCGGGCACGTCCGACTCATCGTCGTTCTCCGCCGTCGTGCCCCGCCGGGCGCGTCGCGGCGGTGGCGCCTTGGTCGGGATCTTCGTATCGGCACCATGCTCGACCAACAGCCGCATCGCGGGTAGATCGGTCGCGTACGTCGCGCGCCAGAACGCAGTCGACCCTTCGGTGTCCACCAGACCGCAGTTCCGGTTACCGCACCCGCTGTAGACCATATACCAGGGGTGCCGCGTCAGCCGGACGTCGGGGTCGACCCCCGCCTCGAGGAGCGCCGCCATGACGTCGAGATAGGTCGCCTGCTGAAGCTCCCGCTGCTGCGGCTGCGGGAACCGGGTTCTTGGCTGCCACTCGGCATTGATGGTCGCCCACAGCGGCGCCACGCCGTTGACCGTGGCCGCCAGGTTGGGATCGGCGCCGCGCTCGATGAGCAGCATCGCCAGATCGAACTGCGCGTTGATCGTGGCCATGAGCAGTGGGCTCGTCGCGTCACCCGCGCTCACCTGGTCGATGTCGGTGCCGCCATCGAGGAGCGCCGTCGCCGCCCCGATGTGGCCCTGGCGGGCCGCGTGCAGCAGTGCCGTCAGCCCGCCTTTGGTCTTGATCGTGGGTGGCCGGGCGTCGTCGTCCTCTTCGCGCTCGGGCACCTCGCCCGAGAGATAGCGGGCTCGACCCGCAAGCACCGCGGCCTGCACCTGACTTGCGGTCGGCGTCACATCGTCCGCCTGGAACGCTGTAAGCACCCGTCGCTGCCGCTCTCTGGCCAGACCCACGAGCCGGCCCTCGGTAACCAGATCGACCGTCTTCGATGTGATGGCCGGGTCTGCCCCATGCTCGAGCAGCGTGTGAATCGCGTCGACCCGATCCCGGGCCGCGGCGAAAATCAGCGGGGTCTGACCCCACGCGCGCTCGAGCGCGTCGATATCGGCCCCGTGGTCGAGCAAGATGGCGACCGCCGCGGCGCTCCCCGATGCGGCCGCCAGGTGCAGCGGGGTCACGCCACTGGTCGTCGTCTGGACACTCACGTTGCTACCCGACTCGAGGAGGAGCTCGATGAGGGAGGCATTCCCCTCCGTGCTCGCCACGTGCAGTGGTGTGTACTGGCCGATGCGGGTCACCGCGTTCACCTTGGCGCCAGCGTAGACCAGGATCTGCGCCATCCGGCGATCGCCCCGCTGTGCCGCCCAGTGCAGCGCCGACATGCCATCGCCGTGCGCGCCGTTGACGTCGGTCCCTTGCTGGAGCAGCGCGCGCACCGCGTCGACGTCGCCGCCGCGCGCCGCGTCAGCCACGGGTGTGGCGGATGGTGCGCCCGCGAGCACGGCCGCGACAGGCAGGACAACGACGACCGCCAGGACGACCGTCGCGCTCGCCAGCCGACGTGCCGTGTCTCGTTGTGCCACCGGTGTGAGCCTCCTCATACCGTGTCCGAGGCGGAGGGCGCCGACAGCGAGAACGTGCCGGTGCTGTCGCCGAAGCTGTCGATCTCGAGCCCCAGCGATTGCATCAGGGTCAGCATGACATTCGCCATCGGGGTCTCGTCGGCCGCCTTGAGATGCAGATTGCCAGTGAGGTGGCCGTTGGCCCCGCCTAGCAGGATGAGCGGGCAGCGCCGGTGGTTGTGGATGTTCGAGTCAGCCATCGGCGAGCCCCAGATGATGGCCGTCTTGTCGAGCAGTGACGCGTCCCCCTCCATCGTGCTCTCGAGCCGCTCCAGAAAGTACGGCAACTGACCGACGCGATGCTTGCAGATCGTGTTGAAGTCCATGATCCGCTTTTCGTTGTTTCCGTGGTGCGAAGCCGGATGGAACGGTCGGCTGGTGCCACTCTCGGGGAACACACGGTTCTGGGCGTCGCGGCCGGTCTTGAACGAGATCACCCGGGTCATATCGGTCTCCATCGCCAGCACCTGCAGGTCGAAGATCAGCTGCATGTGCTCGGAGAACGAGTCCGGCACTCCCGCCGGCGCCTCGGGCAACTCCCGCGGCTCGGCGCCGGCGTTGCGACGCTCCACCAGCTGGATACGCCGCTCGACCTCGCGCACGTTGTCGAGATACTGGTCCATGCGGCGGCGATCCACAGCGCCCAGCTCGTTCCGCACCTCGGAGACGTCCCTCAGGATCCAGTCGAGGATGCTGCGCCGGGTCGCGCGGCGCGCAGACCGCTCCTCGGGCGTACCGCCCGCACCAAAGAGCATCTCGAACGCAACGCGGGGGTCACGAATCATCGGCAGCGGCTCGCTCGGCGACGACCAGCTGATCGTGTCCGTGTAGGCGCACGAATAGTTATAGGTACACCCGCCCGCCTGATCGAGGTTCTCGATGCAGAACTGCATGGATGGCAGCGGTGTCGACTGCCCGAACTGCCGCGCGTAGAGCTGATCGATCGACGTCCCGACGAAGAGATCAGACCCCTGCGTCTGCTTCGGGTGTGACTGGGTCAGAAAGACCGCGGACGACCGAAAATGGTCGCCACCGATCTCCGGCGGGCTGAACGCCTCGGCCATCCGGACGTCGGTGTTGGAGATAATCGTCAAGTGGTCACGGAACGGCTCCAGCGACCTCAGCGGGTTGTCATCCACGAGCTCGAAATCGCGACCCACCGTTGCCGGGGCGAACAGGTGCTGACTGGCGCCCCACTCGTTGCACCCGGGTAGCCCGTGGACCTCCTCGATGCACACGAACCGGGTCGTGTCTGTCGGCGCCGCGACCGCGGCGCCGAGCCGGCCGGCCGGCACCATCGCGTCGAGGAAGGGCAGCGCCACCGTGGCGCCAATCCCGCGCAGGATCGTTCGGCGCGGCAGACGCTTTCCAGTAATGAAGGGCATCAGTGCTTTCTCCAGGCCGTGAATGAACGGTGCCGGCCTGCAGTCGTTGGGCTACAGGCTACGGGCTTCGGGTGCTCATTGACCTCGCTTCCGCTGGAACGCGTCGCTGCCGACCACGCCCATGACGAACGACACCATCTTATAGTCATTCGCCTCGGCGGCCCGGGTGATGGCACGGATGGTCGGCTGGTCGTAGTGCTCGACGCGCCGGCCGATGGCGAACGCCAGCAGGTTCTCGGTGAACGTGCGCACCAGCGGGATGGGACGCGCCAGCAGCGCGTCAACCAGCTCCCGCGGCGTCGACACCGGCGTGCCGTCGTAGAAAATGCCACGTGTGTCGAGCGGCGCACCGTTCTCACGCAGCCGCCACCGCGCGGTGACGTCGAAGTTGTCGAGCGCCAGCCCGATCGGGTCGATCAGGCGGTGACACGAGTTGCAACTCGGATTCGACCGGTGCAGCTCCATCCGCTCGCGCGTCGTCAGCAGCCGACCGTCCTTGGCGTCCTCGGTGTTCTCGAGCGAGGGCACGTCGGGCGGCGGCGGCGGCGGCGGGGTGCCGAGCAGCACCTCCATGACCCATTTGCCGCGCAGCACCGGCGAGGTACGGTTCGCGAGCGAGGTCAACACGAGGATGCTCCCGTGCCCGAGGATGCCACGCCGCGTGTCGTCGGGGTAGGTCACCCGTCGGAACTGCCGCCCCGCGACGCCCGGAAAGCCGTAATGCCGCGCCAGCCGCTCGTTGACGAACGTGTAGTCGGCCCGATAGAGGTCGAAGAGACTACGGTTCTCCTGCACGAGGTTGGTGAAGAAGAGCTCGGTCTCCCGCCGCATCGCCTGTGCGAGGTTCTCGTCGTAGTTCGGGTAGAAATTGGGATCGGGCCGGACCTTGTCCATGTCCTGCAGCCGGAACCACTGCCCGGCGAAGCGGGTGCCGAGCGCCGCGGCTCGCGGATCGGCCAACATGCGAAGCGCCTGCCGCTCGAGCTCTTCTGCCGACAGACGGCCCGCCTCGGCCAGCGTCTGTAGCTCATCGTCGGGTGGCGTCCCCCAGAGGAAGAACGACAGTCGTGAGGCCAGATCGACGTCGCCGACCCGGAAGCCGCGTCTCGGCGCGTCGACCGGCTCGCGCTCGAGCCGCAGCACGAAGTGCGGACTCGCCAGCAGCGCCTCGAGCGCCGTCCGCACGCCGACCTCGAAGCCGCCCGTCGCCGCGCCGTCCTCGTAGAACGACATCAGCCCGTCGATGTCCTGTGCCGTCGGAGCCCGGCGGTAGGCCTCGCGCCCGAGACGCGTGATGATCGTGCGCGCGCAGGGCCGAGCCTCGTCGGCGCTCGTCGGGCGACAGGTGAACACACGCTGGCGGCTAGGCGTCTCGGAGAGGCCGGTCACGTTGTATGGCCCGCTGATGATCACGTCCCGCACATGCGGCAGCGTCGTGACACCCGACCCGCCAGAGCCGCCGCCGGCGAACGACCAGTCGTGCGGGCGAATCAGATCCTCATACGGCCCATCGGCCCGCCGGATGAACGCCGCCGCCACACGGTGCTGCCCGGCACGCACGAAGACCGGCTCTGTCTCGGTGGGGCCGCCACCGCGGCCGTCGGCGCCAACCCGCCGGTCGGTGTTGTAGTGCAGCAACGTCACCCGCTCGCCGTCGATCGAGACATCGATGTCCTCCAGTCTCGTGTTGGCCCCCGAGGTGAACGTCAGGCCGAAGACGTATTCGGCATCGGCGGGGAACACGTGGTCGACCACCATGCCGCCCCGTGTCCCGTAGGGCGCGCCATCGACGTAATCCCACGAGTGCTGGGAGACGTACTCGGAGTTGGAGTAGGTGTGATTAACCGCCGGACCGCCACTCTCGCCCACCGCAAGCCGGCTGATGGCACTGGCCGCGTTGAGATACGCCTCGAGCAACAAGGGCGACAGCGTCTGCACATCCGCGATGTTGTCGAAGTTGGCGCTCTTCTGATCGAGCGGCAACCAGTCGCCCGCGTCGATGTCGAGCGCCAGCAGGTCCTGGATAGCGCGGGCGTACTCCGGGCGGTTGAGACGCTGGAAGGTCCGACCGCCGGGGTCGGGGGCAATCGCGGCCCCCGCGTCGAGATTGTGCTCCAGGGTCTCGACCAGCGTCAGGAGCGTGTCGGCGTCCGGTCTCCTGGCGCCGGGCGGCGGCATCATCCCGGCCCGGAGCTTGCGGACCATCCGCTCTGCCACAGCCGCGTCGGCGTCATCGGTGCCAAAGACCGCCGTCACGTCGAAGTGCTCCAGGGACAGATTGCCCCGAAGTGATTGATCGTTGTGACAGGTCGTGCACATGCGGCGCACCACCTGATTGGGATCTGTGGCAGCCGGTGCTTGTGAGAGACGCTCTCCCGGTTGGCCGGGCGCGCGGCTGGCAAGACCGGGCACAGTCGCACCGCCCACACACGTGAGCAGGGCGAAGAACCCCCCGGTGGAGGCCAAGGACACCTTCATGGATGGGTCACCCGAGTCTAGCAGCCCGTGGTGAAAGTCCAGCTGCAAACGAACGTCACCACGGACCGCTAACTATTTGGCAGTTTAGCCCTGTGGCTGTCCTGATTCAAGACCCGCGCCGGGCTGCGGTGGTCGGACCCCCGCCAGGAATCGAGCCACCCTTGCGAGCGTCTCGCTACCGGCACCGAGCTCAGTGTCGTTGTGATCGGCCCCGGCAAGAATCAGCAGGTCCTTCGGGGCCCGAACCGCCTCGTAGAGACGACGACTCTGGACGATTGGAACGACCCGATCGCGGTCGCCCGCGATGACCAGCACCGGGCAGCTGAGGGCGCCGATCGCGTCGATCGACGGGAACCGATCGCGGAGCAACAGTCCGACCGGTAGAAAGAGGTAGTGCGTCCGTCCGACGTCGACCAGCGAGGTGAACGGCGACCGCAGGACCAGCGCTGACGGCTCGTGCTCGGCGGCGAGCGCGATCGCCACGGCCGCCCCGAGCGATTCGCCGAAGTACGCGAGGCGGGACGCATCGACATCGGCGCGGCCGAGGAGATAGGCCCGCGCGGCCCGGGCATCGGCCAGGAGACCGGACTCGGTCGGAGTTCCTTCGTTCCCCCCGTAGCCCCGGTAGTCGAACAGCAGCACCTGATAGCCGTGGTTGCGCAGCGCCGCCGCCAGCGGCGCCCGATGGGCGCGATTGCCGGCGTTGCCGTTGAAGACGATCACGGTACCCGTGGCCGGGTCCGCGGCACTCGGCACGAACCAGCCGGACAGTGCGAGACCGTCCTCGGTGGAGAAGGTGACCATCTCGACCCCGGCGAGTCCAACCTCGCCCGGCGGCGGTACCTGAGTGAGCGGAAAGTAGATCAACGACCGCTGAAACACCCAGACGAGCAGCAGACCGCCTGCACCCACGAGGAC
>Ga0310122_10000571_pt1 | contig 23340 bp, 24 predicted proteins | sample CB6_Bottom_1051__FD_203503 | JGI IMG/M metagenome (GOLD analysis project Ga0310122, IMG submission 203503) | Marine microbial communities from Western Arctic Ocean, Canada - CB6_Bottom_1051 | ecosystem: Environmental > Aquatic > Marine > Oceanic | place: Canada: Western Arctic Ocean | collected...
TGAAAAGATGGGTTACAACCCTTGGAATTATTAAGGATATCAACGCTTTTTCATTGACAAAAACTACCCGCTTGGTTACTATCGCCCTTCTATTTGACCGAGTTTCACGCCTTGGCTTTTAGTTCATTAACTATTTGTTTTTGGGGGTTTAGGGCGACCTTGGGGAGAGGGTTCTGATCGTCTGAAAAAAAATTAATGCATCAGCAGATCAGTCTCAGCTAATCACATTTATTAAAAACGCCAAATCGTTGCAAAAAGCATATGCTTGAACAATACATAGGCGCCACCATCATGTTGCTCTTGTGCCTGGGCATTGCCGTTGGTATGGTCGTGTTGACTACTTTTTTGGGGCCCAAAAGGAAGTTCGCCGACAAAATGGAGCCCTTTGAATGTGGCGAAAGCCAGTTGGTTTCCCCTCACCAGCGTTTCTCCGTTAAGTTTTACCTTGTCGGGGTTTTATTTGTCCTGTTTGATGTTGAAGCTGTCTTCTTTTTTCCCTGGGCCATTCTGTTCAAGAGATTGGGAATGTATGGCTTTATTGAAATGCTTTTGTTTATTCTCATCCTCGGCGTTGGCCTTTTATATGTCTGGAAACGCGGAGCCCTAGATTGGGAGTGACCCTCTAGCGAGGAAGGTATATAGCAAGGGCTCATCGTAACTCTTCGGGGCACGAAGGCTAAGGAAGAGTATCACGGGTCCAGCGTTACGCTGGCGGGTCCTGAATGGGGTATCAAGCTGGTATTGTAGGATTGCAAAACAATGTCTGAAAACAAAATCATTGAACGCATCAAGGAACAATTCGGTTCCATAGTGATTGACAACCACGACTTTCGCGGTGATCAAACTGTCACCGTGAAAAAAACCTGTGGCAACGAATTCTTCAAGTTCCTGCGTGACGATCCGGAGCTGGCGTTCAATTTTTTAATGGACATTACAGCAGTCGATTATTTCTCAAAAAAAGATGAACGGTTTGAGGTGGTTTACCATTTCTATTCCCTCAATCACAACCACCGGTTGCGGGTAAAAATTCCCGTATCGTTAGAAGACTGCATTGCCGACTCGATAACACTTTTATGGAAAACAGCAAATTGGTATGAACGCGAAATCTGGGACATGTATGGCATCAAGTTTCGTAACCATCCCAACTTGCGACGAATTCTTCTTTACGAAGAATTCAAGGGACATCCTTTACGTAAGGATTATCCCATTACTAAACGGCAACCCCTGATCGGGCCGCTGAACTAAGGGAAGATCATGTGGGTTGATTTAATCATTACGCTGGTTAAAATCTTTTTCATTCTCGGGGTCACCGTTGCCTTTTTTGCTCCCATCCTGACTTGGGTAGAGCGCAAACAGAGCGCGCTCATGCAGGATCGCATCGGGGCTAACCGTGCCGACATCCTGGGCTTTACGGCGCTAGGCCTTTTCCACATTATCGCCGATGCGTTGAAGATGTTTACCAAGGAAGATTTTATACCGGATGGGGCCAACAAGGTTCTTCATACAATTGCCCCGATCATAGCTCTGGTTCCCGCCCTCCTGACTTTTGCGGTCGTACCTTTTGGCGGGCAATACACGCTCTTCGGTAAAGAAGTCAATCTGGTAATTTCGGATTTGGATGTCGGTCTTCTTTTCGTATTCGCCATTGCGTCTCTGGCGACCTACGGCTATGTTATCGCCGGCTGGAGTTCCAACAACAACTGGTCGCTCTTAGGTTCTATGCGGACCGCATCGCAGATGATTTCTTATGAAGTCACCATGGGACTCACCATTATCGGCGTATTGATGGTTTTTGGCACCATGAAACTCACCGAAATCGGTGCAATTCAGGAAGACTTTCTGAGGTGGGGAATCTTTCTCCAGCCGCTCGGGTTCTTCATGTTCTTCACCGCGTCCATTGCCGAGAATAAACGCATTCCCTTCGATGCCCCAGAGGCAGAGTCGGAACTGGTCGCGGGCTATTTCACCGAATACAGTGGTATCAAGTTCGGCATGTTTTTCATGGCAGAATTTATCGAAATGGTCACGATCGGCGCGATCATGACTATTTTATTTTTTGGAGCGTGGCATATCCCCTTTTTAACGACTGCCACGTTGCTTTCCTGGTTTGATTTTCTCGGCACCACGGGTTCGAACCTGGTTGTAATGTTGATTCATGTAGGTGTATTTTTTGCCAAGGTAGTTTTGTTTATCTGGATCCAGATGATAGTTCGGTGGACGCTCCCCCGATTTCGTTACGACCAGATCATGAACTTGGGTTGGAAGATTCTCCTGCCCCTATCCCTGGCAAATATTCTTGTTACCGGACTCGTAATCCTGGCGCTGAATTAAAGGAGTGCGCTTATGGCTTATTATGTAAATAGAAATATAAAGATGACCTGGTGGGAGAGGTCTTACATTCCTGAAATTTTAAAAGGATTGTTGCTCACCTCCCGACGTTTCTTTTATAACTTGTTTGGATTCCTTCCTTTTTTCCTGGGCACGGAAAAGGATAGAAGGATCTTCACCGTATATTATCCGGAAGAACAGGTTCAGTATCCCATAGCTTACCGGGGTCGGCCGGTGCTGGCCCAAAACGAGGACGGGATGCCGGCATGCGTTGCCTGTGGCCTTTGTGAAATTGCCTGCCCGGCTTATTGCATACACATTGAACCCGCTGAGGATAGTGGGAAACAAAACCAATATGAACGATGGCCTGAGGTGTTCAATATTGATTACGCCATTTGTATTTTTTGCGGAAACTGTGAAGAGGCCTGCCCCGAAGAAGCCATCTTCATGAGTGACGATTGCGAAATATCCATGCTGGATCGAAAGAAAATGCTTTATACCAAGGAACAACTTTTAGTTCCGGTTGCCGATTTGCAAAAACGCATTGAATTCACCCGTAACATGTACGCGAAATGGAACTACTGATCTTTTACCCGCTAGCCGGATTTTGCGTGGCGCTGGCCCTGGGCGTTATCTTTAACAAAAGCCCAGTGGGTTCGGCCATTTCATTGATTGGTATGATGCTGGGTCTGGCGGGCATCTTCGTCTTGCAACAGGCCCATTTCATCGCCATTTTGCAGATCATCATTTATGCTGGGGCCATTATGGTTCTGTTCATGTTCGTGATCATGCTGCTGAACTTGAAGCAAGGCGAAAACGAGGGCTGGGCCTCCAGGGAAAAAAATTTACTGCTCTCGGTATTGACCGGGTTCCTGGCCATAGGAATTTTATACAAGATTTGGCAGGTCTTGTTTTCGGTGGATATGGATACGCCCGCCTCCCTTCCCGATAGTTTCGGGACGGTAGCGGTTATTGGTGAAACCCTGTTTACGGATTTTGTGCTCCCTTTTGAAGTGGCATCGATTCTTTTACTTACGGCAATGGTCGGGGCAGTGGTCCTGGCTAAAACTAAACTGGACTGAATATGCTCGAAAATTCTGTTCCCTTATCACACTACCTGATGTTGAGCGCGACCCTGTTCGTGATTGGAATCGCAGGCGTCTTGATACGCCGAAACGTTATCGTTGTATTTATGTCCATTGAAATCATGTTGAACGCCGTAAACATTTCGCTGATCGCGTTTGACAATTATATGAACCTCTCGAACGGGCAGATTTTCAGTTTTATGGTGATCTGTGTCGCCGCCGCCGAAGTTTCGGTTGGACTGGCTATTATCATCGCCTTGCATCGGAATAAACCGAGCGTCAATCTGGACGATTTTAACCTGTTAAAATGGTAACAACAGTATGCTGCTAAAATTAACCTGCCTGATCCCCCTTTTTCCGTTGATCGGATCTATCATCAACGGTTTTTTTGGTTTGAAAATCGGCAAAAAAGCAGTGGGGTTTATAGCCTGCGGCAGTATGACCCTGTCTTTTCTTACCTCCGTTCTGGTCTATGTCGGTTACCTCATGTTGCCGGAAGGGCAACACGTGTATGAACAGGTTGTCTGGACCTGGTTCGGGGCCAGTGATTTTAACGTAGATTTCGGTTTTCAGGTTGATCCGCTCACTCTGGTTATGATGTTTGTCGTTACCGGTATCGGTTTAATCATCCATGTCTATGCCGTGGGCTACATGCAGGAAGAGTTCAGCTACTACCGGTTCTTCGCCTATTTCAACCTGTTTGTCAGTGCCATGCTCCTTCTTGTTATGGGCAACAATTTCCTGCTCATGTTTATCGGTTGGGAAGGCGTGGGCTTATGTTCCTATTTTCTCATCGGCTATTATTTCGAAAAGAAATCGGCATGCGATGCCGGCACCAAAGCATTCATCGTCAACCGTGTGGGTGATTTCGCCTTCCTGCTGGCGGTCATGTACATATTCAATATTTTTGGCACCATCGATTTCACCGAGGTGATGCACGCCGCTCCAGAAAAACTGATCTATGCCGGAGAGGCCGTGACCATCATCACCATGTTGCTGTTTGTCGGCGCGACAGGTAAATCGGCACAGATCCCGCTCTATACCTGGCTCCCGGATGCCATGGAAGGGCCCACACCGGTCAGCGCCCTGATCCACGCGGCCACGATGGTCACGGCAGGGGTTTATATGCTCGTCCGGTGCAGCGTGTTGTTCAACCTTTCGCCCATGACAATGACCGTTGTTGCATTTATCGGTGGAGGAACTGCGATCATGGCGGCTACCATTGGCATGACGCAGTTTGATATCAAGCGTGTTCTAGCCTATTCCACGGTCAGCCAGATCGGCTACATGTTCATGGCCTGCGGTGTGGGCGCTTATACTGCCGCAATCTTTCATCTCGTAACCCACGCTTTTTTTAAAGCTTGTCTTTTTCTCGGGTCCGGTAGTGTCATTCACGGTATCCATGGCGAGCAGGATATGCGCAAGATGGGCGGACTCAAAAAACATATGCCCATCACCTACTGGACGTTTTTGATTTCAGCTCTGACAATCGCTGGAATACCACCGTTAGCAGGGTTCTTCAGTAAAGACGAAGTGCTGTATCACTCTTTAATGGACGGAAACATTATTTTCTGGGGAATGGGGATATCCGCCGCCCTGTTGACTGCGTTTTACATGTTTCGGCTGGTCTTCATGACTTTCCATGGAGAATCCCGGGTAGACCCTTCTGTCCACCCGCACGAATCTCCAAAAATGATGACCATGCCGCTGGTGGTTCTGGCCGGCCTCGCCACCGTTGGAGGAATGCTGGGCCTCCCGTTCTTGCACGGATGGCATATTCTGCATAATTGGTTGGAACCGGTTCTTCATTTCGATCTCGCAAACGCGCTACAACATTCTGAACATATGCTCCATGAGGCGGGGCGCCATGCACCTTCCTGGGCGCATCTGCTGGAACCGAAGGAGCACAACGGCTGGATTGAATTCGCATTGATGGTGTTCTCCACCGTCGTCGCCATTACCGGAGTGGTTGGCGCCTATATTTTCTATATCTGGCGGCCCGATCTGCCGGAAAAATTCACGCAGGGACAGTGGGGATTCGACATGGTACAGAACAAATATTATGTGGACGAACTTTATGATGACGTGTTTGTGAAACCTACAGTAGAAGGTTCCAACCTACTTTGGAAAGAATGCGATGCCAAGGCCATCGATGGTGCCGTGAACGGGGCAGCCAAAACTATCGGCTGGTTCAGTCGCCAAGCTCAGACGTTGCAGTCTGGTTTTGTCCGCAACTATGCCTTATTTATTGTTGTCGGTTTTATCAGTCTTTTGCTGGCGATGTTTTAAATGTTTTTAACTCTTATCACATTCCTGCCTTTAATCGGGGCGCTGTTTCTGGTTTTCATGCCAAAAGAAAGTGTAGCAGCGATCAAGCAGACCGCGCTCGCTGTCGCTGTGGCGGACTTCCTGCTCTCGATATTTTTGTGGACGAATTTCGACAACACCTCCCATAAAATGCAGTTTGAGTTGAATGTTCCCTGGATCGAAGCCTGGGGCATCAACTTCCACGTAGGTCTGGATGGTATTTCACTCTTACTTTATGTGATGACCACCTTCCTGACCATGATCTGCGTTATTGCCTCATGGGATGTCAAAATACATGTCCGCGAATACATGATAGCCATGCTGACTCTTTCAACCGGCATGCTGGGGGTTTTTATCGCCCTGGACCTTTTCATGTTTTATGTTTTCTGGGAGTTCCAGCTAATTCCCATGTATATCATTATCGGCGTCTGGGGGGGCCCGCGCCGGGTTTATGCGTCCATCAAGTTTTTCTTATTCACCGCCGTGGGCTCCTTGCTCATGCTGGTGGCCATCCTCTGGATTTATTTCCATATCCAGGAAACGACCGGAGTGGCAACAGCGGACATCTTATATATTACCGAACATTTGAGCGCACCTCTCGGTACACAGAAATGGTTGTGGATGGCCTTTTTTCTGGCTTTTGCTATCAAGGTACCCATGTTTCCTTTCCACACCTGGTTGCCAGACGCTCACGTTGAAGCGCCCACCGCAGGGTCCGTCATTCTGGCAGGTGTCCTGTTGAAAATGGGTACTTATGGGTTCCTGCGTTTTAACTTGCCCTTCTTTCCCCAGGCTTCTTACGAATTTGTTCCTATGATAGCCTGGCTGTCAATCATCGGGATTATATACGGGGCACTGGTATCAATGGTGCAGGTAGACTTGAAGAAACTGGTTGCCTATTCCAGCGTCAGCCACCTCGGGTTTGTGATGCTGGGAATTTTTGCGCTGAATCCTTATGGAATCCAGGGCGCATTGATCCAGAACATCAATCACGGCATCAGCACTGGCGCCCTCTTCCTTTTGGTGGGTATCATCTATGATCGACGCCATACGAGGTTGATCTCGGAGTTTGGCGGGCTGGCTAAAATCATGCCGAAGTACGCCATTTGTTTCATGATCGTCGCCTTGTCTTCGATCGGGCTACCGGGTATGAACGGATTTGTTGGGGAATTCCTGATACTACTGGGAGTATTCCAGGTTAATGGCCTCTGGGCGGCTTGCGCCACCTCCGGTGTCATTCTCGCCGCCTGTTACATTCTCTGGATGTTCCAGCGCGTCATGTTCCTGGAGGTGAAAAATCCGAAAAACATGAATTTGAAAGACATGAATGTTCGGGAAATGTTTACCGTGGTTCCCCTGATCATCCTAATTTTCTGGATCGGTTTGTATCCCAAACCTTTCATGGATACGTTTGACGCATCGGTCACCCATTTGGTTTCTAAAGTGAGCCCGGACAATTTCCGGCCTAAACAGGAACACAACAATGACCAGCATGGAGAACACGCTCGGCTCATTACACCGGCGGAAATGGCAAGCTTGAACCAAAAGCTCCAAATGCCCAAAAAATTTTTAATTAAGGAATGAACGTGGAACCCATTCCCGCACCTGAATCTATTGACCTGATTGCCCTGGCGCCTGTGATCGTGCTCAGCTTTTTCGCCATGATGGTGCTGGTGGTGGACCTTTTTGGGGGACGCAACAAAACTCTGCTGGTATTCATCAGCCTGGTCGGCCTGCTGATGACGGCTATCAGCGCGTTTGCCAAGAATCCGATTCCTGCTTATTCTTTCAACGACAGTTATATCGTGGATCACCTGTCATTATTTTTCATATGTATCTTCACCATCAGTTCCGCGCTGGCGATCCTTTTATCAGTGGAATACAACGAACGGGAAGGAATACGGGCGGGAGAATATTATGCCCTCATCCTGTTCTGTACCATAGGTATGATCCTTCTTGCCTCCTCCACCGACATGATCATGATTTTCCTGGGCATCGAAATTGTCTCGATCAGCCTATATGTCCTGACGGGGATACGGCGAGACAACCATAGATCCAACGAAGCGGCCTTAAAATATTTTCTGCTTGGCGCATTCGCAACAGGATTTCTGTTGTACGGAATGACCCTGGTTTATGGCTCGACCGGTCACACGAACTTGTTCAAAATCGCAGAGTTTGTGCAAAACCCGGAAGCCCAGTCCAATCCGTTGCTCCTTATGGGACTGGTGCTTCTTATCATCGGGTTCGGATTCAAAGTCGCCTCGGTGCCCTTTCATATGTGGGCTCCCGATGTTTACCAGGGAGCCCCGACTCCCATTACCGCTTTTATGGCAGTTGGACCCAAGGCCGCCGCGTTCGCCGCGTTCTTCAGGGTATTTGCTGAAACCTTCCCGGAAATGGCTCCCTCATGGGAAATACTCTTGAGCACCATTGCTGTCCTCAGTATGTTTTTCGGCAATCTCGGGGCCATCATGCAAACTAACATCAAACGAATGTTGGCGTTTTCCAGCATCTCACACGCGGGTTACATCCTGATCGCGGTCATAGCCAAAAACTCTCTCGGCGGTTCAAGTCTGCTGTTTTATATGCTGGCCTATGCCTTCACGATTTTTGGACTATTCGGCATCATCATTATCCTCGGCCGAAAAGGTGAAGAGAATCTGGAAATTGAAAATTATTCAGGCTTGGCTTACAGGCACCCGATACTCGCCCTCAGCATGACTGTATTCCTGTTATCCTTAGGGGGCCTGCCACCCTTCGCCGGGTTCATCGCAAAGTTTTACATCTTCAGTGCCGCGATTCAGCAGGGTCTTATCACACTCGTCATCTTCGCCGTGCTCAACAGCGTCATCTCCTTTTACTACTACCTGAAGGTCGTCGTTTTCATGTACATGAAGGAGCCGGAAGCGGAGTTCCAAATCTCCCTGACACCGTTGACCCTGTTTGTGGTGTTCATAGGAGTCTTTGTAACCATCAACATGGGTATCTTCCCCGGTTCCATCATCGCCCTTGCCTCGCACTAGGCGTGCGGCCAATAGCTATGATATTTTTCCTTCGACTTCATGCTCTGGAGGGGTACAACGAGCTTTTGCCTAGTGGCAACCCCTGCAAAGGCCAGCGTGACGCTGGACTCAAAGTGCAATAACTTTCGCAGGCTAGCAGGTAGCTTTGGCGGCTCAATGAGCTTTTGCCTAGTTGCAACCCCTGCAAAGGGGTTATAATTCTCTTTCTAAATATCAACGACTAACGAGGCAGGCTGGCGTTATGAAAATGCATCATTTGGACAAGGAAAAGGTGGAGACGATCATGCAGAGGGTGAAGGAAGTGATCGAGTCGGGAGAATATCCGCCGGATAAAATAGAAGAAATTTTCAAACTCTCGGAAGTGGATGGAGAAAAGTTCCTGGAATGCAAGGCCCACCCTATTCAGAAGGAAAAGGTGAATTTTGAATTCGATCCGGAGAAGGGGGTACGGTTCTTCGATCCGTTCAACTTTTTCACCCGAGGAATCTATAAAGATATGGATGGTTTAACAGTTTGGACGGCGGACAACCTTAAAGAACCTTGGGAATACGACAAAGAATGACCTCCTGCCACCAAATGAGTATCCTCCAATGTTGAAACCATAAAAAAACCCTCGCGCCTTCTGGCACGGGGGTTTTCTGTTCCAGCAGTTTTCCTCTTTAACTTTTTTCCTGATCTTTGCTGAAATCGTAAGAACCTTTTCTCGGAAGTGAAGCAGTAAACATGTCTGCCTCGTCTTTCATGGCTTTATCTTTGGCTTCGCCTTCTTCCTCGGCTTTCTTGCGAATCGCGGCTTCTTTTTCTTCTTCGGTCATATCTTCTTCGGCTTTACCTTCTTCCGCACCCTCTTCAATGGCACCCTGTTGGCCTTCTTCAACCTTGGCGGTTTCCTCCTCTTCCTCCGCTTCTTTCATGGAAGTTTTGAAGTTTTTAATACTGCGCCCAAAAGCACTGCCGATTTCGGGAAGTTTTCCCGCCCCGAAAATAATCATAATGATGACCAAAATAATCATCAACTCAGGAAAACCTATTCCCATCATAATTCATACCCTCCTAATATTTAATAATAGGCTTCAGGCCTAAATCAGGCCCTCCAACTACAGCCTCAATAAAGTGAAAATTGATCGAAGAGATTCAAGGGATCTCTATTTATTCAGTAATTTTCTCTAAGGCAACTCGCAGGCCCTTATTTTATAAGGGCCTCTCATGGCCAAAGTAATTTTTAAAGATGCCCCTCAGTTTATCCTTTTTATATAAGTAATTACAAGGGGAAAGGGTTCAAATCAAATAAAAATAAGGGGGTTTACCCTTCACGAAGAGCTTTTATCGCCTTTTTATAGTCTTTCGCTTTAAAAACCGCCGACCCGGCGACCAACACGCTGGCCCCGGCCTGTTTGATTTCACCAACATTCTCGTGGTTGATTCCTCCATCGACTTCCAACTCGATCGGGTTCTCGTAATGAGTCATGACTTCACTCAGGTTCCGGATTTTATCCAGCATGGATGGAATGAATTTTTGCCCACCGAACCCAGGGTTGACCGACATCAGCAAAACCATGTCGATCTCATGCAGAACCTCTTCCAGTGAAGAAAGAGGAGTAGCTGGATTCAACACAACCCCGGCCTTCACATCCTGTCCTTTGATCAATTGAATGGTGCGGTTCAAATGCGAACAGGCTTCAGCATGAACGGTGATGATATCAGAGCCGGCAGATATGAATTCGCCGATATAATTGTCGGCGTTTTCGATCATCAAATGCACGTCCAATGGTAGTTCGGTCACTTTTCGGATGGCTTCCACCACCGCCGGTCCAATGGTGATGTTAGGGACAAAATGGCCATCCATAACATCCACATGAATCCAGTCCGCTCCTGCCTGTTCTACCGCCTTGGTTTCCTCTCCTAGCCGGGAAAAATCCGCGGATAGGATGGAGGGCGCGATGATTACCCCGTCTTTCTTCTGCGCCATGGGTTTGGTGATCCTCCATACGTAAAGTAAATGGACACGAAGCATAGCATAAGCTGAAAAATCGTTCCATTTTTATACAGCATAATTTGCCAAAGCCACTGGCACTCCATGCCTTCTTTCATTATAATGGCTGGTTTTATATCTTCTACTTTTAAGCCTATGCAGACCGTACTCGAAAATCTCCGTGAGAAGATCAAAGTCCTTTTGATGCAAGACCACAACATGTTACTGCTGGCCGCAGTGATCGGGTTTCTGGCAGGGCTGGCATCGACCCTTTTTCGCTGGCTGATCGGGTTCTTTGGGGTGATTTTTTCTCCAGAAGGACTATCTTGGATCGGAATAACCGGCTCTACAGTTCCTTTCCTGTTACCACTCATGCCAATGATAGGTGGCATCATTACCGGCGTCATCTGCCATTTTTTCCCCGATGCGGTTAAGGAAAACGGAGTACATCGAGTTATACACGCGGTCGCCTTGAAAGCAGGAAAGATCCGCAAGCGCACCTTGCTGACTTGTTCCACGACATCGGCCCTTACCATTGGGTCCGGCGGTTCAGCAGGACGGGAAGGCCCCACCGTCCAGATTGGCTCGGCGGTTGGTTCGGCTCTGGGCAACTTATTTCATCTTTCCCATGAAAGGGTGCAGATTTTAGTCGGCTGTGGAGCGGCGGCAGGAATCGCCGCCTCCTTCAATGCTCCTTTGGCAGGGGTACTGTTTGCTTTGGAGATTATCCTTACTGAATTCACCATCCATACGTTTAGTCCCATCGTGGTTGCCTCGGTGATTGGCACGGCCACTGGCCGAGCCCTTCAGGGCAACGAAATCACTTTCCATGTTCCGGTTCATGAATTGGTCAGCTACTCCGAAATCATTTTTTATTTGTTCCTGGGGCTCCTATGCGGAGTGGTTTCAAAGTTATTCACCTTCGTCTATTTCAAGGCGCATGATATTTTTGATGAGAAGATTCGCCTTCCGAAACCCTTGAAACCCGCTCTCGGAGGTTTGATCGTTGGATTCATCGCCCTATTATCTCCGGCGATTCTGGGAAACGGCTACGATTTCATGGAAAAGGCCCTGGCGGGTGATATCTTCTGGGGACTGGCATTCGCATTGATTTTTTTGAAAATCATCAGCACATCCGTAACGCTGGGTTCAGGAGGGCTCGGCGGAGTGTTCGCTCCTTCCCTGTTTATTGGTGCCATGCTGGGTTCCGCCTATGGAACCCTGGTGCATGCGATCAATCCGGGCTTTACTGCATCTCCCGAGACTTATGCGCTAGTGGGAATGGGTGCCGTAGCAGGGGCTGTAATGCAAGCTCCTTTGACCAATATTCTGATGCTGTTTGAGTTGACTAACGATTACACCATCATTTTGCCGATCATGATCACCTGCATTGTTTCGGCCTATACGTTTAGGGGATTCAACAAAAACTCCATTTATATTCAGAAACTGCTGAAGGAAGGAATCAACATCCAACACGGCCGGGAGGTTTCCATTCTCAACGGCATAAAAGTCAATGATGTTTTAAGCCGGGATGTTACGAAAATTCCCGAAGCTATGCCTTTCAGGAAAATCTTGGAAACCATTTCATATTCCAAGAACTTTTATTTTCCCGTGGTAAACAGCCAGGGAGAGATGTCCGGCATTTTGTCATTCCACATGATTCGGGAAATGCTTTTTGAAGAAAACCTGGGCGATTTGGTGGTCGCTAACGATTTGAAAGTCAAGTCAGTGGTGACTCTCACGCCGGAAAACAACCTCAACCAAGCAATGGAATTGTTCGCCAAGCTTGATGTGGAGCAACTTCCCGTAGTCCTCCAGAACGATCCCAAGCGGGTGATCGGCATGGTCAACCGGGGGGAAGTAGTTGCCGCTTACAACCGCGAAGTTCTTGTCTCTGGATTCGACCGGTAGAAGCAGGATGTCCCGCTCCCACCATTCCCTGAATGCCTTAACTATCTTGCTCTGTTTGGGGATCTTCGTCTCCGCTTGCGGAAAACCTGAGTCCTTTGTTCACCGTAGGTCCCAGTTTTTGATGGGAACCCTTGTCGAGATTTCCGTTTTCGAAAAAAATAAAGACATCGCCCACCTTGCCATTCAGAATGCCTTCAACGAAATTCAAAGGATGGAAGAATTGATGAGCACCCGTATTCTCAACTCGGAGATTTCTAAAATTAATCGATCTGCGGGACTCCAGCCAGTACCCGTATCTCTTGAAGTTTTTGATGTTATCGACCGGGCTCTCTATTGGGCCAAACAAACTGATGGTGCCCTGGATATAAGCCTGGAACCAGTTCAGGAGCTTTGGGATTTTGATGGCGACCATCCTTCCCTGCCCGATAAAAATGTCCTTGAACAGGCATTGTCCAAAGTGGATTACAGAAAAATCCGGCTAGAAAATCAGACTGTATTTTTGACAGAAGAGGGAATGGCTCTTCATCTCGGCGCAATCGCAAAAGGATACGCCGTAGACCGGGCAATAAATATATTGAAGGAATCAAATATCCATCATGCTCTCGTCAATGCGGGGGGCGACCTAAAAACACTGGGCAGGAAACCCGATCAAACAGCGTGGAAAATCGGCCTTCAACATCCCAGAAAACCCGAATCGCTCCTGGCATCTTTTTCTCTTTCAGGAAAAGCCGCCGCCACTTCCGGTGACTACCAGAAATATTTCGACCATGAAGGAACCCGATATCACCACATCCTGAATCCAAAAACAGGATATCCGGTCCCCGGTGTGATATCCGCGATGGTGGTTGCCGAAACTGTCATGGATGCGGATGCCCTTTCCACAGCCCTGTTCGTCATGGGCGCAAAAAGAGGGTTGGCTTTCATCAACTCCTTGAATGATACTGAAGGAATCCTCGTGGACCAAGACAAGACCCCTTACCTGTCCCAAGGAATGGAGGATTTAGCGGGTTTTTCTCTTGAAAGTTTCAAAGAGAACTTCAGCCATTAAACCATGTCCGATTTCATTCGGGTGGCAACGATCCGGAAATAAAAAGACCAGCATGGGGTTGGCTTCCATTCCCTCCCCATAAGCCTCGAAATAGGTCACAAACTGGTCAGGAAACCGGTCGTGAACGGTAGGCAAAAAAGGCTCCAGTGATGAAGGAAAATTAAAAAAATGGATTTTTTTATTCCCGGCTATTTTCCTCGCTGTATCCTGGTATTCAGCAAAATTGCAAACACTGACCAATACAGGTTTCGCCCCCTTTTCCCTGACAGCCTCCACCAAGGCCTCAAGGTTTTCGCGGTATTGCGTTAAAGGAACCCGTGAACCTTCCTTGTATTCAAGGCCAGATTCAGGCAAACGCCATGTCCTCATCCATCTAAAGAATAAAATTTGTCTAAAGTTCCAGTTGATTTTCCCCATTAGGGAGTTTCGCGATTCAAATTGCTGGCGATCTGTTTGGTGCGAAGGGAAGGAATCATTCCATCCAAAAGAAAGAATAACCCAGTCGTCATTTTTTACATCATCCAACTCCTGCCAAAGCAATTTTCCCTGGAAGGAGGAAAAACCGGGAAGGGACAGGTTCCTCAGTTTAAAAAGAACGGATAAAGAAGAGGCATTTAGTTTTCCAACCAGTAGGGAAGAATAAGTTTTTTCATAATCCACCCCCCAGCCAAAACTGCTGGAGTCTCCTAGCACATAGAGGGTTTTTGCTTCTGTTTTAACCTCACCGCTTGAAGGCGCGCGAAACCCTTTGGTGTCGGAGACAATTGTCCAGGGAGGAAGCTTGTCCACCACAAAGGCTGAGGAATAGTTCCGGACCGTGATCGAGATATTGGGTTTGAGCTTATAACCATAGCGCAAATCAGGCTTGTAGGCATAGACATCTTCATTCACAAATCCTTGTCCGGCCACAAATTGTTGGTACTTATCTAATACCACAGGATCAAGCTCTTCCATCCAGGAGGGAATTGCATAGGCTTTATATTGGAATGCCGGCTCAAATCCGGAAAACCTGAAAACCACCTCGATAAATCCGAAAAAGAAAAAGACCGTCCCGGCAGAGAACAAAAAAGACCGAATAATTTTTATTCTTTTTCGCGGGGCCACAAGGCACCTTAGAAAACTAAAATTTGGAAGGAGAGAAGCGTTTCAGTAAAAGAGAGTTTCCAACCACCGAAACAGAACTCAAAGACATTGCCACAGCGGCATAAACAGGTTTCAGGAGGACACCATAAAAAGGATACAAGAGCCCCGCCGCGATAGGAATTCCTAACACATTATAAAAGAAAGCCCAGAAAAGATTCTGCCTGATTTTCACAAGGGTTTTTCTGCTCAGTTCAATGGCCTGGGGCACAGCGCGAAGATCTGAAGTAACCAGAGTGATGTCCGATGCCTCCATCGCGACATCCGTACCGCTCCCCAAAGCAATGCCTACTGTGGACTCAGCCAAAGCGGGAGCATCATTGATTCCATCGCCCACCATTGCAACCTTGTGTCCTTGCGCAACCTGTTTTCTGATTTCGTCCCTCTTTTCCGAAGGCAGGACTTCCGAGACCACATCATCTATTTCCAGTTTCCGGGCGACTGCCTGCGCAGTTTTCCGGTTATCCCCTGTCACCATCATCACTTTCAATCCCATCATTTTGAGACGGTGAACAGTTTCCTTCGCATAGGGCTTTAATGCATCAATAGTAGTGATGATGCCTTCAACATTTCCATCGACACTTAAAATCATGGGAGTTTTTCCCTGCCCGGTCAACCTTTCCAGGTCATCCCTCAACAAGGAAAAATCAATTTTATTTTCTTCCATTAATTTCATGTTACCCAGGAAAATATTTTTACCCTCTATCTTTCCCTGCACGCCGAAACCGGGCAAAGCCTCAAAATCAGAAAGTGTTTCGGGCTTTTCGAACCTGAGGTTGCGTTTCTTCACTTCAGAAACCACAGCCTGGGCTAAAGGGTGCTCCGAATTTTTTTCCAGAGAACCGGCCAGCACCAGCAAACGGTCCGCATCCAATACAGCTCCGGGAGACAAAAGCACATCGGCCACTTCCGGTTTGCCACTGGTAAGGGTTCCCGTTTTATCAAACACAATGGTATCTAGTTTTTCAACCTGCTCCAAAGCCTCACCCCCCTTAATCAAGATACCCATTTCCGCACCCTTTCCAGTTCCGACCATGATCGCGGTGGGAGTGGCAAGGCCCAACGCGCAGGGGCAGGCAATGATCATGACTGAAATAAATGCCATCAATGCAAAAAGAAACGGCGTGGTCGGCAAAGGACCAAAAGAATCTCCAAAACCCCACCAGAATGCAAAGGCCAGAAGAGCCAGACCAATCACTACTGGCACAAAGATTCCGGCAATTTTGTCCGCCAGCCTTTGCACTGGTGCTTTCGACCCCTGCGCCTGTTTTACCAGATGAATGATTTGCGCCAACAGGGTATCTTTTCCCATGCGGGTCACCCGCATTTTAAAAAATCCGGTTTTGTTGAGGCTCGCCCCAATCACTTCATCGCCGGATTTTTTTTCTACCGGAACACTTTCACCAGTTAGCATCGATTCATCAATAGAAGATTGCCCCTCAACCAGAACCCCATCTACAGGAATTTTTTCTCCGGGCCGGACCAGGACCAAGTCCTCGATCACCAAATCTTCCACGCTGATTTCAAGCTCTTTGCCATCCCTTTCAACATGTGCGGTTTTAGGCTGAAGTCCCATCAATTTCTTGATTGCAGAAGAAGCACTATGCTTGGCACGCGCTTCCATCCAGCGCCCAAGCAGGACCAGCGTGATGATCATGACCGATGTATCGTAATAGACTTCGGAAATACCTACCCAGGCAGGGAAAAAGGTCGCGCAAATGCTGTAAAAATAGGCAGACGATGTGCCTACGGCAATAAGCGTGTTCATATCAGCATAACCGTGGCGGAATCCGTTTAACGCCCCCCGGTAAAACTGCCACCCGCAAAAAAACTGCACCGGGGTGGCCAGTACAAATAATAGATAATTCAATGCACTCAATTCGATATTGAATAACGAATTGCCCTGCATGGAGAGGAGCATGACCGCCAGGCTGATGAACCCACTGAGAATCAGCTTCTGTTTAAGCTGAGCCAGGTGTTTAAGATGACGCTCTTCATCCTCCTCTGAGGAAACACTTTCAGATTCTTCCTGTGAAGGCAAAAGACGATAACCAGCTTGTTCCAAAGCCGATCTCATGACTTTAAAATCTAGCAGAGCCGGGGTGTAATCGACTAACACCTGTTCGGTAGCCAAGTTCACCTCGGCTTCCCGGACCCCCTCCAGCGATGCAAGTTTTTTCTCGACCCGTGAAACACAGGAGGCGCAGGTCATGCCTTCTACAGGAAACAACCTGCGAAGCCCCGGAACTTTAAATCCCAGTTTTGCGATTGTCTTGGGAAACTGGCTTGCAGATATTTTTTGCGGATCAAATTCGATGGTTGCCACTTCTGCAGCAAAGTTGACATGGACGGAGCCCACTCCTTCCAGTTCACCAACCTTTTTTTCGATCCGTGCCGAACAACTGGCACAATTCATGCCCTTAACCGGAAGGGTTATATTTTCTTTATTTGTGGATTTATGATCCAGCATAGTAAACGCAGATTAAAAAATAATACTTTATCAGGATACACATATTTAGGGACCGAGTCTAACAGCACCCATCGGAAAAGATAGAGAGAGCTTCTAAGGGTAAAGACTTTAAGGGAAAAGGCTCTTTATTTACCGCTGAAAAGGGTTTTCAGGGTAACCACACCGTAGCCAATTAGAAGGAGAGCAATCAGCCCGCTGGAAAAAGAATTCTGGCTCATGGCGCTGGTGAAGACAAAAATTCCCACTCCACTTAAAACCACTCCGAGGACAAAAAAACCGAAAGAACGATAGACCGGGGTTTGGCTTTCCAAATTGTCGCGCTTTTGCTTGAGTTGCCACCGCCAACGGAGGATATAATAGGTCTGGCGGAACCAATTGAACAATCCGCTATCTTCAATCAGGCTGGTCCGGCAGTACATGCATTGGGCATCGGTATTGCGGTTGGGGAATCCACAATTCAGGCACAATTTGGTGTCCTGGCTTTGTTTTAAAGTCGTAGGTTCTTTTTTAGGCTTATCCATCTAGCAACTCCGGGGCGGAGAACCTCCGCAGGTAATAACCAATATCTTTTACAGCTATATACTCTCTACGGCTAATGAGCAGCTCTCGGCAAGTGTTAAATTTCAGAGCTGCCCTTAAAAACCACATTTTAAGGGTGAATTTAAATTTTATTACTTATGGGTAACCCTGTCAATCTCCAATGCTTTTAACAGGATTGATTACGCCTACCCTGTTTTATTATTCATGTTTGAACTGCAAGGCACAATTGCCTATAATCCAGTTCCGATTTTTCAAAATCAAAAATTCTATTTTAATGATACAGTTTTTTTTTATCCTTTTTTCGCTAAGCATGATTTCGCCGTGTTTAGCCACCGAAATGTCCTCTTCCGAAGACATGAGTCTTATTCCTGCGGGGAAATCCCAAATGGGGAGCAAGAAATCTCTGTTGGAACTTAGACCCCACGACTTATTCAACACCGACCGGCACACTCTTGGCCCCGAAAACCCAGCCCATGAGGTCCAGCTCGATGCGTTTTATATAGACATTTTTGAAGTGAGCAATGAAAAATATAAAAAATATGTAGACGCGACTGGAACGAAAAAACCCCGGGGTTGGAAAAAACCTGATTTTAGCGGAGCCCTGCAACCCGTAGTGGGGGTTTCCTGGAAAGAAGCGGTGGCCTATTGCAAATGGAGCGGGAAAAGGCTCCCCACCGAAGCGGAATGGGAAAAAGCAGGCCGGGGCAAACGTCCAATCAAATACCCCTGGGGGGATTCCCCACCCAACTCAGAAAAACTGAACTATAACCAAGAGAAAATGAAAACCACCCCGGTAGGTTCCTACGAAAAAGGGAAATCAGATTATGGTGTTTATGATCTTTCCGGAAACGTTTCCGAATGGGTTCATGACTGGCATTTCCCAGAGTACTACTTGTTTTCTCCCAAAGAAAATCCGCAGGGCCCAGAAAAAGGACAATATAAAATCATCCGTGGGGGAAACTGGAGAAATAATGCTGATTATGTCGATCTGACTTACCGCAACGCGACCGCACCCAACGTAAGGAATGACACCGTGGGGTTTCGTTGTGCTAAAAACGCCTCCGCAAAATAAATACCACCACAAAAAATAGACTTTACAATTCAGGACTTTTGAGCAGGGACAGAATTCTATCCAGCAGGAGATCGGCAATATCCCGCTTGGGTTTGAGGGGAAGGTTTTCAATATTTTCATCCCTATCAATGATCGTCACTTGGTTGGAGTCGGATTGAAATCCGATTCCCGGAGCGCTAATATCGTTGGCAACAATGAGATCGAGATTCTTTTTTTTCAATTTCTCCAGGGCGCTCTCCACCAGGTTTTGGGTTTCCGCCGCGAAACCAACCACCAGCTTGCCTAAGTTGCGTTGTGCCACTTCCAGCAAAATATCTTTAGTGGGAACCAGTTTTAGAACCAAGCCCTCATTCCCCTGTTTTTTGATCTTTTCCTTTTCCAGTTTTTCCGGAGCAAAGTCGCCCACTGCAGCAGACATAATCAAAACATCGCAATTTTGAAGACACTCCTGAACCAAACCATTCATCTCGTCCGCCGTTTTACAAGGCTTAAAATTCACGCCCGACGGGGGCTTTAAAGAAGTGGGCCCGCTGATGAGAACCACTTCTCCTCCCCGGGTCTTTGCCTGCTCGGCAATCGCGTAGCCCATTTTCCCCGAAGAAGGATTAGACAGATATCGCACGGGATCGATAGGCTCGTGAGTAGGCCCGGCTGTTACGAGAAACCGCATGCCGTTCAAGTCATTACGCTGGTTAAAAAAACTCCTTATCTTTTCAAGAATAACGGAAGTGTCGGCCAAACGCCCTGGCCCGGTCACTCCACAAGCAAGTTCTCCATATTCGGGATCCACAAACTCCAGACCTCTTGATTTCAAGAGACCAATATTTTCCCTCACTGCAGGATGTCCCCACATCCCTTCATTCATAGCCGGGGCAATCAGTACCGAGCCTTTAAACGCCAAATACAAATTGGACAGGGCATCGTCCGCTAGGCCATGTGCCATTTTTCCCAACATGGAGGCTGTGGCCGGAGCCACCACCAATAGGTCCGCATTCTCGGCAACACGGATGTGCTCCATATCTGCGGAGTTTTGCGAATCAAACAAGGTGTGATAAACCGGATTTCCGGATAGCGCCTCAAAAGTCAACGGGGTCACAAATTGTCCGGCATTGGCGCTCATTACGACTCTTACATCGGCCCCTTCTTTCACCAACAAGCGCAGTATTTCCACCGCCTTGTAGACAGCGATACCAGCAGAAACACCCAAAACAATTTTTGCGTTCTTCATTAATTCCTGCATGATTTTTATGAGGCCCCTAATTATAAGAAGAGCCCCTATTTTATGAAAGGTTATTCAATTATAAGTTCTAATCCCTGAGCAATCAATATTTTTAGTAGAACCAGGCGATTGACTTTTTACCTTTCATTACATAGAGTAATGCCATTATTCCCAGCAGGAACCTGGTCGTTGCCAACCCACTCAACACTCCCCGAGAAAGTAGCCGAAATCCTTCGGGATGCCAGGATATATTCATGAAACTTAAAATCCTTTTTGTTTCTGCCGAAGTCCATCCTTTCGCAAAAACTGGCGGACTGACAGATGTCAGTGGGGCATTGCCTCCAGCCCTTTATAAACTCGGACACGACATCCGGGTCATCATGCCAAAATACTCCTGCACCTCCAAAGCGGGAAAAAGAATGCAAGCTCTCAAGGTGGATTTGGAACTCCCCGGCTTCAGCCAGAAAGGCACCCTGTTCCAGTCAGAACTGACTGATAGTGTCCCGGTTTACCTGATTGAACACGACGGCTACTATAACCGCGAACATATTTATGGCGAACCCGGCTCGGATTACCCCGACAGCTTGGAGCGGTTTGCTTATTTTTGCCGAGTCATCCTGGAAGCCGCTAAAAAACTTGACTTCAAACCGGACATCATCCATTGCAACGACTGGCACACCGGGCTGATCCCGGTATATTTAAAAACCGATCCCTGGTTTTCCCAAACAAAAACACTTTTCTCGATTCACAATCTCGGTTATCAGGGCAACTTCCCCTATTCCCAGTTGGTAACAACCGGACTAGACGAATCCTTGTTCAGGGAAGAAGGCATTGAATTTTATGGCCAAATCAGTTTTTTAAAAGGTGGGCTGATATTTGCCGACATTCTGACAACGGTGAGCCCCGCCTACAGCAAAGAAATCCAAACCCCGGAACTGGGTTTTGGCATGGAAGGGATTTTGCAAAAACGTTCCAACCAACTGCACGGAATTTTGAACGGGGTCGACTATACCGTATGGAACCCGGAAACCGACCCCTTGATTCCGACCAACTACGGCCCGCAATCTCTATCACAAAAAAAACAATGCCGAGAAGACCTGGTAAAAATGTTTTCACTCCGGCTCAATAAAAGGACACCCATTCTATGCATGATCACCCGGCTTTCGGAGCAAAAGGGGATCGACCTGATCCTGCAAGCCCGGGACGCGCTCGATGAAGAGGACGTAGCCTTATTGATCCTGGGGACGGGGGAAACCCGATACGAATCTTTTTTCCTGCAATGGAGCCAGGATCGGCCTGACCGCATCGCAACGGCATTGCGGTTTGACGAGCCCCCTGGGACATCGTATTCTTGCAGGCAGCGACAAGCTCCTCATGCCTTCCAGCTATGAACCTTGCGGACTCACCCAAATGTATGCTTTGAAATATGGAACGGTTCCTATAGTCCGAGACATCGGCGGCTTGAAAAATTCCATCCAGGAATTCAACGATAAAACGGGAAAGGGAACCGGGTTCAAATTTAAAGTTCCGAAGGCACAATATTTCCTAAAATCTCTGCAGAAAGCTTTATCCTGTTTTAACCAAATCAAAACTTGGAAAAAGCTGATGCTAAATGGGATGGCTAAAGATAATAGCTGGGAAGTTTCCGCCAAACAGTATTCACGTCTTTACCAGAAATCCCTTCGCTCCTGAAACATCGGTTCAACAAGGTGTTACCGTCTATCTCCAATGAACAACCCTGCCGCAAGCGGACGGAGTATCCTAAATGAAGTGTTATTTTAAAACCGGTGAGCCACCGGAGGCAGATAGCAAAGGCTCTAATTGAGCCGAGATGACTTTTTGCTATCCAGACAAAGCGATTTCTCATCGGCCCCACGCCGATTGGGGAATAAAACCCACTTGTGGGATTTACCGTTGCAAAAGAGGCCCGATTATTATAAAAACTAGTGTTTCTCGGGCGTGTTAAATCCATTTCGTTCTAATTTCCGAGACAACTGAACATAACCAAAATAAGTAATCAGACACATGAAAACAATTCTCGTTGTCGATGATAACCAAAACATCGGGTTACTTTATAAGGAAGAACTTGAAGATGACGGATACCAGGTTACGGTTACCGCCACGGGCAAGGAAGCCCTGCAAAAATTAGATAATCATGACCTTATTATTCTGGACATCAAAAATCCTGCAGAGGACAGCATGGAGCTCATGCGAAAAATCAAGGATGACAAAGGTGATATTCCCATAATAATCTGTTCGGCTTATGGCCGTTACAAACAAGATTTTAGGGTCTGGGCCTCGGATGCCACTGTCGTCAAATCGACCGATCTCAGGGAACTGAAACTCACAATCAAGGAGATTTTCAATCAGCGAAAAGCGGGTTGATCAGAGTAAAATGGCAAATCAAACCATCGAACCCAGGTTCATTGCTGTTGAAGGGGCCATTGGTGCGGGCAAAACATCACTGGTCAATCTTCTTGGAAAACAATATGGGGCCAGGGTGATTCTGGAAAATAACGATACCAATCCCTTTATCGCCAAATTTTATGAGGATCGGGAAGCCTACTCCTTTCAAACCCAGATTTTTTTTTTACTAAACCGTTTCAACCAATATCTGGAGTTGGCGCAGAGAGAACTGTTCAACTCCGTTGTTATCATTGATTACCTGTTTCAACGGGATAAAATATTCGCCCAACTCAACCTCGAAGATCACGAATACCGCCTGTACGAACAAATTTTCAATTTGATCGGCCCCAAAACCCCAAAACCCGATTTAGTCATTTTTTTACAGGCCAGCACAGAAGTGCTACTGGAGAGAGTTTCCAAACGAGGCCGGGATTATGAAGCTTTTATGGACCCCGATTATCTCGATTCGGTAAACAAGGCTTTCAATAATTTCTTTTTTTATTATTCCGACACACCGCTTTTGGTCATAAATACCAATGAGATCGACTTTGTTGAAAAAAAATGTGATCTGGAAGAGTTGATTAACAAGATCAACAGCCATAGAATAGGCAGAGAATATTATAACCCGCTTGGATCCTGACGGACCGGGACGGAGTAAGCTTCATAAACCAAGAAAAGCATGATTCGGGGACCCCACTGGCGGCCTTAAAATTGTCATCGCGTTTTTCTTGCATGTTTCGCTTCTCCCACGGCATTTGCCGATGGTTTCTTTTTTGATTCCCCCTTCCCCCTCCGTTGAGTCCAAGCCTTAACCTTTAA
>Ga0310122_10000572_pt1 | contig 23332 bp, 14 predicted proteins | sample CB6_Bottom_1051__FD_203503 | JGI IMG/M metagenome (GOLD analysis project Ga0310122, IMG submission 203503) | Marine microbial communities from Western Arctic Ocean, Canada - CB6_Bottom_1051 | ecosystem: Environmental > Aquatic > Marine > Oceanic | place: Canada: Western Arctic Ocean | collected...
CCTTCGGTTCCTGGTTCGTCCTCGAGGCGGAGGCCGGCGATGTCCTCACCGACGACCCCGAGTGCCTCTGGGAGCGCGTCCTCGCCCGCCAGGAGGGTCTGCTCGGCCGGGTCGCCGACTACCCCGAAGACCCCTCGATGAACTGAGGCCCACCCCGGAAGCAGCCGCTCAGGCGACGATCTCGATCGGCGTGCCCAACGGGAGGCTCAGGCGCAAGAGCAGCTCGATCACCTCGTCGGCGACACGGATGCACCCGCGGGAGACCGCCTCGCCCAACAACTCCGGCCGGTTGGTGCCGTGAAGTGCCACTGCCGGCTCTCCGCCGTCGATGAGGTCGAGGACCTCCGAGAAGGCCGATGTACCGAACAGGCCCACACCCCGCTCGGTGTCCGGATCGATTTCCATCTGGATGTTGTTCACATAGAACAGCCCCGTCGGGGTGGGTGTCTCCGGTGCGCCGATCGTGACGTCGGCGGCTATGAGCACGTCGTTCCCGTCGTAGACGGTGATCAGCCGCTCCCCCAACTCCACGACGATCCTGGTCGTCACCGTCGAGAGCACGACATCGGTGCGTCGGACCCAGCCGGTTCTGCCGTTCGGCCGCACGGGAAGGTGCACCTGTACCCAGTCCGGATCGGACGTCTCAGCGGCCAGCAGGACGCGTGGTCCATCGAAGGGGCCGGGGTTCGGGAACAGCCACCACTCCGCACCCTCCGCCGGCTCCCGAAAGACCTCGAGGAGGTCGATGCCCGGAGCCGCCGTCACGACCACGGCCGAGGGTGCCGCAGGCAGGGTGCCGGTGGTCTCTGGGATGGTGCTGGTCGAAGTCGTGCTCGTCGTGGTGGTCGCTGGGATGGTGGTCGTCGAAGTCGTGCTCGTCGTAGTGGTCTCCGGGATGGTGGTCGTCGAAGTCGTGCTGGTCGTGGTGGTCTCCGGAAGGGTGCTCGACGAGGGCACCGGTGCGGCTCCCCGGACGGGTGGAGCCGTGGTGGTGGCTCCGAGGCTGCGCATCGCCGGAAGGTCGTCGGGGCTGCCACAGGACGCGGAGAGGACGGCGAACGCCGCCACCAGGCAACGGACATTCCGACACATCGGCACTTTCTAGCCGCCCGGTCCCTGTCCGCGCCGGGGTCGCAGCCGCTGACGGCCCGAGGATTTCGGCGTCAGCAGCGTTCGCTGGAACATCGGCACCGGGGGCAGCGCTGTGTCCCGTTCGAGAAAGGCCGCCATGACGCCCGCCAGGGCACGTGAATCGTCGAGTGCCTGGTGGGCGTCGCCGATCGGCACGCCGAGTGCCTCGGCGAGCAGTCCGAGTCGACCCGGAAGTCTTTCCGCACGGGCGATCTGCAAGGTATCGAGCGCCTCGAGTCCCATCGGTCCGAGGCCCGACCGCTCCCACTCGCTGTCGAGGAAACGGATGTCGAAGTCGGCGTTGTGGGCGACTGGCACGCAGCCGGCAAGTGCATCCGCCAGGTCCCCGGCGATCACCCTGAACGACGGAGCCGAGTCGAGCCACTCGGGTCGAATGCCGTGGATGTCGGTCCGGCCCAGGTTCCGGGTGCCAGCGTCGACGAGGGTCGTCCACTCCCCCACCACGTCGCCCGTGACCGAGATCCGGACGACGGCGATCTCGATCACCCGGGAGCGGCTCGCGTCGAGGCCGGTCGTCTCGACATCGAAACAGGCAAAGTGGGGAGCGTTCACTCCGGCAGGTGCGCACAGGCGGCCATGATGGCGACCGTAGCGCCCGTCCGGTCGTGTCCGATCCCGATGGGCCTCGTACGCTCGGCCGGTGACTGATGGCGAACAGATCCCTGTATCAGGCCCCGATCGCGCCGCCATCCAGCGCCGGACCCTGAAGGTCCTGATGACGACCATCCTCCCCGCCGGTGCGGCAATGAGCGCCGGATACTCCTCGGCGGCCGTACTCGGCGAGGACATCACCGGCAGCGCCTGGCTGGGTGGCATGGCGGCTGCTGCGATGACCACCGGCGCCGCCATCTCCGCAGTGCCGCTGGCCCGGTTGATGGCAGCGCACGGGCGGCGTCCCGGCCTGGCCGTCGGCTACCTGATCGCCTGCGCCGGTGCAGCCTGCGCCGCAGCGAGTGCCTTCGTCGAGTGGTATCCGCTGCTGCTCCTCGGGATCCTCGGGATCGGCACGGGGAACGCAACGAACCTGGCCGCCAGGTTTGCCGCCGCAGACCTGAGCGAGGAGCACGGCCGGGCCAAGGCGATCGGCGTACTCGTGTGGGCATCGACCTTCGGCACCGTGCTGGGGCCCACGATCGGGCTCGGACCGGCGCAGGGGTTCGCCGGCCTGATCGGCCTTCCACCGCTCGCCGGTCCCTACCTGTTGTGCATCGTGCTGTTCAGCGGATCAGCGCTGCTCATCTGGCGGCATCTGGTGCCGGATCCGCTGGTCCTCGCCGGAGGGGTGGGGCTTCCCTCCTCCTCACGGCCGAGTTTCCGGAACTCGGTCCGCCTGCTGGCCGGCTCACCACCCGGGCGCCTCGCCGTGCTCAGCATGGTCGCCGGCCATGTCGTCATGGTCGGCGTCATGACCATGACCCCGCTGCACATCCGCGACGGGAATCACGAACTGCAGGTCATCGGCTTCGTCATCTCGCTGCATGTCGTCGGCATGTACGCCTTCTCCCCGGTCGTCGGCTGGTTGGCCGACCGGTTCGGCACCCGGCTGGTCCTCGCCACGGGCGGGCTGCTCCTCTTCGCCGGCGCCGAAATGGCCTCCCGTACCGAAGCCGAACACACCGGTGGACTGTTCTTCGGACTCTTCCTGATCGGGCTGGGGTGGAGTTGCGGCATGGTCGCCGGGTCAGCGCTGCTGACCGACAGCTTTCCGTTCGGGTCGCGGGTTCAGGTGCAGGGCCTCGCCGACCTGGTGATGACCGCGTCGGGGGCGATCGCCGGCCTGTCATCCGGGATCATCGTGGCCTGGGCGGGGTTTCGCTCCCTCGGGCACTGGAGCGGCATGTTGGGGCTCGCTCCGACGGTCGCGGTCCTGGCACTCACGGTGCATCGACCGGAGCGAAAGGTGCTCGACGGAGGCGGTTAGTGCCTTCGGTCCGTCAGCGGGCCGGAGACGGCCAACTGCGGAGGTGGCGGCGGACATAAGCCTTGTGGTCCGGTCGAGCGAGGCCACGTGCGAACAGTTCCTCACAGCGGGCGTCCTGCCACCTGCGGAAGTTCGCCACCCGGCGGCAGATCTCCCCGATGTCCTCGGACCTCGTCTCGATGATGCGTTCGTGGCAACAGCGCAGCCGGGTCCCGAGGGCGCACCAGAGGGAGAACAGGTGCTCATCCCTCCCGGGATCCTGCCGCAGGAGAACCGATGATCCCAGCACCCGGGTCCGCCAACTGAGTTCTGCCAGCTCGACTGCCTCGATGCCCCACTGGAGATGGTCGGTGTCGAGGACCATGAAGTCGCCACGCTTCGCCATCTTTTCGATCTCACAGGCCTCCCGGATCGTGGCCGGTGACTCCGGGTTCCAGTAGAAGACGGTCATGAACCGTGAAGCATCGGTCCACGTATCGGCCTCGAAGAGGATGGTCCGCCACACCGGGCCGTTTCCGAGCCTCGTCGCATGTCGGGCGGTCTGTAGGAACTGTTTCTGCTGATCCTCTTCATGGTCGACCAGGAGAAACTCGGCGGGCAGGCGGCCCCACTGGGATTGACGGTCGCGCTCGGCGAGGTCCCTTCGGACAACGTCCTCGGCGGGAACTACCCGGCCCTCTCTGGTCACCTCTGATCGACCCCCTCATGGCTGTCGACGGGGGTGACAGCGTGGTGGATGGCGGCCTCCAGTCCTTCCAACGCAGCATCGATCACCGGAGCGTCGTCGAGGCGGTCGAACAACGACGACCGAATGGCCGCCAGCTGCTCCGTGTGCTGGTCGTCCGACATCGCGTCGAAGAGCATGTGGATCTGTTCGTTGTCGACGCCGAGGAAATCAGAGAGCTTGCGTGCATAGGGCTTGAGCGCAGCGGCTCCCTCTTCGATTCGCCGCAGGGTGTGGAAGGCCAGGCCGATCTCGACGGAGGCCTCGATGAGGCTGAGGCCTCGTGCGAGACGAACCGAACGAATCAGGACACCGAACTCTGCGGCCCCTCCCGATGAGGAATGCAGCACTTCGGCGAGCATGGTCCGGGTGTCCTCGATCGTGGCGGCCAGGTTGTCGAGGCGCTCGGCCAGGCGCCCGAGTCGGTCGCCCTCCGGGGAGTCGCCGGCCAGGATCGCATCGATCTGATCCCGGGAGACGCCGATGATCAGGGCGGCACCGTTGCGGGCCTTCTTCGACCAGCGTTTGGTCTCCCCGTTCTCGAGCCGGGAGAAGGCGGACTGGGACAGGCCCAGAACGGCTGCCGCCTCGACCTGGTGCATCTTGGGGCGCCTGCTGCGTCGGGAATCGCGGAGCCGTCGGGCCAGGGTCATGTGCGGGAGGGTCAGCGAACTGGCGGAATCGATTTCCACCGGGCCGCGAAAGGTGAACTCGGATTCCATGGTGATATGTAACTCCTCGTCGGGTGACATCAGGGACACTGGGCTACCGGGACATGAAGTGCCAGATCCGGGTCGGATGCAACGACGGGGTGGGTCGAACGTTTGGGATGCAGGAACGGCGTAGGTCGAATGCGCTGTATGCAGGCACCGCCCCCGAATCCGCCCCGGCGCTCAGAAGGCGAAATAGATGAAGGGCGCCACGCCGTCGGGACCCAGCAGGTCGATGCCGAGGATCGCGACGAGGACCGCCGCCGCCTGTACGACGACCGGCGCCCTTCCGAACGCCCTCCAGCAACCGTCAGTCCGTCCCCGGGGAGCGAACTGCAGGAACATGCCGAGGACGAGCAGGGCGACCACCCCCCCATCCAACGAGGGTGCCGAGGTCCAGCTTCCGCCGAGTGCTCCGAAGACCTCCAGCGCCCGATCCAGGTCCACGGCCCGGAAGAACACCCACCCCACACAGACGAGGTGGAACGTGAAGGCGATGCGAATGAAGCGGGCCAGCCGGCCGACCGGTGCCTGCGGTCCCCGGCGATCCCGAATGAATCGACCGACCACCAGGCCCACGCCGTGCAGGAGGCCCCAGATCAGGAAGGTCCATCCGGCGCCGTGCCAGAGGCCACCCAGCAACATGGTGACCAGAAGGTTCCGATACGTCCGGGTCCGCCCCCCGCGACTACCGCCCATTCCGATGTACAGGTAGTCCCGCAGCCAGGTCGAAAGGCTGATGTGCCAGCGTCGCCAGAAGTCCTGGAGTGAAGCCGCCCGATACGGCTGATCGAAGTTCTCGGGGAACCGGAAGCCGAGCAGCAGGGCGATCCCGATGGCGATGTCGCTGTAGCCGCTGAAGTCGCCGTAGATCTGCAGCGCATACCCGTAGACGGCGAGAAGCGTCTCGAGTCCGGTTGCGCCACCGGGATCGGCGAAGACGCCGTCCACCAGGCGGGTCGCCAGGACGTCGGCGATCACCACCTTCTTGAACAGGCCACCCAGGATCAACTTCATCGAACGACCGGTGTCGAGCGGCGCCCGGTCGTTGCTCGCCAGCTGGTCCAGGAAGTCACGGGCCCGGACGATCGGCCCGGCCACCAGTTGCGGGAAGAAGGCCACGAAGAGGGCGAAGTCGCCGAGGTCACGGGTCGGGCGCAGGGTGCCCCGGTAGATGTCGAGCGAGTACGACATGGTCTGGAAGGTGTAGAAGCTGATCCCGACCGGAAGGATGATGCCGAGTGGGCGCGCCGAGACGGTCATGCCCAGGTCTGCCATCAGGTTCACGAACTCGATCACGAAGAAGTCGGCGTATTTGAAGATGCCGAGCATGCCGAGGTTCGTGGCAAGGCTGACCACGAGGTAGGCCCTGCGCCTCCGCTGGTCCGTCGTGGCGTCGATCGCCAGGCCCGTGCCGTAGTCGACGAGGGTCGAGATCCAGATCAGCGTCAGGAAGCGCCAGTCCCACCAGCCGTAGAACACATAGCTGGCGACGAGCATGGTGACCTTCCAGGCACGGGGGCGCTTCAACAGCACCGTGTGGGCGGCCAGGACCAGGGTCAGGAAGACAGCGAAGGTGATCGTCGGAAACAACATGGGCGGTCCGAGTCTGCCACCCGTCGGCCTCCCGGCCGGTGGTTGCCGAAGATGTCCGCACGGGTGTCCCGGACGGTGGTTGCCGAAGATGTCCGCACGGGTGTCCCGGACGGGAGGGACGGGGCCGGTACGATCCGCCGACGATGGCGGCGAAACCACGACTTCCCGACGAACTGCCCGAGGGTGACCTCGACGCGCTGATCGCCTCGTCGGGCATCCGGCGCATCCACCTCCTCGCCTGGCGCGACCTCGCCGACCCGGAGGCGGGCGGATCCGAGATCCACGCCCATGAGGTCGCCAGCCGCTGGGCGGATGCCGGCCTCGATGTCACGGCCCGCACCTCGCACGCCGCAGGGCACCGGTCCTCGACCCGACGCGACGGCTACCGGGTGGTCCGGCGGGCCGGGCGCTACCTCATCTTCCCCAGGGCGGTCGCCGCCGAGTTGCTCGGCGCCCATGGGCGCCGCGATGCCCTCGTCGAGATCTGGAACGGCGTGCCCTTCTTCTCCCCCCTCTGGGCGGCCAACCCCCGGATAGCCTTCCTGCACCACCCCCACGAGCTGCTGTGGCCCATGGTCCTCTCCCCGGGCCTGGCCCGCCTCGGGTCGTTCCTCGAACGCAGGATCGCACCTCCCTGCTACCGCAGCACGCCGATCGTCACGCTCTCGGAATCCTCTCGGGCTTCGCTGATCAGCGACCTGCACCTGCCAGGCCACGGGGTCCATGTGGTCGAGCCGGGCATCCACGCACGCTTCTCACCCGCTGACGTCCGCTCCCCCACACCGCTCGTGGTCGCTGCGGGCCGCCTGATGCCCTCCAAGCGCTTCGACGCCCTCATCCGGACGGTCGCCGAGGTCCGTGGGCGGATACCCGACACCCGCCTCGAGATCCTCGGCGAGGGCTACGAGCGGGAGGACCTCCTCGACGTCATCGCCGAGCTCGACGCCGGCGCCTGGGTCGACCTGCGGGGACACGTCGACGACGACGAGTTGGTTGCCACCTACCGCCGGGCGTGGGTCGTGGCGAGCGCCTCTGCCAGCGAGGGCTGGGGCATGACCCTCACCGAGGCGGCCGCCTGCGGAACCCCTGCGGTGGCGACTCTGATCCCCGGCCACGAGGACGCCGTCGAGCACGGCGTCACCGGCCTGCTCGCCGCCGACGACCGGCAGCTGGCCGACCATATTGTCGACCTGTTCGCCGACGCCGACCGTCGAGCGGCGTTCGGTGCGGCTGCGCTGGAGCGTTCGGCCCGCTACGACTGGGACCGGACGGCGACGGAAGCCTTCCGGGTACTGGCCTCCACTGCTTCGACGGACCGGTGAGCACTCGGCTGCGTCGGCTCGGTACCCACCTGCTCCGACAGATGGACGCAGCCAGGGGCCAGGTCGGGATCCTCGCCCTGCTGGCCTACCTGCCGCTCCTCCTCACCCACCGTGGCATGGTGGCCGCCGACACCAAGCCCTACCTGCTGCTCGACCCCCGCGGCCTGCTGCAGGACGCCGGATCCATGTGGCAGCCCGACTTCGCCATGGGGACGGTCACCCACCAGAACCTCGGCTTCCTCTGGCCCATCGGACCGTTCTTCGCCGTCGGCGACCTGCTGGGGCTCGCCGACTGGATCGTGCAACGCCTCTGGCTGGGTTCGATCCTGTTCGCCGCAGGCATGGGCGTGCGCTGGTTCCTCCGCACGATCGGCTGGCGTGGCGCGGCGGTCCTCGTGGCGTCGATGGCCTACATGCTCAGCCCCTACGTCCTCGACTACATCGCCCGGATCTCGGTCATCCTGTTGCCGTGGGCGGGCCTGCCGTGGATGCTCGCCCTGACCGTTCGGGCATTGCGGACGCCCGGCTGGCGACACCCGGCACTGTTCGCGCTGGTCACCCTCACGATCGGCGGGGTCAACGCCACATCGCTGCTCCTCGTCGGCCTCGGCCCGGTGCTGTGGATCGCATGGAGCGTCGCAGAGGGCACGGTGCCCTGGCGCAGGGCCCTCGGCGTGGCGGGCCGCATCGGGCTGTTGATCGTGGGCACGTCCATCTGGTGGGTCGTCGGCCTTCGGACCCAGGCCGCCTACGGGCTCCCCACCCTCCGGCTGACCGAGACCTACGAGGTCATCGCCGACGCCGCCACGGCCCCCGAGCTGTTCCGCGGGCTCGGCTACTGGTTCTTCTACGGCCAGGACAAGCTCGGCCCCTGGATCGAACCGGCCCACGCCTACACGCGCTGGGCGCTGCCCCTCTCGTTCGCCCTGCCGCTGTTCGCACTCCTGACGGCGGCGGTGACCCGCTTCCGCTACCGAGGGCATCTCCTCCTGCTGTTCGGCATCGGGATGCTCGCAGCCATCGCCGCCCACCCGTTCGACGCACCCTCGCCGCTGGGCCAGGTCTTCAAGGCATGGACGACCACCGATGCCGGGCTGGCCATGCGCAGCACGCCGCGTGCGCTGCCGCTTGTCGTGCTGGCAACGGCCGTCTTCCTCGGTGCCGGCGCAGCGGCGCTCGGACGACGGCTCCCCCGGTTCCGTGGGCCCATTGCTGCGATCCTCTGCCTGGCGATCCTCGTCAACTTCGCGCCGCTGTGGCGCGGACAGCTGCTGGGCGACAACCTCGAGCGCCCCGAGGAGCTCCCGGCCCACTGGGTGGCGCTGGCAGCATTCCTGGACGACGTTCCCGATCCCCACGAGTCCCGGGTCCTGGAGGTCCCAGGGAGCGACTTCGCCGCCCATCGGTGGGGCAACACGGTCGATCCGATCCTGCCGGGCCTCATGGAACGCGGCCACGTCGCCCGCGAGCTGGTCCCGCTCGGTACGCCGGCTTCTGCGGCCCTGGTCGTCGCCCTCGACACCGAGATCCAGGAAGGCAGGTTCGATCCCGATTCGCTGGCCCCCATCGCCCGACTCATGGGCGTCGGCGACATCGTGTTCCGCGGCGACCTGCAGTACGAGCGCTACCGCACGCCCCGCCCACCCGACCTCTGGGCGGACCTCGTCGCTGCCCCCGGCCTCGGGGCACCGGTGTCCTTCGGCTCGGGGCCGCCCAACCTCCCCTTCAGCCAACGGCCGCTCATCGACGAGCACACCCTCGACCGCCGCTCAGACGCCGAGGTGCCCCCCTACGTCGCCACATTCACCGTGGACGGCGCCCCTTCCATCCTGCGCAGCGCCGATCCCCGACGGCCGATCGTCATCGCCGGAGATGCCGAGGGCCTGGTGGCCGTCGCCGGCGAGGGATTCCTCGAAGCAGGTCGGCCTGTCTTCTACAGCGCCTCACTCGTCGATTCGCCGGAGATCGCCAACCAACCGGGGGCGCTGCTACTGCTGACGGACACCAACCGGAAACGGGGACAGCGGTGGGGCACCATCCGCGAGACACAGGGCTACACGGAGCGGGCCGACGAGGTACCCCTCGCCGCCGACCCCACCGACCAGCGCCTCGCCGTCCTGCCAGATGTTCCCGGCAGCCAGACCGTCGCCGTCCAGACGGGCGTCCGGGCCTCGGCGACCGCCTACGGGAACCCGGTGACGTTCGTCCCCGATTCGCGGCCCTTCAATGCCGTCGACGGCGATCCTGCCACGGCATGGAAGGTCGGGGCGTTCTCCGATGCGAGGGGCGAGCGCCTCCGACTCGACTATGACGAGGCCATCCCCGTCGGCGGCGTCGATATCCAGCAGGTCGTGTCGTTCGGCCAGATCCGACACATCACCGACATCAGGATTCGGACCGCTGAATCCGAATTCGAGGTCACGCTCGACAGCCGGTCCTTCCCTCCCGGCAGCCAGAGCATCGAGCTTCCCCACGGCATGACCGACTTCCTCGAGATCGAGATTCTGGGCACCAGCGACGGCGAAAGGAAGTGGTACTTCGGCGCGAGGTCCGTGGGCTTCACGGAGGTCGGGCAGTCGCCCGTTGCTGCGACCGAAACGGTCGCCCTTCCCACCGACCTCATGCAAATCCTCGACGGCGACGCCGGGCAGGACGTGGCCGTGGTCGTCTCACGGCAGCGATCGGACCCCCTCGACCCGGTGCGGACGGACGGCGAGTTGTCCCTCGACCGGGTCTTCACGCTTCCGTTCGAGCGGGCCTTCGTCCTCGACGGAGCGGCCCGCCTCTCCACGACCGCCCCGTCCTCCCTCCTCGACGACCTGCTGGGACGCGACGAGGGCCTCCGGGTCTCCGTGACCTCGCACCTCTCCGGTTCGCTGCGAACGGACGGCCATGCGTCGATCGACGGCGACCTGGCGACGGCGTGGGTGCCGGCCTTCGGCCCCCAGGAGGGCCAGGTCCTGACCTTGGAATACCCGGAGCCCCTGGCATTCGGCGAACTCCAGGTGCTCGCACGACGGAGCGACAACCACTCGCTGCCGGTCGGGATCTCCCTCTTCGTCGACCATGCCTTCGTCGGGACCTCGCTGGTCACCTCGGTGAGCGAGGACCTCGTCGCCGTCCACTTTGCCGTCGAGACCACGGCATCGCTCCTCGAGTTCGTCGTGGAGCGGACGGAGGTGTCCCTGACATCCGACTGGTACAGCAGCCACCCGGTGATCCTTCCGGTCGCCATCGTCGAGGTCAACGGCCTTCCGGCCACCCCCGTGACGGCGTTGCTCGACGACTCCTGCCGGGACGACCTCGTACAGATCGACGACCTGCCGGTGTCGGTGCGGATCCTCGGCGGCACGGAGCGGGCGCTCGCCCGACAACCCATCGACGTCGAACTCTGTGGGCCACCGCTCGAACTCTCCGCAGGGGCCCATCACCTGACCACCACGCCGGGTCGCGACACCGGACTCGACCTGGACCGCCTGGTGTTGCGGTCCGTGAGCATCGCTCCCCCGCAGGCAGCCGGCTCCCTGCCCACCGTCCGGGTCATCGACTGGGGCAAGACCAGCCGCGACCTCGTCACCTCGGCTGTCGACTCCTCCTTCTGGCTGGTGCTCGGGGAGAGCTTCACGGACGGCTGGCGCCTCACCTCCGAGGACGTCGCCGTCGATGCCGCATCGGTCCTGATCGACGGGTACGCCAACGGCTGGCTCATCGACCCCGCCGGCCGCGGCGGCGACCTGACCCTCCACCTCGAATGGACCCCGCAACGCCTGGTGCGCATCGGGCTCGTCCTCTCGCTCTTCGCAGCCATCGCCTGCCTGTTGCTGGCAGGCCGCGGCCGCAGGGACGAGGGAACGGACGCTGCAACGGGTGCGGCGGCCGTCCGCCTCGTCGATCCACGGGGTGGCCTCGCGGTCATCGGGAACCGAGCCGCAGTCGGCGTGGGTCTCGCCGTCGCTGTCGGCGCATGGCTGAACCTGCCGGCGTGGCCCCTGGCCGCTCCCCTGCTTGGCCTGGTGACGGGCCTCGTGCTGGCAGGACGCTGCTGGCGGCGCATACTCCCCCTGCTGGCCACCGGCCTCATGGCCACCGCTGCGTTCATGATCGTGCTCGATCAGATCCGGTTCCGGTACCCACGCGACTTCATCTGGCCCACGTTCTTCGACCAGTACCACGTCCTCGGTGTGCTGGCGGTGCTGTGCACGCTTGCGGAGGCGCTGCGTACGTTGCTGGCTCGACGTTCCCTGCGTCCCGCCGAGGCAACTGCTCCGGCTCAGTAGCGGTCGATGGTGCCGGTCACCAGCCACGTCAGCAGGATCCATGTGGTGGCCAGTACCGGTACCGCCACGATGGTGACCCTGGCGGCCACTTCGGCAAAACCCCTTTCGAGGTCGGGTAGTCGCGGCAGGCGACGCGGCGCCCAGGCGATGAACATCAGGACCAGGAGGGGCGCCGAGTAGCGGGCCATCTGCTGGCCGATCGTGTCGTAGTCCACGTGGTCCGTGAAGTACACGTAGCTCGAGCCGAACAGGACGAGCAGCATGCCGGCCACGCCGGCTGCCACCGCCCCGCGTTCGCGGCCGCAGAGGCGCTCGTGGTCGCCGGCATCCAGGCGGCGGGTGGCCAGCACGAGGAACACGAGCAGCGCCCATGGAAACACCGCCGGCATGTCCGAGGTGAAGAAGCCGAAGTTCCGGAACCATCCCTGGACGTAGTGGTGCAGCTCCGTGAACCAGGTCTCCACCGAGGCCCAGAGGAATCCCGGGATGTCGCCCACGAGGCGGTCGCGCTGAACCTCGGGTTGGAAGGTCAGCTGGTCCTCGATCATGGTCGAGGTCACGGCCTGGTATTTCGTGGAGGAGTTCACGAGCGTGAGGAGCAGGCCGACTCCGAGCGCTCCCCCGGCGACACGCGCCGCGAAGAGGCTCTGCGCCGACCGCCGCACGATCGCCACCAGCGGGATGAGCGCCAGAAGCAGGAAGTAGGGCGGCTTGGCCAGGGCCAGCAGGAGCGCTACCCCGATGAGTCCCCAGGCCGAGATCGGAGCGTCGTCGTCGATGCGGGTCCAGAGGGCGACCAGGAGGAGGACGGCGGCGACCGTCATGGCATCGGGCGAGATGGTGGCGGCCAGCGCCAGGTGCATCGGGAGCAGCGCCACGGCGGTGATCGTCCAGCGGAAGCGCCGGGACCATCTGACCGCGAGCGAGGCCAGGCCCAGATAGGCGGCCAGGTTGGCAAGGCGTCCGAACCACAGGGCCACGATCCCCGGGGCATCGACAGCCACGGGCACCAGCATCCCCACCGTCGCAGGCACGTACGCCACCGGAGGCGAGGCACTCGTCGGCCGTAGGTCGACATGGACCGTTCGGCCGTCCGGCCTGCTTCCCAGGAGGTCACCGGTGACCGCAGGGGTCCATGCCGGATTCCCGTCCAGCCAGTTCTGCTGCACGAGCAGCGTGTCTTCGCTGTAGGTGGCGGGTATGGGCGTGCCGAGCCCCTCTTCGTGGGTCGGAAGCAGCGACCCGCCGGCCATGTGGACGGCCCTGGCGAAGTGGGTGTGTTCGTCGTAGCCGGTCCATGCGGGGGCGAGTAAGACGATCAGGAGGCCGAGGGGCACGCCGACGAACAGCAGCAGGCGCTGGGGGCTCACCGGGCCAGCGTACCGAAGCGGCTCCCGGCAGCCGGGACAGGATCCCCGCCCAACTACGGTCGGCGGCTGTGTCCGAGCCAGCCGTCCTCCTCCTCCACGGATTCGGCACCTCGTTCGCCAGCACCTGGGTCGGCAACGGCTGGACGGCGCTTCTCGAGGACGCCGGACGCGAGGTGGTCGGCGTGGACCTGTTGGGCCACGGCACGGCGCCGAAGCCCCATGACCCGGACGCCTACCGGGGACTGGAGGACCATGTCCTGGCGGCGCTTCCCGATGGGCCGCTCGACGCCATCGGCTTCTCGTACGGCGCACGGACCCTCCTCGTTCTCGCCGCCCGGAACCCCGGACTCTTCAAACGACTCGTGGTCGCAGGCGTGGGCGCCCGGTTGATGGAAGCGGGCGGGGAACGGATGGCTGCGGTCGTCAGGGCCGTGCGGACCGGTGAGGCCGAGCATCCGCAGCTGGCCTATTTCGCCCGCCTTCCGGAGGCGGCCGATGCCGACCGGGAGGCCCTGGCGGCGTTTCTCGAGCGACCGGACCGTGGTCCCCTCACCCCGGAGGTCCTGGCAGCGGTCGACGTGCCGGTCCTGGTCGTGCTCGGCGACCGCGACGATGCCGGCCCGGCGCAGCCGCTCGTCGACGCCCTGCCCGACGCCACGCTCGTGATGCTCCCGGGGGTCGACCACTTCGCCACCCCGAAGGACTTGGGCTTCATCGACGCAGCCCTCGGCTTCATCGACGCGCAACCCTTCTGAGCGCCGACGATGCGGTAGGCGGCTCAGCGCAGTGGCGCTGCGGTCGGTGCGATCGGTGATGGCAGGCGGGTGGCACCCGTCAGGTGGCGGTCCACCTCGGCGGCGCACGAGCGCCCCTCGGCGATGGCCCACACGATGAGCGACTGCCCCCGCCCCATGTCGCCGCAGACGTACACGCCTTCGACATTGGTGGCGTAGGCGGCGTCGCGGGCGACGTTGCCACGGGCGTCGAGGTCGACGCCCAGCCCCTCGGTCAGGGGGCCCTGTTCTGGGCCGGTGAAGCCCATGGCGAGGAACACCAGGTCGGCAGGGAACACCTCGTTGCTGTCCTCGATGGGCTCGAAGGACATGCGGCCGTCGGTGAACACCTGCTCCACCCGGTGGGTGCGGAGCCCGGTCAGGCGGCCCCCTTCGCCCAGGAACTCTTCGGTGTTGACGGCGAAGACGCGCTCACCACCCTCTTCGTGGGCCGACGAGACGCGGTAGAGCATCGGCCAGGTGGGCCACGGGTTGGCGTCGGGGCGGTCATCGGAGGGCCGGGGCATGATCTCGAACTGGTGGATCGACGCAGCCCCCTGCCGGTGTGCGGTGCCCAGGCAGTCGGCGCCGGTATCGCCGCCGCCGATGATGATGACGTCCTTTCCGGCTGCGTCGATCGGCGAGCGGTCGATGTCGCCCGCCTGGAGGCGGTTGCCCCACGGGAGGTACTCCATGGCCTGGTACACGCCGTCGAGCTGGCGTCCGGGAATCGGAAGGTCGCGCCACTGGGTGGCGCCGCAGGCGAGGACGACGGCGTCGTAGTCCGACCGCAGGTCCTCGACCGAGAGGTCGGTGCCGACCTCGACATTCGTGCGGAACCCGGTGCCCTCCGCCTCCATCTGGGCGAGTCGGCGGTCGAGGTGCCGCTTCTCCATCTTGAACTCGGGGATTCCGTAGCGCAGGAGGCCGCCGATCCGGTCGGCGCGCTCGAACACGACGACATCGTGGCCGGCCCGCGTCAACTGTTGGGCGGCGGCCAGCCCGGCGGGTCCCGAGCCGATCACCGCCACCTGCCGTCCCGTGCGCTCCTGGGGCGGTAGCGGTTGGATCCAGCCCTCGGCCCAGGCACGGTCCACGATGCCGACCTCGACCTGCTTGATGGTCACCGGCGGCTCGTTGATGCCGAGCACGCAGGCGGTTTCGCAGGGCGCCGGGCAGAGGCGGCCGGTGAACTCCGGGAAGTTGTTCGTGGCGTGCAGGCGTTCGGAGGCCTCCTGCCAGTGCTCCCGGTAGATGAGGTCGTTCCAGTCGGGAATGAGGTTTCCGAGCGGACAGCCGTCGTTGCAGAACGGGATGCCGCAGTCCATGCACCGGCTGGCCTGCTTCTGGAGGTCGTTCGCAGGGAAGGGCTCGTAGACCTCTTTCCAGTCCCGGAGCCGGACCGGCACCGATCGTCGTTCCGGAAGGAGGCGGTCGTGTTTAAGGAAGCCGCGTGGGTCGCCCATGGCCGGCTCCTCAGGCCCTCGTGGTGGCCATGATCGCCTCCACCTCGTCACGACCGCCGGCACGGGCGGCCGCCGCAGCCTCGAGGACCCGCCGGTAGTCGGTCGGCATGACCTTGCGGAACCAGTGGGATGCCTCGGCCCATGCACCCAGCAGCCGCTCGGCAACCTGGGACCCGGTCTCCTCCTGGTGCCGGACGAGCACCTCCCGCAGCCAGTCGGCGTCGTCCCCGTCGATGTCCTCGAGGAGGACCATCTCGGGGTTCACACGGCCGGCGAAGGAGCGGTCCTCGTCGATGACGAAGGCGATGCCGCCCGACATGCCGGCTGCGAAATTACGGCCGGTCGAACCGAGGATGACGGCCCGGCCCCCGGTCATGTACTCGCAGCCGTGGTCGCCGATGCCCTCCACGACGGCCAGCGCACCGGAGTTCCGCACGCAGAAGCGCTCCCCCACCACGCCCCGAATGAAGGCCTCGCCACCCGTCGCCCCGTAGAGGATCACGTTGCCGGCGATGACCTGCTCCTCGGCCAGGAAGGGCGAGTCGGCCGGTGGGCGGACCGTGATCCGGCCGCCCGACAGGCCCTTGCCGAGGTAGTCGTTGGCGTCACCGACGAGCCGCAGCGTGATGCCACGGGGAACGAACGCTCCGAAGCTGTTGCCGGCCGAGCCGTCGAGGTCGATGGTGATGGTGTCGTCCGGCAGCCCGGCCCCGCCGAACCGGCGCGTCAACTCGTAGCCGAGCATCGTGCCCGTGGAGCGGTCGATGTTGCTGATCGCAGTCCGGATGGCGACCTTGGAGCCGTCGGCAAGGGCCGGGGCCGCCTCGGCGATCAGGGTCCGGTCGAGGATCTGTTCGAGGCCGTGGTCCTGTTCGGTGGCCTGGTGCCTGACCGCACCCTCCGGGAGCTCGGGCACGTACAGGATCGGTGTGAGGTCGAGGCCGTCGGCCTTCCAGTGGGCGACCGCCTCGTCGACGTCGAGGCACTCGACCTGGCCGATGGCCTCCTCGAGGGTCCGGAAGCCGAGTCGCGCGAGCAGCTCGCGTACCTCCTCGGCGATGTATTCGAAGAAGTTGACGACGAACTCGGGTTTCCCGGTGAACTTTTTTCGCAGTTCCGGATTCTGCGTGGCGACGCCGACCGGACAGGTGTCGAGATGACAGACCCTCATCATGATGCAGCCCGACACCACCAACGGGGCGGTGGCGAAGCCGAACTCGTCGCCACCGAGCAGGGCGGCGATCATGACGTCGCGTCCGGTCTTGAGCTGGCCGTCGACCTGGACGACGATTCGATCGCGCAGCCCGTTGAGGAGCAGCGTTTGCTGGGTCTCGGCGAGTCCGAGCTCCCAGGGGGCCCCGGCGTGTTTGATCGACGACAGCGGGGAGGCTCCGGTGCCGCCGTCGTGGCCGGAGATCAGGACGACGTCCGCATGCCCCTTGGCGACCCCCGCAGCGACCGTGCCGACGCCGACCTCGGCCACCAGCTTGACGTGCACCCGGGACTCGGGGTTCGAGTTCTTGAGGTCGAAGATGAGCTGTGCCAGGTCCTCGATCGAATAGATGTCGTGGTGCGGGGGTGGCGAGATGAGGCCCACCCCGGGCGTGGAGTGACGGGTCTTGGCGATCCAGGGGTACACCTTGTGGCCGGGCAGTTGCCCGCCCTCACCGGGCTTGGCGCCCTGTGCCATCTTGATCTGCAGGTCGTCGCTGTTGACGAGGTACTCGCTCGTCACGCCGAAGCGGCCGGACGCCACCTGCTTGACGGCCGAGCGGCGCAGGTCGCCGTTCGCGTCTGGCTCGAACCGTTCGGGGTCCTCGCCCCCTTCGCCCGTGTTCGACTTGCCCCCGATGCGGTTCATGGCGATGGCGAGGGTCTCGTGCGCCTCGGCGGAGATCGACCCGTAGGACATGGCACCGGTGGCGAACCGGCGGACGATCGCCGACACCGGCTCGACCTCGTCGATCGGGACCGGTGGGCGCAGGTCGGTACGGAACCGGAAGAGGCCGCGCAGGGTCGCCAGGTTCTCGGCCTGCCCGTCGATCAGGGACGTGTACTGCTTGAAGACGTCGTAGCGGCCCTCCCGGGTGGCGTGCTGGAGGCGGAAGACGGTCTCGGGGTTGAACAGGTGGTACTCGCCCTCCCGTCGCCACTGGTACTCGCCGCCCACCTCGAGGGTTCGGTGCGCCCGATCCTCGGGATTGTCGGGGAAGGCCAGGGAGTGGCGGACCGCCACCTCGGTTGCCAGGACGTCGAGCCCGACGCCCCCGAGTCGGCTCACCGTCCCGGTGAAGCAGGCGTCGATGACCTCTGGACCGAGGCCGATGGCTTCGAAGATCTGGGCTCCCGTGTAGGAGGCGACCGTGGAGATGCCCATCTTGGACATCACCTTGAGAATCCCCTTGTCGCACGCCTTCACGTAGTTCCGACGCACCCGGTCGGCGTCGAAGGCGCTGGACAGCCCGTGGAGATCGTCGGCGATCATCCCGTCGATGGCCTCGAACACGACGTAGGGACACACTGCCGAGGCGCCGAAGCCGAGCAGCAGGGCGATGTGGTGGACCTCGCGGGCGTCGCCGCTCTCGACAAGGAGGCCGACGCGCGACCGGGTCTTCTCCCGGATCAGGTGCTGGTGGACCGCTCCGACGGCGAGCAGCGAGGGAACGGGCCCGTTGACGGCGTCCACGCCGCGGTCGCTGACGACCAGCAGGTTGGCACCGTCGGCGATCGCCGTTGACGCCTCGCTGCGCAGCCGGTCGAGCGCTGATGCCAGCCCGGGGCCACCGTCGGCCACCACGTACCGGCCGTCGAGGACCACCGTGCGGAAGTTGCCGGGGCCCCCGGCGCCGTCGATGTGGATGATGCTGGCCAGTTCGGCCTCGGTCAGGACCGGGTGCGGAAGGTGGACCTGGCGGCACGACTCGGGCGTGGGGTCGAGCAGGTTGCCCTCGGGGCCGATGGTGCCGCAGACTGCCGTGATCAGCTCCTCGCGCATGGCGTCGAGCGGCGGGTTCGTGACCTGTGCGAAGAGCTGTGAGAAGTAGTCGTAGAGCTGTCGTGACCGGTTGGACAGGACGGCGATGGGGGTGTCCGTGCCCATCGAGCCGATGGCCTCCTTGGCCTCGCGGGCCATCGGCGCCACGAGCAGCTTCAACTCCTCGTGGGTGACCCCGAAGACCTGTTGGCGTTGGACGGCGGTTCCCTCCTCGCGGACCTGCCGCTCACGCTCGGGAAGGTCGACGAGCTGGACCAGGTTGCGGTCCAGCCACGCTGCGTAGGGCCGGGCGGCGGCCAGCTCGGACTTGATCTCGTGGTCGCGGACGATGCGCCCCCTGCTGGTGTCGATCAGGAACATCCGTCCTGGCTGCAGGCGTCCCTTCTCGATGATGCTCGAGGTCGGCAGGTCGACGACCCCCACCTCGCTGGCCATCACGACCAGGTCGTCGTCGGTCACCCAGTAGCGGCTGGGCCGCAGGCCGTTCCGGTCGAGGACCGCTCCGATCATCGTGCCGTCGGTGAAGGCGATGGACGCCGGGCCGTCCCATGGCTCCATCAGGGAGGCGTGGTACTGGTAGAAGGCCCGTCGGTCCCCGTCCATCGACTCGTGGTTCTCCCAGGGTTCCGGGATCATCATCATGATGGCCTCGGGCAGCGAGTAGCCGCCGAGGGTGAGGAGTTCGAGTGCCTCGTCGAAGGTCGCCGTGTCGCTCGCTCCCGGGGTGCAGATGGGGAACAGCCGGTCGAGGTCGCCGGGCAGGAGGTCGGTGGCCATCAGGGCTTCACGGGCCTGCATCCAGTTGCGGTTTCCCTGCACGGTGTTGATCTCGCCGTTGTGGGCGACCAGTCGGTAGGGATGCGCCAGGGGCCATGCCGGAAAGGTGTTGGTCGAGAATCGTGAGTGGACCAGGACAAGGGCGCTGACGACCCGCTCGTCGGTGAGGTCCGGGTAGAACTCGGCCAGCTGCGGCGTGGTGAGCATCCCCTTGTAGACGATGGTCCGCGCCGAAAGGGACGGGAAGTAGACGCCGTTGTGGGCCTCGCTGGCAGCGCCCATGCCTCCGCCCCCGGAGGCACCCGGGGACGGCACGTGGATCTCGTGCTCGGTGCGCTTGCGCAGGACGTAGGCGAGGCGGTCGAGGGCGATGCCCTCCGGCCTGCCGTCGGGACCCTCGGGACCGGCGAGGAACAGCTGCCGGAAGATGGGCTCGGTACGCCGCGCCGCCGAGCCGATCGCCGAATCGTCGAAGGGCACGGTGCGCCATCCGAGGACCTCGAGGCCCTCCTCGACGGCGAGTGCCCCGATCCGGGCGACCACCAGGTCGGCCTGTTCAGGGTTCCCCGGCAGGAACGCGATGCCCGTGGCGTAGTGGCCCTCCGGTGGCAGGTCGAAGTCGACGACCGCCCGGTAGAAGGCGTCGGGCACCTGGAGGAGGATGCCGGCGCCGTCGCCGGTGTTCTTCTCGGCACCGAGGGCGCCGCGGTGCTGGAGGTTGCAGAGGGCGCCGATGCCCATGGCCACGATGTCATGGCTACGGACGCCCCGGAGGTGGCACACGAAGTTGACGCCACAGGCATCGTGCTCGAACCGGGGGTCGTAGAGGCCCTGAGCGGCGGGAAGGCCGGTCGTGAGGGGTGTGGGCGCTGACGTCGTCATGGGTCTGGGGAATGTCCTTCGGACCATCGTGTGGCTGTTCGAAGTCGCCCGGAACGTCATCGGTCGAAGCGGCCCCTCCGTGGGGGTTGCCGGATCGCAGCCCGGCCGGCACGTCCCGGGAACCGGACCGAATCGACGGGCGAGGGTTGCCTTGGCGACCCCTCCGGTCGTTTCGGGGCCGCATCGTCGCGGCATGGGTTCCCAATTGCGTGTCCGACGGACCAATATACGCGCATGGATCCCGACACAACCCACCAGGCGACCGACCTCTGCGCCTTCATCGACGCATCACCTTCGCCCTTCCACGCCGTCGATACGGCGGCTGCCCGGCTCGAGGCGGCCGGGTTCGTGGAGGGAACCCCCGCTGACGGTCCGGGGCTGCGCTACCAGGTGTCCTCCGGGAGCCTCGTCGCATGGGCTGCCGGACCCGGCGCGGTCACCGGCTTCCGGGTGCTGACGGCCCACACCGACAGCCCCAACCTCCGCCTCACCCCGAATCCCGACCGCTCCGCGCACGGGATGCGTCAACTCGGCATCGAGGTCTACGGCGGTGCCCTTCTCAACTCATGGCTGGACCGGGACCTCGGATGTTCCGGCCGTCTGGCGCTTCGGGCCGGTGACGGCCTCGAGGAGGTGCTGGTCAGGCTGGATCGGCCGATCGCCCGCATCCCCCAGTTGGCCATCCACCTCGATCGGGGGGTCAACACCAAGGGCCTCGTCCTGGATCCCCACACGCACCTCTCCCCCATCACCGGGCTGGGAGACTTCGAGGAGGGTGCCTTCCTCGGCGAGGTCGCTCGGGCAGCCGGTGTCGATGCCGCCGACATCCTCGGCTTCGATCTCATGCTCCACGACCTCACGCCGTCGACGCTGGCCGGCACGGGCGACGAGTTCGTGAGTGCCTCCCGGATCGACAACCTGCTGTCCTGCCATGCAGCGGTCGATGCCCTCTGCAGGGTCGGTGCCGACACGGGAGCGAGCACGCCCGTCATCGTGCTCTACGACCACGAGGAGGTCGGGAGCACGTCGGCGACCGGCGCAGCCTCACCATTCCTGCGTTCCCTGTTGGAACGACTCCTCGATGGTGCGTCGCCGGATCCTGCCGCCTCCCTGGTGTGCTCGGTGGACGGCGCCCATGCGGTCCATCCGAACTACGCCGACCGGCACGACCCTGCACACGCCGTGCGACTCGGCGGCGGGCCGGTCCTCAAGTTCAATGCGTCGCAGCGCTATGCGACCGATGCAACCGGTGCGGCGACGGTGCGGCTGGCGGCCGAACGCTGCGGCGTTCCCGTGCAGTCGTACAGCCACCGGGCCGACCTGCCGTGTGGCTCGACGGTCGGTCCGGTCACCGCTGCGGTCACCGGGCTTCCTACCGTCGATCTGGGGGCTCCCCAGTTGGCGATGCACAGTGCCCGTGAACTCTGTGCCAGCAGCGATCCGGGGATGCTGCAGGTCCTCCTGGTGGAACTGCTGCGTACGTGACGCTCAGGTGCCGATCGGGCGCCGCGCTCGCCGCTCGCGGAATTGCCGGAGCGGGCCCTTCGGAGTCACCCGTCGGATGCTGCGGTACGGCACGATGAACATCAGGACCATCGGGAAGATCTCCAGACGGCCCACGAGCATCAGCGCTGCCAGGACCAGACGGGCCGGGGTGCTGTAGCCGTCCACGAACGATGCAGTAGGTCCTGCCTGGCCGAATGCCGGTCCCATGTTGCCCAGGGCCGAGATAACGCCCGTGAACGCCGTGACCAGGTCGGTACCGAGGGCCGCAACGAGGAGTGTGCCGAGTACGGCGAACATCCCGAAGACGACCATGAATCCGGCGACGAGTTCGACCAGGGGCTCGGCGACGACCCCCTTTCCATAGCGGACGTGGAGTACAGCCCGGGGCCTGCGCATCGCCCGCAGTGCCCGGTAGGCGTGTGCAGCGCCGATGCGCAGTCGGGTTACCTTGATGCCACCGGCGGTCGAGCCCGTACACCCGCCCACGACCAGCAGTAACAGAAGCAGGACCTGGGGTCCGGCCGCCCACGCTGCGAAGTCACCGCTTGAGCCGGCCTCTGTCGCGTTGCCGAAGCCGCCACTGGTTCCGAGCGTCACCACGTTGAAGGCGGACATGCGCAGCGCCCGGAGCCAGCCCATTCCATCGAACGCCAACAGTGCCGCCACCGCCACCGTCCAACCCGAGAGCAGGCCGAGATACCACCGGAACTCGGGATCTCCGAAGTGTTCGAAGCGGCGGGACCGGTACGAGCGGTGGTGGAGTGTGAAGCTGGCGGCCCCGATGACCACTACAGCCATGACTACGAGTTCCACGGCGAGGCTGTCGAAATAGCCGATCGACTGGCTGTGTGTAGAGAAGCCGCCTGTCGAGATGGAAGTCAGTGCATGGGCGACTGCGTCGAAGGGGTTCATTCCGGCGCCGAGGAGGGCGACCGCTGTGACGATGGTGAGGATCCCATAGACGCCCCAGAACTGGCGGGCCGTGTCGACGACCTTCGGTGCCAGTCGGTCGGCTCCCTCTCCCGGGGCCTCGGCGTCGATGAGGCCCAGACCACTGGCGCGTAGGGACGGTAGGACGGCCACGACCAGCACCACGATGCCCATGCCGCCCAGCCATTGCGTGAGTTGTCGATACATCATGATTCCGGGCCCCTGGGACTCGATCGGATTGTGGGCACCGAAGACCGTCGAACCTGAGGCGGTGAAGCCGGAGACCGACTCGAAGAAGGCGTCGGCGATGACGACCAGGGAGTCGGCCCCCTCCCGGACGAAGGTTCCCGCCAGGAGGTAGGGCAATGCTCCGACGACGGAGACCAGTACCCACGTCGTCCCGACGGCAGTGAATACCGTGGACCGGTCCGGGATTCCGGCCCGTGTGGAGTACCGCATGGCGGCTCCGAGCGCCACGGTGACCGCTGCCGCCACGAACATTGCCGGAGCCTCGTCGCCGTCGACCAGTTCAATGACCGCAGCCAGGAGCATCGCTGCCGCCACGAACAGGAGCGCGCTGCCCCCGACCTGGGCGGTCGTCGATGTCCACAGGCGCTCGTTCACCTTCATCGGCCGCGCTCCGCCATCAGGGAGACCCACCGGCGCCTGAGGCGCAGCCGGTCCCGGACGCCCGTTGCCGCCGTACCGAGCGCCACGAGGGCCGGGTACAGCGCCATCCGACCGATGACCATGGCCGGCACCAGGGCGAGGCGGACCGGTCGCGACCAGGCCGCCGGGTCGAGGAGGGTGCCGTCGAGTGCCCGCACCGGACCGGCGGTCGCTGCAGCGTGCACACCGACGGCGAGGGCCGTCGCCAGGTCGAGTCCGAGGGTCGCCACGACCCCGGTCGTTCCGACGACGACGGCCACGA
>Ga0310122_10000574_pt1 | contig 23307 bp, 15 predicted proteins | sample CB6_Bottom_1051__FD_203503 | JGI IMG/M metagenome (GOLD analysis project Ga0310122, IMG submission 203503) | Marine microbial communities from Western Arctic Ocean, Canada - CB6_Bottom_1051 | ecosystem: Environmental > Aquatic > Marine > Oceanic | place: Canada: Western Arctic Ocean | collected...
TTGAAACCAAGCGACTTGGCCAAGCGCATTGCAGATCAGGATGACGAGTTGGCCGGCTTCCTCCTCGGCAAACTTTCCGACGAGGGCAGGGCAGCCTGCGCCAAGCCGCCCGCCGATGATGACCTCCGCGAGGGGTTGGCCGACGATTTCAACGCGATCATCGACGGCGATCCGATCTGGGATGACGCGGCGTTCGCGGGCGTCGAGTTTTCCGCGACAACGCTCTCGCTGCGGAAACAAGTCGCCGCGCTTGGCCAAGCGGAGCCGAAGCGCGTCGAGGAGAACGGCCGCTACATTCGTTGGAGACAGGCACGCGTGCGGCTGAATCGCCGGTTGCTCGACGAGTTGCTGGCCGACTTTGTTGCGCCGGGCCAAGCCGGGCTGTATCCCGATCTCGAGCTAAACTCGCCGACACAGCTCGAGGCGGAGATCGCCTTCGCGCAATATTTGCAGGAAGCCGACGCCCGCGAAAAAGCCGGGGCGCTCAAGCCGGGCGAGATCGTCAACCGCATTGGCGACCGCGTTTCCGTGGCCGGGCAGGTGTCGGTGATGCAGATCAATTCCAAGTTGGCCAAGCTGTTGTTCGACAAAAATCCGGAGCGCGACTTTTTCATCGAAGTCAGTTTTCCGCTGGAATGGATGTACCCGCACCTCACGCCGTACGGCATCATTCTCAAGCTCAACCGCGACGAAGTGCCGGAGATCACCGACGAGATGATGCGCAAGGACCGGCTCTTTTGGGCGCAATACCAAACGCGCCTCACCGGCAACTGGATCACCGACGAAACAAGCGTCAAGGAGATCGCCGACTGGGCCATCAAGACATACCAACGCTGGGATCTCGACGGCTACACCGGCGACCCGGCATTCGTGCGCGACGAACCGGCGCAGAAGTCGTTCAGCAAACTGCGCACGTCGATCGCCGACATCTACCGCTGGCGCATCAACAACTACAAACTCGCCATCAAAAAAGAGGCCGACGCGTCCAAGCGCGACGAGATGAAGCAGAAACAGGGGCGGATGACTCGCGAATATATTTTTGCGCTCAAACAGGCGTGGGCGTTCTGCCCGTACAGCCCCGAGGTGTTGTCGCACTACACCCAACTGCTGCTCTCGCTTGGCTATGAAGAGATTCAGTCCGGCGACAAAACGGCGGCGCAGGCCCGGCGCGACGACGCCATTCACCTCGTCACCACCTACGGGCTATTCGACCCCGAAAGCCCAATGCTCAACCATCTCATCCGGGGCATCCGGCAGTTCAACATTCTGCTCGAAGGCAAGCCGCAGGACGCCGCCGCCGGCCAAGTCGCCGCGCAGGGGCTCAACCTCAGCGACGACGAGGTGAAGCAAATCCAGCAGCAACTCGTCGGTCTGCAGCAGCGGCACAAGGCCAACCTCGCCGACCCCAAAGTGGCGCTGGAGTTGGCCACGATTTATCTGCGCCTCAAGCAGAACGAACAGGCGCTCAAACTGATCGACTCGCTGGTGAAACAGCCCGGCCTCGAGATCAGCACCCGCTTTACCGTCGCTTCGGTTTATCAAAACCTTGGCCAAGGCACCAAGGCCGAGCAGCAAAACAAGATCGCCCGCGAGGCACTCAAACAGATCGAAACCCGTGTCGCCGCCGAGCCGGAAAATTTTGAAATCGCCTTGGACTTGGCCACGACGCACGTGCAGCTTGGCCAGGCGCAACGCGGAGTCGATGTGCTGGCGAAGGCCATCCGGCAACCGTCGATCGACACGACCAATTTGTTGATGGCCGCCCAGTTTTTCAATCATCTCGGCAGCCAAAAACAACTCGAGGCGGCGCTCGTCGTGTTCACCGGAAAAATGCCGGAAAGCCCCGAGGGGTGGTACGATTTGGCGGCGGTGCAGGCCGCTCAGCGAGACCGGACGGCGGACTCATGGGCCAGTTTGGCCAAGGCACTTGCGCTCGACAAACAGCGCCGGGCCACCAACGCGGCGGCGGATAATATTTACAAGAGGGTCGTGACGGATCCGCGTTTCACCGACGTGCGACGCCTGCCGGAGTTCAAGTCGTGGCAGCCGTGACGCCGTGGTAGGTTAGTCAGTCAACACCTCAAAAAAACTCGGCACCGCTGCCTTGGCCAGGGCCTCGGCGCGCGAGAGGATTTGCTTCGGCGACTCGCTGCCCAGCGCAAACTCCGCCAGTTCCCGCGCCTGCGACATCTCGATGCTGCGGATGAGCATCTTCACGCGCGGCACCATCGAGGGGGTCACGCTCAATTCACCCACGCCCAGGCCCAGCAACAGCGGCACGGCGGCCAGGTCGCCAGCCATCTCGCCGCAGACACCGGTCCAGATGCCGTGCGCCTTTCCGGCGTCCACCGTCGCCTTGATCAGGCGCAGGATGCCGGGGTGCGTTGGCTCGTAGAGGTGGGCGATCTTCTCATTCAACCGGTCCACCGCCAGCGTGTACTGGATGAGGTCGTTGGTGCCGATGCTGAAAAACTTCACGCGCTTGGCCAAGCTGTCGGCGATCATCGCCGCAGACGGCGTCTCGATCATCACCCCGATCTCGAGCGCCTCGGCGAACGCCACGCCCTCGGCGCGAAGCTGCCCGCGGCATTCGTCGAGCAGCACGTTGGCGGCCTCGAGTTCCTCCACGCCGGAGATCATCGGGTACATGATTTTCAGGTCACCAAAGGCGCTCGCCCGCAGGATGGCGCGGAGCTGCGTGCGGAAAAGATCCGTCTCCTCAAGGCACAACCGGATGGCACGCCAGCCGAGGAACGGGTTCATCTCCGCCGCCACGTTCACGTGCGAGAGCAGTTTGTCGCCGCCGAGGTCGAGCGTGCGGATGATCACCGGGTCCGGCGCGAGCGACTCGGCGACTTGGCGGTACGCCGCAAACTGTTCCTCCTCGTCCGGCAGGTCGCTGCGATTGATGAACAAAAACTCCGTGCGGAACAGACCGACACCGGTCGCGCCGCATTGGAGGACGCCCTCGACATCAGCCGCGCGCTCGATGTTGGCGGAGAGAATGATTCGGTGGCCGTCCTTCGTCTCGGCCGCGTCGTCGTGGATGACCTCGAGGCTCTCCTCGATGGAGGTCTGCCGGTCAACCAGTTGGCCGTACTCGAAGAGCGTCTGCTCTGCCGGATCGATGACGACGAAACCGTTGAAGCCGTCGAGCAGCACTGACTGGCCGGTGTTCAACTCGCCGATCGCCTCACCCAGCCCGAGCACCGCCGGGATGCGCAGCGACCGCGCAAGGATGGCCGTGTGCGACGTGCGGGTGCCGACCTCGGTCACAAATCCCAACACCATCGCCGGGTCCATCGTCGCCGTGTCGGAGGGCGTCAGGTCGTGGGCCACCACGATGCACGGTTCGGTCAAGTCGGCCAAGACGCTGCAAAGCGGTTGGCCCATCAGATTGGACAGAACCCGCTGCGTCACGTCGCGGATGTCAGCGGCGCGCTCGCTGAGGTACGAATCATCCACCTTGCCCAGTGCCTCGGCGTATTTTTCCGACGCCTGATGGAACGCGTACTCAGCCGAGACCAAGTCCTCCCGAATGAACCGCGCCGTCTCCTGCAGCAGCATCGGGTCCTCCAGCACCAGCAGGTGTGCGTCGAAAATCTGCGCCTCCTCGGCACCCATCGCCTCGCGCAACCGCTCCTGCACGGCGAGGATTTGCCGGCGCGTTTCCGCCAGGGACGACTGCAGCCGTTCCTCCTCCCCGGCCAGGTCAGACTCGAGGATGCCCCACTTCGCCGGGTCGATCCGCGTGCGGTCCAACACCACGACACGGCTGCGGCTCACCCCCTGCGACACGGGGATGCCACGGAGCATTTTCTCACCGGTTTTACGCCGATCCAGCACGCGCGGGAGGGTAATCGAGGCTACGAACTCGGGAAAGGCATTTAGGGGAAACGGTTCACCGGCACCGCCGCCGACATCCTCTGCGGCTTGATTGCAGTTGGTTTTCGGGGAAAACTGGCCCAACGGCCCGCGCCGCTCCGCCATGCCCGACACCTCCAACAACCCCTCCGACAGCCTCAAAGCCGGCGCGACCGGCTTGGCCAAGCGCCTGGCTGGGGCCGGGTTTCAGGCGTTTTGGGTCGGCGGCTGCGTGCGCGACGCCCGGCTTGGCCAAGCGCCGAGCGACTACGACATCGCCACCGACGCCACGCCGGAGGAGGTCGAGCAACTGTTCCGCAAGACCATCCCGGTCGGCAAACAGTTCGGCGTGATCATGGTGCTCGAAGCCGGCCACGAATATCAGGTGGCCACCTTCCGTGCCGAGGGCGATTACACCGACGGCCGCCGACCCGGCAGCGTCCGCTTCACCGACGCCCGCGAGGACGCCCTGCGGCGCGACTTCACCATCAACGGACTGTTTTACGATCCGCTCGTCGACGAACTGCACGACTGGGTCGGCGGCCAAGCCGATCTCGACGCCCGACGCATCCGCACCATCGGCGATCCGGCGAAACGCTTCGGCGAAGACCGGTTGCGCCTGCTCCGTGCCGTGCGCTTCGCCGCGCAGCTTGGCTTTGCGATCGAGCCGGAGACCTTCGCCGCCGTGCAGCAACACGCCGCCGCTATCCGCGACGTGAGCGCCGAGCGCATCCGCGACGAGTTGCTGAAATTGTTTCGCCCGCCGCACGCCGCGCGCGGACTCGACCTGCTGCACGAGAGCCGGTTGCTGCCCGAGGTGTTGCCGGAACTGGCCGCCACCATCGGCTGCGAGCAACCGCCGGAGTACCACCCCGAGGGCGACGTGTTCACTCACATTCGCCTCATGCTCAGCCATCTGCCGGATGACGCCGGCACGACGCTCATTTGGTCGGTGCTGATGCACGACATCGCCAAGCCGGTGACGCAGAGCCGCGACGAAGGGCGCATCCGTTTTTTGGGCCACGAAAAAACAGGCGCAAGCATGACGCTGGAAATCATGAACCGCCTGCGCTTCCCCAAGGCCGGGAGCGCCGCCGTGAAAACCTGCGTGCGCCATCACATGCAGTTGAAAGACGCGCAACAAATGCGCCGGGCCACGCTGCGCAAACTCTTCCTTCGCCCGACCTTACCGGTCGAGCTTGCGTTGCACCGGCTCGACAGCCTCGCCTCCACCGGCAGGCTGGAGAACTACGAGTTTTTGGAGGCCAAGTTTGCCGAGTTCCAAAACCAACCGGAGCTGCAAAAACCGCTCGTTGACGGCGCCGACCTGATCGCGCTTGGCCAAGCGCCGGGGGCAAAACTGGGTAAGCTGCTCAGCGACATTCGCAACCGCCAACTCGCCGGTGAACTAACCACCCGCGAACAAGCACTGGCCTGGGTGCGAGAGGTTTTGGGTTAGGCTGGCAGCGGTTTTTTCCAGATGGGGACTTTTTTCTTCATCTCGTCGATGAGGAATTGGCAGGCGTCGAATGCTTCCGGCCGGTGCGGCGCGACCACTTCCAGCCACAGCGACGGCTCGTTCACCGGCACGACGCCGATGCGGTGAACCAAGCGCACCGACTCCACCGGCCAACGCTGGCCAAGCTCGGCGAACAGCAATTCAAACTGACGCCGCGCCATCGGCTCGAACGCTTCGTAATCAATTGCGGAGATGGCGTTGTCGCCCTCGCTTCCGCGCACCACGCCCAAAAAACAGACGACCGCTCCCATGCCGCCGCTCATTTCCCGGCGCTTGGCCAAGGCCGACTCATCGATCGCGTCCGTCGAAATAGTCAGTTCGGTTTTCATCGGTCAACCTCCCTGCACCGGCGGGAAAAACGAAACTTCATCACCGTCGCTCAGTACAAAATCATCATCTTCGTATTCCAGCCCAACGGCTTTGAGCGTGCTGTTTTTCGATCCGGCCAGTTTTGGAAATTGTTCACAAACGGCCTCGTGCAATTTGGCCAAGGTGGCTCCGTTTACGATTTCAATTTCCGCTTTTTTGCAACCGGCGTGGTCGGCGAGATACGACCAAAATTTCACTGAAACTTTCAAGAGCACAACTCCGGTTTTAATATTCCGATGCTTGGCAAATTTCTGTATTTTTCCGCGTAGTCGAGGCCGTAGCCGACGACGAATTCGTCCGGGATTTCGAAGCCGATGTAGTCGGCGGGGATGTCGTATTCGCGACGTGCTTTTTTGGAGAGCAAAACGCAGGTGCGGACTTGGCGGGGGGCCATGCCGTCCAGTTTGTCAATGACGGCGCGGAGGGTTTTGCCGGTGTCGAGGATGTCGTCCACGAGCAGCACGTCGCGGTTGGCCACGTCGAGTTTCAATTCCTTCGTGAACACCAGTTCGCGCGACTCGGTGCCGTCGCGGTAACTGGACACGCCGATGAAGTCGAGCCGCAGCGGCAGATCGATTTCGCGCACGAGATCGGCGAGGAACATCAGCGTGCCAGTGAGCAACCCGACCACGACGAGATCGCGCCCGGCGAAGTCCGACTGCACTTGCGCCGCCAACTCGCCGACGCGCCGCCGGATTTCCTCCTCGGAAACCAGCACCTTGGCGATGTCGGCGTTGGGGTCGCTCATGGGATGGGGAGCGCTCAAATGTGGCGTGAGTCGTCCTCGTTTTTTTCGGTGTAACCGCTGTCCTGCCGCTGGAAGTTGACCTCGTTTTTCTTCACGTATGCGGCGAAGACATCGTCGGCGCTCATGCCGAGCACTTGCGCGAGGCTGATGAGAAAATGAAACAGGTCGACGACCTCGATGCGGGCGTTTTGTTCGTCGAGTTTTTGGTACTTGGCCCACCATTTCCACGGCACGCTGTCGGTCAGTTCGGCGATTTCCTGGCCCATGGCGCGGCAGTAGTTGAGCACCCATTCGGTTTTTTGCTCGTCGCTCATTTCGTCGGTCTGCACGCCGATCCGCTCATTGAGCGATTTCTGCATCCGAAAGAGTTCCCGTAATTGATCCGGCTGATCCATGCGCCGACTGTCCACGCTGGACCGCCGCCGAAGCAAGTTTTTTTGATGTAAACTCCTCGATGCCGCTTGGCCAAGCGGGGTCAGTGCAGGATCTCGAATGAGCCGTCGGGGTGGGCGACGGCGGCGGCGAAGCTCCACTTGGGCACGCCGTGGGGGCGTTGGCCTTGTCGGTCGGTTGGCTTGGCCTTGGCGTCGTAAATGCGCCAGGCGAGGTCGCCGCCTTTTTTCCAGCCGGTGTTTTCCGACCACGCGACCAGCATTGCGCCGTCGGGGTTGGTAGCGATGGACGGATGCCGCTGATGAGCTTTGCGGTGAATGAGCGTGCTGTTTTTCACGACCGGTTTGCCGGTGCCGAACCAGCCCAAGTGAATGTTGCCCCGGGCCTCCCACGCGCCGGCGATGCCGCCGGGGGTTTGGGCGAATGCCGCCGCGCTCATCGGGCAGGTGCGCACCTCCCACGGGCCGACGATCAGCGACTTGGCGGCGGCCGGTTGGCTGCCGACGAGCAGCGTCATGTCGCGTTGGGCATCGTTCACTCCCCGGTAAAGGGTCAGCAGTTTGCCGTCCCGGTCGAGGAAGGCGTCGAGCCCGCAGCAACCGCACGTGCCGGGCAGGGTGTTGATGCTCACCTCGCGGGCGAAGGTCTTGCCGTGGTCGGACGACTTGGCCACGTAAACGCCCCGGGCATTTTCGCCATGCCCGGCGTCCAGCGGCGCGGCATGCCAGACGACTTGGATGTTGCCCTTGGCGTCGGCGACCACTGCGCCGCCGCCGTCGAGCGCGCGGGTGCGAGTCATTAGATTGCGTTCCGGCTCGAAGCCGTTGCCGTCCTGTTTCAGCCGCGTGTAAAACATCGGCGCGCCGTGACCGTCTTTGCCGGCCTTGTGCGATCCGTTCCACGCGACGTGCACGCGGCCAGCTTGGCCAAGCGCGAGTCTGGCACCCCGGATGGTGCCCATCGCCACCGCGCTGCCGGGCGTCTGGTTGACCCGAAGCGGCTTGGCGAACGCCGACTCGCCGGCTTTGCGCCGGGTGTAAAAAACGTCCGAGCCACCGGCATCGCCGGCGAGGTAAACCAAGTGCAGCATGCCGTTTTGATCCAGCACGGCTTTGGGCTGGACACCGTGGCCGGGCACGCGGGTGAGGCGCACGGTAGACTCCGCCGCTGCGACGGGCCGAGCGGCTCCGGCAACGGCGAAAGCAATCAAGACAGACAATCGGCACAGTTTCATGGCGAAAAACCTACCAGCGCCCAGCCACAAAGCAACGCCCCAGCCGCGATTTGTCTTGAAGAAACCGGCGTGCAAACGGACGCTGACGCCGATCCGGTGACACGTTTTTTACACGGCTACAGTAACCTAATCCGCCCTCAGACGGTATGATGACGGTGGTGGGTTTGATGCATCGCACAGTTCGGCTTGGCACGCTTTTGGCGATGCTCTGTCTGGCGCTCTGTCTGGCGCGGGCGGCGACGCTCAAGGAGGCGCGCCAACTGTTTGCCACCGGCGAGTATGCCAAGGCGATCGAGGCCAGCGAGGCAGCCATCGCCGCCAACGAGTTCGACAGCGGCTGGCGGTTGCTGCTGCTCCGGGCGCGGTTGACGACCGGCCAATACCCCGAGGCCAAGCGGTTCGCCACCGAGTTGCTGGACGATTACCGGTACCGTTACAACGCCGAGGCGCTTTGGCTGTTTCATCTCGCGTACGAGGCCAACGGCGATGCCACGGAGGCCACCAAGATGCTGCAAGTCATCATGCAGTTTCTCAACGGCCAACGCGGCATCAGCGATGAGAACACGCTCGTCTTCATCGGGCGCGCGCTGCTCAAGGCCGGTGCCACCGATCCGAAGCAAGTGAAGGAGAACCTTTACGATCGCGTGCTCAAGTCGAGCCCCGACAACCGCGAGGCGCTGTTGGCGGTCGGCGATTTGGCCTTGGCCAAGCGCGATTTCAAACTGGCCGGGCGGACGTTCACGAGGGCGATCGGGCATTACCCCGAGGACACCGATTTACTGTACGGCTTGGCCAAGGCGTACGCCGAGAGCGACCCATCGCAGATGGAGGAACCACTGCACACGGCGATGTTCACCAACCCCGACCACATCCCGTCGCTGCTGTTGCAGGCGCACAACCAAGCCGACGCCGAGCAGTACGAAACAGCCAACGGCATCCTCAAGGCGATTTTCAAAATCAACCCGCACCACGCAGAGAGTTGGGCGTTGCAGGCTGCCCTCCACACCGTTCGCAACGAGCCGGGCAAGGCCGAGTCGGCGCGGGCGAGCGGCCTGAAGTTTTGGAAGACCAACCCGCTGGTCGATCACGAAATCGGCAAAAAACTCTCGTCGAAATATCTCTTCGAAGAGGGCGCGGCGCATCAGCGGAAGGCACTGGAGTTCAGCAAAAATTTTCTCCCAGCCAAGACGCAGCTCGCGCAGGATTTGCTGCGGCTTGGCCAGGAGGAGGAGGGGTGGCGGCTGGCCGGGGAGGCGCACGAGGCCGACGGCTACGACGTGACGACGTTCAATCTGCTCACGCTGCACGACTCGCTGAAAAAATACGTGACGATCGACCGCAACGGCTTTCTGCTGCGAATGACCCGCGACGAGTCCGCGCTGTACGGCGACGAGGCGATCGATCTGCTCACCGAGGCTCGCGAGTTGTTTTCGGCAAAATACGACACGCAAATCGAAGGCCCGGTGATCGTCGAGATTTTCCCGGAGAAAAAAGATTTCGCCGTGCGGACGTTCGGCATCCCGGGCGGCGACGGCTACATGGGCGTCTGCTTCGGCAAACTGATCACGGCCAACAGCCCCAAGTCGCTCGTCGGCTTCCAGCAGAACTGGCAGTCGCTGCTCTGGCACGAGTACTGCCACGTCATCACCCTGCAAAAGACGCGCAACAAAATGCCGCGCTGGTTCAGCGAGGGCATCTCGGTTTACGAGGAGCGGCTCCGGCACAGTTCGTGGGGCGAACAAATGACGCCCGAATACCGCGACTTCATTCTCGGCGGCGAGATGACACCGATCGAGCGGCTCAGCATGGCGTTCATCGTGCCCAAAAGTCCGGAGCACATTCAGTTTGCCTATTACCAGTCGTCGCTCGTGGTCGAGTATCTTGTGAAGAATTTTGGCGAGGCGTGCATCAGCAATATTTTACGCGACCTTGGCCAAGGCGTGTTCATCAACATCACCATCGAAAAACACGCGACCGACTTGACCAAGCTCGAGACCGGGTTTGCCGACTTCGCCACCGGCTTGGCCAAGGCTTTCGCCGCCGAGGCCGACTTGGCCAAGCCGAGCCCGCTCGAGGTCAACCCGATCGACAAAAACGCCATCGTCGATTGGCTCGCCGATCATCCGAACAACATTTGGGCGCTCAACACCACCTGCGCCAACCTCGTCGAGGAGGAGAAATTTCTCGAGGCCATCCCGCTGCTCGAGCGGTCGATCCGGCTGCACCCGAGGCAGCGCGGCGGCGGTTCGCCGTACGGCATGCTCGCCCGCGCGCACCGCGCGCTTGGCCAAGCGGAGGATGAACTTTCCGTGCTCGAGCAATGGGCCACCATCGAGGACGCGGCGACAAAACTTTACGGGCGGTTGATGGAGATTCACGCCGAGCGCGAAGACTGGACGGCGGTCGATCGCTTGGCCAAGCGCTTCTTTTCGGCCAACCCGCTCTCGCCCATTGGCCACCGTTTCATGGCGCTGACCGCGCAGCAAACCGGCAGGCGCGCCGACACCATCCGGCCGCTCAAACGACTGCTGCTGCTCGATCCGGCCGACCCGGTGGATCTGCATTTTCGTCTAGCCACCGCGCTCGCCGACCCGTCGCCGGACGAGGCCAAGCGTCATGTGCTGCAGGCGCTCGAGGACGCGCCACGGTTTCGCGCCGCGCAAAAACTACTCACCCGCTTGGCCAAGCCCAAGCCACCCGCCAAGGAGGCCACCGCGCAATGAAGTCCCGTCGAATTGGCCTTGGCCTGATACTTGCCGCGCTCACGCTGGCCACGATCGCGGCATGGAGCCAGCACGGCTGGTCCCGTGGCGAACGCGACAAACGCGGTGGCGTGGCGGACTGGGGCCGCGACGAGGAGTTGCCGCACGACACGTTCACTTTCGCCCGCATTCAGTACGACTCGTGGGGCGGCGGCTGGCGCGGACGCGGCAAGTGGTCGATTGACTATCCGGAGAGCGACCTGAATTTGTCGTTTCGTTTGCAGCAACTCACCGCGCTCAAGGTCGATCCCGACGGCATAGTGCTTAACCTCACCGAGGCCAAGCTGTTTCATTACCCGTTCATTTACATCATCGAGCCGGGCGAAATGACCCTCAGCAACGACGAGGTCAAGGCGCTGCGAAAGTACCTGCTCACCGGCGGCTTTTTGATGGTGGACGATTTTTGGGGCGAGGCCGAGTGGCAGAACTTTGAGCGCGAATTTCGGCGGGTGTTCCCGGCGCGGGAGATCGTCGAGTTGCCGATTGGGCACGAGGTGTTCCAGTGCGTTTTTCCGCTCAAGGAAAAACCGCAAGTGCCCAACCCCGGCACGGCGATTCAGGGTGCGCCGTACGGCATCACTTGGGAGCGCACCGACGCGGAGACGCCGCATTACCGCGGAGTACACGACGACGACGGCCGGTTGATGGCGATCTTTTGCCACAACACCGATCTCGGCGACGGCTGGGAAGAGGAGAGCCGCAACGAATGGTATTTCAAGGAATTCTCCGAGCCCAAGGCGTACCCGATGGGCATCAACATTATTTTTTACGCAATGACTCACTAAACATGGAAAACACCGGAACCACAAACGAACAGGATCGGCAGGCGGTCGAGCAAATCGCCGCCAGCCGCGAGAAAATAGAACAGGAACTTAGCCGGGTCATCATCGGGCAAAAGGCGGCGGTCGAGGAGATTCTCGTCACGCTTTTCGCCGGTGGCAACTGCCTCATCACCGGCGTGCCCGGCTTGGCCAAGACGCTGATGGTGCGCGCCATCGCCGGGATTTTTGACCTCGGTTTTCATCGCATCCAATTCACGCCCGACCTCATGCCGGCGGACATCACCGGCACCGAGATTCTCACCGACGGCGAGCACGGCCGGGAGTTGCGTTTCGTGAAAGGCCCGGTGTTCACCAACGTCCTGCTGGCCGACGAGATCAATCGCACGCCGCCCAAGACGCAGGCCGCGCTGCTCGAGGCGATGCAGGAAAAACAGGTGACCGTCGGCGGCACAAGCCGCGAATTGCCCAAGCCGTTTTTCGTGCTCGCCACGCAAAACCCGATCGAGATGGAAGGCACTTACCCGCTGCCGGAGGCGCAGCTGGACCGCTTCATGTTCAACGTGTTCATCGACTACCTGCCGGAGGAGGACGAGGTGCGCGTCGTTAGCGAAACCACCCGGCGCGACGACGTGCAGCCGAGTCCGGTGTTCAGTGCGGAGGAAGTGCTGAGCATTCAAAGCGTCGTGCGCAAAGTGCCGGTGGCAGACTCGATCGTGCGTTACGCCGTGCGCTTGGCCGCGAGTTCGCGCCCCGGCCAAGCGGGCACGCCGGACTTCGTCAACGAGTGGGTCAACTGGGGTGCCGGCCTTCGCGCTGGCCAAGCGCTGATCCTCGGAGGCAAGGCGCGCGCGCTGTTGCAGGGCCGCGCCCACGTCACGCCGGACGACATCAAGTCGCTCGCCGTGCCGGTATTGCGCCATCGCATTCTGCCAAATTTCAAAGCCGAAGCCGAAGGCGTCGATGCCGACAAAGTCGTCGAAAAACTCCTCGAGACCGTCCCCGTACCGTGAGTCGCCCCGCCACAACGCACCGTTTTTTGGACCCGAAAGCCTTGATGAAAATCAGGAGCCTTTCGCTCCGCGCGCGTGCCGTGGTCGAGGGGTTTATGAGCGGATTGCACCGCAGTCCGCGCACCGGTTTTTCCACCGAGTTCACCGAGTACCGCCAATATTCGCCCGGCGATGACGTCCGTTTTCTCGACTGGAAAGTGATGGCGCGGACCGACCGCGAGTTCATCAAAAAATTCGAGGACGAAACCAATTTGCGCTGTACGTTCATGGTCGATTTTTCCAAGTCGATGGAGTTCGGTGGCGACGATGCCGGCGTCAAAAAAAGCGACTACGCCCGCACGTTCGCCGCGTCGCTGGCGTGGTTCCTCACGCAGCAGCGCGACGCCGTCGGCTTGGCGACGTTCGACCGCGACGTGCGCGAGTTCATCCCGCCGCGCTACCGGCGTGATCAGTTGAAAACAATCCTCGGCCGGCTCGAGACCCAGCCAGCCGGCAACGCCACCGACCTCTGCCAAGCGCTCGAGAAACTCGCCTCGCTCGTCGGCAAGCGCGGCATGATCGTGCTCGTGTCCGACTTCCTCTCGCCGCTCGACGAACTGAGTCGCTGCCTGAACCTGTTCACCGCCGCCGGGCACGATGTCCGCGCCGTGCAGGTGCAGCACCCGCGCGAGGTCGATTTCAACTTCGGGGACGCCGCGATTTTTGAGGACATGGAGAGCGGCCAAAACCTCATCCTCGACCCCGGCATGGCCCGGGAGTCGTATCAGCAAAAATACAACGCGCACAACGCGGCGCTCGATGCGATTTTCAGCGAGCAGGGCATCCCCGCGTTTCGCGTGACCACCACCGAGCCGCTCGAGCGGGTGCTGCAACGCTTCCTCGAGGAACGCCCCACGCGCGCCGTCGTCCGGCAGCGCCGCTCAAACGGGAGGAGTGCCACATGAGTTTTCTGACGCCGCTTTATTTGTTGGGCGCACTTGGCTTGGCCATTCCGATTATCCTGCATCTGCTGCACGACCGGCCAAAAAACAAACAGGCGTTCAGCAGCCTGATGTTTCTCGACAAGACCAAGCCGCCAGTGGATCGCAAGCGGCGGCCGACGCATCTGCTGCTGTTGCTGTTACGCTGCCTCGCGTTGCTGTTGCTGGCATTCGTTTTTGCGCGGCCGTTCGTCACGGTGGACGATCCCGCCGATGCGACGCGGCGCGACCGCCAATGGATCGTTGTGCTGCTCGACCGCAGTGCCAGCATGCAGCGCGGCGACCTGTGGCAGCAGGCCAAGGCCGGGGTGCAAACCGCGATTGGCCAACTCGGCACCGGCGACCGTTTTTCTCTGATCGCATTCGATGACTCGACAGAGCCGTTGGCAGAGATTGCGTCGTGGCTTGGCCAAGCGTCCGGGGCGGAAGTGAACGCCCGGCTCGAGCGCTTGGCCAAGCCGGGCTTCGGTGGCAGCAACCTTGGCCAAGCGCTGGTTTTCGCCGGCGAAGCGATACAGGAGGACGAGCCGGGGCCGGACGAACCGCCCTTGGCCAGGCGCTCGATCATCGTCATCAGCGACCTGCAAAAAGGCAGCCGACTCGGCGACGTGCAGGGCTACGAGTGGCCGACCGGCATCCACGTCACGCTCAAGCAAATCGGCGAGGACGATCAGGGCAACGCCGGCATCGAACAGGTCGCTTCCCGCGCGCCGTGGGCTGCCGCCGAGGCCGTGCCGTCGTTTCGTATCAGCAATTCGGCCAACGGCATCGGCGACGAATTGGAGTTCTCGGCACACACCGTCACCGGCGAAACGCTCAGCCAAAAAGTGCACGTCCCGCCGGGCCGCAGCCGGGTGATCGAGTTGCCTGGCGACTGGGCTGCACAACCCCTCGAGCACTTGGCTATCCGGGGCGACGCGGCGGAGTTTGACAACCAGTTTCACTACGCGCAAAACCGGAAACAAGCCGTCCGCATCGTGTACATCGGCGACGACAAACCGAACGATCCCGAAGGCTCACTGTTTTATTTGGCGAGTGCGTTTCAGCAATCGAGCGCGATTGATTTTCAGATCGAGGCGATGAGCGGCAACTCCACCGGGCCGCTGCCGGAGGGCGACCTGTTCGTCATCGGCGATGCCGTCGGCGACGCGTTGGCCAACGCGCTTGGGCGCGCGATCGAGGGCGGCGCCACGGCGCTGATGATTGTGCAGTCGCCGGGCCAAGCCGCGAACCTCACGCAATGGCTTGGCGCGGACGGCGTCGGCATCCGCGACATCGAGTCGAGCGACTACGCGCTGTTGCAGTCGCTCAAGCTTGACGACCCGGTTTTGTCGGTGTTTCGCGACGCGCGTTTCAGCGACTTCACGAATCTGCATTTTTGGAAACATCGCGAACTGCAAAACCTGCCCGACGGCGGCATCGACGTGCTCGCGCGCTTCGACTCCGGCGCACCGGCCTGGCTGTCGGCGCGGCGCGGCGAAGGGCGTTTGCTGGTGATGACCTCCGGCTGGACACCGGCCGACAGTCAACTGGCACTCTCGACCAAGTTTATCCCGCTGCTTTACTCGATCCTCCAGCCGGTGCTCGAGCGCAAAACCCAGTCGCGGCAGTTCGTCGTCGGCAGCCGGATCGACGTGACGCGGTTCAACAACGGCCAAGCGGGCGGCGGCATCACCGTCACGCCGCCCGGCGACGGCGCAGCAGCGGTTTCGGCCGATACGGTTTTCACGCCAACCGTCCCCGGCCTGTACACCGCAAAGGGTGCGGGTTGGTCGGAGACGTTTGCGGTGAACCTAACGCCGGCGGAGAGCAGCACCGAGCCGATCGGCATGGAGCAATTCCAAAAACTCGGCCTGCCGATGAGCGCCTCGGCCACCGCGCTGGTCACCGCTGTCTCGGCGAAAAAAACCGAGGCGCACCGCCGCGAATACTGGCAGTGGGCCTTGGCGGCGATGCTTTTATTTGTCACTCTTGAAACCGTGCTGGCTGCGAAAGGCAGCCGGCCAGCAGAACCCGTAATGACATGAACGAGCCAAACACACTTCAGGAATTCCTGATGCTCCATCGGCAGCAGCATCGTCGGCAGAAACTTTATTCCGGCCTGGCCATTTGCTGGGCCGTCTGCGGCTTGGCCTGTCTCGGTGCCATCGCGCTTGGCCAAGCGGCCGGCCTCGATCTGCGCCTTGCCTGGCCAGTCATCGGGACGGCAGGCGCCGCCTTGGCTGCGCTCGTTTTCGTGAAGGTGCTGATGGTGGATTGGCTGACGCTGGACGAGATCGTCCGGAGGATCGAGCGGCATCATCCCGGCCTCAACAAACTGCTTGAGACCGCCTCGGAGCAACTCGCAAAAAACGACCCCGATAAACTCGATTACCTGCAGCAGCGCGTGCTGACCGAGGCGCTCAGCGCAGCTCACGAGCAGGGCTGGGAATTCGAGGCCAACGGACGCCTCGCCATGACGCATATTTATCACGCTGTCGCGTTGGTCGTGTTTGCTGTGGCGGCGTTTCAGTTGCCGGGGATCGGCGACGGGGCGGCGGCGCGCCTGGCCAAGGGCAGCGTCGAGGTGATGCCGGGCGACACCGAGATCGAGCGCGGCACGAGCCTGATTGTCTCGGCCAAGTTCGGCGACTTTCGGGCCGACGTGAAGCTGATCGTGCAGGAACCGGGGCAGGACGCGAGCTGGCTGACGATGGTGCAAAGCCTCGACGACCCGACTTACAGCTACCGTCTGTCCAACGTGCAGTCGAACGCCGTGTACAGAGTGGTTTACGACGGGCAACAGGGGGAGTGGTACCGGCTGTCGGTGTTCGAGTACCCCGCGCTCAAGTCGTCGCAGGCCAGGCTCGACTACCCGGAGTTCACTGGCCGCGACGACAAGGTCATCAACAACACACGCCGCCTCACCGCCGTCGAGGGCACCGGCTTGACGTTCGATTTTCAATTCAACAAGCCACTCACGTCGGCGCTGCTCAAGGCCCGCGACGGCGGGGGCGAAGACATTCCGCTGCAGCAACTCGCCGATGGTAGTTCGCAGTTTCAACTCCTGCGCGACTTCAGCGAGTCGGGCGAGTTCCGTTACGAGTTGCACCTTGAGGATGCCGACGAGCGCACGAACCGCTTCCCGTCCCTGTATGTTTTCAACGTGCTTGAGAACGCCGCCCCGGCGCTGAAGTTTGAGGCGCCCGCGGGTGATATCGAGGTGTCGGCCATCGAGGAGATGCGGCTGCAGGGCGTGGTGCGCGACGACTTCGGGCTGGTCGATGTCGGCATCGGCTATCAGTTGGCCGGCGAGGAGCCGTGGTATATTTCGCTCGCCGCCGACGGTTTGGCGACGAACAAACTCGACGTCGCCCACGTGCTGCGAATGGAGGATTTGGGCGTCGAGGTGGGGCAGGTGGTCAGTTACTTTTTGTGGGCCGACGACCTCGACGAAAGCAACGAGCCGCGCCGGAGTTTCAGCGACTTGTTTTTCGCCACCGTGCGGCCGTTTGAGGAAATCTTCCGCCAAAACCGTTCCGCCACCGAGGGCATGCGTGAGCAGCAACAGCAGAGCGAAGGCGGCCAACAGGGCGGTGAGCAGCAGCAGTCCATCGCCAACCTGCTCGACACGCAGAAAGACATCATCAGCGCCACGTGGAATATCAAACGCCGCAAAGCCGACGACGAAAAACTAGCCGACGACATCGGGGTCGTGCTCGATTCGCAGGGCGAGTTGATCAACCTGCTCGAGCAGGCGTCGGCGCTGTTGCAGGATTCCGAATCCGGCGGCCAGGCGTATCAGGCCAACGAGGCGATGCAGGCCGCTGCCGACAGCTTGGCCAAGGCGAAGGACGCCAGCGGCGACGCGCTAGGCCAAGCGCTTTCCGCCGCGATCATGGAGGAGCAGACTGCGCTACAGCATTTGCAGAAACTGCGTGAGAACGAGTTTCGAGTGTCCCGCCAGCAGGCCCGGCAACAACGCCAGCAGCAGCAGGGTCGCGGTAACAGCAACCGCGCCCAGCGCCAGCTTGACCAACTCGACATGCAGGACACGCAAAACAATTACGAGTTGGAGAGCAAAGCCGAGCGGCAAAAACAACAGGCCCAGCAGCAGGGCGAGCGCGCCGAGCAGTTGCAGACGCTCAACCGACTCAAGGAACTTGCCCGCCGTCAGTCGGACTTGAACCAGCGGTTGCAGGAATTGCAGATTGCGCTGCTCGACGCCGAGGACGAAGCCGAACGCGAACGCATCGAGCGCGAACTCAAGCGACTACAGGACGAGCAGCGCAACCTCATCGACGATCTCGACGAGATCCAGCAGCGGATGGATCGCAGCCAAAACGACGAGCTCGCCGAGTCGCGCCAGCAACTCGAGGAGGCCCGCGAGCAGATGGAGCAGACCGCCCGCAACCTCGAGCAGCAGCAGCTTTCGCAGGCCGCCAATTCCGGTTCGCGCGCCAGCCGAAATCTTGACGAGGTCGAAGAGGATTACAAAGAGCAGACCGCCAACGAATTCGCCGACGCCATGCGCGAGATGCGTCAGAACGCGCGCGAGCTCGATGACACGCAGAGCGAGTTGAACAAGGCCATTGAGCAGGATCGGCAGAAAACTTTCCGCTCACTCAGCGACGAGGGCGAACTCAAAGAGGCGCTCGATATGGCCGAGTCGCAGAAGGAGCAACTCGAGGATTTGCTGCAGCAAATGGAGCAGGTTTCCCGCGAGGCCGAGGACTCGGAAAAGCTGCTTTCGCAGGAACTGGAAGACGGCATCCGCCGCGCCCGGCAGGACAACATGGGAGAATCGCTTGACCAGTTGTCGCTGCTGATGCGTAACAATTTGCCCAACGAAACCGGCGACATCCAGCGTGAGTTGACCGGGAATATTTCCGAGTTGCGCGAAACCGTCGAGGAGGCCGCCGAGAAGATCATCGGCAGCGACGAGGACGCCATGCGCTTCGCCGCCGATCAGCTTGACGAGTTGCGTGAGGAGGTTGAGCGCGAGATGGAGCAAGCCCAAAATAGAGGCCAAGGCCGGCAGGAAGGCGGCGAACAAAACCCGCTTGGCCAAGCGCGGGAGGATCAGCAAAACCAACCCGGCCAAGGCCAGGGCGAGCGTCGTGGCGATCAGGAAAATCCGCAGACAGCGCAAAACCGTGGTGACCAACCCAACCGTCGCCCGGATGGCAACCGCGACACCGGCGGTGGCAGCGGCGGCTCCGACGTATTCCGAAACTTGGACGACCTCGATTTCGACGGCCCGTTGACAGGGTTGGACTTCCGCGAGTGGGAAGATCGGCTGCGCGAGGTCGAGGAAGTCATCGAGATACCCGAGTTGCGAAATCAAGTCTCCGAGGTGCGCCAGAGCGCCCGCGATATCCGCCGCGAAAACAAGGAAAACGGCAAGCCACCTAAATGGGACTTGGTGAACATGCAAATCCTCCGGCCGATGACCGAGATCAACAAGCGGCTTGAGCAGGAACTTTCACTGCGTCAGCCCAAGCGCGAACTCATCCCCGTCGATCACGAACCCGTGCCGGCCCAATACTCCGAACTCGTCCGCCGCTACTACGAGCGCCTCGGTGGCCGAAAGGAGGAGAATTAAGCGTATAAGTCGTATATGTCCTATATGACGTATGAGAGAGAAATGCGCTTAAGTTGAATGTCTGAATACGGGTCCATTGTTTTTTTGAGTCGCGACTGGTTGCCGGTGGCGCTGGGGGTGGCGGCGCTGGTGATCCTCGTGTCGTTGTGGGGCTACGGGCGCGCTCGCCTGCCGATGCGGCTCAAGCTCGCCGGCATCACCCTCAAGACGCTCGGCATCGCGCTGCTCTGCTTTTGCCTGCTCGAACCGCAGTGGGTGCGGGAGAAGGCCAAGCAGGGGGCTAACTTTATCGCCTTGCTGGCGGACAACAGCCAAGGCATGGCGATTCGTGATGCCGGCAGTGCGACCTCGCGCGCGGAGGACTTGGCCAAGGCGCTTGCACCGCAGGCGGGCGACTGGCAGGAGGCGCTCGGTGAGAATTTTCAGATTCGCCGCTACGCGTTCGACACGCGGCTGCGGACGACCGGCGACTTTGCCTCGCTCGATTTCAAGGGCCGCGCCAGTTCGCTCATCGGCTCGACCCGCAACCTTGGCCAACGGTTCAGCGGCCGGCCGCTCGCCGGCATTCTGTTGTTCAGCGACGGCAACGCCACCGACCTCGAGAGCCTCAGCGACGGCCTTGGCCCGTTGCCGCCGATTTACCCGGTCGTCATGGGAAAGTCGTCGGCTATCAAGGATATTTCGATCACGTTGGTGCAGGTGACGGCGTCCACTTTTGAGGACGCGCCGGTGACGATCCGCTGTGCTCTCGCGGCGACCGGTTTTCCGGTCGACCAAATCGAGGTTCGCTTGCTCGACCCCGACGGCACCTTGCTTGAGACGCAGCGACCGCTCCCCGGCCAAGCGATGCATGTGGAGTTCGAGGTCAAGCCGGAGGCGCTGGGCGTTTCGTTTTACACGGTCGAGGTTGGCCAAGCGAAATTGCCGGAGGGCCAAGCCGGCGAAGAGGAGGCGACGTTGGCCAACAATCGCCGCATTGTCGCGGTCGAGCGGCGCAAGGAGCCGTACCGAATCCTCTACGTCGCCGGCCGGCCCAACTGGGAATACAAGTTTCTCAAGCGCGCACTCGACGACGATCCGCAGGTCGATTTGGTCGGCTTGATTCGCATCGCCAAGCGCGAGCCGAAATTTGTTTTTCTCGGGCGCGAGGGCGAAAGCAGCAACCCTCTTTTTAAGGGTTTCCGCGGTGATGACGAGGAGGAGGAACGCTACGACAAGCCAATCTTCAAGCGGCTCAACGTCCGGGACGAGGACGAGTTGAAAGACGGTTTCCCGAAGAGCGCCGCCGAGTTGTTTGGCTATCACGCGCTCATACTCGACGATTTGGAGTCGACGTTTTTCATGCCGCACCAGCTTGAAATGATCCGCCGCTACGTCTCCGAACGCGGGGCCGGATTTATGATGCTCGGCGGTCAGGAATCGTTCACGCAGGGCAAGTACGAAAACACCCCGATCGCCGAGTTGCTGCCGGTTTATTTGCAGCGGCGAGGCCCGGTGACGCCGGTGGACAATCTGGAATTTGGCCTCACCCGCGAAGGCTGGCTCAGCGAGTGGATTCGCATTCGTAAAACCGAGGCAGACGAACAGGATCGCCTCGAGGACATGCCCAAGTTTCGCGTGCTCAACCAAATCGACCGCATCAAGCCCGGCGCCAGCGTGATGGCGTCGATGCTCGACGAAAATAACCGCAAGCTCCCGGCGCTCGTTGTGCAGCGTTACGGCCACGGCAAGTCGGCGGCGCTGCTCGTCGGCGACATGTGGCGGTGGCAAATGGCCGGCGACGGCAAGCGCGAAGACCTGCCCCGCGCCTGGCGGCAAATGATCCGCTGGCTCGTCGCCGACGTGCCCAACCGCGTGCAACTCACCACCGAGACCGACTCCGGCGCGGGCCGAAAATTGATCGTCCGGGCGCGCGACGAGGAGTTCAAGCCGCTTGGCTTCGCGAATGTCGAGTTGAGCGTGTCGCCGGCCGGCGACGCGTCGAAAGCCATCGACTTGTCGGTCGAGCCGGCTGGCAGCGAGACCGGCGCGTTCGAGTCGTTTTACATCCCGCGCGAGGAGGGCGGCTATGTGGCGCGGGCCAAGGTGCGCGACGAGGACGGCAAAGTGATCGGCGACGTCGAGGCCGGCTGGGCCAGCAACCCGGCGGCGGACGAGTTCCGCTCGCTGCAGCCCAACGTCGCGCTGATGCAGGACTTGGCCAAGCGCACCGGCGGCCGCGTGCTCACGCTCAGCGACTTGGCCAAGTGGGCGAAAGAATTGCCGACAAAACAATCGCCCGTGATGGAGTCGTTCCAAACGCCGCTGTGGCATCTGCCGTGGATGTTTGCAGCGGCGCTGCTGCTGCTCGTCGCCGAGTGGTGGCTGCGAAGGAGGCACTGGCTGCCATGAGATTTTTTTTGCTGAGCCTGCTGCTGTTGCCCTTGGCCAAGCCGGTCGCCGGGGTTGCCATTTTTAACGACGCGAAAGAGCGTCGCGTGATGATCATTGCCGGGGCTGGCGGCGAGGCCGAGTACACCGAACTGTTCGCCAAGTGGGCAGGGGACTTGGCCAAGGCGTTCGACGGTAACGCCGCCGAGTTGGTGCAAATCACCAACGAACCGGAAAACACCGGGGCGCGAAAGACCGTCGAGACGACGTTGAAAAAATGGGTCGAAAAACCGGACGGCGAAATTTGGATTTTGCTCGTCGGCCACGGCACGTTCGACGGCAAGGCGGCCAAGTTCAACCTCGTCGGCAACGACATCTCGGACAAGGAATTTCAGCATTGGCTCAAGCCGCATCGCGGGCCGCTCGTGTTCATCAACACCAGCTCCTGCAGCGCGCCGTTTATCCGCTCGCTCTCCGGCCCGAACCGCGTCGTCGCCACCGCGACCAAGAGCGGCTACGAGCAAAACTTTTGCCGCTTCGGCGGCTACATGGCGGCGGCGCTTGGCCAAGCCGGGGCCGATCTCGACAAGGACGGCGCGGTGTCAGTGCTCGAGGCGTTCCTGATCGCCTCGCGCCAGACCGGCGAGTTTTACCGGGAGAACGATCGCTTGGTTTCCGAGAACGCGCTGCTCGATGACAACGGCGACGGCATGGGCACGCCCGCCGACTGGTTCCGCGGCGTGCGCCCAGACAAAAAGGCCAAGGGCAAAAGCAGCGCTGACGGCAAGTTGTCGCGCTTGGTTTTCCCGGTGATTCCTCCGGCGGAAAAGGACATCCCCGCGCCGCTCCGCAAAAAGCGGCTCGCCGCTGAGGCCAAGATCGAAACGCTGCGTTCGCTCAAAAAAACTCTCGAGCCGGAAACCTATTACCGCGACCTCGAAAAACTCTTCCTCGACCTCGCCGCCCTCAACGACGAAATCGAAACCGTCCGGCAAAAGTAACGCTTGGCCAATCGCGTTCTTTTTTGAACCGCGAATGGACGCCAATGCACGCGAATTGTTCCTTCTCCGGAGAAGGTGGCCGGAGGCCGGATGAGGGGGCGGCCGTCTCTGCCGCTTTCGGGCGTGTTCCAAAGCGGTGCGCAGCACCGCACTCCAAGACGCTGGCGCGAATCTCGTGCGTCCTTTTTTGCCGGGTCAATTCGTACTCGTCCCCGTCCCTCGTACTTCGTCATCGATTACGAGGGAGGATGTACGAGGACGAGGACGATTAGGCCACCGCGCTTGGCCAGGCGGGAGGTAGTGAGGACTGCCCCGAAGGGGCAACATGCGATAGCCCGGGGTGTCACCCCGGGTTTACGGCACAAAAAATATAGCAAGCCCTGTCAGGGCGGCACAAAACCAACCGCGTTAAACCGCCGAACCGGTGTGCCGCCCTGTCAGGGCTTAAACGGTTTTTCTGCGTTGGCAGACCCGGCGCGATGCACCGGGCTGTCTCCTGCCGCCCCGCTGGGGCCTGGCCAAGCGGGTTTTGGTTTGCTCCTTGGGTTCGGTTTGGGGCACGGTTTTGCGCGTTCAGTGAAACCAAGCGACAATCCATCCACATCCCAGTCCATCGGCGACGCCGCTGCGGCCGAGGCCTTGGCCCATGTCGGTGAGCAGGGCGGCAGCTTGGCCGGTCTTCGCACGGTTT
>Ga0310122_10000575_pt1 | contig 23297 bp, 19 predicted proteins | sample CB6_Bottom_1051__FD_203503 | JGI IMG/M metagenome (GOLD analysis project Ga0310122, IMG submission 203503) | Marine microbial communities from Western Arctic Ocean, Canada - CB6_Bottom_1051 | ecosystem: Environmental > Aquatic > Marine > Oceanic | place: Canada: Western Arctic Ocean | collected...
TCGCGATCGTCTTGCCGCCGATCCGGGACAGTTTGTTCAGGTCGGAGAGCGACGCGATGCCGGTCACGAGCGAAGCCAGGACCAACGGGACCGCGACGAGCAGCAGCAACCGGAAGAAAATGGCGCCAAACGGAGCAATCCAGTCGGCCGTGAACCGGCCCCATCCGGCATAGGCGGCGACGACGCCGTAGCCGAGGCCGACGACGAGCGCGATCAGGATGCGCCAGTGAGGTTCGCGGTACCAGGGCATGTGTGGCTATTCCTAAGACGGGGCTGCGCCCCCGAACGCAGGCGACGGTAGCACCGGGGTTTCGACACTGTCAACGCAGTGTGGCGGCCCGTTGGATCACCTCCAGCGTCTTGTCCGTCAGTTCGTACGACGACAGATTGTCCGGATCGGCGGTTGCCACCGATTCGGCATCGGACCCCGGTCGGAGGCGCCCTTCCACCTGGTGACACAGGTAGTCGGCCAGCACGAAGTGATACTGCACGCGCCCGTCCGGCTCGCGGGTGATGTGATCGAACAGGTCAATGAGCGGTCCGACCCGCGTGTCGATGCCAATCTCCTCGCGCAACTCACGCTGCACGGCCTCTCGCAGGGTTTCTCCCACGTGAACGCCACCGCCGGGGAGGCTCCACCGTCCCTGCAACGGCGGATGTCGACGCTTGATGAGGACCACGCGACCCTCGATGAACACCACGCCCCCAACACCGATGATCGGCCGGGAGGGATACTCGCGACTCACGGCGTACTCTCCGTTTCGAGCGGAAGGGTCGGGAGCGCCTTCAGGTCCCGCGAGGCCCGCGCCCCGGCCCGCAGCTGGCGCAACCCGGCGGCGGCGATCATCGCGGCGTTGTCGGTCGAGAGCTGCAGCGTCGGAAACAGGACCGGCAGGTCGCGCGCCTCTCCTTCCGACGTCGCCACATCGCGAAGCCGACCGTTGGCGGACACGCCGCCGGCGATACCGAGGCTGCGGGCCCCGAACCGCCGCGCCGCCTCGAACGCCCCCTCGAGCAGGGCGTCCACCACCGCCCGCTGAAAACTGGCGCAAACGTCGGCCGTCTCCCGCTCGTTCAGCGGGCGGCCGTGGTCCGCCGCGTGACGCTGCACATGCCGTGCGACCGCCGTCTTGAGCCCGCTGAAGCTGAAATCCAGTCGCCCGGGCGACATCGGAAATCCGGGCGGCTGCACCCTCGGCGCTCCCGGGGCACGGTCGGCGTGGGTCATCCGCGCCACTGGGAACGCAATCGACCGCTCGTCGCCGGCGCGAGCCATCCGGTCCACCGCCGGTCCACCGGGGTACGGCAACCCGAGCAGTTTCGCGACCTTGTCGAACGCTTCCCCCGCGGCGTCGTCGCGCGTCCGTCCCACGAGCCGGTAGGTGCCCGCCTCCGGCAGGTGATACAGACTCGTGTGGCCGCCGGAGACGACCAGCACAACACCCGGAAGGGCGAGGTCAGGATGGCAGAGGAAGAGAGACTCGATGTGTCCGGCCAGGTGATTGACCGCCACCAACGGGCGGTCGAGCGCGAGCGCCAGCGCCTTCGCGAAGGCGACCCCGACAAGTAACGACCCGACCAGGCCGGGGCCCTGGGTCACGGCGATGGCGTCGAGGTCCGTCCATCCGACCCCCGCGTCGTCCAACGCCCGCTCGACGACTCCACACAGGTCGCGCAAGTGTTGTCGCGAGGCCAGCTCCGGCACCACGCCGCCCCACTCGCGATGGATCTCGACCTGCGAGGCAATCACGCTCGATCGGATTTCGGGTGCTGGCGGTTCTCGGCCAGCGTCAATCGCGACGGCGGCCGCCGTCTCGTCGCAGGAGGTTTCGATAGCGAGGAGCGTGGTCGGGCTCATGGTGTCCGGCCTTCAGGCCGCGGCCTCCAGGCGGCGCCTTCACGCCGCGCCGCAGGCCTCACGGAGACTCGCGTCAAACGGCGGCCGACAGACGCCGTGCTCGGTGATGATTCCCGTCACGTATTCCGCCGGGGTCACATCGAACGCCGGGTTCCAGACGCTCGCCCCCTCGGGCGTGAGCTGGGTAGATCCCATGTGGGTGATCTCTCTGGCGTCACGCTCTTCGATCGGTATTCCCGACCCGTCCGGGGTCGACAAGTCAATCGTCGACACGGGGGCCGCCACGTAGAACGGTATGTCGTGCACGCGCGCGAGCACGGCCACGGTGTAGGTGCCGATCTTGTTGGCGACATCCCCATTGGCGGCAATCCGGTCAGCCCCGACCACGACGAGGTCGACCCGCCCCGCCCGCATCAGCGCCCCGGACATCCCGTCGGTGATGACCGTGGTCTCGATACCGTCGCGCACCAGCTCCCATGCCGTCAATCGGGCCCCCTGCAAGAACGGGCGTGTCTCGTCCGCATACACCGCCACGCGCTTGCCGGCCTCGACCGCGGCTCGCACCACTCCGAGGGCTGAGCCATAGCCCCCTGTGGCCAGGGCCCCGGCATTGCAATGCGTGAGCACACGGGCCTCGGCCGGCACCACCGCGGCCCCGTGCTCGCCGAGCGCCCGACAGTTGGCCACGTCTTCGTCGTGCACGCGGGCCGACTCCGTGTCGATGGTGGCGGTCAGCTCGTCCGTCGACTGTCCGGCGAGCATCGCCGCAGCGAACACTCGTTTCATGCGCTCGATGGCCCAGAACAGATTCACCGCGGTCGGCCGGGTCGCCGCCAGCATGTCGCACGCCCGATAGAACTCGGTCGCCAGTTGCGTGGTGCCGGTCGCGGTGCTGCGGCGCATCGCCAGCGCCAGCCCCATCGCCGCCGCGACCCCAATCGCCGGGGCGCCGCGGATCACCATCGTTCGAATCGCCTTGGCCACATCCTTCGCCGTTCGACAGCGGACGTACACCTCGCGGGCCGGCAGCTTCCGCTGGTCGATCATCACCACGTCGCCGTCGTCCCAGTCAATCGTCGGTAGCATGTCTGTGGTCGTCCTCCGCAGCCGTCAATGATAACAATGTGGGCGACTTCGGGCTTCGGGTGGTTCCCCGGCGATCCCTCCGAGGGGGTTGCCGAGCGAGGCGTTCGTCTCCTGAAGAAACGTCTCGGCTGCAGCTGTGTTCTGGGCAGGCTCGCCGGGGGCGGCCGGTCAAGCGTAGTGCGCTCGTTCGGCAGGAGCGGGCCTCTCGATCCGCGAACCGGTCGACGAGCGTGCCCTCCTCACCTTGGCCCTCGGGGCGCTCCGCGCGGGCTAGCGGAGTGCCTGCTGCCCGCATCCGGGGAAAAGCGGGCGCCGAGCTGATCCCAGACCCGGCGCTAAAACTCCGCGCCCGCGCACGGTCCTCGCCGGCGGCGGCACGACCCCCGGCTCGTCTCCGACGGTTCGCGGATCGAGAGGCCCGCTCCCGCCACCCGCCCGGTGTAACGGACTGGCAAGGCGAGGCGCGCGACAATGCGCGCCCCGCGGCCGTGGAGTGGGGCACTCGGGGTCCCCGCGGAACGGCCGCGGGGGGTTCGGGGCGCAGCCCCGTCTGAAAGAGGCCGCGTTCGTCTGGCCAGGCGCAAGGAGGGAGCAGCCAGGCGGGCCGTGACCGACGCAGTAACGCCGCCAGACGGACGCCTCGCTCGGAAACCCTAGAGCAGGATCGAGGCCAGGGCGGCGTTGATGAGCGTGGCGAGGAACCCACCGAGTAAGGCGACGGGACCGAGGCGCGCGAGATCCGCGCGACGAGACGGGGCGAGTGCGCCGATACCGCCGAGCAGAATGCCGACCGACCCGAAATTGGCGAACCCAGTGAGCGCGAACGTCGCCACCATGCGGGTGTGCTCGCTGACCGCGCCGAGGTAGATGTCGTTCAGTTTGATGAAGGCCACGAACTCGTTGGTCGCCAGTTTCGTGCCGAGCAGATCGGCGACCGCCGGCAGGTCGCTCGACGCCACGCCCAGCAAGGCGGCCACCGGCGCGAACAGCCATGCGAAAATCGCGGTCAAACTGAGATTCGCGCTCAACAGTCCGAGGCCGTAGTCAATCATCGCAATGAAGGCCAAGAACGCGATCAACATCGCCGCGACGTTGATCGCGAGCCGGGTCCCATCCGAAGCGCCGGACGCCAGCGCATCGATGATGTTGACGTGTTCACGTTCGCCGACGATACGTACGTCGCCGACAGTGGCCGGCGTCTCCGTCTCCGGCAGCAGTATCTTGGACACATAGAGGCCGCAGGGCGCCGCCATGACGCTGGTCGCGAGAACGCCGACCGGGTCGGCGCCCAGGCTGATGTAGATCGCCATGACGGTCCCCGCAATCGTGGCCAGTCCCCCCGTCATCAGCGCCAACAGCTCTGACTGCGTCATACCGGCGATGTAGGGTCGAATGACAATCGGCGCCTCGGTCACACCCAAGAACACGTTGGCCGCCGCCGACAGGCTCTCGGCACCGCTGGTCCCCATGACCCGCGACATCACGCGGGCCATCAACTTCACGGCCACCTGCAGCACCCCGAGGTGATAGAGCACCGTGAAGACCGACGACATGAAGATGAGAATGGGCAGCGAGGCGAACGCCAGGACCATCCCGTTCTGAAACTGCTCCTCCATCTGCTGCGGGTCGGCCAGTACCCCGAACACGAACCGCGACCCAGCATTGGTGAACTCGAGAAATTGCGTCGCCACGGCGGCCACCGCGGCGAAGAACTGATAGCCGGGTCGAACCCCACCGACCTCGACCTTCAGGATGAGGACCGCGAGCCCGATCTGCAGTGCCAATCCGCTCGCCACGAGACGCGGATTCACGGCACGGATCCGGGCCGAGCAGGCGCCGGCGACGGCCAGAAACGCCACGACGCCGGCCAGCGCGCGCACTCGGGGGTCGAGCACCTCCTGCAGCCACAGCGCCCCAGCCCCGAGCAGACCGGCCACGGCCGCGAGCGCCAGACGCAGGCGCCAGTCCGCTGCTCCAGACGACTCGGTCTCTGTAGTGGTCATGACGACGTGGAGATCATACGCGGATCAGCCATTGGCCGGTGGGCCCGCCGACCGACCGCCGGATATGATAGGAACGACGTTTTGGCCTATGAGTAACGCCCCGACCCCAGAGCCGCTCGATTCGGCCCGAGCGGCCCGTCTCATCGCGTTTGCCCGGACGTGCGCGGCGGCGGTTCGCGCGGTGGCGCTGTATCCGGCCGGTCACCCGGCGGTTGAGTTGGTCCTCACGCGGCTGGTGGACACGGTCGCCACCATCACGGCGTCTGAACCCCTCTGCGCGACGGTCCTGCCAAAACAGCTACTCATCGACGGCCGGGCGCCCGCCAACCCGGACCCGGCGCTGGCGGAGTTGGCGGCCCTGCTGCACGAGCAACGAGTCAGCGATCTGACGGTGCGCGACGCGGGTGACGCCACGATGTGGCTGCGCCTGCTGGGCCTCATTGGACGGCCACCGGAGGAAATCCGCGAGGCCGGCGGGATCGGGCATCTATGGAGCGAACACGGGGGCATGGCGACGGCCGCGCATCTGCGCAGCGTCGAGATGCGCGAGGTCGACTACGAGCGGATGCTGCGCCACCGGTCGCTCGGCGACGCGCTCACCGTTGAGGAAATTTTCGCCCGGCTCGGGTCGGACGATCCGGAGGCGATGGACCCGGCCGCCCAGGCGCTGCTGACCGAGATCGTCGGAGACGCCGAAAAGCTGGAGTTGTTTGGACTCCAGTTGGCGGAGCGATGCGCCGGTGACCGAGCCGCCCACGCCAAGGCGCTGAGGCATCTGGTTCGTCAAGCGACCGAGCTGGTCAGTGACCTGGACGGCGCGGCGCAAACGGAGTCTCTCCGCAATCTCGCGGGGCTCCTGACCAGCCTGGACGCCGCGACACTCGCGGAAGTCCTGCGCGGAAGCGCCACCGCCGAGGGAGGCACGGACGCGCTACAGGCCGTCACCGACCTGGTCGAGCCCGAAGGAGGTCGTCGATTTCGTCTCCCGGTCGGTCGTCGCCGAGCAGGGCGCCTCACAGCGGCTCGCCGAGGCGTTTCAGGCGCTCGTCCCGGACATCGACGAGCGACGGCAGTTGGTCTCGCTGGCCGGCCGCCAGATGAGCGATTCGCCGTTCGGCCAGACGGACAGCTTCGCGAACATGTGGGAACAGGCCGAGTCCCTGCTGACGTCGTACTCGGACGAGCAGTATGTCGGCGAGGAGTACGCGCACGAGCTGAGCTTCGCCCGCACGCAGGCCATGGAAGTCGAACAGGTCAGCGACGACCCGCCTGACCGGATCGCCTCCTGGCTCTCGACCGTCGACGACCCCTCCCTTCGCTCGCTGGACAGCCAGCTGCTCCTCGATCTGCTGGTGCTGGAGTCAGATGCGCACCGGTGGCGGGACATCGCCGACACGGTCTGTGCGCACGTCGGGGATCTGACCCTGGCCGGCGACCTCGAGTGGGCGGGACGGTTCGTGGACGCCCTGACCGGTGCGCGCGGGACCCAGACGGCGGCCCACGCACCGGACTCGATCGCCCAATTCGCGACGGCGGCCGTCGACCGACTCGCGACCGGGCCGGTCCTGGGTCACGCGCTCGCGAGGCTCACGGACGGCGGCGACACGGCGGCGACCCAGGTCAGACAGCTGTGCACCGCACTGGGACCGGGCATCGTGCCCGCGCTCGCCACCGCGCTCGCAGCTGAAGGAGATGCACGCGTGCGACGGACCGCGCGGGACATCCTCTTGGGATTCGGCGCCGACGGCCGGTACGCGGTCAGGCAATTGCTGGACGCCCCGGAGTGGGAGGTCCGCCAGGCCGCAGCGTTCCTGCTACGGGAGTTCGGCGATAACGAGGGTCTCGACGAGCTGAAACGCCTGCTCAACGACACCGAACCGCTGGTGCAGCGAGAAGCCATCACGGCGATGATCCAGGCGGAGGACGAGCGAGCCTACCAGGTGATGGTCGCCGTGCTCGTAGACGGGGAGAAGCGCCAGCGCGGCACGCTCGCGAAGCAATTGACGGCGCAACGTGATGAGCGGGCCGTCCCGCTGTGTCGCTACCTCCTCTCCCACATCGACCCCCGGACGCGCCGCGACGTATACGTCGCGGCCCTCGACACCCTCGGGTCGGTGGGTGGCGACGCGGTCGTGGAGCCGCTACGAGACGCGCTCTACCAGAGCGACTGGTGGGCGCCGCTACGCACCCGCACGATTCGTAAGGCCGCCGCCCAGGCCCTGAGACGAACCAGACTACAGGCGGCAGCGCAGGTGCTGCGTGACGCGGCAGCGCAGGGCTCCTGGGGCGTGCGCGCGGCGGCCCGCGCCGAGCTCGCGCAGATCGGGGGCCGAGTATGAGTGCACCCAGCACGGCGGCGCGCTACGAGGATCTGGCGCGCCGGCTCGCTGTGGCGGTGCGAGGCATCCAGCTCTACGCTACCGACCATCCGCTGCAACAGCAGCACGTCGCCCAGCTGGCGGAGACGCTGGCCGGGATACACGCCACGCGCCCCTCTATCGTCATCGGGATTGTCGGCGGTCAGATGGTCGTCGCCGACACACCGCTGCGTCGCGCGTCCGGCGGTCTCGCTGAGCTGCTGGATCGGCTGACATCGTCCGGCGTCGACCGCATCACCCTTGACGACGGCGTCACCACCGCCGAACTGGACGCGTTCATCGCCTGGGTGGGCGGGCTGGTCCAGCAACGCTCGTCCGACACCGGCCAGGCGCCGGTGCTCCCTCACATCAGCGTCGGGCGGATTGGGACGGACACGGAACGGACCGGCATCGCCCAGGACATGGCGGCGATCAAGCGACTCTACGACGATGCCTCGACGGCGGCGGAGGACCTTTTCGAGAGCGCCCGTACGCAAGGGCGACCAGAATTGAGCCTGGCTCGGGGAGCGGTCGAGGGCCTGGCGGAGTCGATCGCGCAGAACCGCACGGCGCTGGTCGCGTTGACGGCGATGAAGAGCTACGACAATTACACGTTCACTCACATGGTGAATGTGTCCATTCTGGCGATGGCACAGGCCCGGGCCCTCGGCATCGAAGGTCAAACGCTGCGGGAGTTCGGTCTGTCGGCGCTCATGCATGACATTGGCAAGGTTCGCACGCCGCACGACATTCTCCAGAAATCTGGACCGCTCACCGAGGACGAGTTCGTCATCATGCAACGACACGTCGTGGACGGCGCGGAGATTCTCCGCCGGACCCCGGAAATGCCGATCATGGCGCCCACCGTGGCGTTCGAGCACCATCTGCGCGTCGACGGCACCGGGTATCCGGACATCACGCGCCCGTCGCTCAACCTGGCCACCATGCTAACCGGGATTGCCGACGTCTACGACGCGATGCGGTCACAACGCGCGTATCAACAAGCGTTCCCGACTGACCGGATCCTGGCCGTCATGAAGCGCAACGACGGGAAACAGTTTGACCAGCATCTGGTCCGACGATTCGTGCAGCTCATCGGCATCTACCCGCCGGGCACCCTGGTACGGCTGAGCACCGACGAGGTCGCCATCGTGCTGCAGGTGCATGCGCCCGACCCCCATCGACCACGCGTACGAATCCTGCGAGATGCTGAAGGGCATCGCGTGCCGTCCGAACCGATTCGACACCTATGGGAAACCGTCGACGGTGACGAGGGCGATGTCAATGTCGCCGCCCCGCTCGACCCGGCCGAATACGGCGTCGACCCGCTCGAGTATCTCTAGGTTTCCTGCCGAGGTGCCCGTCTGGACGGCGTTGCTTCCTCGGTCACAGCCCGCCTGGCTGCTCCCTCGTCGCGCCTTGCCAGCCGAGCACCTCGACAGGAAACCGCCCTGGATCGTTTTTCCGCAGCCTGCTACTGTCCTGTAACCGTGATTCGCCCGCCTTGGTGCACGTCTGGGCTGGCGCTGGCGCCTGGGGCACCCTCCGCCGGCTGTTCAATTCGACTTTCTATGGACCGGCGGTTGCCCACCGGTCCGCGCCGATGCAGGATCATGAATGTGAATCTCACTGATGCCGACCTCGCGCTGATCGTCGCCAGCGTCGTCATGGCGCTCGCCCTGGTCCGGCTGTCCCTGACCGCGTCGCGCGCAGATCCGACGGCGCCGGACCGACTGGTGGCGGAGCTGCGGCTCGCGCAGTTCGCCGCTCTGATGCTGGTGTTGACGGCCGGCGTGTATGTCGGATTTGCCCTCGCGCACGGCTCCAGCCCGGGGAGTGGCATCGACGTGGCGCTCGCGGTCGGGTTTCTGGTGCTCGCCTCGCTGGCGGTCACGCAGGAACCGGGTGCCGCGCTCACGATGCTGGCGCTGGGGTTTGCCGGCCACGCGGCCGTCGACCTGCTCCATGGAGCCGGCGCACTGCCCTCGGACGCCCTGCCGGACTGGTACTCGACCGCCTGCGCGATATACGACGTCGGCATCGCGGGAGTATGCTATCTGCCGATGGTGCGCCGGGGGTAGCCGACCGTCGCCCGTGTTCCGCAGAAGAGCCGCCGATGCCCGCGTGCGGCAAGACCACGGCCAAGACAGGACCCTAGGACCACGACCATGCCCGACGCCGGCACCAAGACGCTCCTCGACATCGCCCACGCACGCCTCGTCGTGCATCAAGCCGGACAGGTGCGAGCCTGCCTCGAGGCGCTGAATGACGGGCAAATCTGGTGGCGCCCCAACGAGGGCTCGAACAGTGTCGGCAACCTGGTGCTCCACATCAGCGGCTCGACGCGGTGGTATATCGGCCACGGCATCGGTGGCAGCGGCTTCGTCCGAGACCGCGATGCCGAGTTCGCCGAACAGGGCCCGCTGCAGAAGGAGGCGCTGTTCGCACACCTCGACTTCGCCATCACGGAAGCGGACCGGGTGCTCTCCGAGTTCGACCCGGCTCGGTGGCAGGAGACGACCGACCGGGTCGGTAAGCCCACGACCTATGGCGAGCTGATCCTCAACCAAGTCCTCCACTTCACGGCCCACACCGGACAGATCGTGTTCGCAACGAAGCTCATCCAGGACGGGCTCATCCACGACGTGTGGAAGTCGACGCCGATGTCTTGAGGACCTGCCGACGCCAGTGTCTGCCGCGGCCCCCGGCTCCTTCGAAACGCGCGTGCTCCACGTCGTGCGTCGGATTCCGCGTGGTCGAGTGGCCACCTACGGCGACGTCGCGGCGATGGCTGGACGCCCCCGCGCCTGGCGTGCCGTCGGCACGATCATGCGGACCTGCCGATCGCCCAGCGTGCCGTGCCACCGCGTGGTCGCGGCGGGCGGCCGGCTGGGCGGCTACAGCGACCCGCTCCGCAAACGACGGCTGCTCCAGGACGAAGGCGTCGTGGTCGGACCCGCCACCCTGCGCCAGTTCGCCGCTATCCGCTGGACCACGCTGGACACGGTGCAGGACACGAGCTGACCGCTCCGCCTTCTGTCACCTCGTGCAGTTCTGATATCATGACCCGCGGCTCGGGCCCACGCTGCGTAGCTTACGGCACCCGATGCGGGAGGAAGCATGAAGCGACAGCACAGCACTACTCTCATCCTGGCGTGCGCCATTCTCGGCTTGACCGTCGCGGGCCCGTCCGACGTGGTCCGGGCCCAAACGGCGGCCGCCAATGTGGACGTGCCGTCGGGTGAAGTCGCACTGGGATCAGTGGAATTGCCACGCCGGGTCATGGCCAACGGCGAGACGCTGGCGTCGGGCACCTACGACGTGCGGGTCACGGGCGATTCGGCGACCCCGGGGGCGCCCGGACAACTGCCCGTGCTCGAACGGTGGGTCGAATTTCGGCAGGGCGACGAAGTGCGCGGCCGCGAGGTGGTGAGCATCATCCCGAACAGTGAGATTGCAGACGTGGCGAAGACCGCGCCGCCGGCGAGCGGCACGTCACGGGTTGAACTGCTCAAGGGGAACGACTACCTGCGCGTCTGGTCGAACCAGGACAACACCCACTACATCATCCATCTGGTCGTGGGGTAGCAGCCCGTGGCACAAGCCCCGCGTTGCACCGAGACAGGGTGCTATCGGCGCGCCTGGTGACCGGCTGGGGTCCGGTCTACTCTCTCTCTACCGCCATCACATCGAACTGCTCATGATGGAGGAGTGCATCCGAGCGCAGGATAATCTGCTTGTCGAGGGTGCGCTCAATTTCTTTCAGCACCCCGCGCTCTTCGGCCTTGAGCGCGCGCGCAACATCCGGGTTGACCCGCAGTTGCACGTGGTGGCCGTTCAGGTCGCTGCTGATTTTCCGCAGTTCCGACAGAATCTCGAAACAGATGGTTGAGGTGGATTTCACGACCGCGCTCCCCGAGCAGTACGGACACGGCTCGGTCAGCTGTCGCTCGAGGCTCTGCTTGACCCGCTTGCGGGTCGTAATGATGAGACCAAACTCGGTGACCTGCACCGCCTTCGAGGGCGATCGGTCGCGCCGAATCTGCTGCTCGAACGCCTGATACACACTCTGGCGGTTCTTGCGCTCCTCCATGTCGATGAAGTCGAGCACGATAATGCCGCCCAGGTCGCGCAAGCGAACCTGGCGAACGATCTCGGTGACCGCCTCGAGGTTCGTCTTGACGATGGTGTCCTCGAGACGACCGGTCCGCTTCCCCACGTAACGTCCGGTGTTCACGTCGATGGCCACGAGTGCTTCGGTCTGGTTGATGACGATGTAGCCGCCCGACTTCAGCCACACCTTGCTGCGCAGCCCCTTGTCGATTTCGGCCTGCACGCCGTATTCCTCGAAAATCGGAAAGTTCTTGTCGTAGCGCTGTACGCGCGACACCAGGTCCGGCATGATCCGCTCGACCAGCTTGACCGCCTTCTGATACTCCCGGGCATCGTCGATGCGGATGGCCGAAAAGTCTGTGGTCAGCAGGTCGCGCAGCAGCTTGGCGACCAGGCTCTCCTCCCGGTGAATGCACGCCGGGGCCCGTCGGTTCTCACCCTTCTTCAGCGTCTCCGTCCACAGCTCGTGGAAATAGGTCAGATCGCTAATGATGTCTTCCTCGGGCCGGTCGGCCGCCGCGGTGCGAATGATCACGCCACCGGGCATCTGGTGCTCGGTGCGGAAGTCGCGCACAATGCGCCGCAGCCGGCCACGCTGTTCTCGCGACGTAATCTTGCGCGACACGCCGATGTGGTCGACCGTGGGCATGAAGACCAGGAACCGGCCGGGAATCGAGACGTGCGACGTGATGCGGGCGCCCTTGGTGCCGAGCGGCTCCTTGACGACCTGCACGACGATTTCCTGTCCCGCCGTCAGCAGCTTGTCGATCGGCAGATCCGACTGGTTGCGGTCACGACCCCGGCCGCGACCGGCTCCTGAGCCTGAGCTGGAGGGGTCGCGCTGTGGTGCGGCCGCCCCGTTCTTGTTGTCTGACTCCGACTCGCCGTCCGCCTCGTCGTCGTCGTCGATGCCATCCATCGACGCGAGCGGATCGATGACATCCGCCACGTAGAGGAAACCGTCGCGCTCGAGACCGAGGTTGACGAAGGCGGCCTGCATCCCCGGCAGGACCTTCGAGACACGCCCTTTATAGATGTTGCCGGCAGCGCCGAGCGACTGGTCGCGTTCGACAAAGATTTCGACGACTTCGTCGTCCTCGAGAATGGCGGCCATCGTTTCGTGACCGCTGGTGGAGATGATCATCTCCTTGTTCATCGGTGCAGCTCCAGTTTCGGGCAGGCGGTCCAGCCGCGACCCCACGTGAGCCACCCGCCCGTACCCGGCCACTTCGCACGCCACCGGCGTACGTGAGTGTTAACGGTAGGCTGGGGCCCAAGCAGGTGCGCATTGCAGTCTCGACCGCTCCCGTGCCGAACGCGATACCCACAACTCGGCGTCGCGCCACGGCGTATGTGTCAATGTCCATGGCCGGGCTGAGGGTCGTCCCCTCAACACCCACCACAAGCCTCAATTCGTAAACCTACGCATCCTCACATTGAGGACGAGTCCGAATGCCGCCAACGAAGCGATGATGGACGTACCGCCAGCGCTCATCAACGGCAACGTGAGCCCTTTCACCGGCGCGAGCCCCGCCGACATGGCAATGTTGTAAATTACTTGGAACGCGAACCCGGACATGACCCCGACCACCAGGAACGTGCCAATGCGGTCCTTGGCCAAACGGGCGGCGTCGAGCCCCCGCAGGATCACGAACAGATACAGCCCGAGCGTGACCACCACGCCCAGGAACCCTTGCTCTTCAGCGAGCACCGAGAAGATGAAGTCGTTGTGCGCCACGGGCAGAAAGTTGTACTGGCTCTGGGTGCCGCCCAGAAACCCCTTGCCAAGCGGCCCGCCGGAGCCAACCGTGATCTTGGCTTGAATCTGCTGGTAGCCGGCCCCGCGCGGATCCTGTTCGGGGTCCAGGAAGCTCGAAATCCGCTCCTTCTGATAGTCCGCCAACGCGTATGTCCAGGCCACCGGCGCCATCAGGATAGCGAGCACCACGAGCACGGCGACATAGCGAAGCCGCAATCCGGCGAACACGAGAATTCCGAAGGCCACTGGCAGGAGCGTCACCGCGGCACCGAGATCGGGTTGCTGGGAAATCAGGAGGAACGGCGCGCCGACGATGAGCGCCGTCCACCCCCACCCGGCGGCCGTCTGGGGCCCGCGGCGTCGACCGGCAAACAGCGTCGCCAGCGCCAGCGCCACCACGATCCGGGCGAACTCGGATGGCTGCAGGTTGAACACCTCGAGGCCGATCCAGCGCCGGGCGCCCCCGTCGACCACACCGAACAGCAGCACGTAGCCCAGGAGCGCGAGCAGACCCAGGAAGATCGTCAGCCAGGCATCAGCCAACCAGCGGTAGTCCACCGACAGCATGATGACCAACCCCACGACCCCCAGCCCCAGGGCGAGCAACTGCGTCGACACCTCGGACCCGGCCGACCCGGTGGTCGGATCGTAGGTCGCGCTGTAGACCATCGTCACGCCGATCGCGCACAACGCCCCAATGGCCAGCAGCAGCAGCCAGTCGATGTGCCGGTCGAGTCGTCGTTCCAGCATGATCAACTAGTTTCCGGTCGTGGCGACCACGGTCACCAGCGGGACCGCTTGCGGGGTGGCGGGCAACGGCAGCACCGGTAGCGGGCGCCCTTCCTGCTTCGCGAAGTAAGTCTCCATCACGTGCTTCGCAATGGTCGCGCTCAGCGATCCATGTTCATTGTGTTCGCCGAACACGACGCCCGCGATCTCCGGCGCGTGCGCGGGCGCCGCGAAGACAAACCATCCATGGTCGAAAAACTCGGGGTCCGTCTCGCCGACCGCCGCCCGCCCCTGCAACGAGATGACCTGGGCGGTCCCAGTCTTCCCGATGACATCCCGGCCCTCGATCCGGCCGCGACCACCGGTGCCTTGCCCGTTCACGACCCGCCAGAGTCCATCCGTCACGACACGGAGGGTCTCCGGCGAAAACTGCACCTGCGAACGAGGTCCGGGGGGCTGGACCGGGACCCATCCGTCGCCGTCGTTCACCGCTTTGAGTAGATGCGGCGTCACCCGGGTGCCCCCGTTCACCACCGTCGCCATCATGACGGCGAGCGAGAGCGGCGTCACCCCGACGGCCCCCTGCCCGATCGCCACCGAAATTGTTTCGCCCGGATACCACGGCTCGCCCCGCGCCTCGCGTTTCCAGGCGGTGGAGGGCACCAGTCCTTGCACTTCGTGGGGGAGATCAATGCCGCTCATCACGCCCAGCCCGAGCGCGGTGGCCCACTTGTGAATCTGGTCCACTTCCATCTTCCGGCCCAGCGTGTAGAAATAGGTGTTGCATGACCGCTCGAGCGCCTCGCGCATGTCGACGCTCCCGTGTGTCCCCCAGCACTTGTAGCGGCGCCCATAGAAGGTCCCGCCACCGTTGCACGTCACGCGCTCATCGGCGTCCACCACGCCCTCTTCCAGCGCGGCCACCGCCATGGCGATCTTGAAGGTCGACCCCGGCGAGTAGAGTCCCTGCAGGGCGCGGTTGTTCAACGGCCGTCGGGTATCGTCAGTGAGACCGCTCCAGGTGGCACTATCGATGCCCATGGCAAAGGCATTGGGATCGTAGGCGGGCAGGCTCACCAACGACAGGATCTCGCCTGACCGCGGGTCCAGCACGACGGCGGCCCCGTCGAAACCGGCCACCTTGAACGCCGCCTCGGCCGCCTCTTGCAGGTCGAGGTCCAGGGTCAACTTGAGCTGTCGGCCTTCGGCCGGCGCGATTTCACCCATGGTGTCGATCTCACGACCGATGGCGTCGACCACCACCTGGCGCGCACCGTCCTGCCCCATCAGCAGCGCATTGTAGGTACTTTCGATCCCGGACTTGCCCACCACGGTGCCGCTGCGCACCCCGTCGAACTCGGCGCTCGCCAGCTGCGAATCGCTGACCTCTCCGACGTAGCCGAACAGATGCGCCGCCACCTTGGCCTCCGGGTAGTGTCGGGCCGGCAACTCCTGCACGAAGAGTCCAGGCATCTCGAGCGCGTGGGCGGCGACCGCCGACACCTGTCCGATAGTCGCGTCCGGGATCAGCACGATCGGTTGATAGGCCGGGGCTCGACGACTCCGGTCCACCACGGATTGCAACGCGGCCGCCGGCACCCCGGCCACTTCCGAGAGCAACGCGATGGTGCTGTCGAGATCGTCCACCTGCTCGCGGACAAGTGAGATATTCAGCGAGTTCCGGTTCTCGACCAGCCTCCGCCCGTCACGGTCGAAGACCACCCCGCGAGGTGCGCGCAGCCCGAGGGTCCGTTTGTGGTTGTTTTCGGCCAGTTGGTGATACTTGTCGTGTTGCACGACCTGCAGACGCCAGAACCCTACCGCGAGCGCCACGAACGCCAGGACGACCGCGGTCCGCAACAGGACCAGCGGCCGCGTCATGTTGTCGCGACGGTCGTCTCCGTGTGTCTCGAACTCGCTTCTCATCACCGACTCAATGACTCAACACCACGTGTCCCACCAACCGATCACCCCCCGAAACGTCGCGTCAGGCGCCGCCGGCGCAGGCGCCGTCGGGTGAGCGCCGCCGGCGCGGCCCCCAGCACCGTCGCGACCCCACCTCCGACCACCGCGTTCGCCACGGCCTGTGTCACCCCACCGCCGTACGACGTGATGGCCCCGTTGTCCGACAGCAGGCTGTAGAACCCGACAAAACACCCGGCGTGCACGAGTGACGCGAACAGGACCACCAGCGCCTGGTACCACGGTCGCGACACGTTGAACTGCACGGCGAAGGCCCCGACCGCATAGCCCACCAGCGTCTTGGCCAGGCCGCCGACGCCAATCACCCCACCGGACAGTGCGTCCTGCAACAACCCGCCGACGGTCCCGACCCAGAGCCCACCAACCGGCCCGCTGGAAATCGCAAACAGCACCACCACCACCAGCACGAGGTCGACCGGCACGCCGGCTCCGGCCAGACCCGGCGCCACGGTCGTCTGCAGCACTAGCGCCACGGCCAGGGTCAGGCCCACCCACGCCGTTTTCATTCGCCACCGGCCGCCGTCGTCGATGCGGTGGCATCCGGCACAATCACCAGCACGTCCTCCAGATCGCTGAAGGCCACGTTCGGTCGGACACGAATGGCCCTGTAGAGTCCAGACCCGGGCCCCACCTCTTCCACTTCCCCGACCTCAAACCCTTTCGGGTAGATGCCGTCGGCGCCCGAGGTCACCACCCTGTCGCCCACCCGGACATCGTCGAGGTTCGACACGTATTCCATGCGCAGAAGGCCCTCGGCCCCGTCGCCTTTGACAGTGCCAGCCACGCGCGTGCGCTCGATCAACACGCCGGCGGCGGCACTGCGGTCGACCAGCAGCTGCACTTTGGCCGCACGTGGACCCGGGTCACTGAGCACCCGGCCCACCACCCCGTCCGGCGAGACGACGGCCGAATCGCGACGCACGCCGTCGCGGGTGCCGCGATCGATGGTGACGGTTCTGAAGTAGGGCGTTGCATCTCCCGCAATCACCCGGGCACTGACGGTCGAGTACACAACATCGCTCCGGAACTCCAGCAACTCTTCCAGGCCGCGAACGCGCTGCGCGACCGCGCGTTCCTGCTGCAGACGCAATTGCAACTGGGCCACGTCCCGGCGAAGCGCCGTGTTCTCGGCCTCTACGGACACCAGCCCCACATAGCCGTCCCAGAGGCCGGTCACCCCGCCCGTCGCCCGGGCCACGCCCCGCTGCACTTCCGAAAACAGACCAAACGTCACGCCTTCGAACAGTCGCACCCCTGACGGGGTGTTGACCTGCAACGAGATCAACACGATGTGGCCGAGAACCACGGCCAGCAACAGCACGCGCGTGCGACGGCAAATGTCAGTCAATCGAGATCTTTCGCAGCAAAGCGAACTCAGACAACATCTGTCCGGCGCCCAGCACCACCGACGACAACGGATCGTCCGCCATCGCGACAGGTAAGCCCGTCTCTTCCCGCAACCGCTTGTCCAGGTTCTTCAGGAGCGATCCGCCGCCGGTCAGCACGATGCCGCGGTCGACAATGTCAGCCGACAGCTCGGGTGGCGTGCGCTCGAGCGCGACCCGAACCGCGTCCACGATCACGTTCACCGTCTCGGCCAAGGCCTCGCGAATCTCTTCATCGGTGACCGTGATCGTCTTGGGCACACCTTCAATCAGGTGACGCCCCTTGATCTCCATCGTGAGCCGCTCGTCGAGACCGTAGGCGGAACCCACCCGTATCTTGACGTTCTCGGCCGTGCGCTCGCCGATCAGTAGGTTGTACGTCTTCTTGATATACGAGATGATCGCCTCGTCCATCTCGTTCCCGGCCACACGCACCGCCTTGCTGTAGACGATGCCCGCGAGCGAGATGACCGCAATGTCGGTGGTGCCCCCCCCGACGTCGACGATCATGTTGCCCGACGGTTCGGTAATGGGCATGCCGGCGCCGATCGCCGCCGCCATCGCCTCCTCGACCAGAAACACCTCGCTGGCTTTGGCGCGATACGCGCTGTCCTTCACGGCGCGTTTCTCCACCTGCGTGATTTCCGACGGCACCCCGATCACGATCCGCGGGCGCACCCAGACCGTACGGTTGTGCGCCTTCTTGATGAAATAGGTGAGCATCTTCTCCGTGATTTCGAAGTCGGCGATCACCCCATCCTTCATCGGCTTGATGGCGACGATGTTGCCCGGGGTGCGCCCCAGCATCTCCTTCGCCTCACGCCCGACGGCCTCGATGTGACCGTTGACCTTGTTGATGGCCACGATCGACGGTTCGTTGACGATGATCCCTTTCCCGCGCGCGTAGACGCACGTATTGGCGGTACCGAGATCGATGGCCAGATCACTGGAGAACAACGCGAATAACGAACGGACGCCCAACAAAAATCGTCCTCCCCACCGACAACTCGCGCAGTTCGTGGCCTACGCCACCGCCTGCGCCAGTTGGGTGCCGTCTTTCCCATGCGCCTTCACCCAGTACATCGCGTCATCGGCCGCCTGCAGCAGATGATCGACCGTGGGTACCAGATCCGGCAACGTCGCCACACCGGCTGACGCGGTCAGCCGACAGTTCAATCCTTCCTGCACCAGAAATTCGTGCGCCGCGATGCGCGCCCGGACGCGATCGGCCACCACCATGGCGCCGTCGCTGCCGGTATCCGGCAACACCACCGCGAACTCGTCGCCCCCGAACCGAGCCACGACGTCGGTCTCACGTGCGCAGTCTCGAATAACCGCGCCGGCCTCGACGAGGGCGCGGCTGCCATACAGATGCCCCCGCGTGTCGTTGATCTCCTTGAAACCGTCGAGGTCGATGAACAACAACGACAGGGGCTGCTTCGTGCGAACCGCCCGCTTGCCTTCGCGACGAAGCACCTCGGACAGATACCGCGAGTTAAAGAGCTGGGTCAGGTCGTCGGTGACCGTCAGCGCCTGCGCTCGTTGCATCCGAATCGCATTGTCCAGCGCGATGGCGGCCGGCTCGAACAAGGTCGAGAGGGCCTCGCGGACCCGGGGCGACAACGCCGGCACGCGCGTTGACGTGGCGCCGTCGGTTCCGACCAGCGCTCCGACGGTGCGGCCGCGACACCGCAGCGGGAGCGCAATGGCGGCCACCCTCGGTGCGGTCCGCCCACGCCGCTCCTCGCCCAGGTCTCGCGACCCCGTCTCCTCTCCCGAACGCATCACCTGCGGCCCCAGGGCGCAGACCACCGATTCGAGTTCGACGGGCACATGCGAGGTCGCCAACAGGGACGGCGACCCGACCGCATCCGGACCGACCACGGCCCATTGCGGCGCCGGCAGCCACGAGGCGACGCGGCCCACCAGGGCGTCGGCGACCGGCATCGGCTCGAGCGGCGCCGCGACGTGGCGGGCAATCTGGGTAAACATCGGGACCCGGCCCAGGAACCGCAGCAGCGGCATCTCTGCCTGACGCCATCGGGCCGCGAGGTCGCCGGGCGCGGCGAGCGCGATCTGATGGGCAACGTCGACCGCGTTCAGGGGCGTCGTCAGGTGGGTTGCGAAACCGATGTGGCGAGAGCGCTCGGCCACCGTTACGGCCGGATCGGCCGAGTAGGACACAATCGGCATCCCGCCGGCGATCGTCTGGAGGCGACGCCAGTTCGGCCGCCGCCCGGGCGACAGCTCCCAAAACACGGGGCTGTTCGGGACCAGTCCGGCTGACACGTCCTGTTGCGCTCGACAGACGACCCGATACCGCCTGAGCCGCTGGAGCGGCGCCACGTGGGTCTCGACGTCTGAGCTGGGATGGTGGAACACCGCGAGCGTCAGGCCTGAGCGGGGCACGTTGTCGCGTCGGTGTGCCGTCCTGTTGTGCCCCCGTGCCGGCATGCTATGTCGCCCTGTTTGCAACCGTGGCAGTGTGCCACCGCCGAGACATCCCGCAGCAGGGTAGGCGAGCCCCCGCGCACGCGGGGTCGAATACTGCCCGGTTCTCTCCTTGACCGTGCTGGACGGAGCGGGCGTCTTGTTGCCTTCGGTGCTACACCGCAATTGCCAACGGGACCACTTATAATTTTGTTTCTGTCAGTTCCCCTAAGTCCTTCCCTCTCTGCAAATATAACATATTTAGTGACCTGGACCGCACCAAACTAGTGCATTCCGAGAGCCGGCTGAGCCCGTCCGACCGCCCCAACCCGGCATCGGGCGCCGGTTGCCCCGGGTCTCGCCCGATATCGGACACCATTCCGCTCAGATTTACCGCGACGGGGTGCCGGAGACCGACACGGCAGGGTCGCCGCACGGCGCCATCCGGTTGCTGCCGGACCGCGGGCTGAGTAAAATGTAGTGTTGAGCCGCGGTCGACGCTGCCCGTACCGGGCACCCGCCACTGCGGCAGATGACCCATGGGACTGACGGCATCGACCACCACGCGCGGGTGGCGATGCCACACGAGCGCAGCCGGGCGAACGCCGCGCTGCTCACAGGAGTCGACGAACAATGACGATGCTCGATCGCATGCGTCAGCACAAGAGCTGGCTAAAGTGGAGCCTGGCGGCGGCCGGTTTCGCCCTCCTGGTCCTGGGGTTCCCCCTCATTCAGCCGGACGCGGCACTGACCGGCGGTATGAGCGACGTGCTGGCGCAGGTCGGGGACGAGGAAATTACCGTCGGCGAATTCCGGAGCATCTATCTGCAACAGCTCCAGAGCTACCAGACACAATCCGGCGGCGAGATCACGTCTGAGATTCTGCAGTCGATGGGCATCGACCGTCAGTTGCTGCAGCAGATGATCGATGAATATGCGGCCTTGGCGGAGGCGGAGCGACTGGGCTTCACCGTGACGGACGCAGAGATTCGCGAGCGGATCGTGTCGTTGCCGGCGTTCCAGCAAAACGGCCAATTCGTGGGCGAGGAGGCGTACTTGCAGTTGCTGCGGGTCCAGCAGCCGCCCACCTCGCCGGCGCAGTTCGAGGAGAACGTGCGGCGGTCGCTGACGCTCGAGCGGCTGCAGGCGGCGGTCACCAACTGGATCACCATCAGCGACGACGACCTGCAGCAGGAGTATGTGAACCGCAACGAGCAGGTCCGGGTGAGCGCGATTTCGTTCCGCGCCGACGATTTTCGTGAAGGCCTCGAGGCGACCGACGAAGACGTCGCGGCCTTGTACGAGCAGGACGCGACAGATTACCTCGTGCCGGAAAAGCGTCGTCTGCGTTTCGTGCTCATCGACGTCCCGTCCCTCAAGGCGTCGTTCACACCCAGCGACCTCGACATCCAGTCGTATTACGACAACAACCTCGACCGCTACACCGAACCCACCACGCTGCGAGCGAGCCACATCCTCTTGCGAAACAGCGGCAATGACGCCGCGGCGGTGCAGGCGCGCGCGGAAGCGATTGTGGCCGAAGCCCGGGCCGGCGCAGACTTCGCGGCGCTCGCCCAGGAGCACTCTGAGGACGTGGCCACCAAAGACCTGGGCGGCGACCTGGGCGAGATCGCGCCCGGACAGTTGACGCCGGAGGTCGAGAACGCCGCCTTTGCGCTCGAGCAGGGCGAGATCAGCGACCCGGTGACCAGCTTGATCGGCGTCCACGTCATCATGGCGACGGAGAAGACCGGCGGAGTGTCGCAGACACTGGCGGAGGTACGGGCGAGCATCGTCGACTTGCTGAAGCAGGAGAGCGCCGACGCCCGCGCGCGGGCCCTGGCCGACGCCATGGCGCTGGAAATTGACACCGCCGCGGACCTCGACACCGCCGCCAGCCGCCGCGGTCTCGAGCCGCAGGAAAGTGCGTTCGCCTCGCCGGGTGAGCCGATTCTCGGCCTCGGGTTCTCGTCGGAGGTCACCACCCAGGCGTTTCAGCTCGCCGAGGGACAGGTGGCCGGCCCGATCCAGACCCCGACCGGTCCGGCGTTCGTCACCGTCACCGGTATTCAGGACCCGTATGTGCCGCCACTCGAAGAAATCGAAACCCGCTTGCGCGACGATGTCATCCGCCGCAAGGCGTTCGTCGCGGCGCAGGCACGGGCGGCCGAGGTGGTGACGCTTCTTGGACCGGCGACGGATGAGGAGTTCGAACCGACCGCGCAGGAAGCGGGCCTCGAAGTAAGCACCAGCGACCTGCTGACACGCGGCACCGCGATTCCAGGTGTCGGACTCAATGCCGCCGTGGAGGCGGCCGCCTTCGCGCTCCCGGTTGGTGAGACGAGCGCGCCCATACTCACCGGCAACACGGCGGTCGTGCTGCGTGTGCTCGAGCGCCAGGAAGCGTCCGACGAGGGCTTCGAGACCGCCCGTGAAACCCTCCGCGCTCAGCTCATCGCCGAACGGCAGAACCAATTCTTCGCGGCCTATATGGAAAAGGCCAAGACCAAGCTGCTGATCGACATCAACATGGCCGCCTTCGCCCAGGCTGTCGTGTAGGTTCCCGGGGCTGGCATCCCGCCGGACGGCGGGAGCGGGCGCGAGACAATGCGCGCCTAGGGAGTAAACACGCTCGGCATTAGCGCCAACGGCTCGCCGGTTCGGAACAACTGGAACGGCGCGGTTGCTGCCTCGATTACCGCGGGCGGCACGGGCAACCACCCGAGCTGGGCCGCCGCCTGCGTCACGGTGAATCCCTCGTTCAGCAACTCGAACAGGCTCTTGGGCCGGGGATAGACCACCAGCTCGACCTCTTCGTCGGGGTCTATGCCGACATGCTCCTTCGCTAGCGCGATGGCGCGACTCAGCCCGCCCAGCTCGTCCACCAGGCCTCGCTCCTTCGCCTGCCGGCCGGTCCAGACCCGCCCCTGCGCCAACTCGTGGATGGCATCGCGGGTGGTGCCGCGTCCCTCGGCCGCCTTCGTCAGAAACTGCTCATAGATGGCATCGATGTGTTCCTGCATCTTGTCCCGCTCGTCGTCCGAGAACGGTCTAATCGGCGAGTAAATCTCGGCGAAGCGCCCCTGGCTCACCGGCTCGATGTTGATCCCGACCTTCTCGTAAGTGCCCCCGGTCGTGATCTTGCCGGCCACGACGCCGATGGACCCGGTCAACGTCGCTGGCTGGGCCACGATCGCGTCAGCCCCCATGGCGATGTAGTAGCCGCCAGACGCCCCGAGGTCGGACATGGACGCGATGACCGGTTTGTCGTTCTTGGCCTGCATCACCTCATGCCAGATTGCGTCGGAGGCGACCGCCGACCCACCGGGACTGTCGATACGCAGCACGATGGCGCGCACCGCATCGTTGTTGCGTGCGGCGCGGATGGCCGCTACCAGCGTGTCCGACCCCAGCACTTCGCCACCGGTCAGGCCGACCCCGCCGCTACCTGAATTGATCGTGCCAACCGCATAGATGAGGGCAATGCCCCGTCCTTGATTCAAGCCGACCGATTGGAGCCCGATCTGTCGATAATCGCGGTCGGCGATGACGCGCCAGTTCACCTCGTCGAACGGCGCCTGTTGCTTCACTTCG
>Ga0310122_10000576_pt1 | contig 23272 bp, 21 predicted proteins | sample CB6_Bottom_1051__FD_203503 | JGI IMG/M metagenome (GOLD analysis project Ga0310122, IMG submission 203503) | Marine microbial communities from Western Arctic Ocean, Canada - CB6_Bottom_1051 | ecosystem: Environmental > Aquatic > Marine > Oceanic | place: Canada: Western Arctic Ocean | collected...
GGCGTTCTCCAGTCCACCGCACCCAGTTCCTCACTGATCCTCACCATCAGATCTACCGACATGTTCATGTCATGTTCGAGGATCCTGCGGCGCAGAAGCGCCTCGATCGATTCCCTCCAGGAAGCAGAGAGTCCAGCGAATGGAGGGTTCGATACTGCCGCCGGGGGTGCCGATTGGGCCCACACTGTCTCGATGAGTTGACCAAGCGCCGGGTCTTCCAGCATCTGGGCCGGCAATTGTGAGGGATCGGTGGGAGCCGCAGCCGCGTCTCGCAGCGTCTCGAGGTACCCTGTCTGGCCGCGAGGGTCTCCGAGGATTTGGCGCCAGCGCTCACACAGACGCGCCTGGTAGTAGATGGCAGCCTCGTCCTGGAATTCTCCGATCTTGAACCAGAACAGATAGGATAATTGGTCGTGAATCTCTCCACTGAGCGGATTGGCGCGCAAAGCAGGCCCCCTCAGCAGATCGACCGCTTCGCGAACCCAGATCCATCGCTGCTCGGGATTGCGACTATCGAGTGCCATATCGAAAGCCAGCATCCAGGCCTGGAAGTTCCACACCCTCGGGAAATAGGGTTGTAACTTGGTGATCCAATTGGCCAGTTGCATCGACTCGTGCAGTGCTCCCTGATCCCTTCTCTCGAGGGCTCGCAACCACAGGGCATCGATCGCCCATCCGCGAAAGGCACCCAGCGTCTGCTGCAACAACAGCACATCGGCAGGGACTCCGGTAGTTTCCGAAACCGGCAACGAAATCCCATCATTTTCGAGATTTCGATCGAGCGGGATCGTGATCATCGCAGCACCGCAAAATAGCAGTGCAGAGATGGCCACAGCAATCATCTCGAATCGACTCATCATCGATCCCTCTCCAACCCATGCTCCCGTCGATCACTGATCCATAGACCTAGCAGCAACGTCACTCCCCCCCAGAGGAGCCCGATCATCACAAATCCGCGGACCACTTCTGCAGAGGTGACGTTTTCGCCGGCAGCGACTCGATCCGCAGTGGAGTGCTGATTCCAGGCCGAGAGTTGACCGACGATCAACTCCCCCCCTCGAGCCAGTAGATCGATGACGATCCGCGAGGGATCCCTGCTCCTCGGATCCTGATGAGAACCGGACCCGGCGACATCGAAGGCACCTGTGAGCCCCCCGCCTGCAGCCGCGACCAGAAAACAGAGCAGGAACAGGGTCGCGACCGGCATGCCAAGGAAGGTCGCTACGGTCAAGCCGAGTGCAGCGATGAATCCGCATCGAATCCAGGTGAGCAACTGCGAGCTAGCAAGCGACGAGATGAGAGAACCAGCGGGGACACGCAGTTCCATACCATCCGATCCACTCCAGATCACCGAGGGAATCCTGACATCATCCTCGACAGCTCCGAGAAACTCCATCCCGAGACTGAATTCCCTGGCACCGGTCAGGGATTCGGGAATCTCGATGCTGGAGCGTTCTCCGTTGCGCACGATCACCTCGGTCGATTCATCTGCGAGTTGGATTCGAAAACGCGCTCGTTCTGACCGATGTATCCGTCCCAGAGAAGGCCGTATGGAGATCACCGCGCCCTTCTCCAACCCTGCGGGATAGTGGAACCAGTAGTCTCGTGAGGAGCCCTTCGAGATGGAACGTGAGCGCCTCTCGAGCCTGGATCTGGCCATCTGTTGCGCCTCTTCGGGCTCGATCATGCCCCATCCGCCTGGATCCTCCAACATCAGGAGTGCCAGGTATGTCTCCACATCCTGATCACTCACATCGAGAGTCTCCGGCGACACGACGGCAACCGAAGCTGGATTCCACAGCAACTCGGTTGACTCGGAAGCTCTGCCGACCAACAGCAGCAGCAACAAGGTGGCCGGCAACAGAAGTGCAAACAATGCCACCAGGATTCCGATGAGTTTCCCTGGCAGCAGATTCCATCTCGTGCCCGAGGGAACCATAAGCCAACGGATCCTGCCGGTCACTACTTCGTCGCAATAACTTCCACAAGACATCAACAACGACAGCAGCAACAAGGTCGCAGCAATCCAACCCTGTCCATAGTCGAGCAGGGTATGGATCCGGGATTCAATATCGGTCGAAGTACCGAGCAACAATGGCAACAGGCCCAGACCCACGAACAGGATGCCGCCACCGATGGGAAGAACGCCTGTTCGCCATACCTCCGCCAGCAACGTGCGGGTCACCACTGCCAGAGCACCACCTCGAGTGAGCACTCTGATCGAGAAAACGATACCAAGAGCCATCAGAAGCCATGCCAGTGGAGCCAGAAACAGAGCGATCACTTGTTGTCTTGGCCCCCCCCGAGGAATACCGGCAGCCCACCGCCAGGTTCTGCGCCAGCAGTGGTCTCTCCCCTCTCACGCGCTTCTTCCACCGTTTCCAGGAACTTCTCCTCGAGACTCTTCGAGCCGGGCTTCACCGAGATGACATCGAGTCCCTGTTCACGCAGATGTTTTTTGGCGGAATCGAGGGCCTCGGCATCCGCACGGGAAGTGATCCAGATGGTCCGGTCGTCTCGTTCCAGGATCTCCTCCACCGCACCTTCGGCCTGAACCTTCCCTCCGTAGAGGATCGAGACTCGATCACAGACCTGCTCAACATCGGCCAGCAGGTGACTCGAAATCAGAATCGTCTTGCCTCGGGCTCGTAGGCCTTCGATCCAGTCCTTTACCTGTCTCACTCCCAGGGGGTCGAGGCCGTTGGTCGGTTCGTCGAGGATGATGAGGTCTGGATCGTGAATCAGCGCCTGCGCGATTCCGATGCGTCGCTGCATCCCTTTCGAGTAATCTCCGATCTCTCGATCCGCGGCCTCACGAAGGCCGACCATGTGGAGCAACTGCTCGATTCTTTCCTTTCGATTCGCATCAGGCACCCGACAGAGCCTTGCAGAAAGATCCAGCATCTCGCGTCCCGACAGGAATGGATAGAAGACCGAGTCTTCGGGAAGATATCCGATTCGACTCTTGCTCTCGGGGGTCCCGGGAGGGGACCCCAGCACCTCGACCTCACCTGCTGTTGGAAAGATCAATCCCAGCAAGATCTGAATCGTCGTCGACTTCCCCGAGCCGTTGGGACCCAGCAGTCCATACACCTCGCCAGCACGGATGGTCAGATCAACTCCCGACAGAGCCTCGACCCTGGCGCGAAGCCAGAAATCCCGGAACACTTTCCGCAGGCCCTTGACCCGGATGACAGGGGGTGCCATCGATCTCACTCCTCTCGCCAGTACACTTCGAATGACAGTATACTGTGGCCAGCGAATGTCCGGGAGCGTTCGCCGAAAAGGTCCTGGCAGACTGCTGTGTGAGATGGGAGCCCCCTGAATACCCTGACGACCTGGTGGAGAATCTCGTGTGCAGCATCGGCCGAGGGGCTGCGTCCACCTTTCCACGCCGTCATGTTGCTACTGGGAATCGTCCTGGTGGGAATCTCCCCGCTGCTGAGCGCCTTCGCACTCGGCGAGGAGGATCGACTACTGGTCGATATCTCTCTGAGCACGATGCTTTGCTGTGGACTGTTCCTCGGTTGCTTCACCGCTGCTTCGACCCTGGGAGATGAAATCCGGCGAAGAACGGTGATGGTGCTGCTGAGTAAACCGGTTTCGAGAACCACAGTGCTGCTGGGCAAGTTCGCGGGGATCAGCTTCTGCCTGACCATGGCCCAGATTTCCTGGATGGCGACCTTGCTGCTGGCGGTACGTCACCGGACGATTCACAGCCACTTTGTCGAGGATCAAGCACCCGTTCTGTGGCTCGGTGCCGGCGCTCTGGTGCTGGCGCTGATCGGTGCTGCTCTGGCTCACCGAAGTGGGCGCAGTTTTCCGGCGGCGCTGTCGAAAAACTGTGCCCTCATGCTTTTTCTCGCCGCGGTCATCGCCTGGTCCTGGGCTCCCGATGGTTCCTTTCGGCTGCCCTGGAGCGCTCTGGATCCCAACATCCTGTGGGCGATGATCCTGGTCCACGAGGGAGTGTTGATCCTCGGCTCCGTTGCACTGGCCGCCTCGACACGTCTTCCGACACCCGCAACGATCGCGCTATCGATGGGTACCCTCTTCTGCGGAGTGATCGTCGGATCCCTGACCAGAGGAACCTCATGGTCTCGCTGGATTCCTGACCTTCAACGGCTGTGGATCTCTGGTGGATTGATCCGTGGCGGAGAGTTGTCGCTGGTCACTGCGGGGTGGGCCACTCTCTGGGCATCACTGACCGTGGCGGCGGTTCTGTCGCTGGCGGCAGCGCTCTTTTCACGCAGGGACGTGGGGTGAAGGCTAGAACGGCATTCTTCCCGAGATGGTCTTGAAGGTGGCCTGGAAGAAACGCCAGGTGCCATCTTCTTCCCTGCGTGCCATTCCATCGATTCGCAGGATCCAGGCAGGTTTCGTGCTGGGATTCTTTCTCCTCACGAATCGTATCGGCGCCGATACGGTGGCCGAACGTGCCTCTTCCTCTGTCGAATCCAGTTCGATCTGAATCTCATTCTCGTCGACGAGAGCCTGCCAGATGAACGATCCATCGGAACCATCTCTTTGACTCAGGAAGATGCGCAGCAGGGCTCCGCGGAAAGAGGCTGCATCGAGGAAGTAAACTGTCTCGTGAAAATCCCGTGAACAATGGACGAGAACGTCACCGGCATCCTGGTCGTTGAATCCATCTTTCATTCCCACCACTGCTTGAATCAGACTTTCCGTCGGTGACGAGTCGACCCCCCCCATCAGCCAGAAAAGCAACATTCCGGTGATGGCGAGGCCAAGGAGGACACGCAGCAGTAGCACCCGGTCAACCACCGATCTCGTGCATGCGACGGCTGGCATGGATTCCCTGATCGAGTGCATGGCCGATCGGCTTCTTCAGGATCGCCGCCTCCAGTGCGGCGCGGACCGCCACGACCCCACCACCGTCTCGAATCACAGATCGTAGATCAGCCTCGTCATCTCGCAGCAGGCAAAGCAGAAGACGACCCTCTGCAGAGAGCCGCACACGATTGCAGGATGAACAGAATGGATCACTGACCGGACTGATAAATCCAACGATTCCACGAGCTTCGTGAAGCCTGTAGTTACGACTCTCCTCGGATGGATGAGTCGATGGGACCTTTTCGAGGGGACCGAGTGCTGAGGTGATTCTCGCCATCGTTTCGGAACTGTTCACAACCGAGTCTCTGGCGACAATCGCCTCATCGCCGTCCCCGAACGGCATCAACTCGATGAAGCGAACATTCCAGGGCCTGGTGAGGGTCTGCCGCGCCATTTCGACCACGTCAGCATCGTTTACTCCTCGAACCACGACCGAGTTGATCTTGATGGGAACCAATCCCTCTTCCTCGGCAGCCTCGATCCCCAGGAGGATCTTGTCCAGATCAGCAAGACGCATCACCTGGCGAATCCTCTGGGCATCGAGAGTATCGACGTGGACATTCACCCGATCGAGTCCGGCACCACGAAGGTCGTGCGCCATCCGCGGGAGCAATATCGCATTGGTGGTCATGGAGATGTCGGCATCCGGAGAGACGCGGCGGATTCCAGCCACGATCTCGACCAGATCCTTACGAAGGGTGGGCTCTCCTCCGGTGATTCGAAACTTCCTGAACCCAGCCGCCGTGGCAGCTTCTGCGACGAGCGAGATTTCCTCGGCAGTGAGAAGATCCTCTTCGGGAAGAAAGCGAAGACCTTCCAGCGGCATGCAGTAAGTACACCGGAGATTACACCGATCCATCACGGAGATCCGTAGATAGTCGATAATCCTGCCATGTCCATCGCGCGGCATGTACGACCCCGATCCTGAATCGATTCCCTATCTGGAGGTAGTCCAACTGGACGAGCGGATGCCCGAGTGATTTCCGCAGCGCCGAGAACCCGACCCTCGATTGCAGTATACATCCTTTGCCAGCGACGAGATATCCAACATCCACTCGAGCGACCTATGCGCACATAGCACTGCTATTGGCGACCCACAATGAATCGATGAGGATCGCTCGATCGGCGTCGCGACCAACTGCGATGAACCATCAATTCGGGTACCGGATTCCTGATCGGCTCCTGTTCGATCAATTGCGATCTCCATCTGTGCTGCTGGTCACCCTGTTCTTATCGGTCCTCCCTGGCGACCAAACCCTTTTCCTGCACCCCTGCATGCTATTCAGACCTTCGGCGCCGCGCAGGAATCACTCGTGCAATCGGATAAGTTGGAAGAAAAATTGGGAGTCGCTATCATCCTTGCCGATCTCGAATCCGGAGCAAAAATTCTCGCGAGGAAAGGACTCCACTGCCCGTGTCTCCTGAAACTCCAGACCACATTCCTGCCGGCAGGAAATCGGCTGCTGCTGACGATCGACGATCGCGCCTGGAGATCATCTCGGGGCATCTGCGTGGAAAGGTCAACGAGAACAGCAACTGCACCAACGATGTGATTCCACTGCGATTGGTGGAGGAACTGGTCCGGGATTCACCTCCGACCTCGGATGAAATCTTGGCCCTCGGGTTCGACCTGCAACTGGTCAGGACCCGGATCGATGAATTCCTCGAAGGCCAGTTCGACCGTAACTTGCTCCATCACTGGGTCTGCAACTCCCTCAAAATCGCTGTCGTCTTGTCACTGAGGGAAACTTGTCCCGATGGTGCCCTGATCGAAGACACACTGGGTCTGATGGCGCTGGTCACAGATGACGATTTCGCCTCACCGGATACCTCTGTGAGGCTCTGCCGCCTGATCGATGACCGGATCTCACTACGATTGCCGGCTCCTTGCCGCAGAACCATCTCAGAACTGTTACGGGAAATGGGAGAAGGATTCTTGATCGTCACCGAACGGGGTCCCGATAGTGAACATCCGGTATGGGTAGATGTCTCTCTGTTGCCAAGACGCCATGATGCAACAAGCGCGCGATCACCAAGACCAACGTGGTTCCAGCCCCTTTCGGTGTGCACCGAGAGTCTGTGGAAAGAGATCTCCCCGCGAGATCGGTGGACCGGTGTGGAAAACGATCGTATACCGGGCCTGATTGCAGAAGAACCGTGGCTCACCCGCGAATTCGAGGGTCTGAGCCTGTACCTGGACCCAGATGGCATCACCGAAGCAGTTGTCGATGCGACCAGAATCGGTTCCAGAGAACTGCGGAAAGCAGTCGCTGGATTTCGTGCCCTACACCAGATGAAGCGCTGTTCCATCGATGGAATTCCCGTACACTCACAAAAGGAGGACTAATGAGTATCCATTCCCCTTCAGATTCCGAAGGTAACCCGAACTCCATCGAAGAACTTCAAGAGAAAGTAATTGAACTCGAAGAAGAACTGGTTCGCCAGCGACGTATCCACCAGGCGGAAATGGAACTGGGGCTGGAAGCGATGGAACGTATCCAGAAAGCGGGAGAGTCTTCCGCCCCAAAAGCGAACATGCTCGTCTCCGTCGATGGTCACGAACTTTCCGCTACCCAACGGGTGGCTATCTTCGTCGATGTTCAAAACATGTATTACGCTGCTCGTAACCTCTTCCAGTCGAAACTGGAGTTCTCCAAGTTGCTCCGCCATCTCGTCAGAGGACGCAATCTCGCTCGTGCCCTGGCATACATCGTCGAACGCCCAGGCATGGAGCAAAACAAGTTCATCGAAGTACTGCGCAGGAATGGTTACGAAGTCCGAAAGAGAATCGTCGGAGAGCGGAACGACTCGTCGAATCGGGGCGACTGGAACATCGGCATTGCACTGGATGCGCTCGCGCTGGCAAACAAGATAGACGTCGCGATTCTCGTCACGGGAGATGGTGATTTCGTCCCGCTGGTCGAGAAACTCGCGATGGATGGGGTGAGGGTCGAAATCGCCTCATTCCGCGAAACCACTTCCTCTGACCTTTATCACGCTGCAGATCAGGTTCACGTTCTCGACGAGGGAGTCCTTCTTTCAGGAACACATTTCCAGCCAGCCGAAGATGAAGAAGATTTCGAAGATGAATTGGAAGAGCAGAAAGAAGAAGAGGAGTTGGTCCCATCCCGTAGTCGGAGACCTCTGAGACGAGCCCGCGGTCCGGCGGAAGAGGATTTCGATGACGACGAGGACGACGAGGAGTGATGGAATCCCTCCCGCCGACGATGTGCCGGCGGCTGAGGGTATCTCCAGTTACGATTTCGATCTGCCAGACCATCTGATCGCCCAACAACCAGTTCTCGAACGATCTTCTTCTCGCTGTATCTTCTGTTCAAGAGGCCGCCCAGGTGGTGTGCCGGCATATTTCCGGGATCTCTTCGACCATCTCAAAGGGAACGAACTGCTGGTCGTGAACGATACTCGCGTCATCCCTGCACGAATCCGCTGCCGCCGCCAATCAGGAGGAGCGGTCGAAGTTTTCCTGCTCAAACCGCTCGAGAATCGGCGCTGGAGGGCCTGGCTTTCCCCGGCTCGCAGGATTCGTTCAGGAGAGATCCTGACGACTACAGGTCCCCCGTTGAAGGTGATCGACCGCAGTGGCTCCGGCTGGGAAGTAGAACTGGGTGGAGATGGAAATCTCGAAGAGATCGGAGAAGTACCACTGCCCCCCTACATCCATCGGGACGATCAAGATCAGCGGACACAATCGATCGATCGGGAACGGTACCAGACCATCTTCGCACGAACACCGGGAGCCGTGGCCGCTCCCACCGCCGGATTGCACTTCGATGACTCGATGCTCCAGGTGGCGAAACAGACCGGCATTCAGCTGGTTGCGGTGACCTTGCATGTCGGGCCAGGGACCTTCAAACCGATCGAAGAGGAACAAATCTGCGATCATCGTGTCGACCCGGAGTGGTACACAGTCAGCAGTCAAACCCGTACGGCCTTGTCTGAAGCCCGGGCATCCGGTCGACCGATCATCGCCGTCGGCACCACAAGTTTGCGGGTGCTGGAGAGCATCGGCCCACTCAGAGAAGGTCCAACCATCGAATCCGAAACCGATCTTACGATCTTGCCGGGTCACAAATTCTCCAACGTGGATGGACTGGTGACCAACTTCCATCTCCCACGCTCTTCCTTGCTGGTACTGGTGAGTTCTTTTCACGGTCTGGAGAACACATTGGGCCTTTATCAGAACGCCATCGAATCCGATTTTCGCTTTTACTCCTACGGAGATTGCATGGCGATCCTCCCTGGAAGCAATCGTTGATGCTCCATTGCTGGGCATGCCGATCAGTGCTCACCATCAAACGAGCGCAAAGAGATGGTTTTCTGAGGGGCAGAGCCTCGGAGTCGGGTGGACCCTACCTGATTTACTCCTGTCCCTCCTGTCGCAAGGAGAACAGGATCGAGCAGATACCCGATGGCAGTTTCTATTCATCTCCTGCCAAGGAGATCGGCCTGGTGGACTGGCTGTTCGGCTGGATCGAACCCCTGGCTCCAGAAGATTTTCTCGAGATCCAGAGTTGGCATCACAAGCACTCACAGGAAAGACGTGCGATTTTCGAGGGGCTGGGCGATCAGCGCTATTCGGGAGCCCTCTGGCGTCGCTTGCTAGGGAGATGGATCCCGCGCAGAAGCGCCGATCATCGCGATCCGGCAATCGAAGCCGAACGAAGTGGTGCCGATCGCCCAGCCCCCAGCAGCAACACTCCACTGCCGCATCCATACCGGATCCTTGGACTCCCCGCAGATGCTGATTCTGAGCAGATCCGGAGCCGATTTCGCGAACTGGTGAAAACCCATCACCCCGACAAAATCCACCACTCCGATCCAGATCAGGTCGAGCAAGCCAGCAGAAAACTCCAGGAACTGATCCGAGCCTACGAGGATCTGGAAAAGGGCGGTCAGGTCTAATTGACCGCGCTCAAATAGCAGATCCCGCCACTCAACTGGCTCCTGGCATCAGGTTCAGCGCTTTGATCACCAGAGTCACCAACAAGACAACCGCCACTCCAACGATATTCAGGAAGAAACCACAGCGGAGCATCGTTTTGATCTTGATCTTTCCAGTGGCAAACACGATGGCGTTGGGAGCCGTTGCCACCGGCAACATGAATGCACAAGAAACCGAGAGCACTGCGGGAATCATCATGTGAAGCGGTGGAATTCCGCCCTGTATCGCCGCCGAGGATAGGATCGGCATCAACAAGTGCATCGAGGCGGTATTCGAGGTCAGCTCGGTGAGGAAGGTCGTCGCTAGCGAGATTGACATGACCAGAACTGGGAAGGGAAGATCTACCCAGTGGGCCATCATGGTGCCGAAGTACTCGGAGAGCCCACTCTGCTGGAAGGATCCACCGAGAGCAAACCCACCTCCGAATAGCAGCAGCATCCCCCACGGAACTTCTTTGGCCTGTTCCCAGTCGAGTAGCGCAGGCCCACCACGGCGAGACGGAATCACGAACAGCGATATTGCAGCGGCAAGTGCGACGATCGAATCGTTGAGATAATCCCGCGCCACATTCGCGGGGATTCCCACCAGATCGGCAACCGGTCCACTCCAGCCGGGCATTCCCTCACCGCCTCGAGTGATCCAGAGCAAGGCGGTGACCACAAACACCACCAGCACCCGGGTCTCGCCAGAAGACATTTTCCCGAGGCCCCTTCTCTCCTCTCTGAGTGCCTCCATCCCTTCACGTGCAGAACCTGGCGGTAATGGCAACAAGAAGCGGGTCATCATCAACCCTACCAGAGGGATGAAGAGTAGGACGACCGGCAATCCCATGGTGAGCCAGTGGAGGAAATCGATGATCACTGGCGGGTCGAGATCCGCGGCGTTCTTGGCAAAGATAAGATTGGGAGGAGTTCCGATGAGAGTGCCGATGCCCCCCACATTGGCACCGTAAGCGGTACACAGCAGCAAGCAGGTGGTGAAAACTCCGCGCAAAGCAACGTTGCTCTTCTCGGTCCGGATCGCCACAGAGATGGCAATCGGCATCAGCATCAGTGTCGTGGCAGTGTTGGAAATCCACATCGACAACATGGCAGAAGTGATGAGAAACCCCAGAACCAATCGGCGCGGCGACGTACCTACAGTAGTGAGAGTGGCCAGGGCAATTCGACGATGGAGTCCGGAACATTCGACGGCCCTCGCCAGCAGGAATCCCCCCAGCAACAACATGATCAGATGATGAGAATAATACTTGGCGGCGACCTGCGCATCGCACACTCCGAAGAGAGGCAACAGCACCGCCGGCAACAAAGAAGCGGCAGGGATGGGGACCGCCTCGGTGACCCACCAGGTGAGCGTCCACATCGCTACCACCAGAGTACCCCGAGCTTCCGGCGGAAGATCTGACGGCGCGACCAGGTAAGTGAGGTAGGCCAGCAGCGGACCCAGAAGGATCATCCCGAGACGGACCTTGCGGGGACCTCTAGGTTCAGCGTGTCCAGAACTCATCGAATCCCTCCCACCGGATAACTGGCGCTACTGAGAATTGCCAGATCATCCCTGCACCCGTTCGACGTGGTACCATCTCTGAATCGCGGCCCCAAGGGAATGCCAAACCGTTCGAGATCTGGATCAGAATATGCAATCTCCTCACCTCAGAACCGCACCTGCGCTGCCAGGACGGGTCGACCTTGATTCGAGACCCTTGCCTCACCCGGTGAGTCTGCTGCTGATAGCGTTCTGTATCTGTTGTGGTTGCTCGACGATGCACCTGAAGCCCACAGTGACCGATATCGCTGACTACTCGCGAGAAAAGGACATCAGGACCTATCTCGTCACCGTCGATTCGAAGATGGAGGATCGGGCCTACCAGAACTGGACCCAGCAGCACATCGAGGAAAATCGCCTGTGCCTGGAAAACCCCGAGTACGAGGGAATCCCGATCTACGAGATTCACTACCACTTCGTCCTGAGGAGAGCTGGATATCGCCCCAGGAGAATCGCTTTTCTGATCTGGCGCCAATCTGCTGAAGACCCCTCGAAGATGAATCACCTCTTCACATACATCGGCTCGAGCGTTTCGATGCAAAACTGGCTCTTGAGATGACTGACAACAACATGTTCACCAGGACGCTCAGAAGGCTACTGCTATTGCTGCTGGTGTCGGGGATGCTGTCCTTCTCGACAGGCTGCGGGATCATCTATCGACACCGACTGGAATCACCCGCCGGAACCATCTGGACCAACGAGGACATGGCAACCGCTCGCGTCTATCAAGATGATCTGGCATGGATGCAGGCGGGACTCAAGGATCACCTGCCGAAAACCTCCAAGGATGTCGAGGCTGTTACAATACTGATCGGATCGGATGATCTACACTCCAATCGCATCGTGCGTGAGCAAGAAGTCCACACCGCGGGTTGGTACAACAGGATGCTATCGATGGTCCAGTTCAAGCCCATCTCGATGGCAGAGATCCAGTTTCTCTCCCGTGAGGGAGAAGCTCCTCATCATGGAACGCTGCTCCATGAGTTGACCCATCATTTCACCTCGAGCCAGCCCGATCTTCGATCTCGCTGGTGGCTCACAGAGGCATTCGCATGCTACTTCGAGACCGCGTTTCGTGCCCAGGATGATCGTTTCGTGATCCCTCCTCTGCATGTAGAAAATTATCGCACGACCAGGAGAAAACTACGCGAACTGGGGTCCGAGAGATTCTCACAGTTGGTCGACGAGGTCATCCACTCCAGTTGGCTAGAGTTCTATCGAAATGACGGCGAAGCACCGCTGAGATACGCCATCTCCTGGTCAATCCTGTGGGCTCTGCAAAATCAGATGTCCGGTACCCTGGAGCATCGGCTGATGCAGGTGGCTCAACTCGACGATGACGAGGTCAGTTCTCGAATCCAGGACGTGGCAACGTCACTCGGTCCATCACTGTCGAGCCATTTCCGTAGTTCCATCGCTCAGGAACCGTTTCGCCGCTGGAGCGTCGAACAGTGGCTCAGCAGCGATCGTATCGATGGGCGACTGATTCTGATCGCCATCGAGAATGAACTGAGCGGTGATGGTGGCGAGATCTGGGGCTGGCCCTGCGTTGCCCAGACCATCTTTCGCTGGGGTTCTGGGCTCGATCGATCAAACCGCCTTCGTTGGCAACGCAAGATCGAGCAGCAACTTCGTGAAGGTCCGCTGCAGGTCCGTCTGGCCATCTGTCGGGTAATTCGCAATTATCGACGCAGCGGATCTCTGATTGCAGTGCTGGTCGAACTGCTCGAGGAAGAAGAGGGCGAACTGCGTGCGGCGGCCGCCATGGCTCTTTCGCGCATCTCTAACCATCCCACCATCGTGAACCCAGCCTTCTGGATCAACGCCCCGGCGAAAGAACGCGATCGCGAGGTCACAGAATGGAGACTGTGGCTGGATTCCCCCTGAGTTCAAGGTTGCGGAATTCATCGATGGGATAATGTCACGTCTTGACCTCATTCTGGTTGGCACCGATGCTGCAGATCGGAAGGAATTCTAGTGAAGGTTGAAGTACTACTGTTCGCCTCGCTGAGAGACCTGGCTCAATCAGATCGGATCAGCGTGGAACTGGCTGAAGATGCCACGGTTGCAGATCTTCTGATCTCGATCTCCACGCAGTATCCGTTGCTGGAAGATCGTGTCGCTCTGAGTCGTGTCGCCGTCAATGATCGGTTCTCCCGCTCCGAAGACCCGATTCCATCCGGATCGGAACTGGCCTTGATCCCTCCGGTCAGCGGCGGATAGAGGTGAGCAACGCTCCGGCGCCATTTCGTGCTCAACTGGTGAGAAGCGCGATAGATGTCTCCTCGAGTACCTCATGGCTCGGAGATCCTGGTTGTGGGGCTGTCCTTGTCTTTTGCGGAAATGTGCGGGAGAAAAACCGCGATCAGGTCGTTACAAAAATCGAGTACCAGGCCTATGAATCGATGGCTCTGGCCCAGTTGAACCAGGTGGTGAGATCTCTGGTCGATCAAGGAGCCCAGCGCGCGATGGCCATCCATCGTCTGGGGATGCTGGAGGTTGGCGAAACCAGTGTCTTGCTCGGAATCTCGCTCCCGCACCGCAAGGTTGGCTTTCGGTTGCTAGAAGAGGGCATGGAGCAGATCAAGAAGATGGTGCCCATCTGGAAACACGAGCATTACCGAGACGCAAACCCGGTCTGGATCGATGGCTCCTGAAGAAACTCTAGACCGGGTAACTTCTCTTCTGAGGACCGGTGTAGATTTGACGCGGACGATGGATTCGATCATCCGGGTCGGTTCTCATTTCGAGCCAGTGGGCGATCCAACCCGGCAATCTCCCCAGTGCAAACATCACGGTAAACATTTTGGTGGGGATTCCGATCGCCCGGTACATGATGCCCGAGTAGAAGTCGACGTTCGGATACAGGTTCCTGTCGATGAAGTAGGGATCACTGAGAGCAGTCTCCTCGAGACGTCGTGCAATTTCGAGTAGAGGATCCTGTACTCCCAGGTGATCGAGAAGACGATCACACGCTTCCTTGATGATCTTGGCTCGCGGATCATAGTTCTTGTAGACCCGGTGTCCAAATCCCATCAGGCGAGCACCGGAGTTCTTGTCTTTCACCGTCTCGACAAAGCGATCCACTTCCTGACCACTGCTGTGAATCATGTTGAGTTGTTCCAGAACCGCCTGGTTCGCTCCACCATGACGAGACCCCCACAACGCCGAGATTCCTGCCGAGATGCACGCATACAAGTTGGTCTGGGCACTCCCGACCATTCTCACCGTCGCGGTCGAGCAATTCTGCTCGTGATCGGCGTGCAAGATCAACAACAGATTCAGGGCTCTCTCCACCTCGGGATCGACGTGGTAAGGCTCCGCAGGTACGCGGAACATCATGTGAAGGAAATTACCGCAGTACGAGAGCGAATTGTCCGGGTAGATGAAGGGTTGACCGATCGACTTCTTGAAGGAGAACGCCGCGATGGTTCTCACTTTCGAGAGAAGTCGACATACGGTCAGGCTGATGTCGTCATCATGCTCAGGATCATCATTTTCGGTATAGAAAGTCGAGAGTCCAAGAACCATGGCAGAGAGAATTGCCATCGGATGCGCAGAGGAAGGGAACCCGTCATAGAAGTGACGCATATCCTCGTGGATCATCGAATGTTGTCGGAGATCCTGTCGGAATTTTTCGTACTGCTCCGGGTCGGGCAGATCTCCGTGAATCAGAAGATAACTGGTCTCGACAAAATTTGAGTTCTCGGCGAGTTCCTCGATGGGATATCCCCTGTAGCGCAGGATTCCTTCTTCTCCATCGATGAAGCAAACGGAACTGCGGGTCATGCCAGTATTGACATAACCAGGGTCGAGTGTGATATATCCGCTCTCCTTGCGGAGATGGCGGATGTCGATCGCCCTCTCGCCCTCGGAGCCGGCAAACACTGGGAGTTCGAATTGTTTGTCCCCTAGTTGGAGAATCGCTTTGTCCTGCTTCGTCTGATTCTCCGTACCCGTCTTCGGGTCCATTCGTGGTCACATCCATCCGTTTACGCCGGTGAGGCACCTGTCTTTTCTTGCAGCACCGCACTCGATCCGGAATCGACCCGATCCGGAATTGCACGTTCGAGTGTCTTTTAAGGGGCCAACGGGGTTCCGCGAAGTAATGCCCAAACCGCTGGACCATGACTCGCCATGGATCTACAGCAAGGAAGGATCATGTTCGAGGAACCCTGTTGGTCCGGCTCGCGATCATCAACGTAAAATCGTCCGGGAGCAAGAGGTTACACCTCAGAGGTGCACACCTGGGAGAAAATGACACCGACTCAGTTCGGCGATGGCAAGGTCCGGTCGAAGCCGTCGAACTGCCAACCATCGAGAGAGCGGGCGATGGGAACTCTCCGTCCCATGCCGAATGCCTTCGAGGAGATCCGAAGGATCGGAGGCGACTGCCTCCTCTTGTGCTCACTCAGTTCGATGAGCCCGATCACCTTCTCGATCACCTGCGGCGGACCTCCTTGCTGGAGGATCTCGGTGATCGACTGTCGATCTTCGACCCAGGACTTGAGGATCGCATCGAGTTGGTCGTAGGGAGGAAGAGAGTCCTCGTCCCTTTGATCCGGAGCCAGTTCAGCGGAGGGGGGCTTGTCGATGATGGAAGTGGGGATTTGCCCTGCAAACCGCTCGAGTGAGGCAATGGCGTAAATATCGCGTTTGCTGACATCGCCCAGAGGAGCCAGTCCACCGCACATATCACCGTAGAGGGTGCAATAGCCGACAGAGAGTTCAGACTTGTTGCCGGTCGCCAGCACCATCGCTGCTTCTCGATTGGCGATCGTCATCAGGATCGTACCTCTGATCCTCGCCTGGAGATTTTCCTGGGCGACTCCCCAGTCCCCTTGCCCCAGCAGCGGCTCCAGTTCCTGCCTCAATGTCCGATAAGTCTCGACGGTGGAAATCAACTCGAAATCGATCCCGAGCCGGTCTGCCAGTTCGCGCGCATCTTCGACGCTCCCCGTTGAAGAGTACGGTCCGGGCATCCCGATACCGCGAACCTTCTTCGCTCCGAGCGCTTCGACAGCGAGCAAGGCCGTCACGGCGGAATCGATGCCACCGGAGAGCCCGATCACCGCCTTCTCGATGTTGCACTTGCGGAAATAGTCACGGATCCCCAGAACGATGGCCCCTACCATCTCGGAGACCTCATCCAAGGGGGTGTTCTCGTCGGTTTCGGCCTCCGACTCACCGACGATCCGGACCTCCTCGACGAAAGGCGAGAGTAAATCGAGTGAGCCATCGGGCTTCGCCAACAAACTACTGCCATCGAAGATCAACTCGGTATTGCCCCCGACGAGGTTCGAGACCGCTACGGGAACCCCGAGTCGATGCGCCTGATCGATGAACAGTTGCTGGCGAACTCCAATCCTGCCCCGCTGAAATGGGCTGGCAGATGGACTGAGGATGATCTCCGCACCCAGTTCGACCAGTTCCTTGCCGGGATCTCGGTCGTAGAACGGCTGTCCGGGAACCTCGTCGCTCCAGAGGTCTTCACAGATGGCGATTCCCACCTTCTGACCCGCCACCTCGAACAGGTGCACCTGGGCTCCTGGTTCAAAAGTCCTCGCCTCGTCGAAGACATCGTAGGTGGGAAGCAAGATCTTGTCGGCATATCCGACAATTTTTGCTCCATCGATCACAGCAGCACTGTTGTGGACCTTACGAGCCGAACCTGGAGGTGAGGAACGGACCGTGCCCACCACCACGACGATGCTCCCGGTCAATTGAGCGCTGAGTTCTTCGGTCGCTGTTTCCACTGCGCAGACAAAATCGGCACGTCCCACCAGATCCAGTGGTGGGTAACCGCAGATCGCCAGTTCCGGAAACAGCACCAGATCAGCACCGGCTGATTCTGCCACGGCAACTGCATCGAGAATCCGGCTGACATTGCCTGCCAGATCTCCGACCGTGGTGTTGATCTGTGCCAGTGAAACGCGCACGGGAGGTCCTATCCCATCATCCGGAAACCGCCATCGACATAGATGACTTCACCGGTGATGCCACTGGCGAGGGGAGAGAGCAGGAAGGTAGCCGTATTGCCGACCTCTTCGGTCGTCACCCCCCTACCGAGAGCCGCCTTCTTCTCGACTTCCTCGAAGATACGAGAGAACCCGCGGATTCCTCGTGCTGCGAGGGTCTGGATCGGTCCGGCGCTGATGGCATTGACACGGATGCCCTGTTCACCGAGATCCGCAGCGAGATAGCGCATGCTCGCTTCCAGGCTCGCCTTCGCCACACCCATCACGTTGTATCCCCTGACCGCTCGCTCTGCCCCGAGATAGGAAAGGGTGATCATCGAGGATCCCCTCTCCATCCTGCTGGCAGCTTCCCGCGCCAGTCGAGTGAAGGACCAGGAACTGATGTCGTGGGCCTTCATCCAGCCTTCCCGGGAGGTATCGATGTAATTGCCCTCGAGGTCAGCCTTCTCGGCGAATCCGATCGAATGGACCAGGAAATCGAGCCCCCCCCAGCTGTTATCGACTTCCTTGAATAACGCCTCGACCTGGGCGTCATCCCCCACGTCACAGGGCAACAAGAACTCTCCATCGACCTGCTCCACGAGCGGGCGGACACGCTTCTCGAGACGATCTCCCTGATAACTGAAACCGAGACGGGCTCCCACCTGGTGGAGGACCTGGGTGATTCCCCAGGCGATGCTTCGATCATTGGCCACACCGAGGATCAGTCCCCTGCGTCCAGCCATGCAGTCGGCGAAGGACATCGGATCTCCTTTCGGGGCCAGTGCCCGTCGGAATCGTAACCCTAAGCGAGGTCGGAAGGGAGCGATCCCGTCCGATGATGAACGCCTCCGGGAACCTCTCAGAGGCTACCGGAGGCGTCAGATGAACGAGATCGTGACGATTCCCGACTAGAGTTCAGATTCCTTGCCGTCTTCCGCGCCATCCCCAATCTCTGAAGACTCGGTCACCGTTTCGGTGAACTGATAGATCTTCAATCCATCCTCAACGACGGACATGCGCGCAGCGGTCCAACCGAAGTACTTCCTGAACAGATCCGATTCCGGGATGTTGGAGGGGTCGAAGAGAAACAGCAGACCCTCGTTTTGCCCAAATTCCGGATTCATCAGCGGCAGGATCCCCAGTAGCGGTCGGATGATATCCGCCGCAGCCGCAATACCCTCCCCGGTGTTCTGCAGCGAAATCGACAACCCCTGGGTCGCCTTCACCCTGGACAGGATCTTGGCGCTGGGTCCGGAATCACCGAGACGTGCTCCGCCCTCATCATCGGCGAGACGTAACATGACGTGGAGATCATCTTTCGACATCGAAACGAGCAGCCAATCATCCTCGAAAGTCCATGCCGGAACGAACTGAGGACCATCACCGGCGAACTCTGGGGGTACGTCACCGAGCGGATCGAAGCTCCACACCTCACGCCCCTGAAACTGCTCCTTCTTGAGCGCAGGACCCATCATCTCGGGCCCACCCATCTTCTTCATCGCCTCGTCCCAGGGACCACGATCGCTGATCTTGATGCCTAAGCTCATGGCAAAACTGGCACCAAAACCGCCGCCCATCATCATCGCCATCGGGTTCACGGGTGGGGCATTGGGGTCGGGAGCAGGCTGGAAGACGAATAAAGAACCTTCCAGGGAATTGACCAGCCCCTTGATGTCAATCCCGGACGCCATCTTCATTCCCTCGAGTTCGGCATCCATCGTCGCACGCATCTCTTCCGGGTCGGTGCCCCCGATGGCGGAGCCGATATTCACGGCGATATCGAAGATCTTCGAGAAATTGAAACGTATGAGTTGAGCTGAAGAAGCCTCGGCGGGAATCACCGGAGGCAGAGTGATGTCACCATTTTGCTCGGGAAATAACCCGAGAATCCCCGGCCGCCCCTTCATCGCAATGATCGCATCGATACCGGTGCCTGCCTCAGACTGGTGGGTCTTGGAAGCGAAACCCCCGATCGCATCGAGACCGAACGCCGAGATGATCTTGGATGGAATGGGACCGCTATCAGGATCGTCCTGTGGGTCGAAGCCACCTGCCAACATGTCGAACATCGGGATCAGGTTCCACAACGCATCCAGGTTGAGGTAGAAAGTGTCAATTCCCCGGTGCAGCGAGTTTTGAGCAGCCTTGTAAATGGTCGTCGAGCCAAAGCGCTCTCCGACGGCGGTATCGCCCGTGGCGAGGTAACTCTGGAGACTGCCCTTGTTGGTACTCACGATATGGTGATTCTCGAACTGACCGATGTAAATTCCCACCCCGGGCATCATCTCGACGCCGGTGAACTCGATGTCACCGATGGCGAAGCTGGCCGGAATCGCCATCTGGCCATCTGCCTCAAGAGTTTGCTGGAGAATTGCGAGCATCTTGCGGTGTTCGTCTCCGAAGTCAGCGGGACCGTGGAAATCGATGAGCAGGTTGGGCATCGGCATTGGCATGTCCGGACCCATCCGGTATCCCAATCCGAACACGAACTCACCGGTCATCTCGTTGTACAGACGACCGAGATGCTCCCAGACCATCTGCAAGTTTTGCTTGGACTCGTCTTCGCCCTCGAAGTTCTCACTCATCAACGCGGAAAATCCTGTGGTGAGCCGCTCGATCGTCTCGGTAACCGAAGTTTCCTGCATGAATCGGCCGATATCGGAATCCCGGGAATCAGCCAGGCCCTGCTGCCAGTCATCGATGCTGTAGACGATCACCGTGTTCTTATCGAGCGCCTCTTCTCCCGCTTCCACAGCGGTCGAGAACCCAAACAGGGCGGTCGAGGCGAGTGCGAGAAAGATGTACATCCTGGATGCCATCGTGATTTTTCCTTCCATCGGTCTGGTAAGACCCTGAACCAGCAGATCGCGAGTCAATCTCCCGGTTGATTCTTTTTCGGGGGTGGCAGGTAGCGCACACCCGTGTTCGGTTGACTCTCGTCGAACAAGAACGCCTCACGGCGATCGAGAAAGAACTTCACCTGATCCAGGGGGATCGCGAAGTTCAGACCCTCCGACTGCAATATCTTCATGTTGGTGACACCAACCACCTCTCCCGCCTCGTTGAAGAGGGCCCCACCGGAATTGCCGGGATTGATGGGAGTGGTGGTCTGGATGTAGCACTGGCCCTCGAAGGAACGATAAGGATCGGAGATGATCCCCTCGCTCACGGTGCGCTCGAAGCCTCTCGGGGTTCCGACCGCAAAGACCTTCTGGCTGCGAGCAAGGGAATCTGCTGCGGCAAACTTCACCGCCCGCAGCTGCAGACTTTCTGCATCGGGGATTCTCAACAGGGCCAGATCGAGGAATGGATTCATGGCGACGATTTCGACGTTCTCGATCTGCTGCTTGCGCGCGCCTCCCTCGGCATCATCGAGATACACCGTGAGCTGGATATCGCGCTCACCTTCGACGACATGGACATTGGTGACGACCAGTCCATCCTCGCTGATGATGAAACCGCTGCCGAGTGATCCTCCGGCCATGATACGGACAACCGACCTGCGAGCATTGCGTTCGGCTTCCTGGAGCGGTAGCGGTTCACCGGTACCGACCTGATAAACCCGATCGATTTCGGAATCGCTGTCGACCTCTTTGCCCTCGAGAAGGCGAGTCCGTCGAGTCACGGAGCGAGTCGGGAGTTGCACGATGGTGGGACCGATGTCGATGAAAAGCCGATCTGCATCTTCCTTGATCACGATCCCGGTCACGGATCCCCCGCCGATCAACTCGATCCTCTCCTGGGTGGAAACGGCCTCGACCCTGTCATCGATAGCATTCATCCCGGCTGCCAGAGGCACTGAAAAAGCCACAGCACTCGCCAGGATCAGACGCGAAAGAGCCATTTCTTGTCTTTCCATCGAGGGTATCGGTCCCTGGAGAAGATCTCCGGAAAACCGTGATTGAATATATTGATCCCGGAGGCGATCTTCTGCAAGGTTCTATGACAACTTTGGAACCGTCAAATTTCGACCGGCAGGGAGTACCTTCCATGATGATCTGGCCCATCGACCGACCGATGATCAGCGCATGTATCCTCACAATGCTGCTAGGCAGTGCCGATGCGGCGGCCCAGCAGCAACGAGACGGTTCGTTCGGTTTCTCGGATCTCAAGGTCTTCAGACTCGGTTCGGCGGGCGGCCCGTGGCACGTCACCGATCTGGATGGAGACGGCGATACCGATCTGGTGGTCTGGGTCGGTGAAAAAGGTGAGTTGATCCAGTTCCTGCGGGACCCGGAAACCACCGGCTTCACGCACCGCGAGGGTGGCAACACGCTGGTCGATCCCGACGGCTGGCGCAGAGAAACGATCTCTGTTCGCGCCGATGTCGATGCCATCAATTCCGGAGACCTCGATGGAGATGGACAACTCGACCTGATCCTCAGCTGTCCGAGGGCAAACCGTATCGAGATCCGCTGGGGATCGGCCAACACCGATCGTTTCAAATCGGAGCAACGAATCCGGTTACGAGAAATCGCCCGCGGAGACAACACCATCGATGTCGATCTGAGCGAGGAAGGAGCCGTGGTGCGCGTCCTCTCCAAGGAGGGCATCCACGAAGTGAGCGGGATTCGACGCGGCGAAACTCCCGTGATCGAGACTCTCCCGGGCACTGCTGCGGGTCCCATCTCGCTGGTACGAGGGGATCTGGATGGAGATGGAAAAGATGATCTCCTGACCGTCAGTGGAGCCTCGTCTGACCGGGCCTTCCCGCTTCGTCTTCGCCCAGGAACCTCCACAGGCTGGGGACCGGAAATCCTGTTCGAGTCGGAAGATGCTCGATTCCTCGGGCTGGCTCCGATGCATGCGGGGCAATGGATAGTGCTGGGCGACCGGGATCGCCCGATTCTCAGGGGCATGAAGGTGGCTCGCGAGCGTTCGACCCAGTTGCTACCCAATCCGGAGATCTACCCACTGTCAGCCAGCGGCATCGGCAAGGGATCGATGGCGGTGGGTGACCTGGACGGAGATGGCGATCCAGATGTGGTCATCGCGGATGCAGAAGAATCGCTGCTGAGGCCGTTCTGGAACGATGGCGGAAAACTATCTCCAGGTCGACCGTCACCGACTCTGAAGAAACCGACCGCTGTGCTGATCCGCAATCAAGAGGTGATCGTCACCAGTTCGGAAGAGGGAGGCGCCGGTAAATCGGTGCGGGAGGGCACCGGTTTCTCCTTTCCCGCGTTGCTCGATGATGTGGAAACATCAAACCTCATCGCGGTGGCATCCGGCAGTCTTGGTGGACCCATTTTGTCCCTCCATAAACTGGAGAAACGCACCTTCGAGTTGAGATATGGCGACTTGCGAATGACTCTCGAGTCAGGTCGCGAACCCTCTGCTCTGCATCTCTTCGATAAAGGATCGAAGCGGCCGATCATCGTCGTCGAGATCCCCTTCGAGACCCCTCGCTTCTATCTCCTCGCTGAGGAGGAGTTCGAGCAGATCCGCACGCCGGCAACCGTGGAATCAGGTGGAAGTGTCCAGGCCGGGCCGGGGGGAACCCTGCTGGTGGCTCGCGATGGTCGTTGCCGGATCATCTCCGTCGACTCTCTGGAGGCGAGCGTCGAACGACAAATCGATGCTCCCGGAGGTTCTGCTCGTGTCGTGGCCGCAATTCCCGGTCGATTCGATGAGCACTCCAGAGCGAGCATTGTACTGGTCGATGCGGGCCAGGGATTGATTCATCTGTGCGACGGAACCGACATCTTTTCCTCGGTGGAAGGCCCGTTCAAGAAGGTCCGCACGGGTCAGGCAGTGGATCTGGATGGCGACGGCATCGATGAAATTCTGATGATCGATGATCGCTCCTTGATGGTCGTGCGTCCCGGAGCCAGGCAATGGAGATTGACAGAAGTCTTCTCCCGTCGTCATGGTGAGGAAAACGCCAGGGCCACCGCATTCTGGCCAGCAGACGTGAATGCAGATGGCGAAAGCGACCTGGTGGTGATCG